>FYBJ01001402.1_pt1 | contig 195000 bp, 208 predicted proteins | sample 1134611 | NCBI WGS metagenome assembly FYBJ01 (sample SAMEA104116008, study PRJEB20421) | marine metagenome | isolation source: marine
ATCAAGCCGGCAATATCAATATCCGGATTATCAATCATCGCCACGCAGGCGTTAAGAATTTCAGTTAGATTATGCGGCGGAATATTGGTCGCCATACCGACCGCGATACCGGATGAGCCGTTAACCAGCAATGCCGGGATTTTGGCAGGTAACACCGATGGCTCTGACTCGGATTCATCGTAGTTGGGGACGAAGTCGACCGTTTCTTTTTCCAGATCGGCGAGCATTTCATGCGCAATTTTGGCCATGCGGACTTCGGTGTAACGCATGGCTGCCGGTGGATCACCATCTACCGAACCAAAGTTGCCCTGGCCGTCGACCAGCATGTAACGCATTGAGAATGGCTGCGCCATCCGCACCATGGTGTCGTAAACGGCTGTGTCACCATGCGGATGGTATTTACCGATGACATCACCAACGATACGGGCGGATTTTTTGTAGGAACTGTTCCAGTTATTGCCCAACTCGCGCATCGCGTATAGCACGCGACGATGCACAGGCTTCAAACCATCTCGCACATCCGGCAGCGCCCGGCCAACAATTACACTCATTGCGTAATCGAGGTAGGACTGTTTCATCTCCTCCTCGATACCTATCGAGTCCAGTTCCAGCGCAATCTCAGACATGCAGTTTTCTTCCTAAAAAGTGGGGTCGCGAGCGATTGTTACAAAAGAATGAATATTACCACTATTGCCGATTTACTGCACGGCTATGGTAATGGCTAGGGTGACCCTACTTTGGCAAAATAATCGCTTAAATCCATCTCCAGCGTGGCGAGAATCTCTTCAAGGCCATTTTTCCAACCGGTTACCACTGCCGATGGGCGGGTTTCATCAATGGCTGCATCAACACGAAAACCCGTCTGAAACAACATTTTGCTCTCGGCATCACTACCCGCCGGACTCAGGAAAAATTGCATTTCAACAACTGCAAGTGGCGGATAGGCTGGTCGTGCATCGCCATATAGCTTGGTTAAGCCGGTTTCCAGTACCAAATCATGGGCGGCACTTTCATCGGTGACCACTTTACTAAACAAACCGCTTTGCGCCAGCCAGCGTTGCATTTGCGCGGTAAACATTGCCTGTGGGTTGGTCAGCAGTTCATGTGGTGGTTGCGGTTCATACTGGTTTTCTCCAACCCTGAACATGATGTCCGGCTCACGAAAATAAGGCGCTACGCGCACTGGTTTGATTAGCAGTACCCGATCTTCGGCAAACTGTGGTGCCACATTGCCGCGATCAGCCTCAACTATATATAAGCTTGGCTGCGACGCATAATCTTCAGCGTCACCACCCCCAAAACTAAAACAACCGGATAATATTAAACTTACAGAAAACAGCAGGATTTTTTGCCAGACGGTACGCACAGAGAATCAGACTCCTCACCCATGGATAAACCTGCGACTGCAGGATTTCAGACAACAGCCGCTATAATAGCTGGTGGCCGCCACCGACCTCAACAGCAGGAATACTAATGGATGCAATAACAGCCCATATTCGCGATATTCCGGATTTTCCATCACCCGGCGTTATCTTCAAAGACATTACTCCACTGCTGCGACAGCCACAGGCCATGCGCGATGCGGTGCAAGCCATGATCCGGCCGTTTCAGGATCACCCTTTGACTGCCGTTGCCGGTATGGAAGCACGCGGATTTGTATTTGGTGCGCTGGCGGCAAGGGAATTAAATGTTGGCTTTATTCCACTGCGTAAACCCGGCAAATTACCCTATGACATTCACAGCATCGATTATGAACTGGAATATGGCAAAGCCAGTCTGGAAATCCATCAGGATGCTATCGGTGTCGGCGATCGCATTCTGATCGTAGATGATGTCCTGGCCACCGGCGGCACAGCTTTAGCCAGTTGTAAATTAGTTGAAAAATTGGGCGGTGACGTTGCCGGTTGTGCTTTTCTGCTGGAAATCACTGCGCTGCAGGGCCGCCAAAAATTACATGCTTATGCGTTACACAGCTTGATCCAAACCTGATCCTTGCTCTGCGGTTTCTGGCCATAAAGTCAGTAACTCGCGACACACCGCTTGATAATCAGCGGCTTTGGTAATCGCTGAAATCATCGCCACACTGCCAACACCAGTTGCCTTTAGCGATTTTGCCCGCGGCAAATCAATGCCGCCAATCGCCACCAGTGGCATATCTTCGAGAATGTCCAGCCATTCGGTAACTTTTGCATGGCCTTGCGGCTGCCAAAGCATTTGTTTGCTATCAGTGGCATACACCGGGCCCAGCGCAATATAGCTGGGGTTAATCGTTAAAGCTCTGGCTAATTCCCAATAAGAGTGCGTGGAAATCCCTAACCTCAGTCCCGCATTGGCTATCGCAGCCAGATCTGCATCAAATAAATCTTCCTGACCAAGATGCACGCCATAAGCCCCCGCTTCAATGGCCTGTTGCCAGTGATCATTGATAAACAAACGACTATCGGGATATTGGCTGGCAAGCCTCACCGCTTCGGCAATTTGCGCCGCAGCGTAGGTTTTATCGTCGGTTTTCAAACGCAATTGAATGGTTCGAATCCCTTCGGTAAAACATTTGCCAAGCCATTCCACAGAATCGACCACCGGATAAATCCCCAGCCTTGCAGGACACCTTGGGAAAACATGGCGTTTGCCAATTGCAGATTGCACGGTATGTAACGCTGGCAACATCGGACGGCTTAGCTTCAAGGGCTGATGAGATATTGTTCGATAAGAACCGAGGGTCTCCGCTTGCTGATAGCCCTGATGCAAATAACATCGCGCTAAAACCACAGCTTCCCGGCACTCGTAATCATTGGCAAGAAACATAGCCGTTGCCGCAGCCAATACGCAACCGGTTCCTCGCACAGCAAAATCGTATCGCGGCGTCGTTAAATAAAATTGCTCACTATTATCCTGATAGACATCACTGCTAACGGTGCCGGTATCGTGGCCACCTTTTAACAAACAGGCTGCCAGCTCCTTTTGCCTGAGCGCCGTTATTAGCTGTGCTTTATCGCCCTCACCGGCAAGTTGTTCTAACTCAGGCAGATTCGGTGTCAGCAGCGTAATTTTTGGTAACAGTTGCTCGCGAATAATATCGCTAACGTCTTGCCCAATAGTTTGCCCACCACTACTGGCGGCCAGCACAGGGTCTAAGACCACCGGCACTGATTGCGTTGATAACCAGTCGACAACGATTTGCGCGATGCCGGCATTGGGCAGCAGGCCGATTTTAACGGCCTTAATCTCAAAATCTGCGATGCAACATTGCAACTGCGCATCAAAACTTGCCGCCGATAAAGGCTGCAGTGCATGTAAACCTGAGGATGTTTGTTCGGTCAGACAGGTCACCAAAGGCACCGGATGGCCGCCTAACTGACTGATGGTTTGGATATCTGCTGTCAGACCGGCCGCGCCCTGCGGGTCCAGCCCGCCGATTAACAATACGGCTGGTTTAGCCATGTTGCTGCCAGAGCGGTTGATCTAGTGTTGGTGTACTCGGTTTGGCCTGCAAGCGTTTCGGCATAATGCCCGCTTCATAGGCCAGACGGCCGGCATCAATGGCGCCTTTAAAAGCCTGCGCCATCACTGCAGGTTCCAGTGCTTCCGCAACTGCGGTATTCAGTAAAATGCCGTCATAACCGAGTTCCATCGCTTGCACCGCATCAGACGGTTTACCGATGCCAGCATCAACCAGCAAGTTGATATCCGGCATACGTTCACGCAAGACGGTTAATGCATAAGGATTTAACAAACCCTGACCAGTGCCAATCGGCGCGCCCCAGGGCATCAGCACCTCACAGCCCAGATCAGCCAATTTCTGACACAGCACCAAATCATCTGTGCAATAAGGAAAAACTTTAAAGCCCTCATCAATCAGCGTTTTAGCCGCATCCAGCAGTGCAAACGGATCCGGCTGTAAATTAAAGCTGTCACCGAGCACTTCCAATTTTACCCAGTCGGTTTCAAACAATTCGCGGGCCATACGTGCAGTTTTAACGGCTTCAGCAGCGCTATAACAACCTGCTGTATTAGGCAGTAGGTGACAATTCAAATCCTGAATCATTTGCCAGAACTGCTGACCATTAGCGGCATCACTAGCCGTTTGCCGGCGTAATGAAACGGTGATGACTTCAGCGCCGGATGCCCGAATGGCATCACACATGATTTTCGGTGATGGATATAACGCCGTGCCAATAAATAAACGGCTGTTTAATGTTTGCCCATAAACTTTCCAGCTAGATGTCTGCATATCAGCCTCCACTAATCGGCGACAGGATTTCAATACGATCGCCATCCTGAATCGTAACTTGCTCCAGCGTGGTTTTAGGCACCACCGTGTCATTGAGCACCGCGACAAAGCAGCCCTGATCCAACTGCTGTGATGCCAATATTTCCGCCAGATTTAAACCCGCGGTTATCGCCAAAGCTTGATCGTTAATGGTTATCTGCATTTCAGTTTGCATTGACCACAGCCTCCTGTTGCCCGCTTAACTGCAACAACAATTGTTCTACCATGACCGGCCCCAGCAAATAGCCGTGCCGGTAAAAACCGTTTAACTGAAAACCCCATGATTGTTCACGTAGTGCTGGCAAATGATCCGGTAAGGCCGGCCGGCAATGGGCACGCATCTCCAGCACCCGCGCCTCAGCAAATCCCTTATCAATGGTGTACAGCGCCGACAATAATTCCATAGCACTGCGCACACTAACCGGACTGCGGTCAGCCGATTCAATGACCGTCGCGCCAATCACATATTCATGATTGGGTCGTGGCGCCAGATACAGTGGATAACGCGGATGCAGTAAACGAACACAGTGTTGAACATCCACTTCCGGTGCCTGCACCCGAACCACTTCACCACGCACACTACGCAAATCTGGCATATCCTGCTGGCTGCCATTACCGCGACAATCTATCGCCAAATCAAATTTGTTAAAGTCCTGCCCTAAAACCTGTCGGCACAGTTGATCCAATGTTTGCTCGTTAACATGATCTATCGGCTCGATCTGCTGCCAATCCGCCTGTTGCTGCAACAGCTCACCCAGTATTTGAAATAACTGCCGGTTATCCAGACAGGCTTCATTTTCAAACCACAATGCCTCACTGAAATTTATCGCCAAGGCTGGCGATTTAACTTGCAAAGCTGACTGGTTGATTAGTTGAAAATCCCCATCATCCAATACATGCGCAGCGCGTCGCTGATAACGTTGAAATTCTGCCTGATCGCCGGCATGCGCCACTACCATCGTGCCGCAGTGTGGGAAGTAAACGGGTTCAGATAACTCAGCCAACCAGCGTTGCCATATCGACAGACTTTGCAACCCCAAATCCCTTAGCGCCCGCTCATCACTGACCGCTTCGGTAAACGGCGCAATCATGGACGCCGCAACAAAACCGGCACTATCGGTGCCGTTCTTATCATCGCTGGATAAAATCGTCACATTGTGGCCCGCAGCCAGCAACCGCCACGCCGTTAACCGGCCGATGAGACCACTGCCGATAATTAAAAAATGGCGCATAAAAATTAAATCACCCTCATCCTAACCTTTGTTGGCGGACATCCCTGTCTGCCATCCTGCGAGCAGCTATCGCTGACCAAATTCGCTCCAGGCGAATTTGTCCGCTTAGTGCAGGGCTCCCTCTCCCATTCGGGGAGAGGGTTGGGGTGAGGGGCAATAAATCTCACCATCAAACCTGACGGTAAATCTTGCTGCCACCGGCTTTAAACTCCTCGGACTTCTCAGCAAATGCTTCTTTGACATCATGAGAGATTTTCATCGAGCAGAATTTAGGCCCGCACATCGAACAAAAATGCGCCACTTTGGCTTTTGGCTGTGGCAACGTTTCATCGTGGAATTCCCGTGCAGTATCCGGATCCAGGCCAAGGTTGAACTGATCTTCCCAGCGGAACTCAAAGCGTGCTTTAGAAATGGCATCATCTCGGATTTGAGCGCCCGGATGGCCTTTGGCTAAATCCGCTGCATGGGCAGCAATTTTGTAGGTGATGATGCCGACTTTGACGTCATCTTTGTTCGGCAAACCCAGATGCTCTTTGGGCGTCACATAACACAGCATCGCAGTACCAAACCAGCCAATCATCGCCGCGCCAATGCCCGACGTAATGTGGTCATAGCCTGGCGCAATATCCGTCACCAGCGGGCCTAAGGTATAAAACGGCGCTTCTTTACAGACCTCTAATTGCAGGTCCATATTTTCTTTAATTTTGTGCATTGGCACATGGCCCGGCCCCTCAACCATCACCTGCACATCATGTTTCCAGGCAATTTGGGTCAATTCACCCAAGGTGCGTAGCTCGGCAAATTGCGCGGCATCGTTGGCATCAGCCTGACACCCCGGACGCAGCCCATCCCCCAGTGAAAACGACACGTCATAGGCTTTCATGATTTCGCAGATCTCTTCGAAATGCGTGTACAAGAAGCTCTCCTGATGATGCGCCAGACACCATGCAGCCATGATTGAACCACCGCGAGAGACAATACCGGTTACCCGATCTACCGACAATGGGATATGTGCCAGCCGCACACCCGCATGAATGGTGAAATAGCTGACGCCCTGCTCGGCTTGCTCAATCAACGTGTCACGAAACACTTCCCAGCTTAAGTCTTCAGCAACGCCGTTGACCTTTTCCAGCGCCTGATACAGCGGCACCGTACCAATCGGCACCGGCGAATTACGGATGATCCATTCACGGGTCTGATGAATATGTTTACCGGTCGATAAATCCATCACCGTATCGCCGCCCCAACGGGTACTCCAGACCATTTTTTCGACTTCTTCTTCAATGGAAGATGTGGTCGCCGAGTTACCGATATTGGCGTTGATTTTGACCAGAAAGTTACGACCGATAATCATCGGCTCGGCTTCGGGATGATTGATATTGGCCGGAATAATGGCACGGCCTTCGGCGACCTCTTTGCGGACAAATTCAGCGGTAATGTGATTGGCGGCACCATCCGGTAATTTTCCATCAGCTTCCATTGCTGCCCGGCCCATGCTTTCGCGAATGGCGATATATTCCATTTCCGGCGTGATAATGCCTTGCCGGGCATAATGCATCTGACTGACATTTTTGCCGGGCTTGGCGCGCCGTGGCAGACGACGATGCGCAAACAGCGGAATATCAAACTGCTGTGCATCCTGTTCGCGGGTAAATTCTGAGGTGAATTCAGTGAGTTGTTCGGTATCACCACGACCCTCAATCCACGCGGCACGAATCGCCGGCAGCCCTTGTTCGATATCAATTTTGGCCAGCGGATCGGTGTATATGCCAGAGGTGTCGTAAACCAGTACCGGCTCATTCGGTGTGCCCGGCAGGTCTGGATCACGATTGGGCGTATCGGTCAGCTTGATTTCCCGAAATGGCACCCGAATATCATCACGACTACCGCGCACATAAACTTTTTCGCTGCCGGCTAATGGCGCAGTGCTGATGCCGCTGCGGGCACTGATATCAATAACTTTTGGATTGGCTGACATAGAGCATTCCCCTCGCTTGAGATAAAAAAGCCGGGGAAATGAAAACGTTGCGCGTCAGCGAACAAGGAATAGGTGATACACGGCGGCTACCACAGACAGCGTTTGTGAACCGGTACACCGGCTTGTTTCCTACGGAGGTCTTAACCTCTTCAGGTTCAACGGGTTTCATCTCAGCCACATCTGAAAGCAGACGGGCACCCCGACAAGTGTTTTTCATCGTAAAGCAAAATCAACACAACGCACAAGTGCCAATTCTGTAAAGCAGTCTGGCACAATGGCTGATAAGAAATTGAATGGACAAAAGACTGATGTCCCGCGACAAACCACCTGAAAATGACGATATTGCGCTGTTCCGACAGGAAGTCAGTGATGCTGAGCCAATTCAGCACGATAAACGCATCATTACGCCCAAAGACTTACCCAAAGCCGTTGTTCGTAAACGCAGCCAGGAGGGCGATCCGGATCGTTTATCAGCCTTTTCCGATATGTTTGCCGATAACGATGTCGGTAATGAAGAATTTCTGGAATTCCGCCGCCCGGGCATTCAGCACAAACAATTTGCCAAACTGCGCACTGGCAAAGTGCATATCGAAGCCGAACTGGATTTACACGGCCTGACCGCTGAACGCGCCGAGCCGATGCTGGCAGCGTTTTTAGCGGAATGTCAGCAACAGCAAATTCGCTGCGTGCGGGTTATTCATGGCAAAGGCTGGGGCTCTCGTGATAACCGGCCCGTGCTAAAAAGTAAGGTCAATCACTGGCTCAGACAAAGTGAAGCGGTGCTGGCGTTTTGCAGTGCAACGATTGAAGATGGCGGCACCGGTGCGTTGTACATTTTATTAAAGCGGCAGTATGAAAAATGATTGTTGTTGGGTTTCATAAACCCAACAAAATTATTGATTTAATAAATTATTATGTCTTTGGCTGGGAAAATTATTTACAAATATATTTTCATCAAAATCATTTGAATAATCGACATTTAAAAACACTGATTCATATAACCAAAAAATCTGACCTTTATGCTCCACCCGATAGCGCCACTGATATTGAAACTGCTGCCAGCCTTCAGTAATTTTCGTTAATTGAACCGGTTCGACGTCAGCGGTGAGTTTGCTTTTAAATTCGACGGTTTGTGTCGCTAAATCAAAACGAAACCGATCAATCAGCAGAAAGTTATCAATTAACTGATATTGCAAACGGTTACCCAGTAAGTCATCACCTTGCTGATCGATAATCACGCGATCCTCAAATAACGATTTGGCGGGTGGAGTTTTGACCGGATAACGGTTCGGCATTGCCTCACGGGCCTGAGCCGCCTGCCCGGTCATTTGGGATTTATCCCATTGGCGGATGATAACTTGCAGAATTAGTTGCTTCATTTAATGGCTGAACTTGGAATAAACGGCGTTTAACGCACGCAGTTTTTACCACTGTTTTTAGCTTTGTACATAGCATTGTCGGCAGCCGTAATCAGTTGCTCGGCATTTTCACCCTGATCCGGATACATTGCGACGCCAATACTGGCCGACATTTCAACGGCCTGCTCTTTCCAGTAATACGTCTGGCTCAGTTCATGGCGAATTTTTTCGGCGACCGTCCAGGCATGCAGACGGTTATCGACACCATCAAGCAAAATAACAAATTCATCGCCACCAAAACGTACCACCGTGTCAGCATCTCGTACGCAATAACAAATACGAATCGCCACATCACGTAGCAATGCATCACCGGCGCTGTGTCCCAGTTGGTCATTGGCCTGTTTGAATTTATCCAAATCGAGATATAGCACTGCAAGGCCACGCTGCTCACGGCGGGCTCTGGCCAGTGCCTGCAATAAACGATCGTGAAATAACTGCCGGTTAGGTAAGTCTGTCAAAGGATCGTACATGGCCATATATTGCAGCCGTTCCAGCATTTGCTGGCGCTCCAGCGCGGTGGTGATTTGTGCTGCGGTAAATTGCAGTAAAGCTTGCTGATTATCCGTTAACTCGGCTGAGGGAATTTTGAGTAATAACCAACCCAGCTGTTTTTCCTTAGCCTGCAAGGCAAGCGCGAATTCGTTGTCTGCCAGTTGCCGAATTGTCGCTTCGTTTTGAGACTCAGCGGCCGTTAATTCGTCTAAGTCTGGTTGCCAGTCAACATCACTGTTAAAGATGATGTTCAAGCCATGACGGGCATATACGGCGACAGCGTAATCAAGGCTATCAATATGCTTTGCCAAAAGTTGTTGCAGCAGCGGATAGATGATCGCCAAATCATCGTTGCCATGCACTACTTCTGATATCTCCAGCAATGTCTTCTGCATTGCTTCAGCGGCTTTGATGCGGCTGATATCACGCGCCACCCCAAGTCGCAGCTGATGCTGGTCTGACCAGCTGGTAGACCACATTAAGTGCACCACCCGGCCATCTTTGCGGATATAGCGGTTATCAAAATCCATCACCGCTTTGTTGCGCATCACTTCGTTAATGCTGTTGTCTGTTTTATGCCGATCATCGGGATGCACCAGATCCAGCATTTTTTTGCCAACCAACTCTTCAGGTCGATAACCCAGCACCTGCTCAGCCCCCATGCTGGCATAGTGAATGGTGCTGTCTTCGCCCACCGCAAAAAACGCGTCAAGCAGCAAATCGACTTCATCAGGCAATGGGTTAAATGAAACGCTTTTCATAGGTGACAGCAAATAGTTAACCTGCGCAGGTAAGCACTCATAACACTAAGAGATTTTAGTCGATATCATGCAGGATCGTGGTGTTACTGACAAACGAAAACTTAGCTGGAGGGCGCTTGCTGGCTTTTTTGTCGATTTATTGTCGACCGTTAAACCTATGTCGCTTAATGCTGAAAGCTACCCGTTTGCAGAAAATATAGTGTCTGATGCTGTACCAAATCACTGTGCATAATCAATGGATGCGTTTGCTCAACCACCAGAAAATCACGCATACCTTTTAGACCTGCCCGCTTGACCGCCACCTTGCCATCATCACGACCGGGGATAAGTGCCGATAAAATCAAATTAATTGAACGATTACCGGCAATCACGCCGAGTTCAAAATCAGCCGGTCCAAGTCTGTTGGGCAAGGCATCTGCATCGGTACCAAGCTGTTGTCCTGCAGGACCATTCAGCCAGTTAAACAAGCCAAAATTGCCGAGTTTATCAACCACTTCACTGCCCTGATTGGGCGGTGCCAGCATCACCACTCGACCAAGTTGAATATCGTTATGTATTGCCGCAATTTGCCGGACAATAATGCCGCCCAGCGAATGGGTGACAAAGTTGATTTCACCTTCACTGAAACAATCTCTAATCGTTGGCAACACAAAATCTGCCGTCAGCGTTTCAATGGCATGATGCCGGGACGGATAATCAATATTACAGACCGAGTAGCCGTTTTCCTGCAGATAGTCTGCCATTGAATGCATAGAGCCCGCGCTACGGGCCAGGCCGTGCAACAGCACGACCTGTTCAGTTTCAGCCACTGCCGGCAATGCCAGTAGCCCGCAGAAAAAAACTGTCAGTAACCTGTTAGCGGTCATCCTCTGACGACATATTGCGCTTGAGCTGCACTGGTACCGATTTTTTGCGGATACGGATATTTATCATTTCTACCGCGACTGAGAAAGCCATGGCAAAGTAAATATAGCCTTTCGGAATATGCAGGCCCATGCCTTCGGCCATCAGTGCAAAACCGATCAAAATCAGGAAACTGAGCGCCAGTATTTTGATGGTCGGATGTTCATCGACAAAATCACCAATGGCTTTGGCCGAAAACATCATCACGCCAACAGCAATCACAATAGCGATAACCATAATACTGAGATGATCGACAAGGCCCACTGCAGTGATGACTGAATCCAGCGAAAAGACAATATCAATAATGGCGATCTGCACAATCACTGAGGCAAAGGTCGCGGTATAAACCATTTTTTCACCGGTTTCAGAAACCGCTGCCCCTTCAAGGTTGTTATGAATCTCGTGGGTACTTTTTGCCAGCAGAAATAAACCACCGCCCAGCAAAATAATATCGCGGCCGGTCACCGTGTAATCGAATACTGAAAACAGCGGCTCGGTCAGTCCCATGATCCAAACCAGCATAAACAGCAACAGAATCCGCGTACCCATGGCAAAACCCAGCCCCAACATCCGCGCCCGTTGTCGTTGCTCAGGTGGCAGACGGCTGACCAGCACCGAAATAAAAATAATATTGTCGATGCCAAGGACAATTTCCAACGCTGTCAGCGTTGCTAATGCCACCCATGCCTGCGGATCTGCCAGCCATTCCATACGGTTACTCCAGAATAAAAGTCACACTATTCAATCAGTGGCCGCGGGCAATTGCAATATCCCGCCACAACTTACCAACATGGGATTCCACGGGTTGCAAAAAGCCGGCAACCAGCATCACCGTCAGCGTCGTCAGAAAACCATAAACACCGGGCGTCCAGCCATAGGTCTGGATAAATTGTGGTTCGGTCAAGGTCAGCCCGAATGACACCAGCATGCCCAGTAAAAAGCCAGCCACTGCGCCAAACTTATTGGCCCGCCGCCAGTACAAACCCAGCAACACAACCGGCGATAAAACAATCATGCCCTGATAGGTCATCAAGGCTAAAAATACCAGCTGGCCCTCTTTGATATACGCGCCGAACAGCGCACCGACACTCATCACCACCACAGACCAGCGCGCGATTTTCAACGCGGTTTTTTCGCTGATTTTACGATTGATGACCTGCGCAATATCACCTGAAATTGCCGTCGACATGGCATTGAGAATGCCGCTAACCGTCCCCAGACTGGCCGCCATCACCAATACCGCAAAAAACGCCAGTGGCCAGACACCGGCTTCACTATGGATCCAGAATAATGCTTGTTCCGGATTTTGCTGCGCAAATGGCAGCGGATGTAATGACATCGCTAGCAAAAATAACAGCGCAAAGGACAAAATACCCAATACCGGTGCAAACAGTACGGACTGTTTGATGGTGCGAATGCTGTCAGCGGCAAATAATTTGTTATAGACCCACGGCCACATAAACCCGCCAAGGCCGCTGGTCACAATAATAGCCGTCCAGTAATTGGGCGAGACTTCCCAGCCAGGCCCCGGAAAAATCATGGCCTGCGGCGTTTCGTAAAACAGCCGGTCCATCGCGGCTGTCAAACCACCGAGTTCGGTATAAAGTACATAAATCAGCACTGCGGAACCGGCGATCATCATATACACGCCCTGCACGATATTGGCCGTGACCACACTGCGCATGCCACCCAGCGCCACATAAAACACCACCACAAAAATGCCGATAATCATGCCCAGTAACGGGCTGATAAAGCCGTCAGTCGCATAATTAAAGACATAACCAATGGTGTACCACTCCATCAACAACCATGGCACCGATAAAGCCACACCGGCAAAACCGGTCAGTACCCGGATAAAATCACTTTGATAACGCAGCCCCAGTAATTCCGACTGGGTACGCAGTTGGTACTGTTTGCCCCAGATAAAGGTTCGTTCAGCCACCAGATACATCACCAGCAGCGTAATAATGCCGTAGGGGATCACATACATACCGATCATGCCGAAACTGACGGCAAACCCCGAAAACACCGTATAACCGGCGCCAACATACCAGGTCGCCAGAAAACCAAACGTGATCCCCAAGACGCCAATACTGTGATTAGCAGTGGCATAGTCATTTAATGTTGAAACGCCTAACTGGCGACGGTTTATCCAAATAATCAAGCCCAGAAACAGGCCCAGCATCAGCATCGGGATCATGATTGACGCTCCACTGCCACATCAATATCCAGCGCTCCGGCCCGGCTATCCGCTAAATACCAGCAAGCAAAAAATACCGCCGCCAGCAAAGCCAGTCCGATATGCCAGACCATGGCAAATGGCAACCCAAACCAGCGCGGCTCGATGGTATTGGCCCACAAAAAAACCGGCGGATAAACCGACAAAAAAGTAGTGCTTAAAATAAGTGTGATAAATAACGCCGGACGACGGCGCGAATGCGAATTTTTTTGTGGCATGGACTGCTCCGTTGCAGGTTTCTTAATCTGCCATACCTTAGCAAGCAGGGACTGAATGTAAACGGGAAATCTGCCCGAATGTTCAAATAAAAAGCCGGTTGCCATATACAAACGGCAACCGGCTTTATGGTCAGTTAAAACAAAAAACTGATTAAGATTTTTCGATAGCCGCAGCGACTTTGGCAGAAACCAGACCAAATACCGCACCGAGCACCGTTGAAATAATAACAATGACAACCGGGTTGGCTAAACTCACTGCCGTCGTGCTGGCAGCATTTGCCGTTTGCAGACCATAAGCCGCCGTCGCTGCATAACCATAAACATTGGCAGGCACCACCGATAACAAATCAAAACGCGCGACAATCACCAGTAAAAACACTGTCACTGCGATATAAATCGCCGGGCCGACCGCACCGGGTAAACCCAATGGATTAGTACCCGCCAGTAACAAGGCAATTCCGGCAATGACCGCACCATAACTCATACCAACAATGGTTTTTTGTAAAGCGGCTGTATCGGCACCGGTGTGAAAAAAACATCCCCAGGCGATGAACCCGGCCCACACGGCGACAAATCCCGCCAGCGGCCCTAATGCCAGAAATGCCCAGATACCGCCTAACACAGCGATACTTAACGATAACGCAGTAAGTTTAGACATCGTGCTCTCCCGTTTATGATTTATTTAAGTTTTCACAAACTGACCACCAAATTGTCACAGCCTGCCCGGTGAGCAGCTTGCGGACTGATAGTAATCAGAAATCCATCACAAAGTAAACAAAATCGCACCAATGTTGTGCAACTTTATCGGGAATAGGTTGTCATGCGCGGGCCGGTTGTTTACCGGGTAAATCCCCGGCAGGGCTGACAATAACTTGATTACGGCCGGACTGTTTCGCCTGATAAAGTGCTTTATCAGCGGCTTGCAATAAATTATCCGGCGCGGCGGTTTCACCCTGCCAGCAAGCGATACCCACAGAAATCGTTAACGCATCGAGTTGCTTACCCTGATAACCAATAGTTTTGACAGCCACTTTTTCTAATAAAGCCTGTGCCCGGTTCAACACATCTTCCGGCGATGCACCGGGCACCAGTACCACAAACTCTTCGCCGCCAAACCGGCAGGGAATATCCGTTTCACGGAAATGCTCAAGCATAATCGTGGCCACGGTTCGCAGTGCCATATCCCCGGCATCATGACCATAACGATCATTAAACCGTTTGAAATGATCGATATCACACATCAGTAATGCCAGCGAACTCTGATTGCGTAACGCGATATGTTGCTCACGCAACAAAGCTTCATCAAAAAACCGCCGGTTTTTCAGTCCGGTCAGGGCGTCTTCAAATGACATTTTGTGCAAACTTTCGCGCAGTTTGATACTGCTCAAAGTGACCCGCAAACGTGCCAGCACCCGGCCGATAAATTCATCCATCAACGGCTGTGTTTCGGCTTTATCATGACTTTCAAAACAGTCAATGACTATGAGTGGCAACACCTGCCCCTGAATATCCTCAACTTCGATTATGTGGCGGCTTGTATTGTCTTTTTCTGTTAACGGACCTGCCGATTCAGCAAAACCAATCTGCATTTTTCGCGGCGCAAAAATCTTCGGGATTTGCTGACAAACTAACTCACCGGCCGTTTGTAAATCAGCCGTTTTTTGCAGTTGGCTGATAAGCTCTTCGAGCCCCAGACTGTAATGATTAATCTGCGTCAGTTGCTGTGAGCGTTCGACCTCACGATCGGCATAAGCCTGCAAACTTTCTGTTCGTTCAGCCACGCGCTGCTCCAGCAGCAGGTTCATTTCATGCAGTTCGTCCTGCATTTGTTTGTAATGATGCATCGATACCGCTGCCACAATCATGGTAAACAGCAGTGCACCCAGCCCCATCGGGAAGTCCACCCATGGCAGAAGACTATGCGCTATCAGCATATCGACAAACAAAAACACGGCAAATAGCACAAAAGCCAGCATCACCAGTTTTTGTTCACGGCTTAACTGCGCGTAATGCCGGCGAGCGAGGATCAGCATCACCAAAGCACTGCCTAATAGCAACACATCAAAAATCGGATAAAAAATAGCCAGGTTAAACAACCCCGTCAGTGATAACGCCAGCGCCACCGACCAGAAAATGCCATGCAAGCCTGCCAATGCCAGGAACCAGCGCCTATCCCGCTGCTGACACCAGTGGCTGAGTAGCATCGCCAGAAAAACCGGCATGGCAAAATAGCTAAATGCCGCAACATAACGTTGCAACAATGGTGCGTCGATAATTAATTGCACTGAAAGGTTTTCGCCAAGCAGCGTGCCGGCCGTGACCAGTGCAAACAGGCCGAGATACAAAAAATCCTGACTTTTACGCCGCACCGTTGTAAACAACAAGGCCATCAATGCCAATAACAAACTAAATGCAGCGATAATTAAATCAGCAATACCCGTTTTCAGCAGATTGAGTTGCAAGTCACTGCGATCTACCAGCCATAGATCCCCCCAAAAGCCAATATCCGTGTAATCGGAAAAGATTTTTAAAGCCAGGGTTTTGCCGGCATAGTTTTCCGGCAAAGGCATCGCATGCCACGGCCAGCCTTTAAAACTCGGGGAGTCGGCGGCATTCACCTCACCAAACTGATAGATTTTTTCACCGTCAAGGTAAGCAGCAACCGTCAGATTAATACTGGTCGCATAGATGACCGGATTATGGACATAAGCTTCCGGTAACGTGGTTTTAAACCAGATGTACTGCCGGCCAAGTCGATCTTCAGGATTGGCTGGATAATCAATAGCCCGCCAGTTTTCGGACTGAGCAAAAGCCGGATCGGTAACAGCGAAATCACCCCATTGATACTGCCATGCTGATTGGGTCAGGTCTTCGGCCTGCTCAGGCGCTGCGGCGAGGACAGCGCCTGAAACCAGTAGCAACCACCCCAGCAATAAGTGCCGGGCAAAACCGCCTCTACTTAACAGCAGCCGAGGCGGCAACGACATTAGCCGACCCAGCGCCGCGCGTTATGAAATAAGCGCAGCCATGGACTGTCTTTACCCCAATTATCCGGATGCCAGGAGTGTTGCACACTGCGGATTACCCGCTCGGGATGCGGCATCATGATTGTTACCCGGCCATCCGTGGTGGTGAAACCGGTTTGACCGCCGGCAGAACCATTGGGGTTAAACGGATAAGTATCAGTCGGTTTGCCGTAATGATCGATAAATCGCAGCGCCATAAGAGCTTTTTGTGCATCCCCATTGCCTGCAAAATCAGCACGGCCTTCACCATGGGCCACAGCAATCGGCATAATCGAACCGGCCATATCCTGTAACAAGATGGAGGGCGAATCCGTAACTTCCACCAGTGAAAAACGGGCTTCAAACTGCTCTGACAAATTACGGCTAAACCGTGGCCAATGCTCGCTGCCCGGAATTAATTCCGTCAGTTGTGACAACATCTGACAGCCATTACAAACACCCAGTGAGAATGTATCTTCACGGGCAAAAAATGCCGCAAACTCATCACGGGCACGGGCATTGAATAACACGGTGCTGGCCCAGCCGCGGCCGGCACCCAGCACGTCACCATAAGAAAAACCACCACAGGCGACCAGCCCTTTGAAATCTTGCAGACTGATACGGCCTTCGACGATATCACTCATATGAACATCAATTGCGGTAAAGCCAGCATGGTCAAAAGCGGCCGCCATTTCCAGCTGACCGTTAACGCCCTGCTCACGCAAAATAGCAATTTTCGGTCGCTGGCCACTGATAATAAACGGTGCAGCGACCTGCTCCGCTAAATCAAAGCTCAGTTTGGCAAACAGGCCCGGATCGTTTTCATCGTTCAGTGCTGCGAATTCTTGTTCAGCGCAGTCCGGATTATCACGCAGCGCCTGCATCCGATAACTGGTTTCCGTCCAGAATCGCTGCAAAGTAACCCGGCTTTGCAATAACACTTGTTCGCCGTTCACATTGATTTGAATTTGCTGATCATCAGTCGGCACACCAATCAAATGGCTATGCTTCACCAGCCCAAACTGTGCTAAAACTTCAAAAACAGCATCCTGATGTTCTGCGCTAATTTGCACCACCGCGCCCAGTTCTTCGTTAAACAGTGCAGACAGCGCATCACCCAAACCGTCCAGTTCGATATCCAGACCACAACGGCCGGCAAAGGCCATTTCACACAGCGTGGTGATGAGACCACCATCACTGCGATCATGGTAAGCCAGTAACAAATCATCCTGTTTCAACAGTTGCATGGCAGCAAAGAAGTTTTTCAGGGTTTTAGCATCATCAACATCCGGGCCACGATGACCGGTTTGCTGATAAACCTGCGCCAGCGCTGAGGCTGCCAGCCGGTTATGACCATGGCCGAGATCAATGTACAGCAGTTGTGTTTCACCCAGATCGGTCCGTAATTGCGGCGTCAGCGTTTTGCTGGCATCGGTGACTGGTGCAAAAGCACTGATGATCAACGACAACGGTGAGGTCACCGATTTGGTTTCGCCGTTTTCGTCCCAAACAGTTTTCATTGACAATGAATCTTTACCAACCGGAATAGCAATGCCCAGTTGTGGACACAATTCCATGCCGACCGCTTTAACGGTGTCATATAGCAGTGCATCTTCACCGCTATGGCCGCAGGCAGCCATCCAGTTGGCGGACAGTTTGATATCGCTGAGTTTGGCAATGTCGGCCGCAGCAATATTGGTCAGCGCTTCACCGATTGCCATCCGGCCTGATGCCGGTGCATCAATTACCGCTAACGGTGTCCGCTCGCCCATGGCCATCGCTTCACCGAGCAGGCCGTGATGGTCGGCCAGCGTCACTGCACAATCGGCTACCGGCACCTGCCATGGGCCAACCATCTGATCACGTGCCACCAGACCGGTGATACTGCGATCGCCGATGGTGATTAAAAAGCTTTTACTGCCGACCGTCGGCAGTTTCAACACCCGTTCCAGCGCCATCGGCACGGTGATGCCGTCGAGTTTTAATTCGGGTTTGGGTTTACTGTGATGTTTCACGTCACGCAGCATTTTTGGCGGCTTGCCAAGCAGCAGCGACAATGGCATATCAATCGGCTGGTTATCGAATTCTGCATCACCCAGCAGCAGATGCTGATCTTCAGTAGTTTCACCAACAATCGCCCACGGGCAACGCTCACGTTCACAAATCGCCTGGAAGGTTTCGACATCTTCGGGATTAACGCCTAAAACATAGCGTTCCTGAGACTCGTTGCACCAAATCTCCATCGGTGACATACCCGGCTCATCATTAGGGATCACCCGCAACTCAAAACGACCGCCGCGACCGCTGTCATCGACCAGCTCCGGAAAAGCATTCGATAAACCACCGGCACCGACATCATGAATCGACACAATCGGGTTTTTATCATCCAGCGCCACACAGCGATCAATCACTTCCTGACAACGGCGTTCCATTTCCGGATTACCGCGTTGCACCGAGGCAAAATCCAGTCCCTCTTCACTGGTGCCGGAAGTCACTGAAGATGCCGCACCACCACCGAGACCAATCAACATCGCCGGACCACCGAGCAAGATCAATTGCGTACCGGGCTTCATCAAATGTTTTTCAACATGCTGCGGGCGGATGGTACCCATGCCACCAGCGACCATAATCGGTTTGTGGTAACCCCGCACTTCAAAGCCATTGTCAGACGGCACATTTGCTTCATAAGTACGGAAATAACCACACAGATTTGGCCGGCCGAATTCGTTATTAAATGCCGCACCGCCCAGTGGTCCATCAATCATGATTTGCAAAGCTGACGCCATGCGCGCCGGCTTACCGTAGGGTGTTTCCCACGGTTGGATAAAGTCTGGAATTTGCAGGTTAGAAACTGAAAAACCGGTCATGCCGGCTTTGGGTTTAGAGCCCCGTCCTGTTGCACCTTCATCACGGATTTCACCACCCGCACCGGTGGCCGCACCCGGAAACGGTGAAATCGCCGTCGGATGGTTGTGGGTCTCCACTTTCATCAGGATATGCTGCACTTCACCTTCATAGCAGTAGTGATTATCAGCCATATTGACCTGAAAACGATGACTGCGTGCGCCCTCAATCACCGAGGAGTTATCGTTATAGGCTTTGACCACACCTTCGGGATGTTGCTCGTGGGTATAGCGGATCATGTCAAACAAGCTGCGATCTTGCGCTTTGCCATCAATCAGCCAATCGGCACGGAAAATCTTGTGCCGGCAATGCTCAGAGTTCGCCTGAGCAAACATCATCAGTTCGATGTCGTTAGGATTGCGGTTTAATGCCGAAAAATTATCAAACAGATAATCAATTTCATCATCTGCCAATGCCAATCCCATATCGATATTTGCATTAACCAGTGCCTGACGGCCGCCACCCAAAATATCCACTGACAATAATGGCCGCGGTGCGGTGTGCATAAACAACTGTTCAGCATCGTCGGCATTATCAAATACCGATTCGATCATCCGGTCGTGCAATTTGGCAGCGATTTGCTGTTGCTGGTTATCGGTCAGCGGTTGTGCCGACTGTACAAAAAAAGCAATGCCACGTTCGACACGTTTGATTTGCGTCAAGCCACTGTTATGTACGATGTCGGTCGCTTTGCTGGACCACGGTGAAATCGTTCCGGGGCGCGGGGTGACCAGGAATAAAATTGCATCACCATCCGCATCTGCAGTCTGTTTATCAGCAACCAGTAAAGTCTTTAAAACCGCTAAATCTGCGTCAGCTAATTGGCCGTCGCCATCGACCTCGGCAAAATAACGGTATTCGCTGCTTAATCCTGTGACAGCAGGGACTTCTGCGCGCAGGTTGCGCAGTAATTTTTCGATACGAAAAGCAGAAAAAGCCGGCTGGCCAATCAGATGCAGCATTTGAAACCCGATTCACTGAAAACGAAAGCGAATATGATACTTTATAGGCCCTTTTTAGCCCAATTAAATTGAGCCGATTTATGCCTGAAGATCCCGCACAAGCCAATCGTCCCGGCCCGCTCCGCCTGCTGGGTATTTTGCTTTACGACAGTTTGTTGTTGTTATCCGCGCTGATGGTGGCTGCTGGTTTGGCCGTGGCATTGAATGGTGGTGAGGCCATTGGTGCGCATAATCCGTTCTTTTTTGCGTATTTGCTGGGTGTGGCTTTTATCTTTTATGGCTGGTTCTGGACCCATGGCGGGCAAACACTGGGGATGCGCGCCTGGCAGGTTTATCTCATCAGCGGTAATCAAACCGGCATTAACTGGCAACAAGCCGGTCTGCGTTTTGTAGTGGCAATTTTTTCCTGGCTGCCTGTGGGATTAGGGTTTTGGTGGCAATGGCTAAGCCCGGACAAACTTAGCTGGCATGATATTGCCTCTGGCAGTGAACTGGTGTTGATCAAGCGCGATAAAAAGGCCAGACCTTAACCGATTCGTTCAATGGCTTTTAATTTGTTATTGGCATCAAAGCTGATTTGAAAGCGGCCGTTGATACCATGCTGGTCAATAAACCGCCGGATATGCAATGCCGGAAACTGCAATGACTGGCCGCTGTCAGTGACGACAAAAACCGCCAGTGCTTCACCCCGGTAATAACGCATGGCCTGTTCCCGGCCAACATGCAAGCTAAAGGTTAACTTTCTGTCCACTCACCAGAAAACCTGCAAATAAATCCTGTAAATCGGCCACCGCTTTCAACTGCTCTTTTTGAGGATAGGCAACGGTTTTGCCAAATCCCCAAACCGGCGCCGGCCAAGCGGGATCGTCCTGAAAACGGGCAATCACATGTACATGCAACTGCGGTACCTGATTACCCAGCGCGGCAATATTCATTTTATCGGCGCCAGTCAGCGTTTTAAGTTTTTCAGCCACCAGTGCTGCTTCCTGCCACAGCAGCTGTTGATTTTTCATCGATAAATCAAAGGCCTCGCTGACACCTTCACGACGAGGCACTAACACCAGCCAGGGAAAACGGGCATCGTTCATCAGCAAAATCTGACATAACGGCAAATTGCCAACGGCGATAGTATCTTTGCTAAGTTGACTGTGCAGGGTAAATGCCATGATCAATCTGCCAGATATTTATTAACAATTTCAAAGACATCCGATGACAAATCAGGCTGTCTGGCAATGGACTGCAAAGCCTCACGCATCAATGCCTGTCGATCCGCATCATATTGTCGCCAGGAGTTAAATGCGCCCAATTGTCTTGCTGCAACCTGCGGATTGAGTTTATCGAGCACCAGAATCTGCTCCGCCAGAAACTGGTAACCACTGCCATCTTTAGCATGAAACTGCGCTGGATTATTGCGGCAAAACTGGCCAATCACCGCCCGCACATTATTGGGGTTTTTGATACTGAACGCCTCATGCTGCATCAAGCCTTTGACACGATGCAATGTACCGGGCACATCAGATAACACCTGTACCGTCAGCCATTTATCAACGACCTGACGATCCTGTTGCCACTGATGGTAAAACGACTGTAATGCCTGCTGGCGTTCCGGACCGTCGACATCGACCATCAACCGTAACCCAGACAGCAAATCGGTCATATTGTCCGCCTGTTTCATCTGCTTCAGGCAGCGCTGCGTTTGCATCGGGTCCTTGGTCGCCATCAGATACGATAAACAGGTGTTTTTCAGGCTGCGCTGCGCCATATCCTCGGCGGCAAAACGATAGTCACGCTTGATATTTAACTGCTGATAAAGCGCTTCAAATTGCGACTTCAGTGAAGTGGCAATATGTTGCTTAACTTGCTGACGAACGCTGTGAATGGCATCAACATCCGCAACCGTCATCTGCGCCGCCAGATAATTTTCCGTCGGCAAACTGAGCATTCTGGCTGTCAGTGCCGGATCATGAGTTGCCTGCTTGAGCACATCGTTAAGTTGATCAATCAACAATGCCGGCACATCGGCCTTTTGTCCCGCCTGCTTTTCAGCAATCATGCTCAGCATGATGTTGATAAACAAGGTCTGCCCGGCATCCCAGCGATTAAAACTGTCAGCATCTTTGGCCATCATAAAGGCCAACTCGGCATTATCACGTTTTTGTTTGAGTTTAACCGGCGCTGAAAAGCCTCTTAATAATGATAAATACGGTTTGTCAGTCACGTTTTTAAAAACAAACGTCTGTGTGGCCTCTGTCAGTAACAGCACCCGCGTATCAGCAGCAAATGGCTGTTCTTCCTCAGCAAGTTGCAGCGGCAGGCTTTGACCGTCTTTATCAACCAATCCCATCGCCACCGGTATCATAAACGGCTTTTTTTCAGCCTGACCGGGTGTCGCGGGACAACTTTGTGTCAGCGTGATGCTGAAAGTATTGGCCGCAGCATCAAAATCACTTTCAGCACTGATCTGAGGGGTACCCGCCTGGCTATACCAGCGTTTGAACTGGCTTAAATCCAGATCGTTGGCATCCTCAATAGCTTTGACAAAATCATCGGTGGTGACTGCCTGACCATCGTGACGGTCAAAATACAGATCGGTGCCTTTACGGAAACCAGCGTCACCGGCCAGTGTTTTCAGCATCCGCACCACTTCCGAGCCTTTTTCGTAAATGGTCACGGTGTAGAAGTTGCTGATTTCGATGTAGCTGTCAGGGCGCACCGGATGGGCCATCGGGCCGGCATCTTCGGCAAACTGCATACGCCGCAACATATCGACATCATCAATACGTTGTACCGCCGCGGAATTGAGATCAGCGCTGAATGACTGATCGCGCATCACGGTAAAGCCTTCCTTAAGGCTTAACTGGAACCAGTCCCGGCAGGTCACGCGGTTACCCGACCAGTTATGAAAATACTCATGGCCGACGATGCTCTGGATGGTATAAAAATCATCATCGGTGGCGGTTTCCGGGCTGGCCAGCACACAGGCGGCATTAAAAATATTCAGCCCCTTGTTTTCCATCGCGCCCATATTGAAATCATTGACGGCGACGATCATAAATACATCTAAATCGTATTCGCGGCCATAGGCTTCTTCATCCCAGCGCATCGCCTGTTTCAGGGAGCTTAAGGCATGATCACATTTGTGCTGATTTTCCGGGTCAACAAAAATCTGCAACGTGACTTCACGGCCACTCATCGTGGTGAAACTGTCCTCTTGGCAATATAAATCACCCGCCACCAAGGCAAATAAATACGCCGGTTTGGGATGTGGATCATGCCACTTAACCCAGTGCCGGCCATTATCGGTATCACCTGATTCGGCTTTGTTGCCATTGGATAACAGGTTGGGCCATTGGTTTTTGTCGGCTTCAATAGTGGCGGTAAATACTGCCACCACATCGGGCCGGTCCGGATAATAGGTTATCCGCCGAAAGCCTTCAGCCTCACACTGTGTACACAAAATAGCCCCTGAAAAATACAGCCCTTCGAGTGCGGTATTTTTATCAGGATAAATTTCGGTAACGATTTCCAGCGTAAATTCATCTGGAACATTGGGGATCAATAATTGGCTGTCACTGCGCTGATATTCGTTAGCGGCCAGCGATTTGCCATCAAGTTTGATGGACAGCAGTTTTAACTGTTCACCATCCAGTTTCAGTTCTCCGCCATCCCCTTCAGGGTGCCGGCGCATTTGCAGTTTGCTGCTGACGATGGTTTTGGCCGGGTCCAGATCAAAATGCAGCTCAACCGTATCAATGAGATATGCCGGCTTTTGATAATCAGCAAGACGTATCGTTTGTGGCACTAAGGGGGCATTCATTCAGTTTAGATCCTCAAGCGTTTTGACCGGCCAGCATTCATAAGCCGGTGTTTCATAAGGGTGGGCCAGTAATAAAGCGGTTATCACAGTCTTTAACTGCTCATCGGCGCAAATTACTTCGACACGATATTCGCTGACTTGTTCAATTTTGCCTTGTTCGCCGATAAACGGCTGACTGCCATCCAACGGCCGGAACTGACCATTACCGAGTGTCTCCCAACTGCAACAATCATAACCGTCGAAGCGTCCGGCACCGGCATTAAATACCGCCTGCTTCACCTGCTCTTTATGCGTTTGCGGAACAAAAAATACCAGTTTGTGCATCACTCACCGCCATTGCCAGCGCCGGGCAAGGCCGTCACCACCGATTGCCAGCACACTGTTGTCATTATCAGTAAATTTCACTGCCTGAATAATAATGCCGGGGCTGAGCTGATTTTGTCTCGGCACTTTCCAGCATTGTTGTTTCTGACCATCCGGTAATTGCCACAGACAAACCCGCTCATTGCTATGGCCGGTCACCAGCAGCGTGCCATCTTCAGAGAAGTTAATGGCTGTGGTGGTGTAATCGAATACCGGAAAATCCGGTAATGGCCATTGCGCAGGCCACGGCGAACTGCGCAGACTGGCCTGCAAATCGCCCTCAGGTAATGCCCATAAATGGGTTTGATCACTGTCACCGGCGGTTACCACAAAGCGACCCTGTGGCTCGAATTTAACCAAATTAACGCGATTTTCGTGGCGCCAACTATGGAGTTGTTCACCGCTTTGCAGATCCCACAGCCGCGCCATAAAATCATCGCCGCCGGTTAACGCCAACTTGCCATCCGATGAAATTTTGACTGAATTTATCGGTTGATTAACCTCAGAATTTATCGGGCTGCCATCGTGAACAAAACGCTGGCGCACCTGATTGGCATTGATATCAAAATACACCGCGCTGCGATCCGCCAGTGCCATCAGCACAAACTGGCCATCAGCCGATAAATCAACGTCCTTGACCCGTACCGGTAATGTCAGCCGGTGCAGCGGTTCACCAGTTTTGATATCCCAAATCAGTATCGTGTCATATTCAACAGTCGCCGCTTGCTGACCATTATCGGCAAACGCCACTGCCTGACTGCCGACATCACCGGCCGCTTCATTTTGCCAGTCGTATTTGATGCTGTTGTTTTGCAGATCCCAGAGGCGGGCCGGCGCTTTAGTACTGGCGGTCAACAAAAACTGGCCATTAGCAGAAAAATCGGCAGCGTAACTGCTTTCGCTATGCCGCCATTGTGATCCGTCGGGTGGTGGTGTTTCGCAAGCCTGCAATACGAATACGAGGCCTGCTACAAAGATTGTTTTTAAAGCCGGCATTCGCATTGCTGTCGGACTCAGGATTTCGGCAAGGTCACGCCCTGCTGCCCCTGATATTTACCACCACGATCGGCATAAGAGGTTTCGCAAACTTCGTCAGATTCAAAAAACAGCATTTGCGCCACACCTTCATTGGCGTAAATCTTGGCTGGCAGCGGTGTGGTATTTGAAAACTCCAGCGTGACCTGACCTTCCCACTCCGGCTCCAGCGGCGTGACATTAACGATAATGCCGCAGCGGGCATAAGTCGATTTGCCCAGGCATACCGTCAGTACATTACGCGGGATTCGGAAAGTTTCAATGGTCCGGGCCAGCGCAAAAGAATTGGGCGGAATAATACAAACATCTGATGACACATCGACAAAGCTGTTGGCATCAAAATTTTTCGGATCGACAATCGCCGAATTGATATTGGTAAAAATCTTAAACTCAGTGGAGCAGCGCACATCGTAGCCATAGCTTGACGTGCCATAAGAAATGATTCGGTTGCCCTCACGCTCACGAACCTGACCCGGCTCAAACGGCGAAATCATGCCCTGCTCCGCCATTCGGCGGATCCACTTATCTGACTTAATACTCATAAATGCTCACCAGGTATTGCGCAAAAGCGGCCATGATAGCCATCAATCGTTCTTGATCACAATATTCGGAAACGCTGACGAATAATCCTTGCCCTGTTTGGACAGATTAGCCGCAATACGGCGGGCAATGGTCCGGTAGGCCATCGCAATATCGCCATCCGGATCTTTCACCACCGTCGGCTGGCCATTATCAGCATCTTCACGGATATGAATATCCAGCGGCAGACTGCCCAGCAGATTCACACCATACTGCTCGGCCATCGACTGACCACCACCAGCGCCGAAAATATGTTCTTCATGACCACACTGACTGCAAATGTGGGTGCTCATATTTTCCACCACACCCAGCACCGGCACTTTGACTTTTTCAAACATTTTCAGTGCTTTACGGGCATCCAGCAGTGAAATGTCCTGCGGTGTGGTGACGATTACCGCACCGCTGACCGGTACTTTTTGCGACAAGGTCAGCTGAATATCACCAGTGCCCGGTGGCAGGTCAATCACCAGATAATCCAGCGACTGCCAGTTGGTATCACCGAGCATTTGTTGCAGCGCCTGGGTGACCATCGGGCCGCGCCAAATCATCGGCTCTTCTTCATCAATCAGAAAGCCGATCGACATGCTCTGAATACCGTAGCTTTCAATCGGCTCGATAGATTTACCATCAACTGATTCCGGGCGCTGCGTGGTACCGAGCATCCGTGGCTGGCTGGGGCCATAAATATCGGCATCAAGAATACCGACTTTGGCACCTTCTGCGGCCAGTGCCAGCGCCAGATTCACTGAAGTAGTGGATTTGCCGACACCACCTTTACCGGACGCCACCGCAATAATGTTTTTGACATTTTCTAAGGCCGGCACACCTTGCTGAACCTTATGTTTAATGATTTTAAAGCCGACAGTGACCTCAGCAGTGATGCCATTATCAGCCAGTAATTTCGTCAGTTGTTGTTGCAGTTCGTTTTGATAACCTTTGCAAGGATAACCCAGCGTGACAGTGACTTTTTCGCCTTCGGTTTTAACACTGGTTTTGCTGTCGCCTAACGACATTTGCGTGGATGGGTCGATAAAGTCTTGAATCAATTGTTCGATTTGCGCGGGGTTGCTCATGCGGGCTCCTGAAAAACCAATATTTGAATAACGCGTATTTTACGCCTTGCCAGATGACGCTGCATCCACACGGCTTGTGGGGTTATGACTGACTCAGACAAAAAAACACCGCAAAAATGCGGTGTCAGAGGCTTTATTTAGGTGAATTAAGACTGTTTTGTTTGGGCCAGTCACGGTAATTAAACACCTGGCCCTCCTGGCGAACGCGGGCAATTTCCGCTAAATCCAAATCCGCATACACCCAGCCCGGTTTATCACCGACGCCTTCGACCAGAATACCGTTCTCCGGAAAGCCATAATCCACCGGCGTGTAAATACTGGCACGACCGGTATTCACATCCACCGCTTCTGACCATTCGGCTTTACCAAAGGTCGGCGACTGCACCACATAACACTGGTTTTCCAGTGCCCGCGCCTGACAACCAATGCGCACCCGGTAATAACCGGCTTCGGTATCGGTGCAACTGGGCGCCAGAATCAGATCGGCACCGGCCTTGACCTGCTGATAAGCGATCATCGGAAATTCACTGTCATAGCAGACGTTTATACCAATTTTGCCGATATCCGTTTCCAGTACTTTGATATCACTGCCGGCATGGATCAGCCATTGCTCGTTTTCAAAACGGGTCATGATGAGTTTATCCTGATAACCAATCAGCCCATTCGGCGCATACAAATTGGCACGATTCCGAAACGTGCCATCATCCTGTAAAACCGGAAAAGTGCTGGCCAACATCATCACATCGTATTGCCGCGCCAGTTGCAGGTGCAGCGCCTGCCATTCAATGTAAACATCCTGCATTGAATGTAATTGTTTACCCAGATCTTTATAGACCGCTTCGCCAAATAACGACGCCAGTTCCATACTGCCGTATTCCGGAAACACCAGCAATTTGGCTTTAACCTCTGCCGCCTCTTTAACCCATTGCGTTAACTTATCGGCAAAATCATCCCACTGGTTAAAATAACCAATATCGTATTGCGCCGCGGCGACTTTTACTTTGCTCATTGATGTTCCGAAAATACTGTCTGACAGTAGCCAGACAAATTAAAAAACTTAAAGTGCTTTCATCCAGAAAGTCATCGGCTTGGGTGACTCATCAGCTTCACCAATTTCTTTCCAGCTGAATGTGGTGTATAACTCGGGATGTTTTTCGTAGCCGCGTTTGCGCCAGAAATTATCCAACGGCCTATAGCCTGCCGGCCGCCGCGGATGGTCATCCGGCCGCTGCACACCGCAGAAACAGCTGTATTGGTAGCCGCCAAGTTCACGGGCATGATCTTCACGATGATCAAAAAATGCCACACCGGCGCCCTGCCCACGGTATTTGGAGATCAATACCGATTCACCGCAATAGAATATTTCATCGATATTCAGGCCGGCTTTGATGAATGGCGCTTTGACTTCTTCGGTTTCAAACTTGAGCGGAATACCGGTTGACGCACCAACCACCTTGTCACCGTCAAATGCCAGCACAATGACGCTTTCCGGGCATTGGATATAAGTTTGTAAATAGCGCGCTTCGTATTCGGTGTCGCCATCATATAAATAAGGGAAATCACGAAATACTTCGATCCGCAGACTGGCCAGCTCCGGAATATATTGTTTTAACGCATCGCCTGACAGACGTTTTAGTTCCAGCATCATTAAACTCGAATGGGGTTTGTGACGAGAAACACGGCGCTGGTATTGACCAGCGCCGTCACCAACAATGGCTCAACCAACGACTTGTTTGATCCAGTCTTCCAGATTGTAGTAGTTGGTGATGCGGGCTACTTTGCCATCACGGATCACAAAAAACGCACCAGCTGGCAGATTGTATTTCTGACCGGCGGCTTCCGGCAGACCTTCGTCAGTGCTCAGGTATTCGCCCAACACGGTGAATTCAACCGCAGCGCGATCACCGGCATCATTGGTGGTGATTGAGATATCAACGATTTGTTCTTTGTAATGGGCATTCATGCGGTCCATGAAAGCAGAGAATTTTTCTTTGCCAACTTCGCGGCCACTTTGGTTGACGTCATGAATAACATCATCGGTCAGCATATCCAGAAACGCAGCCATGTCCTGGCGGTTAAAGGCATCGTAATAGTTTTGCAGCAAAGTAACGGTTGCTTGGTTCATGATGCAGATCCCGTAGATTAAAAAAACGGCGGATTTTAGCGCGTAAACGCTTCAAAGAAAAGCAAAAACTGTTTTTTTAACCACAGAGACACAGAGGCCACAGAGAAATTGGTCAGGATATCGAATGTAGGTTGGGTTGAATGCAATGAAACCCAACAAACCATCTGGTGTTTGGGTTAACTATGTTGGGTTTCGCAAGCTCAACCCAACCTACAAATGAAAATTAAATCTGCGCCTATCTTCGGACGGACCTCAAATTGCCAGGACAATAGACTATCTCGATGCGATAGGTAACTTTTACCGCTGTGCTCTCTGTGTATCTGTGGTTATTTTTTCAATCAAGCTTTAAGGCTACGTGCCGTAATACCCATTAATTTATAGGTCAGCAAAGACGCGGCGAAATCATAGGCATGAAAACCTTCAATCGGCGCGAATTCCATGATATCGAAGCCAATGATTTGCCGTTGTTTGGCAACCGACTCAAACAGGTTCAAGGTCTGATACCAGCTCAAACCACCCGGCACTGGCGTACCGGTCGACGGAAAGACACTCGGGTCCATGCCATCAATATCGAGTGTAAAGAAAACTTTTCCAGGGAAATCATCAGGTAAGGTAATACTGTTAATGTTATTTGGCACTAACTCATCGCCATCCTGATAATAAACACCAAACTGTTCACGCACCTGCATTTCTTCTTCGCAATAAGCGCGAATACCCAGTTGATACAGCGGAATACCCATATCGACGGCGCGCTTCATTACTGAAGCATGGCTGAGAATATCACCCTCGTAGGCATGGCGCAGATCGCAGTGGGCATCGATCTGCACAATGCCAAAATCCTCAACGCCAGCGGCTTTAAGCCCCATCAACACACCATAGGTCACTGAGTGCTCACCGCCGAGTACCACCGGAATACCGCCATTTTTGACGATATTGGCCGTCGCGGCTGCGATATTGGCCATCACCTGTTCCGGCGCCACAGTGCAATCGATAGGCTCACAGGTATGAATACCCAAATCACACGGGCTGGATTTGCCATCCCATTTTTCCAACTGCCATGATGCATTCAATATGGATGATGGCCCGAGATTAGTACCACCGCCATAAGACACGGTTTTTTCATAGGGCACCGGCAATACATGAAACATCGCCTGGTCAGGCGCTGCCTGATCGATTTCCGAACCGAGAAAAATCGGAAATTGTTCGTTTAATTCTGTAGTCATGACAAACGCTCTTTAAAATCCTGATAGCCAAAGTTTTTCACTATCTTCAGTGCATCGGTTTCGCTGTTCCAGATCGCCAGTGATGGCAGTTTGGTGCCGTTAAAGGTCGTGGTTTTCACCATGGTGTAATGGCCCATATCCTCAAAAATCAGCCGCTGGCCAATTTGCAATGGCGCATCGAAACTGTAATCACCAATAACATCACCCGCCAGACAGGTCAGACCACCCAATCGATAAGTATGGGCTTTTTCATCTGGCAGGCCAGCACCGCTAATATCCGGCCGGTAGGGCATTTCCAATGTATCCGGCATATGGCAGGTGGCCGAGGTATCAAGAATCGCCTGATTGAGGTGATTCCATGTTAAGTCCAATACTTCACAACTCAGAATACCCGTGCCAATCGCCACCGCCTCACCCGGCTCCAGATACACTTCGACGTCATGTTTGGCTTTAAAATCCTGAATCAGCTGAATCAGCCCTTCAATATCGTAACCGGGCGCGGTAATGTGATGACCACCACCAAAGTTCACCCACTGCATTTGCGGTAATAAATGACCGAACTTGTTTTCTACCGCAGCGACCGTGCGTTGTAACGGTTCAAAGCCCTGCTCACACAGCGTATGAAAATGCAGGCCACTGATACCCGCTAATGCTGATTCATCCAGTTGTGATAATGGAATGCCCAAACGAGAACCCGGCGCACACGGATCATAAATCGGCACTGCGCCTTCAGAGTGTTCCGGATTAATCCGCAGGCCAAACGTCAGTTCCGGACGCTGTTGTTGCATCGCCAGACATTGCGCTCGAAATCGTTGCCACTGACCGCAGGAATTAAAAACAATATGGTGCGCAAAAGTCAGCAACTCATCGATATCGCTTTGGCTGAAAGCCGCGGCAAACACATGTACTTCACCGCCATATTGTTCATGACCAAGTTTGCCTTCATGCAAACCGCTGGCACAGGTACCGGATAAATAGTTGGCCGTTAAGGGCGCCAACGCCCACATCGAAAATGCTTTTAAAGCCGCCAGCACCTTGGCACCACTGCGGCTCTGAACATCATGCAAAATCCGTAAATTACGCTCAACCGCAACTTCATCCACCACAAAACACGGTGATGGCAAACGGTTCAGATCAAGCTTAGTAAAATCGGTAAATTGCATTTTTATTCAATATATTAAGAAAGGGTATTTATAAATAATTTAAACCACAGAGACACAGAGGGCACAGAGAAAAAATTGTTTAACCGTAGGTTGGCGTTGAGCTTGCGAAAACCAACATCAAAAACCGTTAACATGCACGCCGTTGGGTTTCATCAATTCAATCCAACCTACGAGTCCATGTCATGCCGACCTCAGCGGAGGCATCTCTGCACGGCCGATGAGATTCCTCGGCTCCGCTTGGAATGACATTTTTTTAAAACTCTGTGCCCTCTGTGTCTCTGTGGTTAATTTTTAATCTGAGAAACTCTGCGGATAAACATTTGTTGGGCTTCGTTCCTCAGTCCAACCTACAAATAATTAACCATCCAGATCGAAATTATCTAACTCCACCACATTCCATGGCAGACCGTATTGATTCAGATCTTCCATGAACGGATCGGGATCAAACTGCTCGATATTCCAGACACCCGGCTTTTGCCATTTACCTTCCAGCATCATTTTGGCACCAATCATGGCTGGCACACCTGTGGTATAAGAAATCGCCTGTGATTGGACTTCAGCGTAGCAATCCTGATGGTCTTTGATTTGATACAGATAAACGGTTTTCTGTTTGCCGTCCTTAACGCCTTTAACGACACAACCAATGCAGGTTTTGCCTTTGGTACGCGGGCCTAATGTCGAGGGATCCGGTAGCAGCGCTTTCAAAAACTGAATCGGCACAATTAGCTGACCGTTATAGTCAATCGGCTCAATGCCTGTCATACCGACATTACCCAACACTTCTAAATGCTTTAAGTAATTGTCGCCAAAACTCATCCAGAACTGGGCGCGTTTCAGGGTCGGGAAGTTGATGACCAGGGATTCCAGCTCCTCGTGATACATCCGGTAAATGTTATAGCTGCCGACATTTTCCGGGCAGGTAAAGCTGGCTTTTTTCGACATCGCCGGGGTGGTGACAAATTCACCGTTTTCCCAATGCCGGCATTCAGCCGTGACTTCGCGGATGTTGATTTCCGGATTAAAGTTGGTGGCAAACGGATAACCATGATCGCCGCCGTTGACGTCGATGATGTCCAGCTCATGGATTTCATCAAAATAATGTTTAGCTAAGTAGGCAGTAAACACGTTGGTGGCACCCGGATCAAAGCCGCTGCCAAGCAGCGCCATCAGGCCCGCTTTTTGAAATTTTTCGCGGTAAGCCCATTGCCAGCTGTATTCGAACTTGGCGGTATCTAATGGCTCATAGTTAGCAGTATCAAGATAATCAACACCAGCCGCCAGACAGGCATCCATAATGGTCAAATCCTGATACGGCAAGGCAACGTTAATGACCAGATCCGGTTTTTCCTGATTCAGCAGCGCGGTCAGCTCCGGCACGTTATCGGCATCAACTTTTGCGGTGCGAATCGGCCGCGATAACTGGGCGGCAATGGCTTTGCATTTGTCTTCGTTACGACTGGCCAGCACGATTTCGGAAAAAACTTCCGGCAGCTGGGCGCATTTATGGGTGACCACGCCGCCGACACCGCCAGCACCAATAATCAATACTTTAGACATAGCAATAAAATCCTTGTTTAAAACCGAGGTTATAACGCGCTTTTGTTGAAAACGTGTGACTCAACGTTCGAAGAAGGTATAGCCATTGAGACTATCGTTAAACGCTCTGAGCATCTGCTGGCGCATCGGCACTGAAATCTTGCCGTCACGCACTGCCTGTTCGGCCAGCTTGCGGAATTGTTCCTGCATGACTTTAGGGTCGTATTCCACGTAGCTCAACACGTCAGCAATACTGTCACCGTGGAATTCACGGATAAAATCAAAACTGCCGTCTTCGTTGATATGCACGCTGACCACGTTGGTATCACCAAACAGGTTATGCAAATCACCGAGCGTTTCCTGATAGGCGCCGACCAGAAACACGCTCAGATAATATTCTTCACCATGTTTCAATGGATGCAACGGCAGCGTTTTATGAATGGCGTCTTCATAGGAAAACGAGTCGATTTTGCCGTCACAATCGCAGGTCATATCAGCCAGCACTGCGGAACGGGTCGGCTCTTCATTGAGGCGGTGGATCGGCATGATTGGGAACAACTGATCAATCGCCCAGATATCCGGCAGTGACTGAAACAGACTGAAATTGCCGTAGTAAATATCTGACAATAATTCCGGCAGGCTTTCCAGCTCAGCAGAAATCCGTCGTGCTTGGGGCAGTAATTCGGAGATCTTTTCCCAAATCGCCAGTGCCAGATTTTCGGCCAACGCCCGATCCCGCAAAGACGCCTGCCCATGATGGAATAACTCACGCAGTTCATCACGGTAATACAGCGAATCGTTGTAGCATTCCTGCAAATTCTGCACTTGCACATTGTTGAGCACAGAATACAGATTAAGAATCATATCGTGACTGTCTTCGGGCGCCGTTTCCGGAATTTTGCCCGGCTTGTGATCGCGCACTTCCAGTACGTTAAACAGCAACATGGATGAATAGGCAACTAATGCCCGGCCCGATTCGGAAATAATCACCGGATGCGGGATCTCCTGCGGGTCCAGACACTCCTGCAGGGTTTCGACTATGTTGTAACAATACTCATCCAAACCGTAGTTCATGGAATGCGTACTATTCGAACGAGTACCTTCGTAATCGACCGCCAGACCGCCACCTAAATCGAGGTAGCCCATCGGTGCGCCCTCTTCAATCAGCCCCGTGTAAAAGCGACAGGCTTCCATGACGCCACTACGAATATTACGAATATTAGGGATTTGCGAACCAAGATGGCTATGCAGCAATTGCAGACAATGCAGCATGTCGGCTTGTTTGAGTTGCTCGACCACTTCCAGCAATGCATTAGTGGATAAACCAAAAATTGAGCGATCGCCGCTGTCGCCATTCCAATGGCCTTCCACCGTCGAAGCCAGACGAATACGCATACCAATCAACGGCTCAATGCCTAACGCTTTGCTACGTTCCAGAATGGTGGCCAGCTCGGTGGCGGTTTCCAGTACAAAAAAGCATTTAATGCCCATTTGGCGGGCGTACAGACCGAGTTCGATAAACTCTTCGTCTTTGTAGCCGTTGCAGATAATCAGGCTGTCATGGTCGCGCAATTGGGAAATTGCAATAATCAGTTCGGCTTTACTGCCGGCTTCCAGACCATGATGATAACGACGGCCATAATCAGCGATTTCTTCGATAACGTGACACTGCTGATTCACTTTGATCGGAAACACGCCGCGGTAATGATTCTGATAACCGGCATCTTTAATCGCCCGGGCGAAAGCTTCGTTGATTTGAGTAATGCGGATATCAAGCAGGTTTTCGATGCGCAGCACCGCCGGCATATCCAGACCGCGCTCTTTCATGCCGTGGACGATATCAATCAGCGGCACCTGAATGATTTTTTCGCCGAATTTCAGACTGACAACCGCATTGCCTTCATCAGAAATATCAAAGTATTCCGCGCCCCAGTCACGCACGCCATAAAGTTTACTGCTCTGCTGCGCATCCCATTCAACCGGCAATTGCGGTGATACGGTTTGATGGGCTTGGGCTTGTGTCATCAGTCTGACCCCCTTTGGCAACAGGTAAATCGCGGAATTGTCACTATTTTAAAGCAAAAATGCAAAACAATTATGACGCTGGCAAAACCTTTGCCCGTCTGGCTTTCAGCCTAGATGATTGGCTGCTCTTCGGGTACGCCGGTATCAGTCGCCGGATCCAGCCGGGTATTAAAGGCTTCAACCGAATCGGCGACCTCTTCCGGACTGTTAAAGCGCGCAATATGAAACAATGCTTCGCCTTCATTCACCAGCGGAATATTGGTGCGGCCGATGACCACACCACTGCAATTGGCCTCAACACGATGCTCTGAGGTTTCATCACCATAAGGCGCGGCAACCATGCCCAGACAATCGCCTTTTTTAACGTGTGCCCCCATCGCCACCAGCATCCGGAAAATACCGCTTTGAGGTGCCCGCACCCAGGTACTGGATTTGGCAACAAATGGATCCACCGGTTTCAGCTTTTTGGTGGGCGTGGCCGTTAACATGCCGATTTTACGCATCACCGCCAATACGCCTCTGACACCGGCACGGATGGCCAGTTCATTAAAGCGCAGCGCTTCGCCGGCTTCGTAAACAATCACCGGCACGCCCGCTTCCATACAGGCAAAACGTAGTGACCCTTCAATCAAACCGGAATTGACAATGACCGGCGCATTGAAAGCGCGGGCCATTTCTTCGACGCCGGGGCTGTCCAGTGCAGCGCGGATTTGCGGTAAATTATCGCGATGAATAGCGGCCGTATGCAGATCAATACCGTGGGTACATTTATGGGCCACTTCAGTCATAAACAGATTAGCCAGCCGCGCCGCCAGTGAGCCCTCTTCAGACCCCGGAAAACAACGATTTAAATCCCGCCGGTCTGGTAAATAACGGGTTTGATTGATAAAGCCATACACATTCACCACCGGAATGGTGATCAACGTGCCGCGCAGGCCTTTAATACGTTTGCTACGGATCAGCCGGCGGATGATTTCCACACCGACGATTTCATCGCCATGTACCGCGCCCGAGACAAACAATACCGGCCCGTCACGTCGGCCACGAATCACCTGAACCGGCATACTCAGCGCCGTATGCATATACAAATCCGGTAGCGATACATCAACCACTTTGGTTTCACCGGCTTTGATAGTCTGGCCGGCGATGGTCAAATCCTGCACCATCAGCCACGGCCCCGGGTTTTGGTATTACCTAACTTGGCGTTTTTCTCAACAAAATCGATAACCTGCGTCGCAATATCTTTACCGGTCGCCATTTCGATGCCTTCCAGACCAGGCGATGAATTCACCTCCATCACCACCGCGCCATGATTAGAGCGCAATAAATCGACACCGCAGACATTCAGCCCCATGGTTTTGGCGGCACGCACCGCTGTTGAGCGTTCTTCCGGGGTAATGCGGATTAAATTGGCGCTACCGCCTCGATGCAGATTAGAGCGAAATTCACCCTCTTTGCCCTGACGTTTCATTGCCGCCACCACTTTATCGCCAACGACAAAGCAACGAATATCAGCACCACCCGCTTCTTTGATAAATTCCTGCACCAGAATGTTGGCTTTCATGCCCATAAAGGCTTCAATAACACTCTCTGCAGCGCCTTGGGTTTCGGCCAATACCACGCCAATGCCTTGCGTACCTTCGAGCAATTTAATGACCAGCGGCGCGCCGCCAACCATCTTGATCAAATCTTCAACATCATCCGGCCGGTGGGCAAAACCAGTGACCGGTAAGCCAATACCTTTGCGGGAGAGTAATTGCAGCGCCCGTAATTTATCGCGTGAGCGGCTGATAGCCACCGATTCATTGAGCGGATAAACACCCATCATTTCAAACTGACGCAACACCGCGGTGCCGTAAAAGGTCACCGATGCGCCAATCCGCGGGATCACTGCATCATAGCCGCTAAGATTAACGCCTTTGTAATGTACTTCCGGCTTCATCGATGTGATGTTCATATAGCAGCGCAACACGTCCAGCACATGCACTTCATGGCCTTTGGCTTCTGCTGCCTCAACCAGCCGGCGCGTTGAATACAGCTTGGGATTGCGCGATAAAATCGCTATTTTCATACAGCCTCTCCGTCGGCCAGATCGCTTGATGGCGCGACAATAGTTTGATTCAGGGTTTGGCCTGCCAGATACGACAAACCAGGGTGTACCACTATATTACCAGCGGTCATCGCCGTTCGCCCGAGTAACATACGAAAACGCATGGTATCGCGGTTGGTCAGTGTGATTTCGATGGGAAAAGTGTGTTCGCCAATCGTCAGCGGCGTTTTGATGACATAACGTTTTTCAGTATGGCCGCCTGAGTCAGTCACATCACGTTCATCCAGTACCGGCGCTTCACACCAGATTTCGGTGGTCACATCATCCTGATTGGGATGCACGCCAAAGCGCACCCAAAGCGCATTATGCCGCTGCACCGGCTCAACCGAAAACGCATGAATCGCCGACGTCCGCGCACCGGTATCGACCTTGGCTTTGATTTTGCCGATATTCAGCTCCGGCAATGCCAGCCATTCGCGCCAGCCGACCACAATATGGCCTTGTTCATCTTGCATCATATTTATTCAGCTTTGCCTGTGTATAAACAAAACATAAACGACCTGCGCGTGTAATGCCAGTTTGGCGTATGCGAAGACTAAGCTGGATATTCCTTCCCCCGTGTCGGGGGAAGGCTAGGATGGGGGTAAAAATTAACCACAGAGGCACAGAGAGCACAAAGACTTTATTTATGGGTCAAAATTTGTAGGTTGGGCTGAATGTTAATGAAGCCCAACATGACAAGGCTTATGGATGTTGTTGGGCTTCATAGATAATCGCAGGTTTATTTTTCGTCCCTTCCCCCATGCCGGGGGAAGGTTAGGATGGGGGAAAAATTAACCACAGAGGCACAGTTTTAAAAGTCGCTATCTTTGCGAGGTGGCTTTGCGCCGAAGAAGCTGCTTGGAATGTGTCCGGAGATTAAACAGATTTACGTTCTCCGGGTCTTCGACCTTTCGTGATAACTATAGCCCTAAAAACGTGAGAGATCGTAAGTTGGGTTGAATGCAATAAAACCCAACAAACTGAATGAAAAAAGGCTGATCATGTTGGGTTTCGCAAGCTCTACCCAACCTACAAATACTTTATTTCGTATTAATTTTCTGTGCCCTCTGTGTCTCTGTGGTTAATTTTTTATCTGCGAAAATCTGCGGACAGTTCAATCCAGCACTTTCTTATTCCAGTCTTTCACCGACTGTTCCAACTCGGTTTTCTCAGCATTGGCTTTAGCCCCAACACCCGACACCGCCCGGACAATCTCATCACCAAACCGATCCGCCAGAATATTGCCGGCCATCACCACCATCGTTGCCATCACAATCACATACACATGCGCCAGAATTGTTCGCCACATAACCATCTCCAAAAGCAGTTTTTAGCAGTCTATGCCTTTCTTTCAGACAAAAAAAAGCCCCGACAAAATCGGGGCTCTTTTTAAATTCAATTAAATTAAATTATGTTTTTGGAAGATATTTAGCATCAATGGTACTTGGAGGATTAGTGACTGACCATTGAGTACCGGTTGATAAGCATGTACCTGTATAGACTACAGTATCACCAGCATCAACTTGGGTACCAATTTCTTTGTATGTGATAGTTACAGTTGCAGCGCTTACTGTCGTTCCTACAACTGCAAGATCAGAAACATATTGAGTATCTGGAGCATCTTCATCGGGAAGCTGTAAGTCAGCATTTGAAGTAACATCAGAAGCAAAATTAGTGCCCTCACTACAAGCAATACCAACAGCTGTTCTTGCTGCCGCTGCAACTGATACACCCTCCTGAACTTTCGCACGAACTGTATAATCTTGATACGCAGGTAATGCGATTGCTGCCAGAATACCGATAATCGCAACAACGATCATCAGCTCGATTAATGTAAAACCTTGTTGGACCTGTTTCATTTTTCTACTCCTTAGATAAGAAAACAGCAAAAACCAGAATTTTGCTTAAAGTTAATATACCAGTTTCATGCCAACACATAACCTATTGTTCTAGTTTAATATTTTACTGAAAAAACTGTACGAGCCTCGCCGATAGTGTCGAAAAGTGACAATTATTGTCAGTATTTACAATATTCCACAGCATTTTGCAGGCGACCACTGGTCGGAAAAATGGTCAGTCCTTCATTCGCTGTACTGCAATAGTTAGTTTTGTCACGTATAAATTCGTAGGCATCCACCAGCTTGATATATAAATCCACATCAGGATGATGCGCTTTTAATTGTTCACCCCAGTTAATGTAATAACGCACGTTCTCTGGGATGTTTTTTTCGATACTGGAATACATCATGGCGCTAAGATCAATCCAGCGTGCCTGTTCACCCAGGTAAGGGTTCTGATAAGCATAAGGCAACGGATTTTGCATTTGTTTACCTTGGTAATAAGCGACAAAATCCCAGTTCGATCGAGTGCTGTGAGCATAAAAAACGACCAATATTGCTGCTACTGAAAGGCTGCTGTATTTCAGTAAGTTCGTTGCTGCAACCGTTAAACCAATTTTTTTGTGTTGAACTTTATGATGCATCACGACAAACAGCAGCAACATAAACAATAGCCAATGCAAGGCCGATAGATAAAATGGCAATTCAACCTGAGTGTGTAAAGCAATCGGCACCAGCATCGCTGCATATAATGATGCACGTTTAAATGTGGTTCTGGTGCCCGCGAGCACTACACCGATAACGACCAACACCATTCCGGCAAACGCCAGTAAACCGCCCTCAACTAGCCACTGAATCAGTTCGTTATGAGGATGACTAACAAATTCTTCTGGAAGTTTGGCATCAGGATGTTCCTTATAAAAAGCCGGTTTGGCAAATTGCCACTCAGGGCCAAAACTACCAATACCATGTCCGACAATTGGCGACTCCGCTATCAAACCCAGTGAAATGCTATACATGCCTAAACGGGCTTCAGCAGAATAACCTGATTGCAGGGCTTCGGTTTTGTCTATCAATCTGTCACTGCCGGTTAAATTACCAGTAAAGATACCGAGAACTACAGCTCCGAGGACAGCCAAAACCAAGCGGTGTTTTCGCCAGTTTCGCAAAATCACTGGCAACACCACTAACATCGAAACAATCAATGTTAAAGCACCAATTCTTGACCCGGAAATTGCCACAATGAAAGCTGCCAGCAATACAGTGATTAGCAATATGACCCGCTTGAAGAGATAACCTGAACGTAACCAAGGTCGCATGGACAGATAAACGGCAATAAAGATGGCTGTGACCTGATAAGTCGCCATATTGTTAATTTGCTGGAATAAACTACTCGGCCGGCCATCAGGATGTTTTGGCAGCAAATATGGCATGTCTAATTTCAGCCAAATCTGTAATATGCCAATGACACTGAAAATCAGTGCCGACAGGGTGATGAGGTACAACAACCGATCAATCCGTGCCTGACTGAGCCGCATCTGAAATAAGGCAAAGAAAAACGCCAATCCACCCCAAATAAATAACAGCCGGAATAACCATTTAAGTGGTTGCTCAACACCGGCAATAAACCCACTGAGTGTAGCCAAAACCGGAAACGCGGCAATCATCCAGAAGTATTTGGGGATGACATATTCGCGGGCTTTGAGGATTTTATGAAAGGTGTAAGCGATAAATATGGTCGCCACCAGCCAGATGGTGATGTTGTGCGGGATGCGTAGCCCCTCACCGCCGAGGTTCGGATGATAGTAAAGCGGTGCCAGTAGAAACAACACCGCCAGCATGATTTCAGAGGGCGTCCATTGCAGATTTTTCTTCGCTGGCGATGTCATGCGTGGTCCTTGCTTAATTTGGTTTTGCTGTGATTATCACGGCCTGCGGCGGGGATTGGCAAATTTGATCTGGTTTTATCTATAGATACACCGGTTTTTAAGAAATTAACCACGAAGACACAGAGGACACAGAGTTTTAAAAGGTAGTGGTACTGCGAGGCGATTATATCGTCGAAGCAATCTATTTAAAGACTTCACAGGTTAGTAAATTAAACTGGTCATTCTGGAAAACGCTTTTGGTTTATCCTGAATCCAGAAAAGCGAGACAAAGAGCTTAAAAATTAGATATTTGTAGGTTGGGTTGAGCTTGAGAAACCCAACGAAACAAGATTGGATCAACCTGCGGATTGTTGGGTTTCATTAACATTCAACCCAACCTACGTTTTTTACAAACTCTGTGCCCTCTGTGCCTCTGTGGTTATTTTTTGTCCCCATCCTAACCTTCCCCCGATACGGGGGAAGGGACGAAAGGATAATCTGTGGATTAACTCAAACCGCCGGTTTCAGGTCAAACGCGATACAGATCCGGGCTTCGTCAGAGCTGAATGGAATAGTCCGGTGGAATACCGATGACGGAAACATCACCACATCACCGACATCGGGCGCGATGGTTTTTACCGGAAAATTGTCGTGTTGTTTGGGATAGTCATCGCCGTGGGTCGAGAGTTCAATGCTGCCCTCATGTTCATGGGCTTTGTTTTTTGGCAGTGATAAATACAGCGATCCACTGACCCAGCCTTCTTCATGAATATGTGAGGTGAGGTGGCCGCCGGTGTTCATTTTGACGTACCAGGAGCTAGCGATAACGGTTTGTTTAGGGAAGTTTTTGACGAAAATACAGTTTTCGCCTTTAAAGCTGTCGCGGTAGCGGTTGATGGCATCAGCCACCAGTTCGCCGACTTTTTGAAATGACGCTTCCGGGCGTTTGAATAAATTACCGGCGCTTTGAACGCCATTATGCAAGCGTCCCTGGCTTTTTTCTTCGATATCGGCTTTTTCGATATCAGCCAACACTTGTTCCAATAACGGGCTGCCAGCCTGTAATTCAGGGATTTGCAGATGACAGACAAAATTCAGCGGATCCGGGCAGAAGTTATAGTCATTGGCCGTACCGAAGTTTTCGGCGTAGTGACCGGTTAAGGTCGCTAAAAACGGTGAGGTGTGTTTAGCTTTTTTGAGCTTATCAAGCCCAGCTTTAAATTCGTCAAAGCGGCTGGTTTTATAGAGGCAATAAAGCATGCGCTCTTGCCAATCGGCATATTGTGATTTCTCAAAATACTCTAGTGCCTGCTCCAGATCGCCACTGTCGTAGAGATAAACAGCTAGGCTGTAATTGGCCAGTGGCAGGCTTGGATCCAGTCTTAATGCTTCTTTGTAGGCAGCCACTGACTCATCATAACGGCCCTGATCTCGCAACACTTCGCCGATATTGCTATGCACTTCGGCGTAGTCGGAATTCAGTTCCAGCGCCTGATTATAGGCGGCAATCGCATCGGCCAGTTTGCCCTGATTTTTCAGCACGGTGCCGAGGTTAAAATACAATTTGGCGTCTTTATTCATTTGCAGCGCTTTTAAATAGGCTGCTTCGGCTTCTGCCGATTTACCCTGCTCTTGCAGACAAACACCCAGATTGGCAATGGCTTCCAGAAAGCCGGGTTGTTGTTCGATCGCTTTTTGATAACTCTCAGCTGCCTGAGCGAATTTACCCTGTGATTGCAAGGCAAACCCGAGGTTGTAATGGGCGTCGGTAAAGCCCGGCCGCAGGTTGATGGTTTTTTTATAAGCCGTAATCGCTTCGTCAGTGCGATTCAGATTGGTCAGCAAAATACCCAGATTAAAGTGCATTTCCGGAATGCCGGGATCGATATCAATTGCCTTGCGAAAGGCGGCGACAGCATCTTTGAATTTGTTCTGCGCCGCCAGTGCATTGCCGTAAAGATTATGCACAACAAACGCACTGGGGTAATTTTTAGTCAGCTTTTTGGCGGCTGATTCGGCAAATCCCACCTGGCCGCTGTTAAGTGCATCGACAATCGGCTGGATTTCCTGCGGGTTGGGCTGGCGCATTTGCATCGGGCGTTTCATAGCTGTTTCTGGTTTGTTAACAAGGCTCACGAATGTATAACAGCGGGCCGTCAGGGGCAAGCTGACCGGTGTATCTTTGAAAACAACATGATTGAGCGTATTATTAAAAGCACTATTTATCGTGCGATTGGATTAAAAAATATGATTACTGCCAATGAATTGAAAACCAAAGGCGTGGCCAGCCTTGATGCTGCGTTACAAAACCAGCGTGAAGCGATGATCACCGTTCGCGGTAAACAAAAATACGTGGTCATGAAACTCGACGATTATCAACAGCTCCGCGAAGCTGAACTGGAAGCGGCACTGCTTGAAAGCCGCAATGATGTTGAAGCGGGTCGTTATAAAACACAATCTGTGGCAGCGCATATCAAGGAGCTGTTTGACTGATGGCATATCAGCTGGTCTTCACAGAAAGTTACCTGAAACGTGCCAAAAAATTTGCTAAACGTCATCCAGAACTACGCAATCTCTATCAAAAAACGTTACTACTGCTGGAGCAGAATCCGTTTCATCCTTCACTTCGTCTACACCCGCTCACTGGCAGTCTGAATGGGCTTCACTCGATTTCTATCAATCTGAGTTACCGGATAACCATTGATCTGCTGATTGATGACGAAACTATTATTTTTATTAATGTCGGCAGTCATGATGAAATTTACCGTTAACCAACATCGGCCAAAAATTTAACTATGGATACTTTAACGCAGGCACTGTTAGGCGGCGCTGTTGGTTATCTGGTTGCCGGCAAACAAGCACCACGAAAGGCTTTATTGGCGGGCGCAGCAGTGGCCGTATTGCCGGATTTGGATGTGTTTATCAGTCATGCCAATGATTTAGATGCCATGACGTTACATCGCAGTTGGACGCATTCATGGCTGGTGCATACTTTACTGGCGCCAATTCTGGCCTGGTTGATTCATCGCTTTGATAAACAAATCAGCTGGCCGCGCTGGACCTTGCTGATTTGGCTGGCACTGGTGACGCATGCCGGGCTGGATGCGCTGACGGTTTATGGCACACAGTTATTCTGGCCATTCAGGCCACATCCGGCTTCTGGCGGCAGTGTATTTATAATTGATCCGCTATATAGCTTGCTGCTTTTGACCGGCTTTATCGCGGTGTTATTAAAACCGGCAGCAAAATCTCACCGGCTAATGCAAGTGACCTTTTTGCTGAGTTGTTTGTATTTGCTCTGGGGCTTTGCTGCGCAACAATTTATCGCCGCTAAAACCCGTGCAACACTTGCCGAGCAAAATATTACGTATCAGCATTTTCAGGTCAGCGCAGCGCCTTTAAATACCTTGCTCTGGCGCATTATTGTGGTAACTGATGATGCTTATTATCAGGGATTTCGTTCTGTTTTTGACGGTGATGCTCCGCTGCTACTTATCCGCTATGACAACGGTAAAGCCAGCCGGGAAATCATTGCCAAATCCCCCGCGCTGACGCAGATCGAATGGTTTACCCGTGGTTTATTTAAAATCGATCAGACCGATGAACTGATTATCCTGACTGACCTGCGGATGGGCATGGAGCCGTATTATTTTTTCCGGTTCCGCGTTGCGGCATTTGAAGATGGCGAATGGCGGCTGATTGAGCCAAAACAAATTCCGATGTTTCGTAATTCACTCAACGGTCTGCGCTGGGTCTGGCAGCGGATTTGGCATCCTCAGGCTGAAATGACGGATTTGTAATCGGTAAAGTTTAGCCCCTGCGCTTCGGCAACCGCTTTACAGGTCACCTTGCCCTGATAAATATTCAGCCCGTTTCTGAGGTGCGGGTTATCCGCCAACGCCTTTTGCAGGCCTTTATTCGCCAGTTCCAGAATAAACGGCAATGTGGCGTTGGTCAGCGCAAAGGTTGACGTACGCGCCACCGCACCGGGCATATTGGCCACGCAGTAATGCACAATACCCTGCTCAATATAAGTTGGTTCGTCATGTGTGGTTGGCCTTGAGCTTTCAAAACAACCACCCTGATCGATTGCCACATCGACCAGCACTGCGCCGATTTTCATTTGTGAAAGCATATCGCGGCTGATTAATTTGGGCGCAGCGGCGCCCGGCAATAAGACTGCACCGATGACCATGTCTGCTTTGATCACGCTGCGCTCGATACTGTCGGCGGTGGCAAATAAGGTTTTGATGCGGCCAGAAAATTGCTGATCAAGTTCGCGTAATCGGGGCAGGGATTTATCAATAATGGTCACATCCGCGCCCAGCCCCAAAGCCATTTGTGCAGCATGACTGCCGACGACGCCACCGCCAATAATGACGATATTAGCCGGTGCCACACCGGGCACACCTCCCGGCAAAATACCCACCCCCCCTTCAGAAATTTGCAACGCATGCGCACCCGCCTGAATAGCCATACGACCAGCGACTTCGCTCATCGGCGCCAATAACGGCAAACCACCATGATCATCGGTCACAGTTTCATAGGCCAGACAACTGGCACCGGATGTTAATAAATCTTCGGTTAGCGCTTTATCAGGGGCCAGATGCAGATAGGTAAATAATAATTGGCCGTCGCGCAGCATACGGCGCTCTTCGGCCAGTGGTTCTTTGACTTTGATGATAAGCTGCGCGCGCTGAAAAATCTCCGCGGCGGATGACAAAATTTCAGCACCCGCCTGCTGATAATCGCTGTCACTGAGGCCGATTGCGGTACCAGCATTTTGCTGCACCAATAGCTTATGCCCTGCAGCCACCAGTTCACGGACACCGGCGGGCGTCAGACCAACCCGGTATTCATGGTTTTTGATTTCTTTGGGCAGACCGATTTGCATGGTTTACCTCATTAATTTGATTGGTGATAAATGATTGTAACCACAGAGACACAGAGGGCACAGAGATTTATAAACAGAATGTAGGTTGGGCTGAATGTGAATGAAGCCCAACATGCCAAGACTTATGAATGTTGTTGGGCTTCGTACCTCAGCCCAACCTACACATGAAAATCATCCACAGATTACGCAGATGGGCGCAGATTATTTTTGGTGTCATTCCTGAAAACGCTTTTTGTTTATACGGAATCCCGTACAAAACGCACAGCCGTAATTCTTGATCCCCGTTTTCACGGGGATGACACTGTTATTTTTAATTATTTTCTCTGTGCCCTCTGTGTCTCTGTGGTTAACTTTAGCCCCATCCTAACCTTCCCCCCGCACGGGGGGAAGGAACAGTGTTGCAGGTATTTCTGTTAAACCACAATACCGCGTTGCAGCCAGTCGTTAATCATTTGCCGGGCACCGTCTTTAACGACATCTGCATTAGGGTGTTGCAGAGCTTCGGCAATATCACTAGCGGCCTGCTCGCCTGTTAGTCCTGTTTCCAACAACTCCAGTAATCTGGCGCTGACCGGATTGAGTTCGATAAATTTCACCTGATCATCAATGTTGCGATACACCAGCAAAAAATTGGGTTGTGCAGAGGGTGTTTGCGGCTGATTTTCGATACCAATCTGATGTACCGGGAATTGATAAGCGAGCAGCCATGCCAATGGTGAACGTTTTAATGGCAGCGTCAGTACGTCAGTTTCGGCGGCTACGCTGCGCTGCCGGAATTCCGCATTGGCAATACTCAGCGCCAGCTCTACCCATTCATAATGGGCCAGTTCTTTAATAAATGGCGGATCGTTGCTGCAGTCCCGCTCATTTTCCAGATAATCAATAAACTCTTTGGCGATCTCATTAAACAGCGGTCGCTGACAACGGTGCTGAATCATAAAATCACGGATCATCAGCTGCCAGACTTCGTCATCGAGCAGGCTTTTTAAAACCGGAAACGCATTACTGCAAAAGTTCTGGATATTGTTAAAAATCAGCCGGCGGTAAATCGCCATCCGCCGATCTTCAATATTCTCTGGCGCCGCTGATTGGGGATTGCGGATATGGCCGGCAAAGGCCATTTGCAGTGCGCGAAAATCGGTTTGCATCTCAGGCGCCGACATGAATCGCCGCCGGCTGCATCGCGGCTTGCTGATAGTCACGAATTTTACCGACTTCGTTAAACAGTGTTTGCAGATCCGGAATATTAAAATCTCGCTCCAGGAGCGTAGGCCGCACACCATGACGCTGATAAGTGTGCTGCAACAGATCCCAGACCGGGTCAATCACCGCTGCGCCGTGGGTATCGACAATCAAATCATCGGCTTCGTTGAAATGGCCGGCGATATGCATATAAGCGATGCGATCACTGTCGATAGCATCAATATAAGTTTTTGCGTTATAGCCATGATTAATGCTGTTGACATAGACGTTGTTGACATCCAGCAGCAGTTGACAATCAGCTTCCTGCAAAATCGCACTGACAAATTCCAGTTCGTTCATTTGCTGACCGGGCGCGGCGTAGTAAGACACATTTTCGATGATCAGTTGCCGCTGCAAAATATCCTGCACACGGCGGATCCGGTCTGCAACGTAGTGCACCGCCTCTTCGGTAAACGGAATCGGCATCAGATCGTAAAGGTGTCCATCGTCACCGCAATAGCTTAGATGTTCACTGTACAAGCGCACCTGATGTTCGTCGAGGAAGTTTTTCAGGCGATGCACAAAGGTTTCATCAAGCGGTGCCGGACCGCCGATGGATAATGACAACCCATGACAAAGCATCGGATAACGCTCGGTAAAGTGGCGCAGTTTTTTTCCCAGCCGGCCGCCCATTTCCAGCCAGTTTTCTGGCGCGACTTCCAGAAAATCCAGCGGTGCATTATCCACCGCCGCCAAATCATCCATAAAACTGCGACGCAGGCCAAGGCCCGCCCCTTGCACGGTTACATTCTCTGTTTGCATGTTTAGCTTATTCATACCAGTGGGACGTCAATATCGGCCATTTGTTACAAATCACTCACTTTCAGGGATTTCAAACATACTGCGATCAACGCCGACGTTACCGGTATTTTTATCAAACAGATAAACCACGGCTTTGTAATAACCCGGCGTCGTAATAGTCGTGTTGCCGTTGAATAAGCCAGTATTGCCGGTAAATTCCAAAGTCACTTCTTCAAGCTTTTTTTCATCCTGCATGATGATCGCCGTGACTTCATAATTGTCCGCTTTCCAGTGACCATCGCGGGTGATCGGACAGCCGCATAATAAGGATGCTTTGGTCATGATCTCGACTTTGCCGCTTTCAATTACTGACGTCCAGGCATCAACTATAAAACCCGTCATATTGAGAATAATGCCATCGCCAAGAATATCTTTGCCGGGTATTACCCAGCTGGTCATGCTGGTCTCCTGTAAAGCCTGCCGATAGCCATAAGGGCCAATCAGTTTAAAACGCAGTAAACGCGGCGCATCAATATCGACGGTGGCTAAATAACCGGCGGTTTTGTCATTGGTCTGCCGCGCACCGCGCTGCAGCGGATTTTCAATCAACACGGCGGTATCGCCGGTGCCACCGTTGATCCAACCCTCGTCGAGAATTTCGCCGGTTTCGGCATCTTCGACTACCGCTCTCACACCACCAACACTGGTACCCATAAATTTAGAATCTACTGCTTTGGCGCGCACCATGATTTGCGTGGGCTCGGCAAAAGCGGCAAATGTCATGAATAAAGCGCTGCTTGCTAAAACAAATTGACTGAATTTGGCCATGACCATTTCTCCGATTTTAAGCTTTGTCGCCCGCCTGCCAGGCATCATAACCACCGATAATTGAGACTGCATTGGTGAATCCCAGCTGTTGCAAAGTGGCCGTTGCCAGTGCTGCGCGGCCACCGGATTTACAATACACCACGATTGGACTGGTTTTATCCTGGAAATCGGCATGATCGGCAATTGAAAATTCCAGCACACCACGCGGAATATGCGTCGCACCGTCGATATGGCCGGCGTTAAATTCTGCCGGTTCACGCACATCGAGCACGGTACTGCCATCTTCAATCATTTGCTGCGCCTGCGACACACTCACTTCACGAATGCCTGCCTTTGCAGCCTGTACTAAATCCATCGCTGTTTTTGCCATTTTGCTCTCCTGTTACTGACAGATTTGTGACCAGATTTTCCACTATTGGTTTTGCCACAGCTACAATAACCTCTATCCTAACTGAATACAGCGTCGCCACAAGGCCGCGTTGAACCATTGGAAATTTATGCTGGCTTATCTCATTCGGCGCGTTTTGTATGCTATTCCGATTCTAATCGGCGTTAATGCACTGACCTTTGCGCTGTTTTTTCTGGTCAATACACCTGATGATATGGCACGGATGCAGCTGGGTGATCGCTATATCCAACAAGAGGCGGTGGATAGCTGGAAAGCAGAGCGCGGTTATGACAAACCGCTTATCTGGAATCACGAAGCGTCTGGCACAGCACAATTCACCAACACCATTTTTTTCGATAAATCTTTGTCGTTGTTTGTTTTTGAATTTGGTCAGGCAGATGATGGCCGCGATATCGGTCAGGACATTCAAACCCGGATGTGGCCAAGCCTTGCCATTGCCATACCGGTATTTGTTATCGGTCTATTAGTCAATATCACTTTTGCCATGCTGATGGTGTTTTTCCGCGCCACCTATATTGATTTGGGTGGTGTGGTGTTGTGTGTGATGCTGATGTCGATTTCCAGCCTGTTTTACATCATCGGTGGCCAATTTGTCGTCGGTAAACTGATGCAGTTAGTACCAGTTTCCGGTTTCAGTGATGGCTTTAATGCCGTTAAATTTATGATCCTGCCGGTAGCGATTGGCATTATTTCCGGCATTGGCTCCGGTTCACGCTGGTATCGCACCTTATTTCTTGAAGAAGCTGCTAAGGATTATGTGCGTACCGCCCGCGCCAAGGGGTTATCGGAGCTGCGGGTGCTGTTTGGTCATGTATTGAAAAACGCCATGATCCCCATCCTCACCGGCGCAGTGGTGCTGATCCCGACTTTATTCATGGGCAGTCTAATTCTGGAATCGTTTTTCGGCATTCCCGGCCTTGGCAGCTATACCATTGATGCTATTAACGCGCAGGATTTTGCCATCGTTCGCGCCATGGTATTTCTGGGTTCGGTGCTTTATATCATTGGCCTGATCCTGACCGATATTTCCTACACACTGGTTGATCCGCGGGTACGTTTACATGGTTGATGTAAGATTAAACCTGCGCCGCGAAGCGCTTAGAATTTTATTGCTCACCGATGCCGTTGAAAAAGCGTCTGCCACCCGGCAATTTGCCGAAAAATGCCGGATTGATGGTTATACATTGAGCCGTGAGCAATTGTCCGCACCGGAAATTCCCGGCCGGCCTGTGAAACCGCAACTGGTGAATCCAAAGGATTTACCACGTCGTCGTAACAACCGCGAGACCGGCCATAACGCCCTGATTCACGCTATTTGTCATATCGAATTTAATGCCATCAACCTAGCGCTGGATGCAATTGCCCGATTTCAGAATATGCCTGAGGATTACTACGCTGACTGGCTGCAGGTGGCCGATGAAGAAGCCAAACATTTTCAGATGTTAAGCGCTCATCTGGCCGAAAACGGCTTTGCTTACGGTGATTTTCCGGCCCATGATGGGCTTTGGGAAATGGCGCAAAAAACCCATCACGATCCGCTGCTACGCATGGCCTTGGTGCCAAGAGTTTTAGAAGCGCGCGGCTTGGATGTCACACCGAAAATGATGGATAAACTGACTCAAAGCGGTGATCACCGCGCCGTCGAAATTCTCGAAGTTATTCTTGAGGAAGAAATCGGCCATGTGGCGGTCGGCACCCGCTGGTTTAATTATCTTTGCGATCAACGAGATCTAGACCCACTTAGCACTTTTACCGAGTTACTGGAAACTCACTTTCATGGAGCGATCCGTGGCCCGTTTCATCTTGAAGCCCGCCAGCAGGCGGGGTTCTCTGAAGCAGAATTAAACTGGTTAACGCAGCGTTAATCTTTATCCTCAGATTGTTTTTTCTTTTTTTCCATTTCGGCTTTCTGGCGGCGTGATTCTTTGGGATCCGCAATCAAACCTCGGTAAATCTCAATACGATCTTTATGATGCAGGCTAGCATCCAGTTTGCAGATTTTGCCGAAAATACCGACCTTATCATTGGCCAAATCAATTTGCGGGTATCGCTCAAGAATGCCGGAGCGTTTAATCGCCTGCTCAACGTTGGTATCTGGCGCGGCTTCCAGCGATAAGATCACTTGCTCATCTGGCAAGGCATAGGCCACTTCAACGGTAATTAATTCTTGCTCAGCCATACATTTCCCGTGCCCGTTTACAAAATGCCTCGACCAGCGAACCGGAGATTTGCGTAAATACCGGACCCAAAGCCAAATCCAGCAAACGGGTTGAAAATTCAAAATCCATATCCAACCGCACCCGGCAGCCTTCATTATCGCCGATGGGTGAAAATTGCCAGTGCCCTTCCAGATGCCGGAACGGGCCATCTATCAACTCTATACGAATTGATTCACCGGGGATCAGCGTATTGCGGGTAGAAAACTCATGATGAATACCGCCTTTGGCAATATCCAGTGCCGCACAAATCACCCGGTCGTTGTGGCTGATGATGCGGCTGCTCCGACACCAGGGTAAAAATTGCGGATAGGCATCCACATCATTAACCAAATCAAACATTTGCTGTGGCGAATATTTCACCAGCGCGCTGCGCGTAATGGTAGTCATCAGACTTAAAAATGGACCTTCGTTTGTTAAAACCAAAAGCCGATAAGATTGACGAAGACGATAAAAATCGCCGCCGGTGCAATATACCGAACCAGAAAACGCCATCCATGGAACAGAAACGCCGGCTTGATCGCCAGCTCCTCTTCAGAATTCACCCGTCGCATTACCCAACCGGCAAACACCGCGATGAGCAACCCGCCCAAAGGCAACATGATATTGGCTGTCAGGTAATCCAGCAACTCAAATGCTGTCTTGCCGAACAATGTCCATTGGCTGCCGATGTTAAATGAAAATACCGTCAAAAGCCCCAGCATCCAGATAATCACACCCACCCAGATACAGGCATTTAATCGTTTAATATCGTAGTTTTCGACCAGCCAGGTGACCACCGGTTCGGCCAGTGCGATCGCGCTGCTAAGCGCAGCAAAAAATAACAACACAAAAAACAAACCACCAAACAACGCGCCATAATTCATATGGCCAAAGGCGATGGGCAGTGTTTCAAAAATCAGGCTGGGACCAGCGCCCGGCGCCATACCATTAGCGAAGACCAGCGGGAAAATGGCCAGACCCGCCAGAATCGCCACCGTGGTATCCATGGCCGAAATGGCCAATGTCATGCGGAATATCGAGGTTTTCTTCGGTAAGTAAGAGCCATACACCATAATCGCGCCCATACCGAGACTCAGCGAGAAAAAAGCATGGCCCATGGCGGTCAGCACGCCATTAGCGGTCAATTTGGAAAAATCCGGATCAAACAAAAAGTGCACCGCATCCTGAAAATAATGGCCTTGCTGGTAGGCATACCAAACCAGTATCAACAGAATTAAAAACAAAGCCGGCATCATAAAGCGCACTGACTTTTCCAGACCACGTTGCACACCACGGCTAACAATAATCATCGTCAGCACCATAAAAACCGTATGCCAGGCCAGTAGTTTTTCTGGCTCATTAACCAGTTCCACATAAATACTGCGCGCACCATCAGCGGTGACACCTTCAAAGGTATTGGCAAATGTCCTGAAGATATATGCCATCGCCTGTCCGGCAATGACACTGTAATAAGATAGGATCAGAAACCCCGCCAGCCCCCCCATCGCGCCCAGATATTTCCAGGCTTTGGGCCGTTGCTCATCTTCTGCGAGAGTTTCTAAGCTGTTGATAGGGTTTTGCCGGCCGCGGCGGCCAATGATGATTTCGGCCATCATTACCGGCACACCAATCAGCAGAATACAGCCGAGATAAACCAGTACAAACGCGCCACCACCATTTTCACCGGCGATGTAGGGAAACTTCCAGATATTGCCGAGACCAACAGCAGCACCCGTCGCAGCCAGAATAAACGCCCAGCGACCGGTCCACTCTCCATGCATTGATTTAGCGGGTCTGTTCATATGAAACCTTGCGCGCAAAATTCTTCTGATTTTGGGGGAATTCAGTCAAATGCTCAAGCCACGTAGCAAATCCCTTCTGTATAATGCCGCCATGGCCGCTAAGAAAAAACCACAATCCGACAACACCATTGCCCAAAATAAAAAAGCCCGCTTTGAATTTTTCGTCGAAGAAACATTTGAAGCCGGCCTCGTATTGCAAGGCTGGGAAGTTAAAAGCCTGCGCGATGGTAAAGCCCAACTGAGCGACAGCTATGTGCTCATCCGCGATGGTGAAGCCTGGCTGGCCAACGCCTTAATCACACCGTTGAAAACTGCCTCGACGCATATTGTCCCCGCCCCGCAGCGCGACAGAAAACTGCTGCTGAGCCGGCAAGAGCTTAATAAATTGATTGGCTCAGTTGAGCGCAAAGGCTACACCTTGATCCCGTTATCCATGTACTGGATGCGCGGCCTCGCCAAGGTCAAAGTTGCGCTCGCCAAAGGCAAACAATCTCACGACAAGCGCGCGGCCATTAAAGATCGAGACTGGCAGCGCGACAAAGCCCGGTTATTTAAAAATAATTAATCCCTAACTATTAATCGCTGGTTGAAAAACCGCATAAGCGTTACAATATTAACTGTTACCAAAGGGGGCGACCTGGCTTCGACGTGGGTTACGAAACCTAAGGTGCATGCCGAGTATTTCAGTTCTTCTCGTAAATCAGACTGGAAAATTATAGTTGCTAACGATAACAACTACGCACTAGCTGCTTAATAACCAGTGAATGCCGTCCGACCAGATCCGTGCTTGTGCGTCTGGACCCGGGCGTCGACTCTCACAAGATCGTCTTGAAGTATGCTTGGTACTGATTGACTAAAACTTAACAAGATCGCTTCATGTTTTCCCTGTTCATCGGGTAGCTTGGAGTTAAATTAATAGATGAAATAAGCATGTAGAGCTGAAGGCAGAGGATCTGCGGACGCGGGTTCGATTCCCGCCGCCTCCACCAATACACGGTCTACCAAAGACTAAGGAAGACCACCAAACCCTGCATTTATGCGGGGTTTTTTGTTTGTATTTCTCAAACAAAGCCAAGCAATTAAGTCATAATTTCAAACACAGGCTCAGTTGTGCTTTTCAATTACTTTTTTGACATTCTCGCAGGCTATTTTTCTTTTATTTTCTAAAACAGCACTACTCTCCTGCCTTGCCTGTAAAGTCAGAATTGAACACGCCTGCTTTGCTTCTAAAACCTCAGCCTCATTTTCACTCGGCCTGCTAATCGTTGCCGTTACTGGTATATAAGTCACTGCAGAAGAACAATACATATTCTTGAGCTTTGTATATTTCCAGTGGTTTTGAGGATTTTGAGTTAAATAACTGCAGGTTTCATTAAACATGCTTTTTGCAGCGATTGTACAAGCAGAGTATTGATCAACTAACTCAGCTTTTTTAGTACTACAAACAGATTCTGGTTTTATTTTCCAAAGCTGATATTGATAGTCAATTTTGTGTTCTTGATATTCGACAATGTTGATTTGTAGCTCAGTGCCCATGACATCACTAACATGAGTATGAATAGAGTTCGTCATTGATGTTAGGAAAGAAGCGAAAAGCATGCTGACTGTATCCATGTCACTTATGTCCTATATATGTTTAAAAGCTAAATCAATCCTCGAAGCATAATAACTAAAACGCTTAACAAAAAATATTGATAAGTAGCCCCAGCTGTAAATAATTTTCGTGGGTTCGAAGCTTTCTCACCAATCAATTTTTTCGCCTTGCCAGTCAATAAATTGCAAATACTCATCCCTAGGTAAATTTTTGAGAATAGTGAGCAACCGTTTGGCAACATAGTCAGAGGTCAGAAGCTTTTCGGTCGGCACATTTTTTTGAAACGGTCTCGATAAAGGCGTATCGGTCGTGCCGGGATGAAAAGCGATAATCGAGACATTCGGCGCACGGCGCTGATATTCAATCGCTGCAGTTTTCAGCAGCATATTCAACGCGGCTTTACTGGCACGGTAGCTGTACCAACCACCGAGATGGTTATCGCTGATACTACCTACCCGGGCGCTAAACACCACTAGCTGACATTGCTGGGCGTGTTTCAGATATGGCAATAATGCCTGCACCCAAAGCATCGGCACCAGGGCGTTACTGTGAATAATTGACTGGCTGTCTTCGGCGTTAAATTGTTCTAAACGCTTTTCCGGCTGCAAATCTGCATCGTGCAATCGTCCATTACAGATAAACACTTTTTGGATTGGCAGTGACTTTGCCAGGTTATCAGCCAGTACAGAAGCGATAGCTGGCTGCGTGTATTCAAGCGTTTGCCAGATAACTTTATCCGGTAAATCTTCAGGTGGCTGCTGACGGCTGAATACATAAATTTGCTGACAGTCAGCATCTTGGGTCAGATTTTGTCTGAGCGCTGTGGCAATTGCGCCGCTGCCACCGATAATCATTGCTGAATAAGCCATTAAGATTTTCCCTGTTGTGAGCGCGCCGGTTCAGCGGCTTTTGGCCGCAGGCCACATTGATCCAGTAAATCCTGCCAATGCTCCGTATGAGTTTTCAGTGCATCATCAAACTCGGTCCAAATACTGCCGGGGCTATCGAATAAATAGCGTTGCCAATATTTTTTAACGGCAGGCGGCGCGGTGTCTTTGTGCTGATCGGCGAATTGTCTGACCGCCGGTAACAGCACTTGCCGGTGTTGGCTGACTGCAGCTATGTATGGCTGCACATGACCGATATAAACCTTGAAGAACACTCCTTCCAGCCGTTTTGCCTGCGGGTTGGCTTTGGATTGGTAACAAATCGGTTCATCTGCCAGCCGCTGCTTTAATAAATCGTTGCCGGTATTCAGCATTTGTGTCAGTTGCCGGACCGCTTTTATCAGCGCACCTAAATCATGCTGATACTGCCAGCGCTGCTGGATCTCCCCCCAATGCTTGAGTGGTAAATCCGTGGACTGACTGAGCAAAGTCTCACTGGTTTGCTGCAGATAGACAAAATCCTCTGCCAGTTGCTGGCTATTAGCGATTGATTTGTTGATGGCCAGCGGTTTAGCGGTATGGCTAAACAGACCCGCCATTTCATTACTGGCCCAGCTGGCCTGCCATATTGCGGCTGGCAGTTGCTGACGTTTTTGCTCGGCAACTTGTTTTAAGATTTGTTGCAGCACCTTATCGTCAGTGTGTTTGGTACAAACTTCCGCTTCTTTGATAAAACGCAGCGAATAACGCAGCTCATTTAACGGTTGCATCACCTTGCCGAGAATGGCGTTACGCTCGCCTACTACTACCTGCAAATCACAGCCGTACAGATCCAGAAACTCCAGCATGTTGATATCAATTTCCGGCACGCTGACCCGCCGCTCCCGAACACGGGGCCAAATGGCTGGCTCGGGGTTTTCAGCTTGTTGCGGCGCCACATCCAGCACACGGGCAAGCCTCACCAGATATTCATCCATCAAGCTTTGCGGCGCTGAAAAAGGCTTACAACTGCTAAGGAGCAGTGTGGCGCTAAGTGCCATCAGCGCTGTTTTGAAACTCGGTAATTTTTTAAGCATTGAGCTATGACCGGCGATGTCAGCCAGTGTTGCCAAGTAGCACGATAAATTTCAATGGCATATTGCTTTTCCACTAGCCAAATCGCATGATTAGCTTGCGGGCAATAAATGTTTATATAACAGCTATATGGAGATCGGCATGGCAACTGAAAGCAAGTTACTTAACCTTGATAAGAAAACACGCAAAAAGTTAGCAAAACTCGCTGAACAAACCCATCCTGATGCAGCTCGTGCCAGCGCCTTACTGGCGCTTGATGACGGTATGACACAAGCTGCGGCTGCCACGCATGCCGGATTGACCTTGCCGCAGATGCGCTACTGGCTGGGACGCTTTCGCAGCAAGCAATTGGATTGTTTTAGCAGCCTGAACGACGACAAACCTGCCAAAGAAAAAACCAAGAAAGCCAAAAAAAGCAAAGCCGATAAAAAATCAAAAGACGGTAAAAAGGCCAAAAAAGCGGATAAAAAGAAATCTGGCAAAACCAAAAAATCTGCCAAGAAAAAATCCAAAAAATAATATTGTCCGGCGGTGGTTAATCAATAAAACCGGCTGCTGCCTGCACAATTTTCAGTGAATCCAGCGGCGTTAACCATACCGCCAGCGCCGTTTGTTGCTGCCCTTTATCCGGTATTGCGTCTAGTTGTAATTGCCAGCGATTGGCGCCGCTGCGCTGAATATGGCGCAACACCACAAAATCATGTGCCAGCTGTTTGCCGCGATTTTCGCCGGCGGTGACGGCATTACGCAGCCCAAGGCCAAGATAGGCCACATTTAATACATAAGCATCATCGGCGGCATATTCTGCAATAAGCTGCTGATCTTGTAGCGATACCGACAAGACAGCTGCGGCCTCTCCGGTATTTTTTAAGTTGCGTTGGCCGCGAAACCATTGCCGCCATTCCTGACTGTCAACAACAATGCCCGGTGTATAGGCCTGAGATAAAATATCTTCCTGCACCAAGGCGTACTGGCGCTGGCTGAAAGCTTTGCTGGCATAAGGATCTTGCCAGCCCAGCCGGTCCCAATAGTCGACATGAAAAACCAGTGGTAACAGGGTCTTGAAAAGCCGGGGATCATCACGCAGAGATGATATCCAGCGATCTGCCGGCGGACAGCTGCTACAACCCTCTGATGTGTAGAGTTCAACAACGGTGGTACGTTGTTCGCTGCTGGCAAATTCCAGTGCCCACAAAGGCTGACTGAGCAATAGCAATCCTAAAGCGATGATTCGCATCTCAGTTTCCTCAAAAATGACAGCTTGATTGCTGTATTTTTTGAGACGCGGCTGTTAATTATTTGTTACAAAAACAGTTTTTAGATGCGGTGCTTACGATTTGCTTTGACTTTAGGTAAAAAGCGCTATAGTCTTAACGTCGCTTGCAAGTTTTACCGAGATTTGTTTTCACGTTCGATGTTTCCGCTTTAGTGCAACACCTTTAAGAGTAATCGTCCTGTTATCAAAACCCCGCGTCACTTACAGCATACCCGCTCATTTTTGAGCATTTATTTAGATTTAGAATAGGACGACATTATGTCAGCTACTGGTACAGTTAAATGGTTTAACGAAGCGAAAGGCTTTGGTTTTATCGAACAAGAAAACGGCCCAGACGTTTTTGCACATTTCCGCCAAATCCAAGGCGACGGTTTCAAAACTCTGACTGAAGGTCAACGCGTGTCTTTCACCGTGACTCAAGGTCAAAAAGGCCCACAAGCTGAAAACATCGTTGCAATGTAAATTGCACTGATTAAAGCTTTAAAAAAGCCCCGCTCGCGGGGCTTTTTTTTGCCTGATAATCAGGAATCCTCTGGCTCAGCCTCGATTATCTGCTCGGCAAAGCCCTGATAGGCTGCCCAGAAGTCTTTGGCCATGGTATCGGGGAAAACATGAAAATCACCGTTTTTCAGTGCCGCTAAAATACCTTGTGCCACGACCGATGGTGGATCAGCAATATCAGCCAAACCGGCATCAGCTGCCATATCGGTTTTAATCGGTCCCGGATGCACACTGATAACCGCTGTACCCTGTTCTGCCAGCTGACTTTTTAGTGCCTGCGTGATCGAGTAAGCCGCGGCTTTAGAAGCAGCATAAGTCGCAAATTCGGGAAACGCCCGTAATGAGGCTACCGAATTGAGTTGCACAAAAGCACCGCCGCCATTTTGTTTCAGCACCGGCGCAAATGCCTGCGCCATATTCATCAAGCCCACGACATTCACCTGCATTTGAAACGCCAGTGCATCGATGGCTGCGGGGTCCAGTGCCGTCGCATTTTTTAACACACCGGCATTGTTAACAACGATTTGTACATCATTGGCGATCTGCGCTGCCCGACTGATACTGGCGGCATCTGCGACATCCAGTTCAATCACGGCTACTTTGTCGCCATATTGCTTTAATAACGGTTTAACGGCATCGGTATTACGCACGGCCAAATATACTTTTACTGCGCCCTGCTGAATAAAAGCTTCAACTATCGCCTTGCCTATGCCCCGGTTGGCGCCCGTTACCAGTGCTGTTTTACCCTGAACATCCATCGTCGGATTCATAAGCTCTCCCATGTGACTGACTCATTAAATGAATAGATGGGCACACAATGCTGCTTGATCAAGGGGTCAGGCTCTTTTACATTAGATTAGTTTTTACCTACAGGCCCTACCCATGGATTTGCAACATATTAGAGAAGTGCTGGATCAATTTATGAATACAGCGCTGTCCTGGGCCAGTAGCCCGGTGTTTTATTCGCAGCTGGGCCTAATTGTGCTGGCCTGTGTGCTCGGCTATGCCGTCGCTAAGTTTATCCGTAACCATATTCCACTACTGCAACACGAACCTACTACCGGGCCTTTGCTCAATTTACGGCAATCAATTTATAACAGCCGCGATTTATTACTGCCGCTAATGCTGATTTTGGCGCTATCAGTCGCCACAGATCTCAGTAAAACCCTGCTCGGCCGTGATGCACTGGTCACGATTGCCATGAGTTGGGCGGTGGTCTTTATGCTTTACAAAATTATCGACCGGTTGGTGCATAAGTCATTATTCAAGAAACTCGCGTACTGGGTGTTATTGCCGGTCGCGGTCCTGCATTTGTTTGGCTGGTTACCGCCGGTTATCGCTTATCTGGAAGGCATTTCACTGCAAATCGGTAATATTGAAATCTCCGCCTATGGCGTGGTGCGGGTGATTATCTTCGGTTCTATTCTGTTCTGGCTGGGCCGCCTGTCTAACCACGCTGGTCAGCAGATTATCCGCAGCCAGGAAGATCTGGATGTTGGCACCCGTGAAGTTTTTGCCAAGTTATTCCAGATTGCCTTGTTTTTTGTGGTGTTTCTGCTGCTATTGCAGATCATGGGGATTAACCTCACGGCATTGGCAGTATTTGGCGGTGCGTTAGGTGTCGGTCTTGGTTTTGGCTTGCAGGCGATTGCCTCCAACTTCATTTCCGGCATTATTCTGCTACTCGAGCGCTCACTGAGTGTCGGTGATTATGTTGAAATGGAAGATGGCCGCAAAGGCACCATTCGTGAGTTGAATATGCGCTCTACCACACTTGAAACCTTTGATGGCAAAGACATCATGGTGCCAAATGAGCAATTTATCACGACCAGTTTTACCAACTGGACGCATAAAAACTTCAAGCAACGTTACGCATTGAATTTTCAGGTCGCCTACAAAACCGATCTGCATTTGTTGTTTGATTTGATCCGCAAAACCGTTGCCAGCCATCCCAAAGTTATCAGTGGTGATGACATTCCGTTAGAAGAACGCCCCGACGCTGAAATAGCCGGTTTTGGTGATTCCGGTGTCGATATTCTGGTGGAATTCTGGATGGAAGGCATTGATGATGGTGAGAATCGCGTAGGCGCAGATTTGCTGCTGATGCTCTGGGATGCCTTTCATCAACATAATATCGAGATTCCATTCCCGCAACGTGAAGTTAAAATTGTGAATGCCAGCTAATTGTTAAAGCCCGCAATATGCTAATCTTCACGTTTTATTCACATGGCACTGCCGTTTTAAATCGGTTATAGCGCGTTTTACGGGGAAAATCATGTCTGATTACGACAATCTGATGCTGGATAATCAATTGTGTTTTGCGCTATATAGCGCGACCAATGCTATTACCCGGGTCTATCGGCAACTTCTGGATGAGCATGATTTAACTTATCCACAGTATCTGGTGTTGTTAGTGTTATGGGAAAAAGATGGTATTGCCGTGCGTGATCTGATGCAGCGTCTGAAACTGGATTCAGGTACTTTGTCACCAATTCTGAAACGTCTGGAACGTGCCGGACTGGTCAGTAAACAACGCAACGATATTGATGAGCGTATCGTGCGCATCTCTCTGACCGATAAATCTAAGCAACTGAAACCGATGGTTGCTGAGATCCAAAAACAGGTTGCTTGCCAGACTGGCCTTAATAACAAAGAATTCTTTGCCTTACTGAAGCAATTGCATCAGTTGGCAGATACATTAAGCAAACGTGACGAAGTACTAGCGAAACAAGCCTGATAACCATAATACCGGCCTGCCTTGCGGGCCGGTTACCACTGACCGATTTTTCGTAACAACTGCCAGCCCAGATAGAGAAACAGCAGCGGCAATAACACCATCACCAGAATAAACTCTGCCAGCAGGTAAACTGCTGCTTCAACGCCCTGCTCAGCTTTATCTTCTACCTCTTGCAACTTACCGCGAATATCAAGGCTGTCACGCATTCCCTGATACCACTTTCGATCCGTTTCCAGATCCTGCTGCTGCAAGTCTTGAAGACTTTGCTGGGTGTTATCAAGTACCGTCACCGCCTGCTGACGGTCATTATCCAACCAGTTTTGCATTTGATTGGCTGCCAGCGCTGTAACCGGCACGGCCAACCGCAAAATACTCAGAATAATGACCCATCTGAGCAGATTTTTTTGCAACGAAACATTGCTGCGCCGAATCACGATTACGCCAATAGTGATAACAATCAGCCCAATCAGCAAACCACGAAAAATCTCAATATCCCCTGCCGCCAGCAGAATTTTCTGAATACCGATAGACGCTGAAGCCATTAACAAAATCAGCGACACCTGTTCGATTAAATCATTAAGCGGATCCAGAATCTGTCCCGGTGTCAGCGTTAAACCCACACCCATTGGTTCAATGGCAAGCTCGGTGCCCTGAACGACAGAAATCAGCGCATTCAACCCGCGCGCTAATGCATAAACCGTCAGTGTCACTTTAAGCATTTCATTAAGCTGCGGACTGGCCAACTCAGTCAACGGCAAACAAGCAATGATGAACAGCATCAACAAAATGACATAGGACCAGCGGCGCTGATTGGGCGTCATAAACGCTCCTCGATAATTACAACTAATGTGGTCAAGCTTGGCAACGACAACAGCACAGATTCCGGTTTGCCTGAAAAACTATCCATTAGCATAGCAAAATGCCATTTTGCCCGATATTTGCACCCACTCAGGAAAATCCTGAATGCAATCAGGGGAAAGCCTGATGTATTGAATTGTAGGTATCGGTAGTATTTAAATCGTGAGCTTGGAGAGACAAGCGCTTTTATTAATTTTTGGAGGATTTCATCATGTGGACTAAACCAGAATATTCAGATATGCGTTTCGGTTTCGAAGTAACAATGTACATCTGCAACCGTTAATACGCAGTTAGTATTTAAAAAGAGCCCCGTTAATTCGGGGCTTTTTTTTGCCTAATCATCGAGTTCATATCCCCTGTCAGATCTTGTATCTGAAGCTGCCTGACCTTTGGCATACTGAAGTCCAAGGTAATAAAACACCAACAATAATAAGTAGAACCAGATAAGACCATCATCTTTGGTCAGACTCAGTAACGCCCATACCGGCACAACATAGAATACGCCGTTAAGCATAATGCTCCAGAAGCGGTTAAACCGCTGAGTCGCCAAATCATAAAGGTATCCAGCAAACATACCAGTCATAAAGCCGCCGACTGTCGCCAGAATCAACATCAGAAAAACACCCATGGCGCTTAATTTAATCATTGTCGGCACCCTGCTTAATTATTTAACAACCCACCGCAAATTTTCACATTGTCATCACAGCATAAAGCTAGCATGATTAAGAAAGCAGTTCAGGCAGGAAAATCCATGTTACGGCTAAAATTTTTATTGATTATGCTCTGTCTATCGCTGACAGCCTGTGCTGAAGAAGCCACGGAAACGCTGGAAAATAAAGTCGACCCGGTACAGCAGCTAACTGACTGGTGCTACGCTGACTGGCAGCAAAAAGACTGGAAAATGGGCGATTCGCAAGTTTTAGCGAAAGATAATGTCGCTTTCAGTGACGGCATTCGCAAAGTCTGCCGTGCCCGAGCTGAACTGTACGCCGAAGGTTATGAAATTTATCCGTTTATTGCCGATGATGCTCAGCGAGAAATTTATGCGCTGGTGTTTTCAGCAAGTGTTGCTGAAATCAAAGCCCATATCCGCGAGCATTTACCAGCCCTGCAAAAAATCTGACCATTATCCGTCGACTATAAAGCTGGTCGAATCTTTATTTTGACTCTATGATGCACGGCATTTGTCCGTTCTGATAAGAGTCTATTAACGATGTCATCATCACAGCAACGCGCTTTTAACGCGTTCCAGCTTCACTTTGAACAACTGCGCCATAACCGGCTGTTCGAACTATCTGTCGTGGCGGTCATTATCTTTTCGGCATTGCTTGCCGGTGCCAAAACCTATGATATTTCGGCCAATATGTCACGGACATTGCTGTGGCTGGACTACGCGATCACCCTCTTTTTTCTGATAGAAATCAGCATTCGTTTTCTCGGCGAAAACCGCAAGCGGGACTTTTTTAAAAGCGGCTGGAATATTTTCGACACGCTGATTGTGGCGGTCAGCTTGATTCCGATTGAAGACAGTGAACTGGCGTTTGTCGGCCGGCTGCTGCGGATTTTCCGGGTATTACGGATGATTTCTATCATTCCGGAATTGCGGCATTTGCTGAACTCATTGATCAAAGCCCTGCCGCAACTGGGGTATGTGGCACTGATGATGTTTATCATCGTTTATATCTTTGCCGCTATCGGCACCAGTTTGTTTGCCAATATCAATGAAACCTTATGGGGTGATATTGCCGTATCGATGCTGACATTGTTCCGTGTGATGACCTTTGAGGACTGGACCGATGTCATGTATGAAACCATGGCCGTTTATCCGTTAAGCTGGATTTATTATCTGCTGTTTATCTTTTTAAATACTTTCGCATTTTTGAATATGCTGATTGGTATTGTCGTCAATGTCATGGAACAGGAACGTCAGGAAGCTTATCAACTAGCGCATAAAAATGATCTGACGCTTGAAGATTTATCGGCACAAATCAATGAGCTCAAGCAACTGGTCAGTCAACAATCGCGTTAACGGATTTTCACGCCGAGTTCACAAACGGCCCGCCAATATCCGATTTATTTGGCGGAGAATGTGGATGTTACGTTATGGCTTATGCAGTGTGTTGTTTATGTTCATGTTAGCGGGCTGTGCGGCTTCAAAGCCACCGATTCGCACTGAATCATCGGTGGATCTGTCTAAATTTATGGGCGACTGGTATGTAATTGCCAACATCCCGACATTTATCGAAAAAGGCGCCCATAACGCCATTGAGTCTTATGCAATGAATGAGGATGGCAGCATTGCCACAACATTCCGGTTTCGCAAAGACAGCTTTGACGGTGAACTGAAAACCTATCACCCTACCGGCTATGTCAAAGACGATGGCTCCAATGCTATTTGGGGTATGCAGTTTATCTGGCCTATCAAAGCGGATTACCGAATTGTCTATCTGAATGAAGATTACAGCCAGACGATTATTGGTCGCCAGCAACGTGATTATGTCTGGATCATGGCCAGAACACCGCAAATTTCCGATGCGGATTACCAGGCGCTGTTAACATTGTTGGCAGATGAAGGTTATGACATTAGTAAAATTCAAAAGGTACCGCAACAGTGGCCAGAACAGTAGCAGGTAACCCTCAACCGGTGGACAAAACCAATCTTTCAGAGCAAACCGCATCGCTGGTCATCGACGTTGCGGATCAGCAGGATGGTGAAGCGCTCTATATTCTGCTGAATCAATGTGCAGATGCCATGGCTGCCCAAGGTATGCAGCACTGGCTGGGTGTTTACCGCAAACAGGCCATTATCGATAACCTGAATCAAAAAGACGTTTATCTGCTGCGCCGGAATAATGCGTTACTGGGCTGTGTCGCCTTATCAGAAAATCCTGCCGATTATTATCAAGAATGCTGGCCACAGGCACCGGCGGCAGATTTTTATTTAACGCAGCTGGCGGTGGCGCCTGATCATCAAAGTCAGGGATTGGGCAAGTTTTTGGTGCAGTTTTGTCAGCAGCAAATACCATCCGGCAAAACGTTGCAGTTAGATGCGGTGGCCCATTATCCGGCATTGCTGACTTTTTACCGGCAACTAGGGTTTCAGCAAATCGCTGAGGGCATCGGCCTCGGCGACAAACGGTTTTTATTTACCTGGTCAGCCGAGTAAGGTCGTTAGCAACATAATGACAAAAAAACCGCCCATCAGGCCGATGGTGGCGGTGGTTTGATGACCGTTGCGATGGGTTTCCGGAATCACTTCATGCGACACCACAAAAATCATCGCACCGGCAGCGATCCCCAGTCCCAGCGGATATGAAACCGGCAAACCGCTGGATAAAAATATCCCGAAAATCGCCCCCACGGGTTCGACAAGACCGGTTGCAGCAGCAATCATCACGGCTTTGTTAACCGGCATATCGATACGCCTTAAAGCCAATACCACCGCCAGGCCTTCAGGGATATTCTGAATGGCAATCGCTGCCGTCAGTGGAATACCGACCGCCAGGTTACCATCGGTGTAGCTGACGCCAATCGCCATACCCTCCGGAAAGTTATGAATGGCAATTGCCAGCACAAACAAACCAACCCGGCCAACCTGCTGATAACCGGCGCCACATGGACCGGTGTGTGCATGCTCGTGGGGTAAGTAATAATCCAGACCCAGCATCAGCAATACACCGCCGATCATGCCAAAAATCACAATTAAAACACCGCCAGCCGCGCTACCAGCTAAAGATGTACCGGCCTCAATGCCCGGTAAAATCAAAGAGAAGAAACTGGCTGCCAGCATCATCCCGGCAGCCATACCGAGCATCGTGTCTTCAACTTTCACCGGCAGTTTTTTAATCACCAGACCCGGCGCCGCACCAAGTGCGGTAGAGGCAGCGCCAACAGCACCACCAATTAACGCCCATTGCAAAAATACCGGCTCAACCCGGTTAAACAGTGTCAGCAAATTGGCCAGCAACATAAACAGCATGGCACCGATAACCGTGGCCAGCGCCAGTGTCATCCATGGCCGCTGGTGCATTTGTTGCCGCCAGCTAATAAGCAGACTCTGCATTGATTGTTTGAGCGCTTCTTGCTGCATATTATTCCCCATCTTGTTATTGCCGTAACGACTTTGAAAACAGTTGTGTCACATAACACGGCATAAGTTTATTTTGCCGTCAGGAAACTTATTGTGCTTACGCTTTTTCCAATCGCTAGAATCGTGTGAGTCATAAATTTATGCAGGCATTACAAGAACATTGGATCAATTGCCCGTATTGTGGCGAGGCCATCAGCGTGCTGATAGACTGCAGCGTTGCTGAACAGGATTATATTGAAGACTGTCAGGTATGTTGCCGGCCAATCAACTTTGAAGTGTATATCGAGGCGGATGGCGAGGCCAGTGTCACCGTTTTTAATGAAAATGAGTAGTTTTAAGGAAAATTATCCTGTTGTTTACGGGATAGTTTGCTCATCCACGGAGCAGAAGATAAGTTTTAAATAGTCGATTCAATGCCAACGACGGACAAGATATTGATAATCAAGCATTTCCGTGCCACCGGCGCACTGCTGTTTTTAAGTCTTTGTTTGCCTCAAGCTCAGGCCTCTCTGGACTTACTGGCTGGGGTAGAGGCGGGCATTGAAACCGATACTGCCATGACCAATCCGGATTTGGAGCGCACCCAGCAAATTCTTTCCAGTCAGCAGGCTGAAACCAGCCATGCATGGCAAAATGCCGATACCGGCATCGCCTACCAGATTAATATAAAACGCAGTTATACCTACGGCAGTTATCCTTGTCTCGCTTACGATTTAACCATCATTAAAGGTGACAGTCAGGACATCAAATCACTGGATGCCTGCCAACACCGCAGTGGCAAATGGATCTCGGTATCACCAAACTCGATGGCGCTGTAATTTCTACCCGATCAAAATCTGCTTTTATCGCGGCGCATCGGCAATAAATATCGCCCGGCGCGGCCCCGGATAACCTTCAATGGTTTTACTGTTATCCTGCGGATCCAGAAAATCTGCCAAAGACTCGAATGTCATCCAGTCAGTTGCACGCTGTTCTTCAACCGTCGTATTGGCCACATTCACACAACGAACGTTTTTATAACCGCATTTTCGCAGCCATAATTCCATGGTCGGCACCGACGGGATAAACCAGACATTATTCATTTTGGCGTAACGTTGTTCAGGCATTAAGGTCATGCCCTGCTCACCTTCTATCACCAACGTTTCCAGCACCAGTTCCCCACCGGGTTTTAAACATTGCCGGCATTCCATCAGATGGGTGAGCGGCGAGCGCCGGTGATACAAAACCCCCATCGAAAATACCGTATCAAATAACTGCAAATCTGCCGGCATATGTTCGATACCGATTGGCAACACAAAATGCCGCTCGCTCTGAATAAAGTGCTGCATCACCTGATACTGCATGGCAAACACCCAGGTTGGATCAATGCCCATGACCATGCGGGCACCCTCACCGACCATCCGCCAACCGTGATAACCATTGCCACCACCGACATCCAGTACCACTCGGTTTTCTAATGGCTTGATATGCGGCAGTACTCTGTCCCATTTCCAATCAGAGTGCCACTCGGTATCGATATGAATGCCGAACAAGTCATACGGCCCTTTACGCCAGGGATGAAACTGTTTGAGCAAAGCCGTTAATGTGGCCGGTGAAAAATCCTGTAAATCATCTGCGATACCGATTTGCACTTTATCGCGCAGCTCAATAACCGACGGCCTGATAGCCGGCAAATCAGCCAGTGCCTGTTGCCACATCGGCATTTTGCCGTGACGCTCTGGATGTAGTTTGGCTGCGACCTGGGTTTGTAATTGCTCGCGCCAGTTCTGATGACCAGCCTCATCCAGCCAGTCGTAAAATTGTTGATAAACCATTATTTAATCGCGATAAATGAAGCGAAATTAAAACACTGAAACCACTGCTCAGTCTGGTTAAAACCGGCTTGTTGCAGCCGCTGATGATGCGCTGCTGCGGTTTCCGGGATCAGCACTTTTTCCAAAGCGCTGCGTTTCTGGCTGATTTCCAGATCGCTATAACCATTGGCGCGTTTGAAATCCAGATGCAGCTGCTGCTGAATTTGCTGACTGTTTTGATCAGCAAAAGCCAGCTTTTCAGAAATAATCAGTACGCCACCCGGCTGTAAACCCGCATAAATTTTCTTAATCAGATCGTCACGCAAAGCGGGATCAATAAACTGCAGCGTAAAATTCATGACCACCACCGAAGCATTTGTGATGCTGCTTTCGGCAATATCTTCTTGCTTTAACACAACCGGCACCCGGTTATTGTCTTCAGTGATAATGCGCTGCGCCCGTTCGATCATCGCCGCTGAATTATCAATGGCAATGATCCGGCAATGGTCGGCTTTAATGCGCTGACGCATTGATAACGTCACCGCGCCCAGTGAACAGCCCAGATCAAAACAATCACTGCCATTCTGCGCATAATGACCGGCGATAATGCCGATATTGGTGATTAACGTGCCATAGCCCGGCACCGAGCGCTGGATCATGTCCGGAAACACATCGGCAACCCGCTCATCAAAACGAAAGTCAACCATTCGCGCCAGCGGTGAGGCATAAATGTTATCGGCTTTATCGACCATTATTGCTGGCCTTTTTTCTTGGCAACATTATTGCGTAAATACACCGGTAACGCCTGATAAGCCGGCAATGCTTGGTTGTTTGCAAACATTTGTTTTGCCAGCGGCAACATAGCTTCAGCCGATGGGTAAATATCACTATCCATTCCCTGCAACTGATCGGCGAAATTATCTGAGAGAGTTTGCTGATATGCTGCCCAGCCACTGCCAGCGCCAAACCAGTTTTGGCCATCAACCGGTTTGACGTTTTCCGGCGCACTGACCTGTTCATCAGAAACTGGCGTGGCCAGACCATCTTTAATAACAAAATCAGCGTGATACACCTCACCCATCCGAGCATCGAGCGCTACGCTGATTTCACTCACCCCATGTTTGGCATAAGCGGCCTGCGCCACCGCAGCTAATGTTGAAACCGGTAATACAGCCAGATCCTGAGCAAAAGCAATGCCTTGCGCCACGGCAACGCCTACCCGCACACCGGTAAACGAACCCGGCCCCCGGCCAAACACCAGAGCGTCCATATCGGCCAAGTGACATTCTGCCTGCTGGAAAAGCTGATCAAGCATGCCCAATATGCATTCAGAGTGGCCGCGCTGAGTGATCTCACTCACCGCAAACACACGGCCATCAATGAGTAAGGCAGCACTACAATTTTCGGTACAGGTATCTAAAGCAAGCAAATTCATCAGTCAGTCATTTCGCTGTCATTGGCGGGTCACAGAGGGGCATTATAATTCAGTCCATGATCAGCAAGGGAGGCAATCATGGCGTTTATTATTGATTCGATATATATCTGTCGCGAATTATTGCGGTTGTTGTTTGTGGTGATTACCTCACCGTTTGCCATTATCGGCAGCCTGTTAATGCTAGGCAGTGCCAGCGGGCAATAAATAGTTGATGATAAGCTATCATAGGTTTGCAGTAATGACGGAGGACCTATGGCACAAATCCATCAACAGGCTATCGCTTTTATTCGCGATGATGACTGGCACAGTGCACATGAGCTTATCCAAACCACTAATGACCCGCTGGCTTGTCTGATTCACGGCTTTTTACACCGACAGGAAGGCGATTCAGGTAATGCCGCCTACTGGTATAACCGCGCCGGCGAATCATTAGCCGAAACGCCGCTCGACATTGAGCTGGAACGCCTGGACGCACTGGCCAGACGCTAACCAGAACTATCTTTTACGGCTGCGTTTCGGAGCTTTTTTACCGCCCTGACCATGCTGATGCTGAGTACGGAATTGTTTCGCGGCCATTGCCGGTGTCACCGCTTTGCGGCTGATACGACGACCTTCGCCCTGTTCCCCAGTGCCTTTAGGCTGAAAACTGGGGATCAGATGTTTTTTGCCATTACCGATCAAATCCGCACGGCCCATGGATTTCAATGCTTCGCGCAGCATCGGCCAGTTTTCCGGATCGTGATAACGCAGAAATGCTTTATGTAAACGGCGTTTTTTCAGGCCTTTTGGTACCGTGATATCACCACCGTTGCGGCGAACTTTGTGTAACGTGTCTTTACCGGAATGGTACATCGCCGCAGCAGCCGACATCGGTGATGGTAAATAGGCCTGCACCTGATCAGCGCGGAAACCATTACGTTTCAGCCAGATCGCTAAATTGAGCATATCTTCATCAGTGGTACCCGGGTGTGCAGCAATAAAATACGGGATGAGATACTGCTCTTTACCGGCTTCTTTGGAGTATTTCTCAAACATTTGTTTGAATTTATCGTAGCTACCGATACCCGGTTTCATCATTTGTGACAGCGGGCCGTCTTCGGTGTGTTCAGGCGCGATTTTCAGATAACCGCCAACATGATGGGTAACCAGTTCTTTGACATATTCTGGTGATTCCACGGCAAGGTCATAACGCAGACCGGAAGCAATCAGAATCTTCTTAATCCCCGGCAGTTTGCGCGCCCGGCGATACAGGTTAATCAATGGTGTATGGTCAGTATTGAGGTTTTTGCATATGCCCGGATAAACACAGGATAAGCGCCGGCAACTGGCTTCAATTTCTTCACTTTTACAGGCCAGACGATACATATTGGCGGTCGGTCCGCCCAGATCGGAAATAATGCCGGTAAAGCCGGGCGTGGTATCGCGTATGGCTTCGACTTCTTTGATAATCGAGTCTTCGCTGCGGCTTTGAATAATGCGGCCTTCATGCTCGGTAATTGAACAAAAGGTACAGCCGCCGAAACAGCCACGCATGATATTCACCGAAAAACGGATCATTTCATACGCCGGAATATTCATCTTGCCGTATTGCATATGTGGCACACGGCTATAGGGCAAATCAAAGACCGCATCCATTTCTTTGGTAGTCAGCGGAATCGGCGGCGGATTCAGCCAGACATCATGATCATCATGCTGCTGCACCAACGCCAAGGCGTTGCCGGGATTGGTTTCTAAATGCAAAATCCGTGAGGTGTGAGCGTAGGTAATCGGATCGTCTTTAACCTGATTATAAGCTGGCAGACGGATCACGGTCTTATCGGCATTACGCGGTGATACCCGGTGGATTTTAATAACATTGGTTTTTGGCTCTGCCGGCGTTTGCTCTGCCGTTTCCGCCTGCGCGGTCTCACAGGTCTCTGGCGTTTGCATCTGATAAGGATCAATCGGCGGATTCAGTTTGCCGGGGGTATCAATACTGGTGGAATTCTTTTCCCACCAGCCATCACGCTGGCCATGTTTGACCAGATATGCAGTACCGCGAATATCGATTAGATCTTTAACTGGTTCACCACTGGCCAGACGGTGGGCAATTTCTACCACCTGACGTTCGCCGTTGCCATAGACCAGCAAATCCGCTTTAGCATCCATGATGACGCTGCGGCGGACTTTTTCTGACCAGTAGTCGTAATGGGCAATCCGCCGCAGGCTGGCTTCGATACCACCAATAACAACTGGCACATCTTTATGGGCTTCACGACAGCGCTGACTGTAAACAACGACGCTGCGATCCGGGCGTTTGCCACCTTCACCGCCGGCCGTGTAGGCATCGTTACGACGGATTTTTTTATCAGACGTGTAACGATTGACCATTGAATCCATGTTGCCGCCGGTCACCCCCCAGAACAGATTGGGTTTGCCCAGCTGTTTAAAATCTTCGGCACTGGTCCAGTCCGGCTGCGAAATAATGCCGACGCGAAAACCCTGCGCTTCCAGCAAACGGCCAATCAGCGCCATACCGAAACTAGGATGATCGACGTAGGCATCACCGGTCACAATGATAATGTCGCAGCTGTCCCAGCCAAGCGCATCCATTTCGGCGCGGCTCATTGGCAGCTGTTTGGCAACACCAAAACGTTGTGCCCAGTGTTTGCGGTAAGAAAAAATATCAGGAGCGGCGTGCATAGACCCTCAATGCGCAGCAGGCAAAAAAATCAAGGGCTTATTCTAACAAACTGCGGCCGGCGCCGCTGTGGAAAATCAGTCTTCGCGGTATTCGGCGAGTTCGGGCATGCTGTCGATAATAATGACCGGCGTGCCATGACTGACGTATTTGCTTAGTTCAAGAATTTCACTGTTACGCAAGGCAATACAGCCTTTGGTCCAGTTGGTCATTTGATGAATTTCGACTTTATCAGCGGTTTCAACACCAATACCGTGAATGCCAATCAAGCCACCCAGCACGGTGTTTTGCGGTGGTAATTCCTGATATAAATGCGCGCCAAGGATTCGGCGATACTGATAGCGGTCAATCAGTCCGGACTTAAGCGCTTTTTTGGCATCATCCATATTCGGATAATTCAGTTGCATAAAGGTATGAAACTGATCGCTGCTGCGCACTTCATGGATCCGGTAATGCCCTTTTGGCGTCAGACGGTCACCTTCACGAACTTTGGCTCGTTTACCACCACTGCCGAAGGCGGCGCGGAAGGTTTTGATGGTGCGGTTATCTTTTTTGATTAAGAGTTTGTTTTGGTCGCGGACAATAACAATTTCCACGCCATCACCAGCGGCATTAACCGGCAGGCTGAATGCCAGACAAAACAATAAGATAAATGTACGCCACATCGTCAGTAGACCTTATCCACGTTGATGGGCGCTATTTTTGTCATAAAAAACATCAATTGTCACGCCTAATCTCATATTTTTTATAGAAATAATCTTGTTAGAAAAGACTGATTCTGGCGAATCAACTGCTGCAAAGACTGTGGCAGACTGACTTGCAGACTGTCCTCCAGTTGTTCTGCCAATGGCCGCAGCTTTTTGAGTTTGGACGGATTAACCACCTGCTTTAAAGCCAGCGCGATGACATTGCCTTTATCGGCGACCGGCAACAACAGACTTTGGTCGGTAAAACTCTGATTAATACGCTGCATGGTCAGATTAAACGACGGCCGGTCACTGCCCCACAAATTAATACTCATCAAACCGCGTGGAGATAATACACCGGCGCAGGCATCAAAAAAAACCTGTGCACCGATACTCTGCGCCATGCCTTCATGATCGTAAGCATCCACCAGCAGCAAATCGAATTGTTGCTCGCCGCGGTAAAACAGCTCACTGACCAGCTGATAACCATCGCCCTGTAAAATCGTCAGGCGTGGATCATTGTCCGGTACACCAAAAAAGTTTTGCGCCACATCAATCACATCCTGGCGGTATTCAATGACCGTGATCTGGCAATCGGCATAATGATGCAGTAAAAACTTCACCAGCGAACCACCGCCAAGGCCCACCACCAGAATATTTTTCGGTAATGGATTGAATAGCAGACAAGCCATCATCGAACGGGTGTAGCTGAGCTCAAGCTGGTAAGGCTGACGCAGTGACATACTGCTCTGCCGCGGATAGGTGCCGAAATGCATTGAGCGGATATCACCGATATCAACCACCTCGATAATGCCCTCATCACTGCTACGTTGCAGAACAACCTGTCCGCCATAATAAAGCTGCATAAAGCTGTTGTTACCCGCCCATTAACTGGCTGTAAAGCCAACTATGGATTTGTTTGCCCAGCAGCTTTTCCATGCCCTCAAAATTACGGTCAGCCCCCGTTAGCTGCCGCTGGCTGTAGGGTTGTGTGGCATCCGTTTTCAGCTGACTACCACGCAGCAACGCAGCCCGTTTGGAGGTGTCAGCAGCGCGGCTGCCAATAATATCCAGCACCGGCAGATTGGCATCAATAATCGTGTCAGCGGTAATTTGCGCATCGGCACTAAGTAATACCAGTGCACTGATTGTTTGCGGTGTCGCGGCAATAGCATTTACCGCAGTCTGAATACCCGCACCATGACCAATAAAAATCAGCCTTGCCGGATTTTTCGCCTGCAGCCAGGCCATGGTGGCATCCATCCTGGCAGGATTGGTCGGCGATGTGCCGGTGACAGGCAAATCGACCGTGTTTTCAGCCGCAGATTCAGTTGTCGCGGGCTTATTAGTTGCCGTTTCAGTCTCTGTCGCCGGGGCATCACTGGCTGCTGCTGTTGCTTCACCAGCAGGCACCGGCTCACCTGCGTTTGCTGTTTCAGCCTTTTCAGCGGCTTTTATCTGCTGATAATTAAGCGAAACCGTTAAGGTATCCCAACCGTATGTGGTTAATTGTTGCCGCAATTGATGCATCAGCGGACTGTCAAATTGCGCAGACTCATCGTGTAACAAAATGATGGCCCCACGCGGCTCACCGAGCGTTTGGGGTAAAAACGCAGCAGCGATAGGCTGCCCGCCAACATCTAAAACAAATTGACCATCAACCGCCCCGCCACTTTGCATAATAACCGGTGCTGACGTCTGGTTTTCGGTGTTGTTGATGTCATCAGCATTACCAGCATAAGCCTGATAACTGAACATTAACCAAATGATGGCGGGGAAGCACAATCGCAGCAAGGTATTCTCCGTTAAACAGACCGCTGGTAAACGGACCCAGTATAATCACAGCACAGCGGTTTCAAAAGCTGAAAATTAGCCGTTTTTGGGGTAAAGTAACGGGTTTTTGGATCCAAATACATTAGAGAGAGAATTGTCATGGCCGAATTTAAAATTGCTCCGTCCATTTTATCTGCTGACTTTGCCCGTTTGGGTGAAGAAGTTGTTAATGTTTTAGCGTCCGGCGCTGACATCGTGCATTTTGACGTGATGGACAATCACTATGTGCCCAACCTGACCATCGGCCCATTGGTCTGCGAAGCACTGCGTAAACATGGCGTCAAACATGAAATCGACGTGCATTTAATGGTTAAACCGGTGGTTCGGATCATCCCTGATTTTGCCAAAGCCGGCGCCAGCTACATCACTTTCCATCCGGAAGCCTCTGAACATATCGATCGCAGCCTGCAACTGGTTAAAGCAGAAGGTTGTAAAACCGGTCTGGTGTTCAACCCGGCGACCCCGCTGACACTCGCTGAACATGTGCTCGACAAAGTCGATCGTATTCTGCTGATGTCGGTTAACCCTGGTTTTGGTGGCCAGAAATTTATTCCGCACACGCTGGATAAATTACGTCAGGCGCGCAAAATGATTGATGAAAGTGGTTACGACATCGACCTTGAAATCGATGGTGGCGTTAACGTACAAAACATCCGTGAAATCGCTGAAGCCGGTGCCCGCACCTTTGTTGCCGGCAGCGCAGTATTCGGCGCCGCCGATGCCAATGATCCGAATCAATACGAAACTGTCATTGCCGCATTACGCGCTGAACTGGCCAAAGCCAATATTTAAGGTAAATCCAACCATTTGAAGAATTGCCCGGCCACTGCGCCGGGCGCAATTTAGAAGCCACCGATGAAACAGGCACAATTCGACCAACTGGCTGAGGCCGGCTATAACCGCATTCCGCTGTCGCGAGAAGTGCTGGCGGATTTAGATACGCCACTGAGCACTTATTTAAAACTGGCAGATGCCCCCTACTCCTATTTATTTGAATCGGTGCAGGGTGGTGAAAAATGGGGCCGTTATTCAATTATCGGTTTGCCGTGTCAGCAAGTTATCAAAATATTTGGCTCACAAATCCGTATTTATCAGGGTGGTGAGCTGATTCATACGCTGATTCAAAAAGATCCACTCAAGTGGATCGCCGAGTTTCAGTCGAGCTTCAAAGTGCCGGAACTGGATGGCTTACCCAAGTTTAATGGTGGCCTGGTCGGCTATTTTGGTTATGACACCATTCGTTATGTCGAAACCCGGCTGGGTGAAGCGCCGCCGAATGATCCACTAGGCTGTCCCGATATTTTGCTGATGGTGTCTGATGAACTGGTGGTGTTTGATAATCTCAGCAACCGCTTGTTTTTAATTGTGCATGCCGATCCGGCACAAGAAAACGCTTATCAGCAAGCACAAATGCGGCTCGACAGTCTGATTCAGCAGTTACGCGAATCAACTCCAAATGCCGCTGTTAATAACGCGCCCCATCAAGTCAGTGAACAGGATTTTGTTTCCGGCTTTACCCATGACGGCTTTATTGATGCGGTTGAAAAAGCCAAACAATACATCACTGATGGCGACATTATGCAGGTGGTGTTATCACAGCGTTTATCGATCCCGTTTCAGGCCGCGCCCATTGATTTATATCGGGCACTGCGCACGTTGAACCCGTCGCCCTATATGTTTTATCTGCATTTGGAAGATTTCCATGTGGTGGGTTCTTCACCGGAAATTCTGGTGCGGATGGAAGACAGTGAAGTCACTGTGCGGCCGATTGCCGGCACCCGTCAGCGTGGTAAAACCGCCGAAGAAGATCAGGCGCTGGAAGCTGATTTGTTGTCGGATCCGAAAGAGCTTGCCGAACATTTAATGCTGATTGATCTAGGTCGTAACGATATCGGCCGCGTCAGCCAAACCGGCACCGTGAAGCTCACCGACAAAATGGTGATTGAGCGTTATTCGCATGTGATGCATATCGTCTCCAATGTGACCGGCAAAGTATTGCCTGACATGACGGCACTTGATGCGCTGCGGGCGACTTTTCCGGCCGGTACCGTTAGCGGTGCTCCGAAAGTCCGGGCGATGGAAATCATTGACGAACTGGAGCCGGTGAAACGCGGCGTTTATGCCGGCGCAGTCGGTTATTTATCCTGGTCGGGCAATATGGATACCGCCATTGCCATCCGTACCGCTGTCATAAAAAACCAGCAACTGCATATTCAGGCGGGTGCCGGTATTGTTTATGATTCGGTACCCGAATCAGAATGGCAGGAAACCATGAACAAAGCCCGCGCGGTATTCCGTGCTGTCGCTATGGCCGAAGCCGGTTTGCAGCCGCCGACAGCCGAACAGCGTTAATCAGGACTGACTATGTTATTGATGATCGACAACTACGACTCATTTACCTACAACCTGGTGCAATACTTTGCCGAGCTGGGTGCTGAGGTCGAGGTTAAACGCAATGACCAGCTGACTATCGCGGATATCGAAAAGCTCAATCCGACGCAAATCGTTATTTCACCGGGCCCCTGCACACCGAATGAAGCCGGCGTATCGCTTGAAGTCATCAACCATTTCGCTGGTAAAAAACCCATACTGGGTGTCTGCCTGGGTCATCAGGCGATTGGTCAGGCGTTTGGCGGCGAAGTGGTGCATGCGCGGGAAATCATGCATGGCAAAACCTCACCAGTATTTCATAAAGATACTGGTGTTTTTAAAGGCCTCAATAATCCATTGCAAGCTACCCGTTATCACTCGTTGGTTATTAAAAAAGACAGTGTGCCCGACTGTTTTGAGATTACTGCCTGGACTGAAGATAACAACGGCGGTATTGATGAAATCATGGGCGTGCGTCATAAAACGCTGCCGATTGAAGGCGTGCAATTCCATCCGGAATCGATACTCACCGAGCAGGGCCACCAGCTTTTGAAAAACTTTTTGGACGAACACCATGGCTGAATATGTGATCAGTCTGCCGCAGGCCATTAAACAGGTGATGCAGCGGCAGGATTTAAGTGATCAGGAAATGGGCGCCGTCATGCAGCAAATCATGACCGGCCAGGCGACTGATGCCCAGATTGGTGGTTTTTTAATCGGCCTTGCCATGAAAGGCGAAACCGTTGAAGAAATCGCTGCGGCTGCCCGCGTAATGCGCGATTTAGCAACGCCGGTCAGTGTCAGCGGTTCGCCGATAATTGATACTTGCGGCACTGGCGGTGATGGTGCCAGCAGTTTTAATGTTTCCACTGCCAGCGCTTTTGTCGTGGCCGCTGCCGGTGCCAAAGTTGCCAAACATGGTAACCGCTCGGTTTCCAGTACCTCCGGCAGTGCTGATGTGCTGGAAACAGCTGGCGTTAATTTAGAGCTGACCGCCGAACAGGTAGGCCAGTGTGTTGAGTCTGCCGGTATTGGTTTTATGTTTGCCCAGAAACATCACGGTGCCATGAAACACGCTATCGGTGCCCGCAAACAGATGGCAGTGCGCACTATTTTTAACTTACTTGGCCCGCTGACCAATCCCGCCAAAGCGCCGCATCAGGTACTGGGTGTTTACGATGCCAAATGGTTGCGGCCGATGGCAGAAGTCTTAAAAAAACTGGGCAGCAAACATGTGCTGATTGTCCACGCTGAAGACGGTATGGATGAGATCAGTATCGGTGCTGACACACTGGTTGCTGAACTGAACCATGGTGAGATCACTGAATACCGCATTAAACCGGAAGATTTTGCGCTACAACGTACCGATATCAGCCAGTTAACCGTCAATGATGCCACTCAGAGTCTTGATATCATTAAAGGTATTTTTGCCGGTCAGCCCGGACCTGCCCGCGATATTGTGGTGATGAATGCCGGTGCGGCCATTTACGCCGCTGATTTGGCACAAACACTGACGCAGGGCATCGCCATTGCACAACAAATGATTGACAGCGGCGCCGCTCAGCAAAAACTTGATGCCCTTATCCAATGCAGCCAACAAACCAACTGATATGACCGACACTCCTGATATTCTGAAAAAAATTCTGGCCCGCAAACAACAGGAAATTGCTGAACGCAGCGCTCGTGTGCCACTCGCCAAACTACAAGAACTGGCTGAAAATGCGCTGCCGGTACGTGGCTTTGTTGAAGCGATGCAGGCGAAAATTGCCGCTGGGCAAAGCGCCGTGATTGCTGAAGTCAAAAAAGCTTCACCCAGTAAAGGTTTATTAAGAGCGGATTTTCACCCTGCCGATATTGCCAAATCGTATCAAGCCGGCGGTGCAGCCTGTTTATCGGTACTGACTGATCAGGATTTTTTTCAGGGCCATGAAGATTATTTACAGCAGGCGCGTGCAGCCTGTGATCTGCCGGTTATTCGCAAAGACTTTATTATCGATCCGTATCAGGTATTTGAGGCCCGGGCCATCAATGCTGATTGTATTTTGCTGATTGTCGCAGCCCTGGATGATGGTCAGCTTGAAGACTTAAGCCAACTGGCGCTGCAACTGGATATGGATGTGCTGGTGGAAGTGCACGATGCTGACGAACTGCAACGGGCGATGGTATTGAACTTGCCACTGATTGGCATCAATAACCGTGATCTACGGACCTTTGACACCCGTCTGGAAACCACGCTGGATTTACTGAAACAAATCCCCGATGAAACGATGGTGGTCACGGAAAGCGGCATCCACACGCTGGCTGATGTGGCTTTAATGCGCGAACATGACGTCAACGCGTTTCTGGTTGGTGAAGCCTTTATGCGTGCAGACGATCCCGGTCAGGCGCTGAGCCAGCTGTTTAGCTAAATCAACCGGCCTGCGATTTTAATTGCGCCGGTGAACGGCGGTGGGCTTCGTCATAAAGAATCACGGTTTTGCCATGTGCCCAGAGCATGCCCTGCTCTTGCAGTTCTTTCAGAACACGACCGACCATTTCTCTTGAACAGCCAACGATCCGGCTGATTTCCTGACGTGTGACTTTAATTTGCGTGCCTTCTTCATGGCGCATTGCATCAGGTTGTGCGGCCAATTCTTCTAATGCCGCCGTAACACGACCAGCGACATCTAAAAACGCCATATCTGAGGCTTTGCGGGTGGTACTGAGCAGACGGCGGGCCAGCTGTTCGGCCAATGTTTGCAGTAATACCGGATAACTGTTTTTCAGCTGCGTGGTCGCCATACTGCGAATTTGTTGATAGCTGATTTCTTCGGTGCGGCAATCACTACGAGCCCGCACAGTCACCATACGGTCACCCACTTCCGAAAACAGACCGATTTCACCAATAAAATCACCCTGGTTCAAATAGGCAACAATCAGCTCCTCGCCCTCTTCATTTTCCATGCAAATGCTGACGGAGCCTTCGCGTAAATAATAGAGTTTATCGGCGGCATCACCGGGGCGGACAATAATGGTTTTTGCGGGGTAATGGCGACTGTGGCAATGTTGAAAAAATTCTGCCAGACCGGCTTCGATTGCTTTATGTTTATGATAATCCATCGTTTTTCCCATCGCCGGGCCAGCGTATCAAGTCGAACAAATTCTGCCCAATGGTGACGAATATGGCAAAATTGTGACCATTTAGCAACGTAAACAGGAAAGCAGATGAAAGCGCGGGTCAAATGGGTTGAAGATGTTTTGTTTCTCGGCCAAAGCGGTACCGGCCATACCGTGGTCATGGAAGGCCCGGCTGAATCCGGCGGCAAAGACACCGGTATGCGGCCAATGGAATTACTGCTGCTGGGGATGGCCGGCTGTACCGCTTATGATGTGGTCGGCATTTTGAAAAATTCCAAACAAGACATTAGCGATTGTGATGTGCGGGTCGAGGCTGAGCGCGCTGAAGATATGCCCAAAGTCTTTACTAAAATCCATGTGCATTACATCGTCACTGGCCGGAATGTAAAACCCAACTTTGTGGATCGGGCAATCAAACAATCCACCGAAAAATATTGTTCAGCATCGATCATGCTCGGCAAAACCGCCGAGATCAGTCACGATTTTGAGATTATTGAACAGGATTAATAGACCGCAATGGAAACGTTTATCTATAAAAGCCGCAAAAAAGACGAGCTCTATTTATATCTGGCTGAAAAAGACGATTTTTCAGTGGTGCCAGAAGATTTGCTGAAATCCCTCGGCAACGAGCCGCAGTTTGTCATGCAGCTAACGCTAAGTGAACAGCGCAAACTGGCCCGTGAAGATGTCCGTAAAGTGATGCAAAATTTGCAGGAGAACGGCTTTCATTTGCAAATGCCGCCACCTGCCGATTTGATTTTGCAGCGCGAACGCGCCGGTAAACCGCGCTAGGGCTTTTTTTATCTCTCATAGCCCCAGCCCTTTGGTTGTGGCTGAAAAAGCCCTAGAGCAGTTTTTTCAGCTGATATAGGACTTCCAAAGCTTGTTTGGGCGTTAAATCATCCGGCGTTAAATCTTCCAGTGCTTTTATTAACCGGGAATTATCGGCCGCAGGCTGAAATAAATCTGCCTGCGGTTGGACGACCGATTCTGACTGGCTGAGGGCTTGAGACTGCTCAAGCTGCTGTAATTTTTGACGGGCAGCCTGAATAACATCAGCCGGGACACCGGCCAGTTGTGCAACCTGTAAACCATAACTCTGGCTGGCAGCACCGGCCTTGAGCTGATGCAAAAAGACAATCTTGTCACCATGCTCAATCGCATCAAGATGCACATTGGCGGCTGTTTCATACAACCCCGGCAACTGCGTCATTTCAAAATAATGCGTGGCAAACAGGCTGTACGCGCCAATATCACGCACCAGTTTTTCCGCACAGCTCCAGGCTAAAGCCAAACCATCAAAGGTACTGGTACCGCGGCCGACTTCATCCATCAGCACCAGGCTGTGCCGGCTGGCATTATTCAGAATATTCGCCGCTTCATTCATTTCCACCATGAAGGTCGAACGCCCGGCAGCCAAATCATCACTGGCACCGATGCGGGTGAAAATCTGATCCACCGGACCAATTTCAGCAGCATCAGCTGGTACAAAACTGCCCATATAGGCCAGAATGACAATTAACGCTGTTTGCCGCATATAAGTCGATTTACCGCCCATATTCGGTCCGGTAACAATCAGCAGCCTCGCTTTATCATCAAGTTGCAAATCATTGGCGCAAAAAGGTGTACTTTGCACCGCTTCAACCACTGGGTGCCGGCCGGCAGTGATGCGCATGACCGGCTCATCAAGCAGTGTCGGCGCCACATAATTAAGTTGCTGCGCCCGTTCTGCCAGATTGCAAAACACATCCAGTTGCGCCAATGCCTGTGCCGACTGATGTAATGCCGGCAAATCAACGCTGAGGGCATCAAATAACTGCTCATACAAGGCTTTTTCCAGTGCCAGCGCTTTTTCCTGAGCGCTGAGCACTTGCTCTTCGTATTGTTTAAGCTCCGGCGTGATATAACGTTCAGCGTTTTTCAGCGTTTGCCGGCGCTGATAATCCAGCGGCAAATCCACATCATGAACACGGCCCAGCTCAATATAAAAACCATGCACTTTGTTATAGCCCACTTTCAGCGTATTAACACCGGTTCGTTGGCGCTCACGCTGTTCCAGTTCTGTGAGAAAAGCATTGGCATTTAGATGTAAATTGCGCAGACGATCCAATTCGTCATCAAAGCCTTCAGCAATGACACCACCATCACGGATCAACAGCGGTGGTTCTTCAATGATTGCCCGTTCCAGCAGATCCCGCGTTTCCTTAAAATGGCCGAGTTGGCGATCCAGTTGTTTTAAAACACCGCCATCAAAAACCGATAACTGCTGATGCAACTCCGGCAGGCAGCGCAGCATCTGCCTTAATTGCGTAAAATCACGCGGTTTGGCGGTACGCAGTGCCAGACGGGTGACAATGCGTTCAATATCACCAAGTGGTTTCAATAAGCTTTGTAGTGCTGATGTTTGCTGGCTTTGAAGCAGCGCGGCAATCACCTGGTGACGGCTTGTTAACACGCTGCGCTGGCGACAAGGCTGCAACAGCCAGCGTCTTAACAAACGGCCACCCATTGGCGTTAACGTTTTATCAATGACCGCCAGTAAAGTGTGTTCACGGCCACCGGCAAGATTGGTTTCCAGTTCCAGATTGCGCCGCGACTGCGGATCGATACTGATAAAGTCACTGAGTTGCTCAACGCTGAGGCTGCGTAACTGCGGTAAAGCTGATTGCTGAGTTTGTTGGGCATAGTTCAGTAAACAGCCGGCAGCCTGTATGCCAAGCTTTAACGCTTCACAGCCAAACCCTTTTAAATCCTGCGTGGCAAAATGCTCGCATAGTCGCCGGTGCGCCGCATCCAGCTCAAAATGCCATTCCGGTACCAGCCGCCATTGTTTTTCATAAGCTGTTAATTGCAGACGTAACGAGTCATCTGCCAGAATTTCCGCCGGCTTCAAACGCGCCAGCTCTGCCTGCAACGCAGCTTCGTCAGCCAGTTCCGTTAGCCAGAAACGACCACTACTTAAATCGGCCGCAGCCAGACCAAAAGCATTTTTACCTGCGCTGATGGCCAGCAAAATATTGTCACGCTGCTTATCTAATAGCGCATCATCGGTCAGCGTACCCGGTGTCAGAATACGCACCACTTTGCGTTCCACCGGCCCTTTGCTGGTCGCCGGGTCGCCGATCTGTTCACAAATTGCTACCGACTCACCGGCTTTGAGTAACCGCGCTAGATAACCATCGGCCGCGTGATATGGCACCCCGGCCATTGGAATGGGGGCACCATTACTGTTGCCACGGGCGGTCAAGGTAATGTCCAGTAATTCTGCCGCTTTATGTGCATCGTCATAAAACAGCTCGTAGAAATCGCCCATCCGGTAAAACATCAAAATCTCCGGATGCTCGGCTTTGATGCGCAGATATTGCTGCATCATCGGGGTATGATTGGAAGCGTCTTTCATCAATGTTTAATCAGCGTATGCCAATAATTGCGGATGCCACACTTTATCAACTCACCGGGCAACTGGCGACCAGCTTGTTAAATCGTCAATGGCAACTGGTCACCGCCGAATCCTGTACCGGTGGCTGGCTGGCGAAATGCTGTACTGATTTGCCGGGTAGTTCAGCCTGGTTTGCCGGCGGCGTGGTCAGTTATTCCAATGCATTGAAACAATCGCTGCTTGGTGTAAACAGCGAAACCTTAGCGACATTTGGCGCAGTCAGTGAGCAAGTGGTCAATGAAATGGCGCAAGGTTGTCTTAATAAGCTCGGCGGCCAAATCAGTGTCGCCATCAGCGGTATTGCCGGGCCGAATGGCGGCAGTGCTGAAAAACCGGTTGGACTGGTTTGTTTTGGTTTTGCCAGCGCCGAACAGCATTTTAGTTGCCAGCAAATATTTACCGGTGATCGTGAAGCGATTCGGCGTCAGGCCATTGATTTTGCGCTGCGCGAGCTTATCAAAATGAGCCAGCATAGTTAAATTCCTCTCCGCCCCTTTTGTCACGATGAAAATTAAACAAGCCCTAGAGTGACGGTCGCTTGTGTGTGATAATCCATGGTTCCGAAAAAATCAGTATCAGGGGTAAGCAAATGGATGAAAATAAAAAGAAAGCGCTAGGCGTTGCCTTGGGTCAGATTGAAAAACAATTTGGCAAAGGTGCCGTGATGCGTTTAGGCGATGGAAGCGCCTCCCGTGATATCGCAGCCGTCTCAACCGGCTCGATTGGTCTTGATGTGGCACTGGGTATCGGTGGCCTGCCGCGTGGCCGGGTTGTTGAAATTTATGGTCCGGAATCTTCAGGTAAAACCACGTTAACGCTGCACGCCATTGCCGAAATGCAAAAACTCGGCGGCACCGCCGCGTTTGTTGATGCCGAACATGCTTTAGATCCACTGTATGCTGAAAAGCTGGGCGTTAATATTGATGATTTGCTGGTCTCGCAGCCCGATACCGGTGAACAAGCGCTGGAAATCACCGATATGCTGGTACGCAGTGGTGCCGTTGATATTGTGGTGGTCGACTCGGTGGCCGCACTGACGCCAAAAGCGGAAATCGAAGGCGACATGGGTGACAGTCACATGGGCCTGCAAGCGCGGCTGATGTCACAGGCGCTGCGTAAACTGACCGCCAATATCAAACGTTCTAACACGCTGGTCATTTTCATTAACCAGATCCGCATGAAAATCGGCGTGATGTTTGGCAACCCGGAAACCACTACCGGCGGTAACGCACTGAAATTTTATGCCTCGGTGCGTCTGGATATTCGCCGTATCGGTGCGATTAAGAAAGGTGATGAAATTCTCGGTAACGAGACTCGCGTCAAAGTCGTCAAAAATAAAGTCGCACCACCCTTCAAACAGGTCGAATTCGATATCCTCTATGGTGAAGGCATTTCCCGTGAGGGTGAACTGATTGATTTGGGTGTCAACGAAAATATCGTTGAAAAATCAGGTGCCTGGTACAGTTATGACGGCAACCGTATTGGTCAGGGCAAAGATAACGTCCGCCAGTTTTTGAAAGAAAACGCAGAAATCGCCAATGACATTGAAGCCAAAATTCGTGCTGTGATGCTGCCAAAAAAAACCAAATCCAGTGCGGCCAGCGATGAGGCAGATACTGAAATAGAAGCGTGAGTCCCCGCTCTTGTAATGAACACGCGGTAAGTTTACTGGCGCGCCGTGAACACAGCGCCAGTGAACTTCGCAGTAAATTGCAACAATATGATCACCATGATACGGAGATTGAAAAAACGCTGAGTTGGCTGCAAGCCAATGATTTACAAAGTGATCAGCGTTTTACGCAAGCCTATGTAAGACACCGCAGCCAACGTGGTTGTGGCGAGCTTAGAATAAGGCAGGAATTAAAACAACGCGGTGTTAATGACACCTTGATTGCCGAGGCATTTGACGCGGCAGAAATTGATTGGTTTGCGCTTGCAGTTGCAGTACGATGCAAGCGCTTTGGCGAGGCTGTCCCCGCCGATTTTAAAGAGCGTGCCAAGCAGCAGCGCTTTTTACAATATCGGGGATTTTCTCATGAACAAATTATAGAAAGTTTTAACCACAACAGATGAAAACAAGCGCTGAGATCCGAAAATTGTTCCTCGACTATTTCGCTGGCAAAGGCCACGAAATTGTTGCCAGCAGCCCTTTGGTTCCGGCCAACGATCCGACATTGCTATTTACCAATGCCGGTATGGTGCAATTTAAGGATTTATTCCTCGGCCTCGAAACCCGTAAATACACACGGGCGACGACAACACAGCGCTGCGTTCGCGCCGGTGGCAAACACAACGATCTTGAAAACGTCGGTTACACCGCTCGTCACCATACTTTTTTTGAAATGCTCGGCAATTTCAGTTTCGGTGACTACTTCAAACGTGAAGCCATTCAATACGCCTGGGAATTTTTAACCGTCACCCTCGCCCTGCCTCCCGAAAAGCTCTGGATCACGGTATTTGAAGAAGATCAGGAAGCAGCTGATATCTGGCTGAATGAAATCGGTATTGACCCCAAGCAGTTTTCAAAAATTGGTGCCAAAGACAATTTCTGGTCAATGGGCGATACCGGTCCTTGCGGCCCCTGCTCAGAAATTTTCTATGATCACGGCCCTGATGTGGCTGGTGGCCCGCCGGGTACACCGGAAGAAGATGGCGACCGGTATATCGAAATCTGGAATCTGGTGTTTATGCAGTTTGACCGGGCTGCTGACGGCACACTGACACCGTTGCCAAAACCTTCCGTCGATACCGGTATGGGGCTGGAACGTCTCGCTGCTGTGCTTCAGCACCAACATAATAATTACGATATCGATTTATTCCAGAACCTGATTAAGGCCATCACTGATTTGGCCGGTATTGATGACCGCAGCCATACCTCGGCACGAGTTATTGCCGACCATATCCGCTCTTGTGCATTTATGGTGACCGATGGTGTGCAGCCCTCTAATGAAGGCCGTGGCTATGTTTTACGCCGGATTATTCGCCGCGCTATTCGTCATGGTCACAAGTTGGGATTAAAAGAAGCATTCTTCTATAAATTAGTTGCGCCACTGGTCGCTGAAATGGGTGAAGCGTTTCCGGAGCTTGCCAAAGCGCAGCCACTGGTCGAACGTGCACTAAAACAGGAAGAAGAACGCTTTGCCGATACCCTTGATAATGGCCTGAAAATTCTTGATCAGGTAATTGCGGCCATGGCCGATAAAGAAATCCCCGGTGAAACGGTCTTTCTGCTGTATGACACCTATGGTTTCCCGATTGATTTAACGGCAGATATTGCCCGCGAACGTGGCCTGACTATTGATATCGCTGGCTTTGAACGGCATATGGAAGCGCAACGTAATCGCGCTCGCAGCGCCAGCCAGTTTGGCGGCGGTTTGTCAGAAAGCCTGGTGATCGACGGTGAAACGGTATTTTGTGGTTACGATCATATCCGCCATGAAGCGACCATTATCGCGATCCTGGTTGATGGTGAAAATGTGCCCGCGCTGCAAGCCGGTCAGCAAGGCATTATTGTGCTTGATAACACACCGTTCTACGCCGAATCTGGTGGTCAGGTTGGTGATTTGGGCGAGATTAATTCTGCTGGCGCCCACTTTGTTGTCAGCGACACCCGTAAACAGGGCAAAGCCTTTACCCATATCGGCGAGTGCAAACGCGGCAGTTTTGAGGTTGGCCAAAAAGTGCTGGCCCATGTTGACGAACAAAACCGTCAGGCCACCGCTTTAAATCACTCGGCAACCCATCTTTTACACGCGGCTCTGCGGCAGATCCTCGGCGAGCATGTCAATCAGAAAGGATCGCTGGTTGATTCACAACGGCTGCGTTTTGACTTCTCACATTTTGAGCCGGTATCCGCTGAACAACTGCGTGATATCGAACGGCTGGTTAATCAGCAAATCCGTATCAACCATGCCGTTGAAACTCGTTTGATGCCAATTGAAAAAGCCCGTGAAAGCGGCGCGATGGCCTTGTTCGGTGAAAAATACGATGATGAAGTTCGTGTGCTGAGCATGGGTGAATTCTCCATCGAATTGTGTGGCGGCACCCATGTCGGCCGTACCGGCGATATCGGTATTTTTAAAATTATCAGCGAAGTCGGTATTGCCTCTGGCGTACGTCGTTTAGAAGCGGTGACCGGCGACAAAGCGCTGAACTACATTGAAGACTCTGAAAATCGGCTACGCAAGATTTCCGATCTGGTTAAAGCCAAAGCCGATAACGTCGAAGATAAAACGGCGCAACTGGTGCAACGCACCCGACAACTGGAAAAAGAGCTGGAAGTTTTAAAAACCAAACTGGCCAGCAGCGCCGGTCAGGATTTGGCTGCCGAAGCCAAAGAGATTCAAGGCGTTAAAGTGCTGGCTGCCAGGCTGGATGGTGTTGATGCCAAAGCCCTGCGCGACGCCGTTGATCAGCTGAAAAATAAACTGGGCAGCGCAGCTATCGTCTTATCGACTGTCGAAGACGACAAAATTACGTTAATTGCTGGTGTCAGCAAAGATCAGACTGCTAAAATCCGCGCCGGTGATTTGGTTGCCCATGTGGCAACGCAAGTCGGTGGTAAAGGTGGCGGTCGCCCGGATATGGCTCAGGGCGGCGGCAATCAACCAGAACATTTATCAAAAGCGCTTGATTCGGTAACCGACTGGGTTGCCAGCAAGCTGGAAAATTAAACATGGCGCTTATCGTACAAAAATACGGCGGAACCTCCGTCGGCTCCATCGAGCGGATCAAAGAAGTCGCAAAAAAAGTGATTGAATACCGTCATGATGGCCACGATGTCGTGGTGGTGGTATCGGCGATGAGCGGTGAAACCAATCGTTTGGTGGCACTTGCCAAAGATATCAATCCGGATCCACGCGGCCGTGAACTGGATGTTTTACTGGCGACCGGTGAGCAGGTGACTATTGCCCTGCTCAGTATGGCATTAGCCCAACAAGGTATGCCCGCACAGTCTTACACCGGCTCACAAGTGCGGATCCTGACCGATGACGCACACAATAAAGCCCGCATCATGCAAATTGATGACGACAAAATGCGTGCGGATTTAAATCAGGGCAAAGTGGTGGTCGTCGCCGGTTTTCAGGGCTGTGATGAAAACGGCAATATCACCACTTTAGGTCGTGGCGGCAGCGATACCACCGCCGTCGCTTTAGCCGCCGCTTTGAAAGCTGATGAATGTCAGATTTATACCGATGTCGATGGGGTTTACACCACCGATCCGCGGGTGGTGCCTGAAGCCCGCCGTCTGGATCGCATCACCTTCGAAGAGATGCTGGAAATGGCCAGCCTCGGTGCCAAAGTTTTGCAAATCCGCTCAGTCGAGTTTGCCAGTAAATATAACGTCCCGTTACGCGTCCTGTCTTCGTTTACCGAAGGTGGTGGCACGCTGATAACGTCTGAGGAACAAGAAATGGAACAAGCGCTTATTTCCGGTATCGCCTTTAATCGTGATGAGGCCAAACTGACTATCTTAGGCGTACCGGATCAACCGGGTGTCGCCCATAAAATTCTCGGCCCGATTGCCAAACAAAATATTGAAGTCGATATGATCATCCAGAACACCGGCCATGATGCGACTACCGACTTCACCTTTACCGTGCATCGTAATGACTACCAGACTGCACTGAAAATGTTGCAACAAATTGCCAGTGAACTCAGTGCCCGTGAAGTTAACAGTGACGAACATATTGCCAAGATTTCACTGGTCGGTGTCGGTATGCGTTCACATGCCGGCATTGCCAGCAGCATGTTTGAAGCGCTGGCACGTGAAAACATCAACATCAGCATGATTTCCACCTCTGAAATTAAAATCTCAGTGGTGGTGGATGAAAAATATTTAGAGTTGGGTGTAAGGGCTTTGCATAAGGCTTTCAACCTCGAACAAGGGCAGTAAATCATTGATATCAGGAAGTATTTCCTGTCGATCCTGCTAAAACTTGCTGCTATACTTGTACACAACAGTTCTGGATAGATTTACGAAATCCAGTGTCTGAGTTAATAAGAGGCAGTAAGACCTCCGAATTAGGATAACAAACAGGAATCATGGCACGAGGCCATTGCATGAAGGGATTCAACTTCCCTGCCCTCGGAGCCTAAATTACAGAGTAAGGGGAATACCATGTTAATACTTACACGCCGCGTTGGAGAGTCACTCATTATTGGTGATGATGTCGTCGTTAATGTTCTGGGTGTTAAAGGCAACCAGGTTCGTATCGGTGTTGATGCACCAAAAGATGTTACCGTCCATCGTGAAGAAATCTACGATCGTATCCAAGCAGAAAAAGATAATACAAACGCCGGATAATCGGCATTTTGACTAGCCAAACTCGTCATAGCTGGTATAATGACCGGCTTTGATGGAGAGCTGGCCGAGTGGCTGAAGGCGCGCCCCTGCTAAGGGCGTATAGGCTAATACCCTATCGAGGGTTCGAATCCCTCGCTCTCCGCCAAATACCTACTTTTATCGTTGCTAGAACAGGCATATAAAAGTATAATTTAACGCTTTAAAGCGCCTGTAGCTCAGCTGGATAGAGTACCTGGCTACGAACCAGGCGGTCGCACGTTCGAATCGTGCCAGGCGCGCCACTTTTTATAAGTACATTAAGCAGTTATCGTTTTCAACGGTAGCTGCTTTTTTGTTTCTGACTAGGGTATCTTAGGCAATCGAATGCCATTAACGATACCTTTTACATAAAACAACCACCCCATTATGCAAACAGCATGGTTTTGTCCTTCGCCGCGTTATCAGGTGATTCTTGCAGGGATTTGTGCCCTGATCCTAAGCGTTGGCATCGCGCGTTTTGCCTATACCCCGTTTTTGCCCATCATGCTGGAGCAGACATCGCTTAATTCGCTGATGGGCGGCTGGCTGGCAAGTTTTAACTATATTGGCTATCTATGCGGTCTGATAACCATTTCTTTTATGCATCAGCTGCGGACCAAATTTTGGTTTTACCGGCTTAACCTTATTCTTGCAGTTCTCAGTACCGTGTTGATGGCGGTGACAACGGATGTCTTGATTTGGAGCATCTTACGATTTATCGCTGGCGTTTCCAGCACCGCCGGTATCATCCTCGCCGCCGGTTTTGTGATGGGCTGGCTGAAACAACATGGATTTAAAGCCAAGCTTGGTATTCATTTTTCGGGGCTGGGTCTGGGTATTGCGATACCCGGCTTGCTGATTTTTTGGCTGAGCCCTTATCTCAATTGGTCGCAGCAATGGCTGGTGATGGGCGTATTTGGCCTGCTGTTTTTTCTACCGGCCTGGTTTTTGATGCTACAGCCAGTCAGTCAGCAAACCACTACCACCCCGCTCAAAACCCCTGATAAATTCTGGATGCGCCTGATGATTGCTGCCTACGCCTGTGCCGGCGTCGGTTATGTTATCAGTGCTACTTTTATTGTTGCCATCCTTGAAGATATGCCTGTGCTGGCCGGCAAAGGCAGTTTGATCTGGTTCATGCTCGGGGTTGCGGCGATCCCGTCATGTTTGTTCTGGGACAAAGTTGCCGGACGCATTGGTGATAGTCAGGCGATTTTACTGGCCTATCTGATTATGCTGACGTCAATTATTATCCCGATTATCAGTCAGTCGTTGGTGCTGAATATGATTGGCGCATTGTTGTTTGGCGGGACATTTGCCGGAGTGGTCAGTCTGATGCTGACGTATGTTGGCCATAAATTTCCGGGTAACCCTGCAAAAGCCATGGCCAAACTGACTATCAGCTACGGTATTACCCAATTGATCGCGCCGGCAGTCGCCGGTTATCTGTCATTACTCACCGGCAGCTATCATTCTGCTTTGTGGATGGCAGCCATTATTATGGTTATCGGTATTTTTTTGGTTGTTCAGATTCAACGCTATGAACGTTTGACCAATCTGCAAGCTTGCAGCGCAACCGAATCTTAAAGCAGCCGAAACCCGTCAATTTCATAATTAGCCCTGCTGCGGCAAATTACCGCAGGAACGGTTTGCAGGCACCGCAACATCCATCATTTTCGGATTTGGCAGATTCAGATTATCCATAATTTGCTTATATTCAAGCGCACTCGAAACTTGCAGGCGTGGATTATGACGTCTCTCTTCAATAATGCTGCTGACCATCCAGCCTTTGTAATCGTGGGCAGGATAGACCAGTGTGTTGTCCGGCAGCTTCAGCAATACGTCAAACAGACTGTGGTATTGATCCAGTCCATTGCCATTTTGAAAATCCGTTCTGCCAGTGCCGCGAATCAACAAGGTATCGCCGCTGAATAAATACGTCTGGTCGTCATTTTCCAGCACAAAACTGTAGGAATCATCGGTATGGCCGGGCGTATGAATCGCTTTGATTTTCAATTTGCCGACCTCGATGATTTGCTGATCACTGAACTGACCGCTGGCACAGGCAGAACCGGACTGCTGACCCATTAAGGTGACACAGCCCGTTGTATCACGAAGTTTTCCCAGCGCAGTAATATGGTCGGCGTGGGTATGGGTATCCATCGCCACTTTTAACTGCAAGTCCAGTTCGTTCAAGAGCCGCAGATAACTGTCAGTTTCTTCAACCACCGGATCAATCAATACCGCTTCACGAGTGTCTTCGTCGCCTAATAAATAGGTGTAGGTACTGGACGTTTTTTCGAATAATTGTCTGAAGATCATTGCCTTACTCCTACGCAAGAAAATGAAAAGCCAGCATGCTCAGCGACATCAACGCTAAGGCCAGCGCAAATAATTTTTGTAAGCGGGCATTGGCAATTCTGCGGGTGAGTTTTTGTCCTAAAAACATGCCGGCAATACCACCCAACAATATCCACAATAACCATTCAACCGGTAAAACCGCCCCGCTCTGCCAGATCAAAAAGCTATGACTGATAAAACCGATGCTGCTGATCACACTTATTACAATCAACGAAGTGCTGACTGCCTGCATCATATTGATCTGACTGACAAATAACAGCAGCGGCACAATCAAAAAACCACCGCCAACACCAAACATACCTGACAGCAATCCGACCAACATGCCACCAGCGAACAAACCGCTGATACAACGTGGCCGCATCTGAAACTGACCGGTCGGGCTAAACCGGCACAACAAGCCATCACTATCAGCACTGCTGAAATCGCTGGCCCGCGTCACCGCAGCCTGTTCAGGTTGATCAACTGATAAGCGCCACATGCGCGCGGCAATTAAAATAGCCAGCACACTGAAACCAATAACCAGCAGAGACGCTGACAATTGTGCCGCCAGCCACTGCCCGGCCGGCACAACCGCAATACCAGAGATTGACAACATGATCGCCGGCAACCATAAAACGGTTTGTTGGCGGCCATTACGAATACTGCCAAAAATCGCGCTGGCTGCGACCGCCAGCAATGACAGGCCAATCGCTTGATGAATATCCAAACCGGCAATAATCATCAACAGCGGCACGGCAAATACCGAGCCACCAGCGCCGGTCAGGCCCAATACCAGGCCGATTACAATGCCAATCAGCAATAACATTCAGCGGCCCGAATCAACGATTCCAAGGCGCTTTGGCAATCAGCATGCCCATCGCACAGCTATCGGTAATCCCCGAAAACATCAGCCCGGCACCGACAAAGGCGCTAAGGCCAAAAAAGCCGGCATGCACGGCAAACCCTAAAATCACGCCCACAACCACCATCGCGCCAGCGGCAATACGCACCTGACGCTCGAGACTTATCATCGGCTTATGTTCTGTCTGCAAATAGCTGATGCCGGTTTGTTTGATGGCATTCATACCACCCTCGACTACAATCAAAGGCTGGCGTAATTTACCGGCAAGTTTGTCAGCGGCCAGTTGCGCCCGTTTACCTGACTGGCAAATCAGATACACCGGCTGATCGCCCTGCGAGCGCCGGTCAATCACTGCCTGCAATTTTTCGGCATTAAGTTCATCAAGCGGCATGGTTATAATGCCCGGCAACGCCTCACTGCGAACTTCTGCAGCGGTACGTACATCCACCAGACATAAATCCTCAGCGGCATGCTGTTTAAATATTTCGCTGGCATTCATCTTTTCGCTCATCACATTTTCCTGTTTTAAAAAGACCGGATTAACCGGTCATTTCCGGACAATAAATTTGCTGCAATACCGCGATGACCCGCACCGCGGCATCGCCCTGCAACTGGTAATAAACGGTCTGCCCATCTTTACGGGTTTTCACTAATTTCGCTTCACGCAAACTGGCCAGATGCTGCGACAAGGCCGACTGACTCAGCGGCACTTTCTGATTTAATGCCGTGACTGACATTTCCCCGGCGGAGAGTGCACACAGCAACATCAACCGATGTGGATTGCTCATTTTTTTCATTAAAGTCGCTGCCGCCTGGGCATGTTCAGCCAATTGCACAGTCGATTGCAGATCCGGCAAATTCGCTTGCATCCTGCGTTTCCTCAATAAACTTTTCAGTTAATATATTAGATATTTCTAAATTAGTAAATACTAATTTAGAAATATCTGTTTAGTATGGTTTTAACAGCTAAATGGAAAAATTCAGAAAGCCTGTCAGCGCAACACCTACACTTGCACTAATAATCAGAGGCAGCGAGATTTTGATAGCCAGCTCACGACCGCCAATGACGCCGGCCATCAATGCTTTCAGCAGATTATTCATCGCCGCAGCAATCACACAGCCGAGGACAAATAGCTGGCTGCTGATTGACTCCGCCATGCCGATTAACGACAACACAATGGCATCAACATCAGCAATACCGGAGACCGCTGACAAAATCAGCACACCGGCATCACCAAAACTCTCGCGCAAAAACACCGCCAAAAACATCACCACGGCGAGCAATAAACCAAAACCCAGTGCAGTGCGCAGTTCCAGCGGATTAGCAATCGCCGACACTGAGCCAGCCAAATGATGATTGTCGCGATGCCACCAGAATAAGGACGGTAAATAGGTTAATACCGCCATTACCACGACAGGCAACCATAGCTCGTTTAGCAGACGACCATTAAGAATAGCCACCAGAATCAGCATGCGGATATACATGGTGCCACAGGCAATCAGCACCGCACTGGCAATGACCGGGCGAATCTCAACGGCATGTTTACCTAATCTCGATAAATGCAGGGTAACGGCCGTTGATGAGGCTAAGCCCCCAAACAAGCCGGTAAACAAAATACCGCGCCGGGCACCACCGATTTTGATCGCAAAATAACCGACAAACGAAATACCGGCTATCAGCACCACCATCCACCAGATTTTATGGGGATTGAGGGCTTCCCATGGGCCATACCCCTGATTCGGCAATACCGGCAGCAACACTACCGACATCAGCAACAGCTGAATAGCCGCTTTTAATTCAACCGCTTCCAGCTTTTCAATCCAGCCGTGCAATAACGGTTTATTGCTGAGCAATAACACCATCACCACGGCCAGCGATGAGGCAATGACCGCCTGCCCGGTCACAGCCAACGCACCGAGCAAATACACCAGAATGGCAGCGATCAGGCTGGTAATGCTCCACTCACCCTCACGCAATTGCTTAGCCAGAAAAAACATCGCCAGCAGAATCAGTAAGCCTATAAGCCCCAAGCCCAGAATCAGTGGCCCGAAATTCTCTGCTAAAACACCGAGTACACCACCCAACAGGCCAATCAGGCCATAAGTGCGAACACCAGCAATGCGCTGACCTTCCTCACTATCACGGGCCTGCCAGCCGCGTTCAACGCCTATCAGCAAGCCAATGGCCAGTGCCACCAGCAACAAGTAAAAGGTATTTAAATCTGCATCCACATCTCATTACCCACGATTTTGTTTAATCGTGGCTGAATATGGCGCGTCGTGCAATGATCAGAGCAGTGATTCAATCGCCTCGGTGAGTTCAGCACTGCCCGGTTCGACTTTACTGGGGAAGCTTGCTACCACTTTACCGTCTGGCTGAATCAGATATTTACTGAAATTCCAGCCAGGCTGGGTGCTCTGTTTGTTGATTTCCTGAAAGATTGGATTGGCCCGCTGACCGGTGACATAGCTTGGCGCAATCATGGTAAATGTGACGCCGAAGTTTTCACGACACACCCGGTTGGCTTCTTCTTCAGTCTGCGCTTCCTGATTAAAATCATTGCTGGCAAAACCAACAACCATTAAACCCTGATCTTTATATTGCTGATGCAAAGCTTCAAGGCCTTCGAACTGGCGGGTGTAACCACAGTGGCTGGCGGTATTGACCACCAGCAGCGGTTTATCGGCCGCCACATCACACAAATTGACGGTGTCTTTGGAATGCAGTTTTGGCAAGTCGTAATCAAGAAATGCCGGACACTGGCTGTCTGCAAAACTGGCTAATGGCAACAATAGCAGGCTCATAAAGGTGAAAATACGCATGTTTAACCCCTCTTAAATTCCGTAAAACTTACAGCCTGATACTTTGAGCCTGAGATTGTGAAAAATATGTCTGCAAATCAGCAAAGCCGAAATACGCTCAGCTTTGCGGATATTGTTGTGCCTGAGTAACGTCCGCCGGCAAACGGCTGGCACCCCAGCTACGGTGAACGCGGTCAATGACCCGCTGTAACTCATCATTGGTAACCAGCGCCAATTCACCTGGCTCCAGGGTGTCGTAATGAAAAATATACAAGCGTGACGCAAACTGCTCAAAAGGCAGCGAAGCCTCACCGAATCGCTCTGAATTACCAGCCGTACTGACCACAATGTCATCGCCCCAATTCTGACCGCTGTCATTATTAGGATTATAGAAATACACCCGCATGACTTTTTGCGGATCTAACGCCACCCGCAAAATGGTAATGGCATGCCAGCCGATAAATCTTGAGGCACTGTCGGTTGCCGCGATGCCTGCCGGCTGCGGATGAATAAGTGGCTGATTCCCATTGTAATAAGGATGGTAACTGGCGTAAAAATGCCGCAGGAAATTTTCCAACTCAACCAGCTTACCAGTCGCCACATCAACGTTAATACTGAAGCCCCGACCACACCACCAGCCATGAAATTCAGGATTGACCCAACGGTGCGGATCGCCCTCACGACCAATACAACGCCGTCCCATTTCGGCATAAATGCGATCTAGATGCGGCACCAGTAATAATGACACTGGATCCAAATCCATCGGTAACTCACTGGCAACACCAGTGAGACTATCCACCGAGGAAACTGCCTGCCCTTCAAAATGCATAATGATTTCATCATCACGCGCCGCCCAGACAAGCATTTGCAGCAGATAATCAGGATCGTTATACGCCCACATGGAAATCGCCCGCGCTGACTGACAGGTAGGATTGTTACCCTGCCCCACGCCAAGCGGCTGCCCCAAAACGCATAAAACCCCTTCCATCAATCGCGATTCGGGTGACGGTGAGCCGGGGAATAATATATTTAGACGCTGCTTGGCATTTGCTGACAACGGCAGTGCCAATTGACGCCATAACGCCGGTGCCACCGGTGGCTGATACAAAATACAACGCTCCAGCATCAATGCCAGACCATAAACTGATTGGGCTGTTTCCGGATGCACTGCACTGTTAATCAGCGCATGCACCAAATCGCTGTAGCTTAATAAACAGTCTCTGCCGGTACTCGACAAACCCAATGCTTCTGCCAGCAGATGATCGCCGTGCTCTACCAGATAACGTAATAAAGCCGCATGATAAGGAGACACCAGACCGGTATCGTGCATCGCACGGGCACAGCCAGTTGCCTCATATTGCAAGGCCGCACTATCCATACCCTGTAAACGCTCGACATACACCGCAATACCCGGATCTTCACGGCATGCCTGTGTTGGGCCATACAAACTGCTGATCAGCCGATCAGCGCCCTGACCACTGTTGCCTAAATCAATTTCCGGATCTTGCTGACACAGGGCGATCTGTAAAATCATCTGCTTGATGCTGTCGACCTGTACTGGCCGCTGCTGCAATATCCGCCAGATTTCATCAATCAGTTGGTCAACAACATGCTGATAACCAATCTGCTCTGCCAGATGCAGCAGCAGTGCCCGGCTGATTTGCGCCAATCGGCCCTGCAATTCACGCTCAGCCTCATCCGCAGGCGCAAACAAACGCTGCAAATTGACGGCTAATACCTGCGTTAAAAAGTGATGTGCCTGCTCGGCAGACAGCTTGGGATGCCAATAATCCTGCTTGGCAATCGCCAGCATGCGTAGCTGGCTGAGTACCTCAATGACTAAGGTATCGGCATCAGGACTTTTCAAGGCCAGCGTGCTTAGAGTCGGCAACAGGATCTGCGGCTGGTCGTAATCAGAATTTTTAAATACGCCCGCAGCTTCAATGGCCTGAATCTCACGCTCAATCAGCGCGCAGCCATCAGGCAAATACAAAATGCGCTTTACTGCATCAAATACCCGCCGGACTTTGGTGGGCTTGGCAAAATCCTGAGCATTGGCTAATACCGCAACCGCATCGGTAAGTCTGGCAACAAGTTGCGCCTGCTGATCAGACGCATTGTCAGCAACTGGTTCAATCAAACTGAATCCTTAATTTTTGCTGGTATGCGCGGAACGATTAAATATAGAAATCCAGTGATTCCTGATGTTTAAGCAGATCCCGCATGGTTTCCGGATTGTCTCCGAAAAAGTATACCAAACCCCAGTGGGTGCCGAAGGCCGTACGCTTGGTGACGGTCTCTTCAAGGGGTGCGTTCAGTTCATGAAAGTCAAAGTAAGGATGATCTTCGGTCTCTTCCGGTATTTGCAGCTGACTGACTACCCGGCGGCGCGGATAAACGCCAAAACAACCGGCATGGCCTTTGGCATCCACCACTTCTGTCGGGAAGAAATCGGCGATCTCCTGCTCGGTGGTTTTCGGATCAAATGCCAGAATCAGCCCCTGATAAGCATTAAAGCCATAGGCACGTTCCAATAATTCAAACACTTTAAAACCGGGTGGCCGGTAAGCGACTTCGCCAAAGTACATTTCACCATCACTGGTAACGAAATATTCGGGATGCACAAAACCAAATTCAATATCGAAGGTTTTGATGAGCTTCTCGATTTGTTCAACGATTTTCGGCCGGTACTTTTCCAGCTCAGGCGTCGCCGGCACAAATACCGAGTAGCCCAGTGTCACATATTCAGAAATATTCAAAAACTGGATTTTGCCCTTGTGGATCCAGGCTTCGACCGCAAACTCCCAACCATCGAGATGCGACTCCATCAATACCGGAAACTCCTCATCGGGAATGCTATCTACTTCATCTGGCGTGCGGATAACGCGATGGCCGAGACAACCGGCTTTATCGAAAGCTTTCAAATGGATCGGGTCGTTGGGATCACCGTCAAGTTTTAATAAAGTTTGATTAACACGTTTCAGAAATCGCACCACATCGTCTTTATCGTGGGCTTCTTCAAATATACCAACTCGGATACCGCCCAGCTGGGCACGGCGTTTCATGAGGGCTTTGTCGCGTAATAACATTGACTGACCAAACAGCCGCGGATTATCCAGCAACACCGAGTTAATGGCCCCTGCCCACTCGACCGTTTCTTCAAACAACGGGATCGCTACATCTACCCCCAAATCCTGAAGGGTTTGGGCGATTTCCAGTGAACGATCATTGAGCCGCTCAAAATTCCACGGGATGTAGGGAATATTATGCTCAGTACAATAAGCTTCGGCCCAATCCGGTGCGACGACGACATATCGCCGGTCAAAAGCTGCAGCGGCTTCAACAGCACTTAAACTCCATCCCAGTAATGCGATAAAGCCTTTGTCGGGATTGTGCGTGGCAACTGCAGTTTCTGACATAAATCCACCTCTTTATTTCGTAAATCAAAACAATAACTTACGTGATTTAGAGGCTAAATGAAAATCTGCAAAGGTGTTTTTGGCCAACGGGAATCGCCGCAGCGTCAGGCATAGCGACTTATCAGCGCTGCGTTAAAAAATTTGCTGAATGCGTCAGTGGCTGCCGGATTTAATGGCTTGTGCGCAACTTTTAACCTACAAAAAAAGCAGCAACCTGGTAGGGGTTGCTGCTTTCATTGATGCTGTCGTATTTAAAGCTAGTCAGAACTTATGAAGCCAGCTCCACCTGCACCAGATTATCGGTAAAGGTCGGTGCATTACCCATATCCACCAACTCTGCAGAACTGACGCAATTCACCGTGCCCTTATTGAGCTGACGCCAGTAACCTAGCGTGGCAACCACAAGCCCTGCATCCACATCATCAGTGATTTGCGCCACACCCTCGAACGCACCGCGATCATTGAATACCCTTACTGTGTCGCCGTTTTGCACATTACGTAAATCCGCATCACGCGCATTAATCAGCACAAACTGCTCACCCTGCGCTTTGATTTTGTTTTCCATATTGGCATAGCTGGAATTAATAAACCCATGGCTTTTCGGCGAAATAATATTCAGCGGAAAGCGTTCTGCCAATTCAGGATTGGTCTGCGGCGTTTCTCTGGACGGCACATAATCCGGCAGACTGTCGAGCGCTTGGCCCGGCTGAAAACCTTCATACATTTGCCGGAACGGGCCCGCCACAAAGTTGGTGGCACCTTCCACCTGGAAATGGCATTTGCCTGTCGGCGTCGGGAAGTTACCATTTTTATGTGGCGCCCGGTCATCGCGGGTACCGACCGTCAGCCGTGCATAGCCATGCTGACGTAAATACTCAAGGTCAATGCCATCACAGGCTGCTGAATCCCAATCGACATAGTTTTCCAGACATTCGCTGTCTGACCATTTGAAGTTGTCTTCGGTAAAGCCCATGCGTGCTGCCAGACGCCGGAAGATTTCCTGATTCGGCAAGGCTTCACCCGGCGCTTCAACACATTTTTCGTTATAGGTCAGATACAGATGGCCCCATGACAAGATCATATCTTCATGCTCAGCACCCATCGTGGCTGGCAAAACGATATCGGCATAGGACGCGGTATCTGACAGGAAGTGCTCGGCAGACACCATGAATAAATCTTCACGCATCAGGCCTTCAACAATTTTGTCGGTCTCAGCCGCCTGCGTCACCGGATTGGCATTCCAGCACATCATGGATTTAATCGGTACTTTGAGATCCATTTCGCCAGTTAGGGCGCGGCCAATTTGAATGGCATTAACAACCTGCGTGCCTTCCGGTATCAAGTCCGGCCGACAAATCACGTCAAACTTATAGGGGTGCTCCCAAACCGGGAATTGCAGCGCACCGCCGCCAACATGCCGCCAGGCACCGGTCAGCGCCGGCAAACAGGTAATGGCACGAATTGCCTGACCACCACCGTAATTACGCTCCAAAGCCACACCCAGACGAATTGCCGCAGGTTGTGTCGTCGCAAATTCCATCGCCAGCTGACGAATCACATCCGCCGGCACACCGGTGATTTCCGCAGCCCATTCCGGGGTACGGGTTTTGACGCGCTCCGCCAGTGCGTCATAGCCTTCCGTGTAATTATCAATGTAATCCTGATCCTGCAGGCCTTGTTCAATAATGGTGTGCATCATCGCCATCGCCAGTGCACCATCGGTACCGGGACGCGGTGCGATATGCCAGTCAGCTTCTTTGGCCGTGCGGGATTTATAAGGGTCAATAACCACCACTTTGGTACCGCGCTTTTGCGCGTCTTTGATGATATGCCAGTGATGCAGATTGGTGCTGACTGAGTTGCAGCCCCAAATGATAATAAATTTGGCGTGGATAAAACTTTCCGGATCAACGCCGGCAGTCGGTCCGACGGTGAGAAGCCACGCAGTACAGGAGCCTTCACCGCAAAATGTCCGTTCACAAACGGTGGCACCCAGCTTGTTAAAAAAGGCATCGGCGCCGTTAAGGCCATGCACTAAGCCCTGATTTCCTAAATAGCTGTAAGGAATGATTGCCTCTGGACCATGTTCTTTAATAATCGCCTGCCAGCGCGTGGTGATTTCATCAAGGGCTTCGTCCCAGCTGATTTGCTCAAACTGACCACTGCCTTTAGGCCCTACCCGGCGCATCGGATGCAGCAATCGGTCAGGATGGTAATGCCGTTTTTCGTAATCTTTGAGTTTGACGCAGAGACCGCCGCGGGTCATCGGATGTTCAGCATTGCCTTTGACGCTGATGAGTTTGCCGTTTTCAACTTCATACACCATCGCGCAGGTATCAGGGCAATCATGCGGACAACCGCCATGGTGGGTGGTTTTCATTACAGTGGCCATTTCTCTCTCCTATGACTTTTGATTGCTTTTATTATTTTTTTATCGTCTGACTATACACCAGCATCCGTCGGGAAATCTGCCCAAATTTGCATTAATTTTCAATGTTTTCAGGGCCAGGTAATGCCAGTAAACGGCGGATATCAGGCAGCGCTTTTTGCACAGCACGTTGACCCGCAGCAATCGCTTCACTGGCGCGATAAAATTCCAGTAATCCGATTTTGGCTAGCCGCGGCTGTAATAAAACTTCCGGCGGGTCACCCGCCATCCGGCTGCGGGTAATGCGGTCCTGGGTAATATTGACTGACGCGGCAATGGCATCAAACAGATTGGGGGTATCGTCTTGAACTTTGTCGCCATTAAATAAATTACCGGTGTAGTTACCGACAAAATCCGTTATGCGGTTGGCCAGGCTGACATTTTCTGAATTTTCTACTGACACTGGTGGCTGCAAATGTTTGCCGAGAATATCGCCGTTGAGATTGACGGCAATAACGATATCCGCGCCCAATGCCCGGCACACCGACACCGGCACCGGATTAACCAGTCCGCCATCAATTAGCCAGCGGTCCTGTTGTTTTATCGCCGGAAATAAACCCGGCAGGGAGATCGATGACCACACGGCTTCCAGCACATTGCCCTGCATATTCCAGACTTCACGACCGGAATGTAAATGAGTCGCCACACTGGCATAGGCCGCCGGCAAATCCGCAATTTGCAAATCGGCAGGTGCCACATATTCGGTTAAAAAATCATGTAAGCGGCTTTTATTAACAAAGCCATTGAAGCCTGCGGTGAGCTTGAAAAACCGGGCCGTTTCCAACCGGTTTAAATTCATCAACCAGTTTTCCAGTTTGTCGATACTGCCTGATAAATAGGCCGCCCCCACCAAGGCTCCGATAGAGGTGCCGGCAACAACATCCGGTTTAATGCCGGCCGCCACCAGCGATTTGATAATGCCGATATGCGCCCAGCCACGCGCGGCACCGCTGCCTAATGCCAAACCGACTTTTAATCCTGCCTGCATCGTTTCACCCGTTCCCTGAATTGAATCCAGTTTACCGGTGGTGATAACGGCTGGCTAGCGGCCTTTAAGTTGCTTGTCACAATAATTAAAGTTATTAAAAATCAGTCCGCTACAGGTTTATATCAGCTTTATTTGAGTAGCGAGTATGATTGAGATACCGCGCGTTTATCGACACAGTTACAGCTATGCACCGCCCAATAGCAGCGTCCGTCAACCTGAAACATTGACGACCGATAGCCCGTGGGTAGTTAATGAAGATCGGCGCAGACGCCGCGACCGGCGTAAGAAAAAACAAAAGCCGTTGATTGAGCGGCGTGTTTCAGCGGATCGGCGAAGTCCGATGTTTGATGCAGAAGCCTAGTAAACCTTAACCAGTTTGCCACCGGGTTTTAAACCCAATCGGCCGGTTTTGACGGCCTGCCGCCGGATGCCAATAGCCGGCGCGATATAAAACATATCGCCATTTTGTCCGACCAGTTGCTGACGCACGCCAACCGCTTTGGCGATATTGGCATTGGCTTTCATATGCAGCATTTCGCCATGCACCGGAATTGCACAATCCGGCTGTACCCATTGATACATGGCTTTCAACTCATCGGCTGCCGGATGCCCGGAGGCATGGATTGGCAGCGCACTGTTATGTTCATCAATGACATCGATCTGCATGGCTTTGAGCCGTTCGATCAACGCTTCAATCGCTTCTTCGTTACCCGGGATCACTTTCGAGCTGAAAATAACGGTATCGCCCGGCTCCAATTGTAAATCGCGGAAGCTGTTCAGACTCAGCCGGTTTAGAGCGGTGCGTGGTTCCCCCTGACTGCCAGTAGCAATCAGCAGCACGGTATGTCTTGGCAAATACGCCAGATGCGCCGGATCGACCAGCGTTTCCGTACCATTCCAAAAACCGGTCGCTTTGGCCGCCGACAGCGTATTCAATAATGATCGACCTAATAAGCCCAGATGCCGGCCGGTTTGTCCGGCAATATTGGCCAGCGTGTGCAAACGGGCAATATTACTGCCAAAACAGGTAACAACAACCCGGCCTTTGGCTTGTTCAATATGCTTTAAAAGGCCTTTATGAAGGCTGGCTTCAGTTGCCGACCAGCCCTGCACATTGGCATTGGTGGAGTCACAAACCATGGCATTGACTTCAGCTTTCGCCAGCCCCTGAAAATCGGCAGCGTTGTATGGCAAACCAAGCACCGGCGCTTTATCAAGTTTCCAGTCAGCCGTGTGAAAAACCTTACCCACCGGCGTACTGATCAATAAAGCAAACGGCTCAGGAATGGAATGCGTCAAACGCAGCCATTGCAAAGTAAAAACCCCTATCTGCCTCGGCTCAACCGGATCCACAATAATCAGCGGCACCTGATCCAGCAGGTTAGCTTCAGCCAGTTTGCGGCGCAAAATTTCAGCCGTAAATGCGGTGGTATAGACCGGACATTTCAACTGCGGCCATAAATAAGCCACCGCCCCGACATGGTCTTCATGGGCATGCGTAACAACCAATCCATCGAGACGTTGATGACGTTCAGCAATAAATTGCGGATCGGCCATTTGCACGTGCGCACGTCCAGCCACCGGCATACCGTCAATATCGGTATCTGACTCGAAAGTGACTCCGCAATCCACCATCAACCAGCGGCCATTATGGCCATACAGGTTAAGATTCATACCGATTTCCCCGCAGCCGCCTAAGGGCAAGAACCATAAATCATCGCTGCCGGGTGTCATGCTGAATAATGCTCCTGTTGGTTGGGTATCACGTGTTTCACATGCCAGTATAGGACTGCAGACAAATTTCGCCAGTTCATTTTTGCCCCATTTATCTGAAGTTTACGGTTGATCATTTTGTGAACTACTGCAAACATCTGCCCGTTGCGTGCAGAAACACCCGAAGTAGGTGTCATTGGCCAACAGTGCTATAATGCGCGGCTGTTTTGGTTTAACTATCTGATCCCGAAAGTGATTTATTGGATTGAGATTGGATAGTTAAGCCGTCCTAATGGCGGAGACGGATAATGAATTCAGACAACTTTGTCGCAGAAGGCTTAAATCTCATGCTGATCGGCATGGGTTTTGTTTTTGTATTTCTCACCTTACTGGTGGTTGCCACGGCGCTCATGTCGCGGCTGATAACTTTCTACGAAAAACGTGTTGGCATGTTACCTGCCGAAGGTATTCCTGCGCCGACCGCTGTTCTTGGTATTTCAAGCGAACCCAGCGGCGCACCTAAAGACGCCAATTTGATCAGCGTTTTATCTGGTGCCATTCACCGTTATCGCGCCAAACATAAATAGTGTGCCCGCCGTCACCGAATAAAGTTTAAGGCCTCATCATGACCGATAAAAAGCAAGCTCTGGGAATTACCGATGTCGTGCTGCGCGACGCCCACCAATCTTTATTTGCCACCCGTCTGCGACTCGACGATATGTTGCCGATTGCTGACAAACTGGACCAGGTTGGTTTTTGGTCCGTTGAAAGCTGGGGTGGCGCGACCTTTGACGCCTGCATTCGTTATTTGGGTGAAGATCCGTGGCATCGCATCCGTAGCTTGAAAGAAGCCATGCCTAACACCCGTCAGCAAATGTTGCTGCGCGGCCAGAATTTGCTTGGTTATCGGCATTACGCTGATGATGTGGTGCAAAAATTTGTTGAACGCGCCGCCGTAAATGGCGTTGATGTATTCCGTGTTTTTGATGCCATGAATGACCCGCGCAATCTGGAAGTTGCCATTAAGGCAGTGCTGGAGACTGGCAAACATGCACAGGGTACGATGGCTTATACATTGAGTCCGGTACATGATCTGCAAATGTGGCTGGATATGGCCAAGCGCATTGAAGAAATGGGTGCCGATTCTTTATGTATTAAGGATATGGCGGGTCTGCTCAAACCCTACAAAGCATATGAACTGGTGAAAAGTCTCAAAGAGACGGTTTCAATTCCTATCCATATGCAATCACACGCTACGACGGGTTTATCAACCGCCACCATTATGAAATGCGTTGAAGCCGGTATTGATAATGTTGATAGCGCCATTTCATCCATGTCGATGACTTACGGCCACTCTGCCACCGAATCTGTGGTCGCGATTTTCGAAGACAGTGACCGTGATACTGGTCTGAATATCGAATTACTGGAAGAAATCGCTACCTACTTCCGCGAAGTACGCAAAAAGTATGCAGCCTTTGAAGGCTCATTACGCGGTGTCGATGCCCGCATTCTGGTTGCGCAAGTCCCGGGCGGCATGCTGACCAATATGGAAAATCAGCTACGTGAACAAAATGCGCTGGACCGCATGGACGAAGTACTCAAAGAAATCCCGCGGGTGCGTGAAGACCTTGGCTTTATCCCGCTGGTCACGCCAACCTCACAAATTGTCGGCACCCAGGCAGTTATTAATGTATTGACCGGTGAGCGTTATAAGACAGTCACTGAAGAAACACAGGCATTGCTGCGCGGCGAATATGGCGCAGCACCGGCACCATTCAATCAGGAACTGCAGGATCGTGTGCTGCAAGGCGAACAACCGATTACCTGTCGTCCGGCTGACAAACTTGAACCAGAAATCGAAGCCCTGACAAACGAGTTAGAAAACCTTGCCGCTGAAGAAGGCTTTGAACTGGAAGCTGACGAACAGAAAATCGACGATGTGCTGACCTATGCCCTGTTCCACCAGACGGCACTCAAATTCCTGAAAAACCGCAATAACCCTGAAGCTTTTGAACCTGCCCCCACGCTGGAATCAGCCGCCGCGGCCACAGCACCCAAGAAAACGGCAGCAGGTGCCGAAACATACACCATTTCTGTCAATGGCGAACAATACGTCGTTGAAGTCAATGAAGGCGGTGATATCGGTCAGGTCGCCAGTAAACCGAAAGCAGCACCCACCGGTGATGGCGAGCCAGTTAAAGCACCTTTATCTGGCAATATCTGGAAAGTCTTGGTTTCACAGGGACAACAGGTCAATGAAGGTGATGTGCTGCTGATTCTGGAAGCCATGAAAATGGAAACTCAAATCGTTGCTGAAAAAGCCGGCACTGTTGTCGGCGTCTTTGTTAAACCAGGCGATACCACGAAAGTAGGCAACGTCCTTGTCACCATCGCATAAAGGCTGAACATGGAAAAACTACAACTACTCTGGGATGCCACCGGCCTGCATCAAATGCAAGCCGGTCAAGCTGTGATGATTCTGATCGGCATGTTGCTACTGTACCTTGCCATTAAGAAAAATTTTGAACCGCTGCTGCTGGTGCCGATTGGTTTTGGTGGTGTATTGGCGAATATCCCCGGTGCCGGTCTGGCTGAAGCCGGCGGTATCCTACATATCTTCTACACCGTCGGCATTGAGAGCGGCGCGTTTCCATTGATTATCTTTATGGGTGTAGGGGCGATGACCGATTTCGGTCCGCTGCTGGCCAACCCTAAAACATTGTTCCTCGGGGCGGCGGCGCAGTTCGGTATTTTTGCCACGCTGATGGGTGCGGTTTTGTTGTCCGCATTTGGTGTGTTTGATTTCAGTCTGGCGGATGCCGCCGCGATTGGCATTATCGGTGGTGCCGATGGACCGACATCTATTTATGTGGCCAGCACTTTAGCCCCACAATTACTGGGTGCTATTGCCGTCGCCTCTTATTCCTATATGGCGCTGGTACCACTGATTCAGCCGCCGATTATGCGGGCTTTAACCACCGAAAAAGAACGTAAAATTCGCATGAAACAGCAGCGTGAAGTCTCGCAACGGGAAAAAATTGTTTTTCCGTTATTACTGCTGATTCTGGTGGCATTGTTACTGCCCGATGCCGCACCACTGCTGGGTATGTTCTGCTTCGGTAATCTGATGAAAGAATGTGCAGTAGTGGATCGCCTGAGTAACACTACTCAAAATTCTTTGATCAACACCGTCACAATTTTCCTGGGTCTGGCTGTTGGTTCTAAACTGAGCGCCGAGGAGTTCCTCAATCCGACCACGCTGGGCATTCTGGTACTGGGTATGATCGCCTTTTCGATTGGTACCGCGTCGGGCGTCATTATGGCGAAAATTCTTAACAAACTTATCAAAGAGCCGATTAATCCACTGATTGGTTCAGCCGGTGTATCAGCGGTGCCGATGGCCGCGCGGGTGTCCAATAAACTGGGACTTGAAGCCGATAAACATAACTTCCTGCTGATGCATGCCATGGGACCCAATGTAGCGGGTGTGATTGGTTCGGCAGTGGCCGCTGGTATTCTGATTAACTACGCTGGCGGCGCTATCTAAGAAAGACGCGGACAGGCCTCAGGGTATGTCCGCGCCTTTAATGATTCTGGCAGAGGACATTTTTTTACCTTTGCCTTTAATGTCGCAGATAAATCCGGCAAATGACGCACGGGAAATGAGCTGTAGTTGCCATTTATCAGCTTCTGGCTGTTGATTTTTCTGCCATTTCAGAAAAAACTGATCCGCTTTGCTACTGATTTCCTCAGCAGACATACCGACTTCCAACTCACCACAAAGCGTTTCGATCTTGTCGGTTTCCCATAAGTAGAAAAACGGGTAAATCAGTGCGGCAATAATTAATAGCTGCATTATATTGACAAAAAACTTCATGATAATTCCCCGGATAATGCGTTGATTATGCACTTATCCAAACGACAAAATACAGCTGCCACTTGGCATTTCTCTCTATTCAAGGTGTTTGTTGATGACAAAATCCATTACTGAAGTAAAACTACTGAGCAGTCCGGTGGCATTATTTAAAGTGCTCAAGTTTGAAGGCCTTGCCAGCAGTGGCGCCGAAGCCAAACAGTTGGTGGCTGATGGCCTTATCAGTGTCAACGGCGAAATCGAGACCCGTAAAGCCCGCAAACTGGTGGCAGGTGATGAAATCCTTTTTGGTGATCAAATATTAAAATTAACGGATTGACATCTGATTTTTCATATATATGATATTCCGTATATTTTGATGCGGCGTTTCATATGCAATTACTACAACTACACAAAGCACTGGCTGACGACACGCGTCTGCGCTGTCTGATGTTAATCGCTGAACTCGGCGAACTGTGTGTTTGTGAACTGACTTCTGCTCTGCAAGTCAGTCAGCCAAAAATCTCCCGACATCTTGCATTGTTACGTGAAACCGGCCTGCTCAGCGATTGCCGTCAAGGGCAGTGGGTGTTTTATCAATTACACGCTGATTTGCCGCAGTGGGCGCTGGAGATTATTCGCGCCGGAGGCCAAAGCCAGCCGGACGTTTTACAAGCCGATATAAAGCGTTGTCAGCGAATTAATAATTGTTGTGTGACTGACATTTGATAACGAGGTTCTGATGACGATTAAAGTAGGGATTAACGGCTTCGGCCGCATTGGCCGTTTATGTTTACGCGCCGCCTGGGACTGGCCGGAAATTGAATTTGTACAGATCAATGATCCGGCAGCCGATGCCGCCACCCTCGCCCATTTGCTTAATTTCGATTCAGTGCATGGCCGCTGGCAATATCAGGCTGACAGTGATCCGCAAAATCTGCTAATCGGCGGACAAGTTATACGCTGTACTGCTAACAAAAATATTCAGGATACCGACTGGTCTAAATGTGATGTGGTGATTGAAGCCTCCGGCAAAATGCGCGATACCGTCTTGTTGCAGCAATATTTGGATCAGGGTGTTAAACGTGTGGTGGTCACCGCACCCGTCAAACAAGCTGGTGTCTTGAATGTTGTGATGGGCGTTAACGATCAGTTATTTGATCCGGCGCTGCATCCTATTGTCACTGCCGCCTCCTGCACCACTAACTGTCTGGCCCCTGTGGTGAAAGTGATTCATGAGCAGTTGGGGATCAAACATGGCATGATCACCACTATTCACGATTTGACCAATACCCAGTCCATTCTGGATACGCCGCATAAAGATCTGCGCCGGGCGCGGATGTCTGGCAATAATCTGATACCGACGACCACCGGCAGTGCTACCGCCATTACTGAGATTTTCCCTGAACTCAAAGGCCGGCTTAATGGCCACGCCGTCCGGGTGCCGCTGGCCAATGCCTCTTTGACTGATTGTGTTTTTGAAGTACAGCAAAAAACCTCGGCCGCCGAAGTAAATAAACTTCTGAAAACCGCTGCCGAAACCTATCTGAAAGACATTCTGGGTTATGAGGAAAAACCGCTGGTATCATCCGATTTTCGGGGTGATCCGCGTTCCAGTATTATTGATGCCTTATCGACGATGGTGACTAACGACACACAGGTGAAAATTTTCGCCTGGTACGACAATGAATGGGGTTACAGCATGCGCACCATGGAATTGGCCCGCAAGGTTGGCATGGCAGATTAACGCGCGCGGCGAAAGGTTAAATTAATTCGGCGGCTACCGGTTAACGGGTGTTCGCCAGCTTTTAAAGTCAAAACACCATGATAATTCAGGCGTTTTTGTCGTCCCCATACAATTACATCGCCATGTGACAACAAAATATTCTGTTTAGGATCAGTACGCTTTTCGCCACCAAACTGAAATACCACCGGTAAACCCAATGAAAACGACACGATCGGCTGAGTAAAATCCAGTTCATCTTTATCCTGATGCAAGCCCATTTTGGCACCCGGCGAATAATGGTTGATAAGACAAGCATCCGGCCGGAAATGCTCAAAACCGGCCATTTGCGCAGCACGGTTTGTTAATACCTGAAACAGTTGTGGCATCACCGGCCAGGCTTTACCGGTCAGCGGATCTTGTTCACTGTATCGATAACCATGCTGATCGGTTACCCAGCCAAATTGCCCGCAATTGGTGATGGCTGCAGACATCTGATACCCCCCCGGCGTCTGCATTTGCCGCGGCGGTGCTTTAATAGCGACGGCATCAATTGCTGATAAAAGCGCTACTGCGTCCTTTGCCACAAATTGCTTTAGAAAATAGACATCTTGCGCAATTTCAAGACAGGGTTTATCGGGTAAAAATAAATCGCCGGTATGCAATTATCGGCTGACCTCGCGATGTTGCAGCGCCAGCTTGTTTTTAGTGCCCCAGTAATAGCCGGAAGCGGTGCCTGATTTATGAACCACACGATGACAAGGCACCAGAACAGCAATGGGATTTCTGGCGCAGGCATTGGCCACTGCGCGGCAAGCTTTGGGTTTGCCGATTTGCGCCGCCAATTCAGAATAACTGCGTTTTTCGCCGGCCGGAATCGTTAGTAGCGCCTGCCATACCTGTTGCTGAAAATCACTCCCCCGCATATCCAGTCGTATTTGCATTGGCTGATTTGGTGATTCGATATAGTTAATAATTTGCTGCAGGTGATGACTCAGGCTGTTATTTTCTGCTGGCTTGGCGGATGGAAAACGCTTAAGCAGATCACTGACCAGCGTTGACTCCGGCACACTAAACAACACGGCACAAATGCCTTTATCAGTCGCCGCCACCAAAACCGGGCCCAGGCTGCAAAGCCCTGTTTGGTAAATGATGTTTTCTGCCTGATTCATGTGTTTGATTGTACGCCGTCATTCAGCCATCGTTAAGCCCGTAAATCAGACAATGTACACAAAAACCTCACAGTGTCTGTAGTATAAAAGCACTAGAAAAATAATGATTTATTGGGAGAGAGATATGAAAATTTGGGCAATTTTAATGTTGTTGATGCCCGGCATAAGTCAGGCGGGGGCGATTTCACAACTCGGCGAAGGCGACCCGCTGAAACTGGTATTTGTTGAAATGAAGTATCTATACCAAGCCGGTATGGAAATTCAGCAGCAATACACGGATAAAGACGACCCCATTCAAATGATGCAATGCAAAGGCCAATATGATTATATTCTGACCCGCGCCCGCTCGATGATTGGTACTGCGGGTCAAATCGAAGATCCCGAATTACGCGATAAGGTAATCGATGCCAGTTGGCATGCTTATGCCTGTGCCAGCTGTATGAAGCCGGCCAGTAGCTGTGATCCGGTACCTGATAATATTGAATTTATTAAACAGGAAATTCTCAGCCGCGAAGCGACTGAAAGCGGCGATTCCGCCGAGTAATATTCTGCATAACGTGTTTTTTGTGCTGGTGCTATTGTTAATCACCAGCGGTGCCACTATTTAATACTTTTGCATTAACACTCAACTGACGAGGAGCCTATGTCGGATCTTAGCTTGTTGTCGCCAATTCAAATTGGTGATCTAACCCTGAAAAACCGTATGGTTATGGCACCACTCACCCGAAACCGGGCAACACCGGGCGATCTCAGCCCCAATGATATGAATGTCGAATACTATCGGCAACGCGCCAGTGCCGGTCTTATTATCAGCGAGGGTTCACAAATTGCCGATGATGCGCTGGGTTATCCGTTAACACCCGGTATCCATAGCGGTAAACAAGTGGCTGGCTGGAAAAAAGTGACCGAAGCGGTGCATAAAGCCGGTGGCCTGATTTTTATGCAGCTCTGGCACTGCGGCCGTGTATCGCACAGTTCAATGCTGCCGGATAACATGCTGCCACTGGCACCTTCTGCTATCAAACCTGCCGGTGAAGTTTATACCTACGAAGGTATGAAACCTTACGAAACGCCGCAGGCCATTAAAACCGAAGATATCCCGCGCATCATTGAGCAATACCGCCATGCCGCGCGCTGTGCCATTGAAGCGGGCTTTGATGGCGTTGAAATTCACGGTGCCAATGGTTATTTGCTGGATCAGTTCCTGCGCGACGGCAGCAATCATCGTGATGACCAATATGGCGGCAGTATTGAAAACCGTGCCCGGTTACTGATGGAAGTCACTGAAGCGGTATGTGAAATCTGGGATTCACAAAAAGTGGGGGTACGTTTATCGCCACTACAACCCTTTAATGACCTGTATGACTCCAATCCTGAGGCCACCTTCAGCTATACCGTCAAAGCGCTGAATCAGTTTAATCTGGGTTACCTGCATATCACTGAAATGGGCAGCGAAAAGCCCGGTGTGGCTGGACCTTATTTTGAGATTAGCTCGCTGCGCGCCTTATGGGATGGTGTCTATATGACCAATAGTCAGTACGACTATGAGAGCGGTAATCAAACACTGGCTGAAGGCAAAGCCGATTTAATTTCGTTTGGTCAGTTGTTTATCGCTAATCCTGATTTGCCAGAGCGTTTTGCCAAAAAAGCGCCGCTGAATAAACCGGATCCGGACAGCTTTTATGGCGGTGATGAAAAAGGCTACATCGATTACCCATTTTTGGATAAAGCCTCTTAATCCGCGTTACAACAGCAATAAAAAAGCCCGGTTTAACCGGGCTTTTTTCTGGATAAAGCTTTTTTAGATCAGGCTGTTGCCAAATCAATGGCTTCTGCTGCTAAACGGGTGATTTCATCCCAATTTTCAGCTTCGACTAAACTCGCTGCACACATCCATGAGCCGCCGACACAGGCAACATTCGCCAGGCTGTAGTAAGACTTAACGTTTTTCTGACTAACGCCGCCTGTCGGGCAAAATGTAATTTGCGGAATTGGCGCGCCAATTGATTTCAGCATTGGCACACCGCCGGCGGCTTCTGCAGGGAAAAATTTCATTGCGGTAATGCCTTTTTCCAGCAGACGCATCGCTTCACTTGGGTTGGCAACACCCGGTAATAACGGCACACCGGTTTTCAGTGCAGCATCGATCAGACTATCAGTGGTACCGGGGCTGACGATAAATTCAGCACCGGCATCAATCGCCGCATTCAGCGTCTCAATATTAATAATCGTACCGGCACCGACTACGGCATCCGGCACTTCCGCTTTAATACGACGGATAGATTCCAGCGCAGCATCCGTGCGCAAAGTGATTTCCAGTACTTTCAAGCCGCCTTTTACCAGCGCTTTGGCAAGCGGCACAGCATGTTTTACATCATTGATCACCATCACCGGTACAATCGGTGAAATTTTCATGATGTTGTGAATGGTTTTACTCATTTAGTTTTCCTGATTATCCGGTGAAATTATTCAACATTAAACATATTGATAGCGCCCTCTTCTGCTGAAGAAACGCCGGCACGGAAGCTGTCAAACAACTCACGGCCACAACCATAATGGTGTTCGGTATTAGCCATCATGCAAGACATCCGCGCATTGAATTCAGCATCATCGACCAATACATTCATGATGCCCTTTTCGGTATCGAGATGAATGATGTCGCCGTCTTTAACACGGGTCAGCGGCCCACCTTCTGCTGATTCCGGACACATCTGAATCGCTGACGGTACTTTACCTGACGCGCCAGACATCCGGCCATCCGTGACTAAGGCCACTTTAAAGCCGCGATCCTGCAAAACACCTAATGGTGAGCTAAGTTTATGTAACTCCGGCATACCATTTGATTTCGGGCCCTGGAAGCGCAAAACAACAATCACGTCTTTTTCCATCTCACCGCGTTTGAATGCCGCAACCGCATCATCCTGATCGTCAAACACCATTGCCGGTGCTTCAACCACACGATGCTGTGGTTCAACCGCTGAAATTTTCGATACACCGCGGCCCAAATTGCCTTTGATAACGTGTACACCGCCACTTTTTGCAAATGGCTTGTCTGCACTACCAATGACTTCGGTATCCAATGATTTACGCGGTCCTTCCTGCCATTGCAGTTTACCGTCGATAAGTTTTGGTTCCTGAACGTATTGACTCAAACCTTTTTCATTACCGACTGTAATAATGTCTTCATGCAGTAATCCGGCCGATAATAATTCGCTGATCAAAACACCCATACCACCAGCCGCCTGAAAATGGTTGACGTCAGCACTGCCGTTTGGATAAACCTTACTCATTTGCGGAATGATCTGAGACAGACGGTCAAAATCATCCCAGTTGATGATAATGCCTGCCGCTCTGGCAATCGCCACAATATGCATGGTGTGATTGGTTGAACCGCCTGTCGCCAGCAAGCCAATGATGGCATTCATGATGGCTTTTTCATCAATCATGTGACCAATTGGCCGGTAATCATTACCCAATGCAGTGAATTTTAGTACCTGCCGTGCAGCTTCTTTAGTCAACTCATCACGCAGCGGCGTGTTTGGATTGATAAACGTACCGCCCGGCAAATGCAGGCCCATGATTTCAACCATCATCTGGTTACTGTTAGCAGTACCATAAAAGGTGCAAGTACCCGGACTGTGATAAGACTCGGATTCAGCTTTCAACAACTCTTCGCGACCGACTTTACCTTCTGCATAGAGCTGCCGGATGCGGACTTTTTCTTTATTTGGCAAGCCGCTGGGCATCGGGCCGGCCGGGACAAAAATCGTCGGTAAGTGGCCAAAACTCAGCGCGCCAATCAACAAGCCAGGCACAATTTTGTCGCATACACCCAGCATCATTGCCGCATCAAACATGTTGTGGCTGAGACCAACCGCAGTCGCCATGGCAATAACATCACGGCTGAACAGCGATAAATCCATGCCCGGCTGGCCTTGCGTCACACCATCACACATTGCCGGTACACCACCGGCTACTTGCGCAACACCGCCCGCTTCCCGTGCAGCCTCTTTAATGAGTTGAGGGAAATCCTGATAAGGCTGATGCGCCGACAACATATCGTTGTAGGACGTAATGATGCCGACATTGGCTTTGATGTTATCCGCCAGATCTGTTTTTTCAGACGCCGGGCAGGCAGCAAAACCATGCGCCAGATTGCCACAGCCCAGTGTTAAACGATGCGGGCCTTTGCCGGCAGCTTCATCAACACGTGCCAGATAGGCGGTGCGAGATTTTTTACTGCGTTCGATCACTTCATTGGTGAGCGAATCTAATACCGGATGAACCATGTTGTGTCTCTCTCGTAGCTTATGTTTTCGAAGTTTTGGATCCGAGGCCGCATTGGAACAGCAGCGCTAATCCATCAGAACTGTCGTATCAGACGAGCAATTATAGCCTTTAGCGGCAAAATTGGCACGATCAAGCCTATTCTGACTGCCAAATCGGGCGCTGGCAATGCTTGTTTATCATTGATTACAGCAGACTTCAGCTGTACTTGACCGGGCGGCGCTGGCAGCCTGGTTTTTGCCCTGGAAAAGTCCAATTCGGGTATGATATGCGGCATTTTTGTGAATGGCAAAACCCTTATGCAAACAGACAAACCCCGGCGTGAAATAAAGAGCTTTGTGCGCCGTGAAGGCCGCCTGACGCCCGGCCAGCAAAAAGCGCTGGATACACTATGGCCATTATGGGGCATTGACGAAGCTGACACAGCACTGGATTTAAAGAATTTATTCGGCCGTGATAATCCCAAAGTGCTGGAAATTGGTTTCGGCAACGGCGCATCACTGGCAGAAATGGCAGCAAATCAACCTGATATGGACTTTATCGGTGTCGAGGTACATCGCCCTGGCGTCGGTCAACTTTTAAAAGCAATTGATGAACGGCAGTTAACCAATGTTCGGGTCGCCTGTACTGATGCCGTGGTAATGCTGAAAAACCGTATTGCGGATGGCGCTTTGCACCGCGTGCAATTGTATTTCCCCGATCCCTGGCACAAAAAACGCCATCATAAACGGCGAATCATACAGCCGGCTTTTGTCAGCGTACTGGCTTCAAAAATTGCAGCTGGCGGCACTTTACATATGGCAACTGACTGGCAAGATTATGCCGAACAAATGTTGCAGGATTTATCGGCCAGTCAGGTCTTTGTCAATCTGGGTAGCCAGGATGGTTTTATCAGCAGGCCCGACTATCGGCCTTTAACAAAATTTGAACAGCGCGGCCATCGGCTCGGCCACGGCGTCTGGGATATATTGTTCGAACGCCGGAAATAATACTTGCACTGTTTCCCGGCTTCGATTAGCGTAGTGCACAAGTTTAATTATTTTCGAGGTTTAAACGCCATGTTGTTGTCTAGATTAAGTTTATTTATTTTACTTGGCGTTGGCGCCTCCACTGTACACGCTGCCGGTTATGCCCTGATAGAACAAAGCATCACTGGTTTGGGGCGTGCTTTTTCCGGTAGTGCAGCTGTTGCCGATGATGCCAGTACGATTTTCTTTAATCCGGCAGGTTTAACCCAACTCGATAGCGCCGAATTGAATCTGGGCATGAATTTTATCGCCCCCTATGCCAAATTTGATAATCAGGGTTCCACATTGCCGAATGGTGCACCGCTAGCTGGTGAGGATGGTGGTGATGCCGCCGAAAATGCGCTGTTACCGAACTTTTATTATGCGCAGCCGTTGAACAACAAAACCGTTGTGGGTTTGGGCATCGGTTCCAGCTTTGGTCTGGTAACCGATTACGGCGATAATTGGGTGGGTCGTTACCATGCTCGTAAATCCGATTTAAAAACCGTATACCTCAACCCATCTATAGGTTTCAAAGCAACGGAAAAATTATCTCTGGGTGCTGGTATTACTGTTCAGTACGCTGATATTGAATTATCACAGGCGGTCGATTTTGGTACTTTTTCAGGAAATCCAACACTGTCGCAGTCGTTGGATGGCCAAGCCAAGGTGCTAGCTGATGACTGGAGCTGGGGCTATAACCTTGGCCTGACTTATCAGTTTACTGATGCCACCCGGATGGGTGTCAGCTACCGCTCAAAAATCGTCCATGATTTAGAAGGTAAGGGCAAATTCCGGGTACCCAATGATCCGACAGCTCAGGCGGTTGCGACAGGCGGAGGGTTTCAAAATGGCGATGTCGAAGGTCGCGTTACCTTACCCGAATCGGTATCAATTGCATTGCATCATCAAATTAACAACCAGTGGGCGATTATGGCCGATGCCAGCTGGACGCGCTGGAGCCGGTTTGAGGAACTGCGTATTGAGTCCGATGTGCAGCGCTTAAATTCGGAAAAAGCGCAAGATTGGGAAAATGCGATGCGTTATGGTTTGGGCCTTGAGTACCAGCATAATGATAAGTGGGCTTTCCGGACCGGTGTTGCTTATGACGAATCGCCGGTACCCAATGCACAACGCCGTACACCCCGTATCCCTGATACTGACCGTAAATGGATTGCCTTTGGTGCCAGTTACGCCTACAGTGAAAATCTGATAATTGATGCGGCTTATGCCCATTTGTTTATGTCTGACAGCAAAATCGATGACCGCAATGAGCAGGATTACCGGCTGCTTGGCGAATACCGGACGCATGTTGACATCGTCGGTGTACAGATGCGCTGGTTATTTGATTAAGGCATGACACAAAAAACCGACTATATATCACCAGAAACAGCCGGCAGCCTGCCCGGTCTGCTATTCGAACGCCTGCGGCGCAGCCCCAAAGAAACGGCCTACCGCTTTTTCAATACAACCGACAATGCCTGGCAAAGCATCAACTGGCAGCAAGCCGGTTTTGAAGTCGCCCGCTGGCAACAGGCGCTAATCGCTGAAAATCTGCAAGCCGGCGATCGGGTGGCATTAAATCTGCGCAACTGTAAAGAATGGGTATTTTTTGATCAGGCGGCGTTGAGTCTTGGTTTGGTTGTGGTGCCGCTCTACCCTGACGATCGGCCGGATAATATGGCTTTTATTCTGGAAGATGCGGATGTCAAACTGGCATTGTTGCAGTCCAGCCGGCAATGGCAACTGCTGAAAGCAGCATTGAGCGAGCAACATGCTTTGCAAAAGGTCGTACTGCTTAATCCCGATCAACCCGATCATGGGGATATAGCGACTGTCAGTAGCGAAGATTTTCTGGTTCAACCTACACGGCCGTTGCAACAGACAAAACCTGATGGTCACGGCCTGGCATCGATTATTTATACCTCCGGCACCACCGGTCGTCCGAAAGGCGTGATGCTCAGCCATCAGAACATGCTGTCAGTCGCTTATGGTGGTTTGCAGTTTTTTGAAATTTATCGGGACGATATCTTTTTATCGTTTTTGCCGTTGTCACATACATTGGAACGCACGGCCGGCTATTATCTGCCTATTATGGCCGGGGCCAGTGTTGCTTATGCCCGCAGTATTCCTTTACTGGCTGAAGATATGCAACAGGTGCAGCCAACCATTTTGATTGCTGTGCCGCGCATTTTTGAACGGATCCATGATCGTTTACAACAGCAGCTCAGCCAGCAGTCTATTATTAAGCGGCTTATTTTTAATCTGACGGTTAGTACCGGCTGGCAACGTTTTCAGTGGCAACAAGGCCGTCAGCGCTGGTCACCGAGACAATTGCTGTGGCCACTACTCAGCAAACTGGTAATCCATACCTTTCAGCAACGTCTTGGCGGCAAATTACGTCTGGCAGTCAGCGGCGGCGCACCATTACCCGGTCATGCGGCACGTCTGTTTATTGGCCTGCAACTGAATCTGCTGCAAGGTTATGGTCTTACTGAAACCAGTCCGGTCATTAGTGTTAACCCGCCAGATCGTAATGATCCCGACAGTGTCGGCCTGCCTATCAAAGGCGTGCAGGTTAAAATTGGTGAACAACAGGAATTGCTGGCTAAAGGGCCTGGCAATATGCTCGGTTACTGGAATAACCATAAAGCCACTGCTCAGACTATTGATCCGCAAGGTTGGCTGCACACCGGTGATCAGGCACGGATCGGCGACAGCGGCCATATTTATATTACCGGCCGGATCAAAGATATTCTGGTGCTCAGTAACGGTGAAAAAGTGCCGCCAGCGGATATGGAGGCAGCGATCCTCAGTAATTCTCTGTTTGAGCAGGCACTGGTCGTCGGTGAAGGTCAGTCTTATTTGGCTGCGGTGCTGGTTTTTGATGGTGAACAGTGGCCGGAGCTGGCGCAATCACTGGGGCTGGATCCGATGCAAAACAGCAGTCTCAATGACAAAAAACTACAGCAGCATGTGATTAAAATTCTGCGTCAGGCGCTGCATGAATTTCCAGCGTATGCCAGAATCCGCCGTATCCATCTTAGCCTGCAACCCTGGACCATTGAAAACGGCTTATTAACACCGACCCTGAAAGTAAAACGACCGGCGGTGATGGCTCGTTATCAACAGGAAATCGACTCCCTGTTTCACTAAGCAGATACGGCTAAATCAGCTGGAACCAATGCCGGGATCTGCCGCATTACCGCTTCCACGGTGTGAAAAGAACCAAAAATTAATATTCTGTCGCCCGGTTCCGCTGCCTGCATCGCTATATGGTATGCCTGCTCAACGGTTTCGGATGTTGAATAACTCGCAGCCGGCACAGCCGCCTGCAAACTGACTGCTAAAGATTCAGCCGCCTGACCACGATCGCCGTTTAAACCACCCAAATACCAGTGTTCAATCTGCTGGCCCAGCGCTTTAAAAACCGATGAACTATCCTTATCACGGAGCATCGCCACTACCGCCAGCGTTTTACCCTGACATGGTGTTTCATTGAGAACAGCGGCGAGGTTTTCAGCGCCCTGCTGATTATGGGTCACATCAAAAATACGCTGCATCGGTCCCGGTAAAATCTGAAACCGGCCACTTAGCTGAACACTGCTGAGTCCCTGACCAATAGCATGTTCACCAATGTCTGCCAGACCATGTTTAACCAGCAACTGTACCGCCATCAAAACGGCTGCACTGTTTTGAAGCTGATAACGGCCATGTAAAGCGGGCATCGGCAAGTTTTTATACTGATGTGTGCTGCTTTGCCAATGCCAGCCTTTGTCTGCTGACTGATAATGAAAGTCCCTGCCGGCAATAAAAATTGGCACATTTAATTTTTCTGCCGCAGTGATGACACTCTCTGGCGGTGTGACTTCGCTGCATACCAGCGGCCGGCCTTGACGCAGAATACCGGCCTTTTCAACGCCGATTTTTTCACGATTATCGCCAAGCCACTGCATATGATCCAAATCTATCGGTGTTATTAATGCCAGATCAGCATCAAACAGATTAACGGCATCAAGCCGCCCACCCATGCCAACTTCCAATATGGCAAAATCAACTTCGGCATCTTTAAAAATCAATGCCGCTGCCAACGTGGCGAATTCAAAATACGTCAGGGAGATCTCTTGCCGCGCAGCATCAATACGGGCAAATGCCTGACATATTAGGGCATCGCCGGCAGATTCACCATTCACCGCAATACGCTCGTTATAACGCAGTAAATGCGGCGAGGTATAGCTACCTGTTTTGTAGCCGGCAGCCCGTAAAATAGCCGTTAGCAATGCAACCGACGATCCTTTACCATTGGTCCCCGCAACCGTCACCACTTTAAATGGCAACGGTTTACCTGCCGCTAAGCGCTGCCAGACGGCACCAATACGAGCTAAGCCCGGATCAATTTCGGTGAAATGCAGCTTTTCTTGCCAGGCCAGCCATTGCGGCAAGCTGTTAAATCGCATAAATCAACAAAAATTAAACGGCCGCACGCTGTTGCATCATGCTCAGCAAATTATGCAACCGGTCACGCATCTGACGACGATCAACAATTAAATCAATTGCACCATGTTCCAGTAAAAACTCACTGCGCTGAAAACCTTCCGGCAGTTTTTCTCGCACCGTTTGTTCAATAACGCGCGGACCGGCAAAACCTATCAGTGCTTTCGGTTCAGCAACATTGATGTCACCGAGCATCGCCAGACTGGCTGAGACACCGCCCATGGTCGGATCGGTCATCACCGATACGAACGGTACTTTGGCATCGGCTAACTGTGTCAAAACAGCACTGGTTTTGGCCATTTGCATCAGTGAAAACAGCCCTTCCTGCATCCGCGCACCGCCACTGGCTGAAAAACACACTAATGGAATTTTTTTAGCTAATGCCAGCTTGGCGGCACGAACAAATTTTTCGCCAACTACCGAGCCCATTGAGCCGCCCATAAAATTAAAATCAAAGGCCACGGCCACCAGCGGCAAACCTTTTAAACTACCCTGCATGGCGAGTAGTGCATCGTTTTCACCGGTACTTTTCTGCGCCTGGACAATACGATCTTTGTAACGTTTGCTGTCTTTAAAACGCAGCGTATCAGTTGGCTTGACCTCGGTCGCAATTTCATGACGATCAGCTTCATCAAGAAAACTCTCCAGCCGGCTACGGGCCCCAATACGCTGATGGTGATCACATTTTGGACAAACCATCAGATTACGTTCCAACTCAGCACGATACAACACGTTGTCACAGGACGGACATTTGCACCAAACACCTTCTGGCACCGAGCGACTGCGACCAGTAGTACGAATTTTTGATGGGATTAAACGTTCAAACCAACTCATTTTTTATTTCCTCAAAATTCAGGCACTGGCCATATCACGGGCATTTATGGCATGACGCATTTCAGCCAGCAGACTGGCAACAGCAGCCGGCAATTCTTGCGGTCGGTTGGCGTGTTCTTCAATGCAACGTACCAGCGTACTGCCTACAACAACAGCATCAGCGACTTCTGAAACAGCAGCGGCCGATTTACCATCACGAATGCCAAAGCCGACCCCCAAAGGTAAGTCAGTGAATTCTCTTAATTGGCTTAACTTGGCTGCGACTTCTGTAACGTCAAGCGCAGCAGCGCCAGTGACACCTTTAATTGATACGTAGTAAATGAAGCCCTTGGCAAAGCCGGCGATCATTTGCATACGTTTGGCAGAGGTGGTTGGCGCAACCAAAAAGATAGTATCAATTTCATGCGCATCCATAATGGCACGGAACTCTTCAGATTCTTCAGGCGGCATATCCACCGTTAACACACCATCAACGCCAACTTTTTGTGCTTTTTCGGCAAACGTCTGGTAACCCATTGCTTCTATCGGATTGGCGTAGCCCATCAGGACAACGGGTGTGGTTTTATTTTTATCACGGAATTGCTTAACCATATCCAGCACATGATTTAGCGTGACATCGTTTTGCAGCGCCCGTTCACAGGCTTTCTGAATCACCGGTCCATCAGATGCCGGATCCGAAAACGGTACACCCAATTCAATAAGATCTGCGCCTGCTTCAACCAGCGCATGCATCAACGGCACCGTTACCCAGGGTTCAGGGTCACCAGCGGTCACATAAGGAATCAATGCCGTCTGTCCATCGGCCCGCAAATCCTGAAAACACTGACTAATTCGACTCATAACAACCCTTAAAAACTCAAACCGGCCATAGCGGCAACCGTGTGCATATCCTTGTCTCCACGTCCTGAAACATTGATCAGAATACTCTGATCTTTATTCATGGTGGGCGCCAGTTTGTTGGCATAGGCCAGCGCATGACTGGTTTCCAGCGCAGGGATAATGCCCTCTGTCCGGGTCAAATCATGAAAAGCCGCCAATGCTTCATCATCTGTCACCGAAACATAATTGGCCCGGCCGATATCTTTCAGCCATGCATGCTCAGGGCCAACACCCGGATAATCAAGCCCGGCTGAAATCGAATGTGTTTCGACAATTTCACCGGCGGCATCCTGCATCAGATAGGTACGATTACCATGCAAAATCCCTGGTGTACCGGCGCATAGTGGTGCGGAGTGCTGACCGGTTTCGATGCCATGGCCGGCGCCTTCGACACCATACATTGCAACCGACTCATCTTCGATAAACGGATGAAATAAACCAATCGCATTAGAACCTCCGCCAATACAGGCCAGCAAAGCATCGGGCAATTTACCAGTGCGTTCCAGCATTTGAGCTTTGGCTTCACGGCCAATCACTGACTGAAAGTCACGTACCATCGCAGGATACGGATGCGGACCGGCAACGGTACCGATAATGTAAAACGTATTATCAACATTGGTAACCCAGTCACGAAGTGCTTCGTTAAGCGCATCTTTGAGGGTTTTGGAACCGGATGTCACAGGGACTACCGTGGCACCGAGCAATTTCATCCGATAAACATTCTGTGCCTGACGCTCAACATCCTCAGCACCCATGTAAACCACACATTCCAGACCCAAACGCGCAGCCACCGTGGCACTGGCGACACCATGCTGACCAGCACCGGTTTCAGCGATAATGCGGGTTTTGCCCATTCGTTTGGCAAGCAAAGCCTGACCAATCGTATTATTTACTTTGTGCGCACCGGTATGATTCAGATCTTCGCGTTTTAAATAAATCTGCGCACCACCGAGCTTTTGGGTCCAGTTTTCGGCGAGATACAACGGTGAAGGCCGGCCGACAAAATCAGCCAGATCTTTATCCATCTCTTTCAGAAAATCCGGATCATTGCGGTATTGTTGATAGGCTTCTTCCAGTTCGCTAATAGCGCCCATCAATGTTTCACCGACAAAGCGGCCACCATAGGGGCCAAAATGGCCTCTGGCATCCGGATAATGCTGGTAATAATCTTTGCTCAAATTCTCAGGCATTCGTTACCTCTAGCATAAACTTACGCATTTTTTCGTTATCTTTTATACCCTTATCGGATTCCACGCCCCCACTGACGTCAACCCCGTAAGGCCGTATTTGTCTGATCGCTGCCGCCACGTTTTCAGCAGATAACCCCCCTGCCAAAATCAACGCTTTATCAACCGGCGTAATCATCGACCAGTCAAAAGTCTGACCAGTTCCGCCGGGCACACCGGCTTTATAGCTATCCAACAACAGCGCATTGGCCTGAGCGTATTGCTCAGCAGCTTGTTGTAGGTCTGCCGACTGTTGCATCCGCACGGCTTTCATATAAGGCCGGTCAAACTGCTCACAAAACGCCGGTGACTCATCACCATGAAACTGCAACAAACTCAACGGCACTTGTTCCAGTGTCGTTTTAACATCCGCAGCTTCAGCGTTGACAAATAATCCCACGACACTGACAAACGGCGGCAATAAACGGCAAATCTCCGCTGCCTGCGCAATGGTGACCGCACGCGGGCTGGGTGCATAAAACACCAGCCCCAGCGCATCTGCGCCCATTTTTACTGCAAATTCAGCATCTTGGCGACGGGTAATGCCACAAATTTTGACACGGGTTCTCATGCTGCGCCGCTTAGCGTTAACTATCGACCCATTACTTTACCAGAGCACCGGAAAAGCCGACACTGCCGGCAGTGAATATTCCGGCGGATATCGGACATCGGTCAGATATAATCCCTGTGGTGGCGCGGTCACACCGGCTTTATCACGATCTTTACTGGCCAGCACCTCGCTAACCCAGTCAACCGGCTGCTTACCCTCACCGACTGCAGTGAGTACCCCCATGATATTACGAACCATGTGATGTAAAAATGAACGGGCTACCACATCAACGGCAATACAATCACCGCGTTTACTAATAGTGATTTGATCCAGGGTTTTGACCGGGCTGTTGGCCTGACACTCGCGTGCACGTAGGGCCGAGAAATCATGCTGTCCCAGCAATAGGTTCGCGGCCTGCTGCATTTTTTCGATATCCAGCGGTTTATAAAACCACCACATGCGCTGATGCTGAACTGCACTACGACTGAGACGATTTAATAACAAATATCGATAACGACGTTGCTGCGCCGAGAAACGCGCATGAAATTCATCACTAACCGGTTGTACCCAGTTTACTGCTACATCGTTGGGCAGATTGGCATTAATACCCAACAGCCAGTTACGGTTTGCACGTTCGGCGCTGGTATCAAAATGAACGACCTGATTGACAGCATGGACACCGGCATCAGTGCGACCGGCAGCATGCACAGTTATCTGACTGTTAGCGACACTGGAGATAGCTTTTTCAAGCTCTCCCTGAACCGTACGTTGTTGCGGTTGCGCCTGCCAGCCATTAAACAAACTACCGTCATATTCGACGCTCAGCGCAACCCGCATCACGTTAACGTCAGTTCAGTGTATCGAGCAGTGCCTGTGCCCGTTGTTTTTGCTCATCGCTACCTTCATTGACGACTTCCTGCAAAATGCCCTTGGCACCTTCCGGATCGTCCATATCGATATAGGCAGCGGCTAAATCCAGTTTTGTCTCAGCTTCATCGACTTCATCAAAGCCGCTGAAATCAAAGTCGAGATCGTCTTGAGCATCACCTAAGTCCAGTTCCTGCATGGCCTTTTTTTCGGCCTCACTGTCAAATGTTGCTTCCAGATCATCATCAATATCCAGTGATACCGGCTCAACAGAATCGTTTAGCGACGTTTCCTGATCAGTCTCCGTCGGCCAGTCGATATCATTGTCATTGTCGTCAATATCCAGTTGGATAGGCGCAATATCATCAGCCGCCACTTTTTCATCAAGCTGGCTGCTGCGGACATCATCAACATCAAGTGCCGACGCGTCGGTAGGTTGGTCCAACGCTGAATCTGTACCTAACTCACTGGTTAAATCGTCATCAGCCTGATACTGCGATATATCAAATTCAATGGCAGATGCTGTCTCTTCAACTTCGGGCTCTTGATCTTGCGCTGTTGCAGCAACTTCGGTTTCCGGTGAAACGTCATCTACTTCTGCTATGTCTTCATCAGCGGCTGTTTGCAGATTTTCTGGTTGTGCTTTAAACCGCGCGTCCCCCGGCATTAGCGCCAAGCCCCAACCACGGACATCCGGCCACTGTGGATCGGTTTCATCAATCGCACTGTCAGCCAGCACACTGTTAAATTCAGCCGCTTTGTTTTGTTTGAACAACACAAACAACATTTTTGCCGCAACGGCTTTGTTGGTCGGTGCCATTTGATAGGCCTGCTCCAGCGCACTACGGGCCTGCACATAATCCGCATAACCAACAAACATATCTGCTTGTTCGACCAGTTCATCAACCGTTTTTTGTGGCGTATCCGAAGCGGTTTCAAGCTCAGTGACTTCCGGAGCGACCATGTCATTACTGGTGGCTTCGTCAAGATCTGCCTGTTTGTTGGTATCTTCGTCAAAACTGCCGACCGCCTCATCCCAGGTTTGCTCCTGACGACGGTGCCGGACAACCAGCCAGACCAGTAAGAAAAACAGCAAAAAGCCCAACAATATTTCCATCATAAAGTTGCTGATAAATGTTTTTGCCGTGTCAAGGTAATTCGCTGCGGCCGGTTTATCTGTATCGTTATACGCCGGCTCCGGCGCTGCAGCTTCGGTCATATCTGCATTATTTGCCACCGTGGTATTGTCGGCTGGTGGAAGCGATTCTTCGCCGCCCAGCGTCGCCAGAGGTTGGCCGTCAGCATCCGTCACGGTGTCATTTTCAAGCATTGACTGCAGACGCGCCATGTCTTCATCTTTCAATGACAGCAAACGGCGCATGGTTTCCAATTGCTCTTCCATGGCATCCATGCGTGATTTGAAATCAATATTCTCCTGATTCTGTGCTTCGATGGTTTCTTGTGCCAGCGTCAGTTGCTCATTGAGTTTTTGCACATCCGGATCGCCCATTTGTGCCGGATCCGCTTCCGCTTCGCCATCATCAGACGCTGCAACCAATTGCAGACGAGAAACATCCTCAGCAACCGTTGCCGTCGCAGTCTCGTCAGTATTTTCAGTGGTTTGTGTCTGTGATGTATCCGCTACTGTATTTGAATCTGCAGCCGTCTCATCAGAAGCTTCTGCTACTGCCGCAACGCTTGCCGTTGGCTCAGCAATCACAGACGGTTGTGCCGCAGCTACCGGCTGATTGCGGTTTTGCCATTGCTCAGTTTGCTGATTAACAGCGGCACTGGCCTGGGCTGGCGATAACTGTCGTACCGTCGCCGCATCAGGAATTTGCAGCGTCACGTCAGCTTTCAAGCCATTAATATTATTACGCTGGAAAGCTTGTGGATTGGCAGCTAGCAAAGCCATCATCATTTGCTGCGCAGTTATATCACCGGCAGGCCGGGTTTGCTGGGCGATATTCCATAAAGTGTCACCGCGACGCACCTTATATTGATCAGCTGCCATTGGCCGACTCGAAGGTGTGCTGCTGGCAGTGGTCGTTGATGGCCGCGATGGTGCCACCGCTGGCCGACTAGGACGCTGAAAAACTTCGGCTGGCGGATCTAGCAATACGGTATATTCACGCAGCATTCTGCCTTCACCGGCCGAAGCTGTAACCAGAAAATCCAGAAACGGCTCTTTTATCGGCACTTGAGAGGTAATTTTGACCCGCGCGGTATTGCCCTGCTCGACCACTTCAAAACGCAGCTGTGTCAGTAGCAGGCTGCGATCCAACCCGGCACGGTCAAAATCGCTTGGTGAAGCTAAACGCACCTCAAGATTGCCACGCTCAGTGGCGCGTAACGCTGTAATCGGGATTTCCGCATCAAACGGTTGATTGAGCGCCGAGTTGACTGTTATCTGGCCCAGGCCAAAAGCCCATGCAGTGAACGGACTTAGCAGCCCTAGGGCAGCCACAACTGACAAGCTGACAATGCGTTTTTGCGTCATTTATTCTGCCCTTCCATGCACCGCCAATTGGCTATAGGTATTTTTCTACCAGAACTTCAGCAATCTGCACACTATTTAATGCTGCGCCTTTACGTACATTATCCGCAACCACCCATAAATTCAAACCATTAGGATGTGAAATATCTTCACGAACACGGCCGATATAGACCGGATCCTGACCCGAGGCTTCAGTCACTGCAGTTGGATATCCACCATCTTTGCGTTCATCCAAAAGCACAATGCCCGTCGCTTTTTCATAAAGCGCCATCGCCTGCTCGGCAGTAATTTTATCGCGGGTTTCGATATGCACAGCTTCCGAATGGCCAAAAAACACCGGTACCCGCACCGCAGTCGGATTTACCTGAATGCTGTTATCACCCATGATTTTGCGGGTTTCCCAAACCATTTTCATTTCTTCTTTGGTATAGCCGTTGTCCATAAACACATCAATTTGCGGCAATACATTAAAGGCGATTTGTTTCGGATAAACCTCAGCTTCCACCGGCCGGCCGTTAAGCAGCGCCGCAGTTTGTTTGGCGAGTTCATCCATGGCAGGTTTGCCACTGCCCGATACCGCCTGATAAGTACAAACATTGATGCGGGTGATACCAGCGGCATCATAGATCGGTTTTAACGCCACCAGCATTTGAATGGTCGAGCAATTGGGGTTGGCGATAATGCCTTTTTTGGTATAGCCGGCAATCGCTTCCGGATTAACTTCCGGTACCACCAGCGGTACGTCGTCGTCGTGACGGAACTGCGAAGTGTTATCAATGACCACACAGCCCGCCGCTGCCGCTTTGGGCGCATAAATTTCTGAAACACTGGCACCCGGCGAAAACAGACCCACCTGTACTTTAGAAAAATCAAATTCCGCCAAATCTTCGACGATCAGTGTTTTGTTGCCAAACTGCACAGTGCTGCCGGCACTGCGTTCGCTAGCCAGCGCATAGACTTTGCCCACCGGGAATTTACGCTGGTGCAAAATTTCCAGCATCGCTTCACCGACTGCGCCAGTGGCGCCGACAACTGCTACATCTACTTGTTTAGTCACAATTCACCTTTTGTTATTACAGCGCTGCCACAACGGCATCGCCCATTTCAGCGGTTGATACACGGGTCATGCCGGCCGAGAAAATATCGCCGGTGCGCAGCCCCTGATCCAGAACTTTACTGACCGCTTGTTCAACTCTGTCTGCCATCGCTGGCTGATTCAGTGTATACCTGAGCATCATAGCAGCTGACAAAATGGTTGCCAGCGGATTAGCAATATTCTGCCCGGCGATATCCGGTGCACTGCCATGAATCGGTTCATACATGCCCTTGCGATTGGCATCCAAAGATGCTGACGGCAACATGCCAATCGAACCGGTCAGCATCGACGCACAATCCGACAAAATATCGCCGAACATATTGGTGGTGACCATGACATCAAACTGCTTGGGCGCCCGCACCAGTTGCATCGCCGCATTATCAACATACATATGGGTAAGTTCGACATCCGGATAGTCTTTGGCGATCCGGTTCATGGTATTGCGCCACAACTCTGTCGATTCCAGTACGTTGGCTTTATCAACTGAGCAAACACGTTTATCACGCTTCTGGGCGATTTCAAACGCGACGCGGCCGATGCGCTCAATTTCGCTTTCCCGGTAAACCAGTGTGTTAAAGCCTTCCAGCTCGCCATTATCCAGGGTGCGGATACCGCGCGGCTGACCAAAATAAATACCACCGGTCAGTTCGCGGACAATCATTAAATCCAGCCCGGCAACGACTTCGGCCTTGAGTGTCGAGGCATCCGCCAGCTGTGGATATAACAATGCCGGCCGTAAATTGGCAAACAAGCCCAGTTCAGAACGGATCCCCAGCAGACCTTTTTCGGGACGCACACTGATATCCAGCGATTCCCATTTATAACCACCCACTGCACCGAGCAAAATCGCATCACTATGTTTGGCGAGCGCCAGTGTTTCAGCAGGTAATGGTGAGCCGGTTTCATCGTAGGCAGCGCCGCCAATCAATCCCTCTTCGAGACTGATATCCAGACCATCTTGTTGTAATGCGTTTAGAACTTTTACCGCTTCAGCGACAATTTCCGGACCAATACCGTCACCGGCCAGAACAGCAATTTTTTGCGTCATTTTATTATCTTTCTTTTAATTTAAATCAGTTAAACAGCCATGGCGCTTCTGCCTGACGGCGTGCTTCATAGGCTTTAATCGCGTCGGTATGCTGCAAGGTCAGGCCAATATCATCAAGGCCTTCCAGCAAACAATGTTTTTTGAAACTATCAATCACAAACGGAATCACTTCACCATCTGCCAGCCGTATTTCCTGCGCCGGTAAATCTACTGTCAGCTGATAGCCCGGATTGGCTTCAACCATTGCAAACAACTTGTCGACAATGGCTTCGTCTAAAGGGATGGCCAGAATGCCATTCTTACTGCTGTTGCTGAAAAAAATATCGGCAAAACTCGTTGCAATAATCACTTTGATACCAAAATCCGCCAGCGCCCAGACCGCATGTTCGCGGCTGGAACCACAGCCAAAGTTTTCGCGCGCCAATAAAATGGTGCCGCCCTGATAACGAGGCTGATTGAGCACAAATTCCGGATTCTGCGGCCGCTGGCTGCAATCCTGGCCCGGTTCGCCATGATCCAGATAGCGCCATTCATCAAACAGGTTGGGACCAAAGCCGCTGCGTTTGATCGACTTTAAAAACTGTTTGGGAATAATGGCATCGGTATCGACATTTGGCCGGTCCAACGGAATGACAACACCGGTTTCTACAGAAATTTTTTGCATTTCTTCCTCAATTTTCGGTTAGCGCAATTACCGTATGGTTTGTACTTCACTGTCGATAGCGTCGTACTGGCGGCGCAGTTCATCGATAGAACGGGATGTTTGACTATCGACCGTCGATTTTAATACGACAATTTCCACCCGCCGGTTTTGCGCACGATTGGCAGCACTGTCATTGGGCAGTAACGGCCGGGTATCGGCATAACCTTCTAGAACAAACCGCTCAGCGGGCATCTGCTGATAACTTAATAACTCATGCACAACCGAGGTTGCCCGCGATGTCGATAATTCCCAATTGGAACGGTAACGCGCCGTTTGGATCGGTATATTATCGGTGTGACCGGCAACTGCGATCAAGCCGTCTGTATTAATCAATACGTCATGAATGGTTTTGAGGATGGGCACAAATGCCGGGTTAAGTGTTGCGTCACCCGACGGAAATGAACCTTTTTCGCGGATCCGGATAACAATCCGGTTTTGCTGATTTTCGACTTCAATCAGACCTTCTTCAATTTCGGTTTTCAAAGCTTTTTTGAATTCTTCGGCCTCTTCTGCGGTCTGCCGGGCAATTTCCTGCGCTGCGGCTTCAGCGTCCATTGTCACTTTTAATACTCTGCGCGGATCGTCGATCGTTTGCTGCTGCACAGTATTTAATGGGGTGGGCTTAGGTTCACCCGGACTGAATTCCTGCGCAATAATACTAGTACCCATGGGGATTTCATGTGCCGGGATTTCGCGTTGCACACCAAACGCTTTTTCCATGGACTTGACCACTTCCTTAAACTTCAGCGCATCGATTTCGGCAAAGGACAACAGCAACACAAAAAAGCACATCAGCAGCGACATTAAATCCGCAAATGTCGCCATATACGATGGCAAACCTTTTTTTTGCTGTTGCGCAAAGCGTTGGGTATCGATTTCACTCATCAGAAAGCGGCCTTAGGCGCTTGCCGCCTGTTCAACATCATCATTTTCACGCATCGATGCCGGCAGGTAATTTTTCAGCAACTCTTCCAGTACTTTCGGGTTCTGGCCTTCCTGAATGCCCATGACACTCTCGATGATGATGTTTTTATTCATCAGTTCTTCACCACTACGTAACGACAGTTTGTCAGCAATAGGTAAAGCAAACATATTGGCAATCATCGCGCCGTACAAGGTCGTTAACAGTGCAATTGCCATGGCCGGACCGATAGATTTAGGATCCGACATATTGGATAACATTTGCACCAGACCTATCAAAGTACCAATCAAGCCCATGGCCGGCGCGGCATCACCAATCTGCTGGAAGATCTGCTGACCAATTCGGTGCCGGTTAATCGTTTCATTCATTTCGGTAATTAACGCTTTGCGAACCACGGCCGGTTCATGACCGTCGACCAGCATACGTATGCCCAGCGACAGAGCCGGCACATTAATTTCCTGACGTTCCAGCGCCAGCAAGCCTTCTTTACGGGCGACACCGGCCAGTCTGACTACTTCGGTGATGATTTCATCAGGCTGCACACTACGATGCAAAAAGGCTTTGGTGGTGGTTTTGATGGAATTAATAAATTGTTTGAGCGTAAAACGCATCATGACCACGGCAAAGGTGCCGCCGAAGACGATCATAAATGAAGGTAAATTAAGAAACGTACTGGCCGCAGCACCAAAAGCAATCGTCGCAACAATTAAAGTCCAGGCGATCAGAAAACCCAACAGCGTTGCTAAATCCACGTTTCAGAACTCCCTTAATGATGTCGCGGCAAAACGCTCATTCTAACTAATGAAGCCCAAAACCAACAGGCATACGAGCAGCTTTAGCGCGATTGATATTTGCGGCGCAGATACAAACGCCACGCTGGCAATAAAGCTAACAGCACAATCAGCCCCATCAGCCACAGCGGCCACCACACCGGCTGATTCCATTGTTTCTGCAATTTTTCACGCAGCGCTACATCAATCCGCTGATATTTCATGGTGTTATTGGCCATCAGATGGGTTTTGATGTTTTTATTCCAGGCATGAAACAAGGTAAATCGTTTGGGATGAAAGCCCCAGATCCAGGGCGCATCGTAGCGGGCTATTTCAACCATTTGATCAATTATCTGCTGGCGCTGTTCACCATCTGGCAGTACACGCATTTGTTCAAACAGTTTATCAAACGCCGGATTTTGATAATTGGCGGCATTTTCACCGCTGAATAAACTTTTGCCGTTAGGGCCGTACAACAAAAACAGGAAATTTTCCGGATCCGGATAATCGGCATTCCAGCCCCACTGAAAAATCTGCGCGGTTCCGCTACGCATCTTTTCCTGAAAACGGTTGTAATCGGTACTGCGAACCACCAGCTGAATATTCAACTTTTGAAATTGCTTACGCACCCAGTCAAATTGCGCTTTGCTGTCGGGACCACGATTGGTGACGTCAAAATACAAGACCAGCGGCTCACCGGTTTCTACATCACGGCCATTAGGGTAGCCGGCTTCGGCCAGTAATTGTCTGGCCTCACTGATAGGTTTGGTTCGCGGCGCACCATCCACCCAGTCGTAAACATAACTATCAATACCAGTTTCATCATCGCGGTAGCCAAAAATGCCCGGCGGAATCGGCCCCTGCGCCGGTATCCCCTGACCGTTGGCAAAAATACTGATGTTTTCTTCCTGATCTACAGCGATAGCAATTGCCTGACGCAGTTTGCGCGCCCGGTCGGTATAACCGCCAACCACCGGATCCAGCATATTAAAGCCCATGTAATAGGTTGTAGTACCCACCGCCGACTGCAGGGCAATGCCCAGTTCTTTCATGCTTTCGCTGAGACCAAAATCACCTGACGCCGAAATATTAATCGCCTGATCAAAGCTATCTGACGTCAATGCACTGAGATCGTAATAGCCCTGCAAAAATTTACTCCAGTACGCGGTGCTTTCCTTTTCAAGAGTAAACACGATGCGATCAATAAACGGCATGGTTTTACCGGCATCGATCAATAATCCGGCGGCTTCATCACCGGCTTCGCCCTCAGTAGGATAACGCTCGCCATGAAAAAATGGATTACGTTCCAGCGTCATGCGCCGGTTAGGATCGTTTTCCACCAGATAATACGGCCCGGTACCAACCGGATACCAGTCGAGCGTGATGTTTTTACGTTGCAGGCCAGGCTGCTGGTAGAAGTTTTCAACCTCCCAGGCAATTGGCGCAAAAAATGGCATTGCCAGCCAGTATTTGAGTTGCGGATATTGACCATATACCGTGATCTGATAGCGGTATTTATCCAGTGTTTTGACGCCTTTCAACGGAAAATCACGCAAATCAATGGCTTCACCGAGGGCAGATTGCGCATTGAGTGTTTCTGAAAATTCACGCAAGCCGACAATATATTCACTCATCAGACCCAGGATTGGCGAATGTACCTGCGGATGTGCCAGCCGTTTGATCTGATACACATAATCCTGTGCCTGCAATTCACGACTCCCCTGTTCGGCAAAGTCGGCAAGTGTCGTTATATCGTCTAATTGCTGTTCGGTTAACTGGTGATACAACAGGTTACCGTTGTTATCACGGGCAAAAGCCGGATGCGGCTGATAAGCAATACCCGGCCGGATAGTAATCGTGTACTGGCTGAAAGCAATATCTTCAGACGCTGCATCAGCCGGCAGTGGCTCACCGTGCATATCCAGAAAGGTAAGTTCCGGCATCTTGTCAGCGGTCAGTGGCTCCAGTTGATACGGCCGTTTTAAATAATGATATTGCAGCGGTGGCTCGTATACCTGGCCGGTAATCAGGGTTTCATTGGCACTGTAGGAGCGCGCTGGATCCAGATGTTTCGGGCGCAGGTTAAACGATGTATATAACACCGTTTCATCTTTATCGGCAGCCGGATAGGGCGAATTGATCGCCCGTTGATCACAGCCACTGAGCCCCAGCAGGCAAATCATCAGGAACAGGACTGTGCTACGCATGGTACTCCGTCATTCGGCTGATCAAGGCTTGATTATAGCGAGGATAGCCTGTCTCTGCCTCTTCCCGTTAATGGCAAAATCGGGTAAGTTAATCGGCTTTATTACTTCAGGAGACACCCATGGGATTTTTACAGGGCAAACGCGTATTGATTGTCGGCGTCGCCAGCAATCGCTCTATCGCCGCCGGTATCGCCCACGCCATGGCCCGCGAAGGTGCTGAACTGGCGTTTACCTATCAGAATGACAAACTTAAATCCCGGGTCGAGAAAATTGCCCAGGAATGTGGTGCTGATCCGGCTTTGCTGTTTCCCTGTGATGTCAGCTCTGATGAACAAATTAACGCCGTCTTTACAGATCTGGCGAAACACTGGGACGGCCTGGATAGCATTGTGCATTCAGTCGCTTTTGCACCGCGTGAACAGTTACAAGGCAGCTTTGTCGACAGTGTCACCCGCGAAGGTTTTGCCCTTGCCAATGACATCAGTGCCTACAGCTTTGCTGCACTGGCCAAAGCCGGTAAAAACATGCTGGCTGGCCGCAACGGCGCTTTACTGACACTCAGCTACTTAGGCGCTGAAAAAGCCATTGATAATTACAATGTCATGGGGGTTGCCAAAGCAGCACTGGAAGCCACTGTCCGTTATATGGCGTACTCAATGGGACCAGAAGGTATCCGGGTTAATGCTGTATCAGCCGGCCCGATTAAAACCTTGGCCGCAGCTGGTATTGGTGACTTTGGCAAAATGCTGGCTTACGGTGAACGTAACGCGCCGCTGCGCCGTAATGTCACGATTGAAGAAGTCGGCAATGTCGGTGCATTTTTGTGCTCCGATTTGGCCTCCGGCATTACCGGCGAAATCACTTATGTTGATGGTGGTTACAACATCGTCGGCATTGGCGACAAATAAGTTATCTGATGACGGCTTAAAATTAAAACAGGGCATTTCGGTGCCCTGTTTTGTTTTTGCCGTCTGAACAAAATAAGGATCTGCCATGTCACCCAAACACGCTACGCGCCTGCTCATTGGCATCATTATCGGCGCCATTGGCGGGGTTCTGACTGGCTGGTTTTTTGCCGATTTCAGCCAGCAAATCAGCTGGCTCGGTAACTTATTTCTCAATGCCCTGAAGATGACCATTATTCCGCTGATTTTGGCGGCCGTCATCAGTGGTATCGGCTCGTTAGGTGATATCCGGCAAATGGGCCGCCTGGGCGCATTAACCGTTACTTATTATGTTTTGACCAGTGCGCTGGCGGTGTTTATTGGTTTACTGATGGTCAATTGGATCTCACCCGGCAGTGGCATCAGTCTCACCAGTAATGAATTGCCAGCGCATATTCTGGAAAAACAGGATACCGGCCTTGCCGATATTGTGTTGTCGATGGTGTCACCAAATCTGATTGCCTCAGCGGCCGATATGCAGCTGTTGCCGTTAATTGTGTTTGCTATTTTATTTGCGCTGGCACTGAGCACACTGGGGGGCCGCGGCCAGCCGGTATTTGCAGTATTTGACGGCATTAACGAAGCAATGATGAAACTGGTGATCTGGGTAATGTATTTAGCGCCCATCGGTATCTTTGCTTTGATTGCTGCCCGCTTGGGTCAGGCAGGTGGTGGTCCGGAATTTTTTGCCGAAATCAAAGCCGTCGGTTTGCATGTACTGACAGTATTATCCGGTTTGCTGCTGCATTTTCTGGCACTGTGCCTGATCCTGAAATTGCTCAGCGGCCGCGGCTGGCAATATCTGCGCGGTTTGAGTCAGGCATTATTAACCGCCTTTGGTACTGCCAGTTCTACTGCTACCTTGCCACTGACTATGGAAAATACCCGTCAGCAGGGTGTGACGGATAAATCCGTCAAATTTGTGCTGCCACTAGGCAGTGCCGTTAATATGAACGGAACCGCGCTATATGAAGCCGCCGCTGTATTATTTATTGCCCAAGCTTATGGTATCGACTTAACGTTTGCCCAGCAGTGTATTGTCTTTATCACGGCAACGCTGGCAGCGATTGGTGCTGCGGGGATTCCTGAAGCTGGTCTGGTCACTATGGTGATTGTTTTATCGGCTGTTGGTTTGCCGCTCGAGGGCATTGCGCTGCTGCTTTCGGTTGACTGGTTTCTGGATCGTTTCCGCACCGTGGTCAATGTATGGGGCGATACGGTAGGTGCTGCCGTTGTCGATAAACACATGCAAAAAAAAGGCGCTTAACGCGCCTTTTAAATTTACAAGAGATTGTTGGTTATTCCGGTGTTCCGGCAATCCGCTCTTCAAAAATCTCGATATCTGCTGCATTTCGAAGACTGACGATAAACGCTTCCAGCTCACTGTTGGCATTGAGACGGGCCAAATTGCTGCTTAACGCTTGTTTCTGTTCTTCTGTGGCATCCGCTTCAGTACCGTCCTTAACATCGCTGAGGACAACGACAATATAATTGCCGTTTTCAGCGGTAAAGCCACTGACAGTCTGTTGCTGGCTGCGCGGCATAGCAAAAGCATGTTGCAGGACCTGATCACTGATTGCATCGCTGTCACGGCTATAGAACCGGGCTGCCTGCCATTGTGACGCATCAAACAATGCGGCTGGATCGCCACCATTACCGATCTGAGTCACCATCGCTTCACCCTCAGCAATAGCTTTCTCAACCGCGGCTTCATAACGCAGTTGCTCTTCGATAGCCGGGCCCACAGATTCAAAAGACAATGGTTTTTCCGGAATATACTGCGCTTTACGTAACACCAGCAAATCAGTTTCGCCAAGTTCAATCACCGGGCTGTTCAAATCCTGATTCAGCACATCATCGCTGAATGCTGCTTCAATCACTTTGGGATCAGTAGTAATAGCTTGCTGGCCACCATCACGGGTAAACAAGTTGGTTTTTTCAATCGGCAAGGATAATGCTTCAGCAGCGATATCCAGACTTTCCGGATTTTCATAAGTCAGATTGGCCAATTGATCAGCCATATCAAAAAACTGCTGACGCGCCTGCTGCTGGCGATATTGTTGCTCGATTTGATCACGCGCTTCTGCAAAATCGGCTCCGGCAGGTGCATCAATTTCAGTCAATTTGATGAGATGATAGCCAAACTCAGTTTTAACCGGCTCACTAACCTCACCTACTTCCAGTGCAAACACCGCTTCTTCAAACGCAGGATCCATCACATCACGCTGGAAAAAACCCAGATCGCCGCCAGCCTCACTGGAACCTGAATCATCAGAATGCGTTTTGGCAAGTTCAGCAAAATCAGCGCCATCTTTCAATTGCTGTGCGAGATCGTCAATCTTGGCTTTGGCTTCAGCATCATCACCTTCAATAAGAATATGGCTGGCACGGCGCTGCTCTGGCCCGACAAATTGTTGCCGGTTATCTGCATAAAAGGCTTTCAGCTTGTCGTCATCAACTTCAACATCTGCTGCCAGCGCATCTGCCGATAATCTTAAATAATTGACTGATACTTGTTCTGGTGCGGTATAAGCCGCCTGGTTGGCTTGATAATAGTCGCGGGCGGCGTTGTCATCGAGTTCTACTGATTCACGATAGCTATTGACTGATAGCACGCCGTAGGCGATTTCACGTTGTTGGTTTTCCAGTCGCAATAAACGCTGCACTTCAAAATCAGAAGCCAGGGCACTGCGCTCAATGTATTGCGTCAGCTGCTGACCCAACAAATCATTACGTAATTGTGCTTCATAGGCTGATGGCGTAAACCCGGCCCTCCCCAAAACCATTTGGTACTGTTCAATATCAAACTGACCATCGACCTTGAATGCTTCAGTGCTGCGGATAAATTGTGCGATTTGACCGTCCGGCACCCGCTGGCCGAGTTCCGCCGCCGCATTGAGTATTAAACGCTGTTCAATCAGATCATCAATAATGGCCAGCCGAATCTCACTGCCCTGAAACATTGCAGGGTCAAAGTCGTCACCCAATGTGCTGCGCATCTGGTCACGATATTGCTGCAGTGACCGCTGCAAATCTGATTGATTGATATTGTCACCATTTACCGTGGCAACCACCACATCGGCCTCACCGGTCAGGTAGGAATCGAGGCCCCACAGTGCAAATGGAATACTGATTAAACCTACAATAAACCAGGCAACCCAACCCTGAGCTTTTTCACGAATGTAATGCAACATGACGGCGAACCTTCAATAATGAACTGCGTTGATCAGCGCAAAAAAAAAGGCGCATTGAATGCGCCTTTCTTTTGTATTGGCGGAGCGGACGGGACTCGAACCCGCGACCTCCGGCGTGACAGGCCAGCATTCTAACCAGCTGAACTACCGCTCCTGTTATTCCTGGTGGGTGCTGAGGGGATCGAACCCCCGACCCTCGCCTTGTAAGGGCGATGCTCTCCCAGCTGAGCTAAGCACCCCAAGAAAAACGACTAGTTTACAGCATCCTTGAGGGCTTTGCCAGCCTTAAATGCAGGAATTTTGGCTGCGGCAATTTTGATTTCTTCACCGGTACGTGGGTTACGGCCAGTGCGGGCAGCACGCTTACGAACAGAGAATGTACCAAAGCCAACCAGTGTGACCTGATCGCCTTTGCTGAGGGCTTTTGTGACTGCAGCCGTTACACCATCAACTGCTTGAGCCGCTTTTGCTTTAGAGATATCTGCAGCTGCAGCAACTGCATCGATTAATTCAGATTTATTCACAGCTTAATTCCTCATGTCATTAATATAGTTATATCGTCGAGTCCCAATCGCCGCCATACCACGGGCCTATTGGTTGTGTGTATCTAACTACAGCAAAATCAGTGTGTCAAGACAGCTTCAGCCGTTTAAAGGCATTATTAAAAGGTTTTGTGAACAAGGTCTAAACGCTGTTTTGTTCTGGCTTTAAACCCGCCGTCAGCTAAAATCAGTCAGCGTTATTCAGGCCTGAGTGGCAACTTCCCGGGTCAATGCCACAAACTGTTCGATAGTCACTGTTTCCGGACGCTGCTCAGGGCGAATACCGACGGCTTGAAGCTGTGCTGGAGTTACCAGTTTTTTCAAGGTGTTAGCGATGGTTTTTCGGCGCTGACTAAAGGCTTGTGTCACCAGCTTTCTGAGTTGCACGCTATCTACTTGGCCACCCAATGGTTGACTGCGGGGTTGCAGATAAATGATGGCTGAGTCGACTTTGGGGGCTGGATCAAACGCTTCTGGTGGCACATCAAACAAAGCTTCTGCGGCACACAGATATTGCAGCATAATTGTCAGCCGGCCATATTGTTTTGTGCCCGGCGCGGCGCAAATGCGCTCGACCACCTCTTTTTGCAGCATAAAACACATGTCCTCAATCACAGCCGACTGTTCCAGTAAATGAAACAATAACGGCGTGGTGATGTTGTATGGCAAATTGCCGATCACCCGCAATTTTTTGCCATCTGCAGCCAGCGGCAAATAATCAAACTGTAATGCATCGGCATTGTGTAAGGTGAGATTGCCTGAATCCTTAAACTGCTCTATCAGCAGCGGCGCCAGATCCCTGTCCAACTCAATGACATCAAGTCGGACACCGGAGGCCAGTAATGGCGCTGTTAATGCACCCCGGCCAGGACCAATTTCGACAATATGCTGATCCGCTTGCGGGCTTATCGCGGCAATAATGGCATCAATGATCGCGTCATCATGCAGAAAATTCTGACCAAAACGTTTACGGGCTTGCGGATACGATGATGTGGACTGGCTCATAGTTTTTGCTGTGCGGCCATTGATTGTGCCATGTTAACGGCAGCCAAGAGGCTGCTGACTTTTGCTTCGCCGGTGCCGGCTAAATCAAGTGCGGTACCGTGATCCACCGAGGTCCTAATAAAGGGCAATCCCAGGGTAATATTGACGGCATCACCGAAACCCTGATGTTTTAAAACGGGTAACCCCTGATCGTGGTACATCGCCAGTACCACATCGTAATCAGCCAGACGGCTTTTCACAAAAATGGTATCCGCAGGCCAGGGCCCACTGACAGCAATACCCTGCGCCGCGGCGGCTTTAATAACCGGCTCAATGATGTCAATTTCTTCACGGCCCAGATGACCACCCTCACCGGCATGGGGATTCAAGCCACAAACAGCAATCCGTGGCTTATCAATGCCGAACTGTGTTTGCATGGCCTGTGCGGTAATTTGAATCACTTTCAGTAAATCAGGTTGATTGATCGCACTACTGACCGCCGACAAAGGTAAATGCGTGGTCGCCAGCGCCACCCGAAGTTGTTCGGTTGCCAGCATCATCACAACTTTATTAACGCCGGCACGCTCTGCAAAAAACTCGGTATGGCCGCTGAATGGACTGCCCGCATCATTGATGACGCCTTTATGCACCGGCGCGGTGATCACGGCAGCAAATTGCTGCGTCAAACAACCATCAGCGGCCAGCGCTAATGTTTTCAGCACATAATCGGCATTGTCGGGATTGAGTTGACCGGCCTTGACTGGCGCGGCAAGTTTAACCGGTAAGTAACACAATTCACCAGCTGCCGATGGCTGCGGTGACTGGCTAAAATCCACTTCGCTTAATTTGAGCGCGATACCCAGTTTTTCAGCACGCTCGGCCAACAGCGCCGGATCAGCAATGATGACTAATTCATGAGAAAACGCCGTTTGCGATAACATCACGGCCAAATCCGGACCGATCCCTGCTGGTTCGCCGGCAGTCACCGCCAGACGCTGGGTGTTCATCAAGACTCGCGATACTCGACGTAAGCCTCATCACGTAATGCCCGCAGCCAGCTTTCGAGTTCTTCTTCAACTTTACGCTGACGCAGCTGCTCGCGGGCTTTATTACGTTTGAATTCTTCCGCCATATTCTGCTCACGGCGATCTTCAACTTTAATTAAATGCCAACCAAAGCGACTCTGAAACACATCACTGATTTCGCCTACAGCAAGTGCGTTCATTTTTTCTTCAAACTCTGGCACCATCACACCCGGGCTGGTCCAGCCAAGGCTGCCCCCTTCAATTGCCGAACCCGTATCATCGGAATGTGCTCTGGCCAGTTCTGTAAAATCCTCGCCGTTGACCAGTCGTTCCCGCAATTGCAGCAGGCGTTTTTCGGCTTCTTCATCAGTAACAACCTCATTGGTTTTGATGAGAATGTGGCTGGCCAGGGTCTGTTTCACCAGATGGGTTTCTTCGGTTCTTTTTTCTGCGACGCGCACAATATGAAAACCGCTGCCGCTGCGTAATACGTCACTGGCTTCACCTTCCGCCAAAGTCGGTACGACATCGGCAAATAATGACGGCAACTCACCTTGTTTACGCCAGCCCAGTTCACCACCTTCCAAAGCATTCTGACCGTCGGAATAACCGGCAGCAACCTCAGCAAAATCACCGCCATCGGCTAATAATTTCTGTATCAAGGCTAATTGCTCTTCAGCATCCTGCACTTCTTCAGGTGATGCCGCTTCCGGCAAGCTAATCAGAATATGTTGTAGACGGTAACTGGCTTCACTATCACCTTGCAGGTTCTGGGTGGCCAGAAAGTTATCGATTTCACGATCTGAAATGACAATTGTGTCTTCCACCTGCGCTTTACGCAGCCGGGTAATGATCATTTCTTCGCGGATATTTTCGCGGAAGTCGGCATAGTCGTAGCCATCTTCCTCAATCACATCACGAAACTGCCGCAGCGTCATATTATTGTTCTGGGCAATTTGTGCCAGTGCCGCATTCAGCGCATCGTCAGCTACCCGAACACCCGTCTGATCAGCCCGTTGCAGTTGAATACGCTGCATAATTAACCGTTCCAGTACCTGCCGGCGCAAAACGTCTGAAGACGGCATCGCACCTTCACGTTGACGAATCTGCTGACGCACGGTTTGCGTCATTTCCTGCAGTTCACTTTCCAGTATTACATCTTCGTTAACAACGGCGATGATCCGATCCAGCGGCGCGGCCCAGACACTGCCGGCAAACAACAAACCGGCGATTACATACTTAATCATGAAAAATACTGTACTCCGTTTTGGATTGCAGATTTAAATGTACTGCCAAACCCGCCTTATTGCGGCTTGCGATATACATCACATAATTTGACCGAACATCATACCGAAAGTTGAGCTTATTCGTAGCCGATTATGCTTTCCTGCAACAGGTTATCGGTTTTGTTACCAAAGCTACCCAGACCTTTCAGCTGAATTTCGATAAAAAATGCCGTATTGCGGTCATCACTGTTGATATCGTTTATGTAGTCACGAAACACAAAGCGGGTTGCCCAACAGCAGCTGTTATATTCAAAGCCTGCAAGTGTTTCCAGGGTGCGCTGATCGTCCAGAGAACGATAATAGCGGCCAATCACACTCCAAGTATCGTTAATCGGCAAGCTGGCCGAAATATCCACCTGTTCCAGACCGATAATATTACTGAACTGAGTATCAAGTTCGCCTTCGCGACGGTAGCGGTGCGATACGTTAAAGATACCGCCGTTATCACCACGATAACGCAGCTGCGTGGTGCCGACAGAAGTGCGGTTATTATCCGGATCCCACTGGATCTGACCGGACGCTGTCCAGTTTTCAGTGATATGGGCAATTACTTCTGCAATGTAATCAGAATCGCTGCGCTCTTCATCCGCCTGGTTACGACGCAACGTGACATTACGATTAGCAAAATACTGAATCTGACCAAATGTCAGCGACAGCCGCTCCCGCCCTGTTTCTTCATCAATGATTCGGTTGGTTAACGCCAATGTCAGCTGATTGGCATCTCCCACCCGATCCGGTCCGGTAAAGCGATCATGACTGAACAAACTGCCCATCGTGAAGGTACGCAGGTTGGTATCAAACAACGGAATATCATCCTGATCCCGCTCTGGGATATATAAATAGAAGGCCCGTGGTTCCAGCGTCTGAATAAAGTCATTGCCGGCAAACTTAAGTGGCCGTTCAAATACCAGCCCACTGTCCATACTGAGGATGGGCACAGTGCGGCTAATCGAGCTTTCTTCAAATTGCGGCTGACGGTCCAGATTATCCAGCGAGTAATTGGTTTGTTTGAGGGCCACCCGCGGCGTCACAAAAGCACCGGGATTGCCCCACGGCAGGCTGATAGACGGCTCCATATCAAACCTCTGGCCGGTCACTCGTTCGTTGCTGTCAAAAGAAGTGAACTCCGTTTCCAGTTCATAGGTTAGCCCCAGCGCCTGATCAGGTAAAAAACCACGCAAGGTCAGTTTAGGTAATAGTTGATAGGGTTCAACAACATCGAGTAACAAGCTTTGGTAGCCCTGCGCTCTAGCATTAAAACGCCAGATATCGCCACTGTAATTCACCATCGCCAAACGGTTGAGATAGGAGGTACTGCTCAGACTTAAATTGCTACTAAAATCTTCAAGATAGTTCCTGTCTGAAACGTAGTTATAATCAACGTAATTAGACCAACGCGAGCTGAAACGCCCCTGATGTTGCCAGCTGAAATGTTTGCGATCTTCCTGATAATAAGGATTCAGGTCATCACCATCACGGCGTAATTTGTCGCTGCCAAGAAAACCGGCATCCAGTATGCCTTCTGAATTTTCGGTCAGATAACGATACTCACCACTCAGCAGCAAACCCCGATCCGACATATAACGCGGTGTCAGCGTCGCATCCTGATTCGGCGCGATATTCCAGTAATACGGTGTAATCAGATCAAAACCAGTTTCATCACTGTTACCGATCGACGGGATCAAAAAACCGGATTTACGTTCATCATTCAGTGGAAAACTAATATAAGGTGTGTAAAAAACCGGCACACCTTTTAAACGCAAAACTACATCTTCTGCGGTACCCACTGCCGTTTCATGATTCAGATTGACTTCATCCGCCTCAAGGATCCAGAACTCATCATCCTCGGCGCAGGTGGTGTAAGTGGCATCATTCAGATTGGTTTTGGCGGTACCCTGCCGGAATACATAAGAAGCATTACCGCGCGCATTTTGCTGACGAACCCGATAGGCGGCATCTATCATGGCACCTTCATCATCAAATAAAGACCACTCTGCCTGCTCTGCCTGGACAAACATCTCACTGTCGCGCAATTCAACATTACCCTGCGCCGTGACTTCCTCAGTTAAATGATTATAAGTGGCGCGATTGGCATTCAGCTGCTGATTACCGCGTAGAACCTCCACATCGCCAGTAAATACAGAGGTGCCATTTTCGACAATCTGCGCATTGTCGGCATCAACATTAACTTCACTGAGTTCGGGATTTAGACCGCTGGGAAGGAAAAAGTCGGTATCAGGACGATCACAACGCGCCGGTAAGATATTTTTGTCAAAAGCAAAGCTGCCGGTGCTGTAACAGGCACAAATGCCAGCGGTTAATATCATCAGTTTGCGCATGTGCATCCTCGGGCAGCTGACATGGCCGTTAAAAAAGCCATTTTTGTCCAATCATTAAGCATCAATTTATCGCATACTCAACGCTAATCATCAAATATCCGCCACCGCATTTCCTATCAGCAACCGAATTCGCCCGAGACATCAATAACTTATCAGATATGCCCGATACAAAACTGCCGCTCAACCGCCAGCCAGTGCCGCCCGCCGCCAATATTTTTTCAAATATTGTGTTGACAGCCAAAAGCCAAATCCCTATAGTGTGCGCTTCCTTTCGGGGGCTATAGCTCAGCTGGGAGAGCGCCTGCATGGCATGCAGGAGGTCGGCGGTTCGATCCCGCCTAGCTCCACCATAGTCCGAAAGAACCGTTTTAGGTCCCCATCGTCTAGAGGCCTAGGACACCGCCCTTTCACGGCGGTAACAGGGGTTCGAATCCCCTTGGGGACGCCATATAAGGCATTGATACACAAGGCTTTTCACATATAGCGCAGTGTAAAAATGGCGGAAATTGGCGGTGATGTAGTGTCACCGCCTTTCTTTTATCTGCACTTCTCGCAGAATAAAATCATCATTAATAAATAGTCCAAGCTCTGCATGCAGTGGCCATCGCCATGCTGTCTGTTTTGCGCCTAATTTTTCATTTACTCAAAAAAACGCAAAAAGCACGCGGGTGAGGAGGAGTGATTCCGGCGGGTCGTGGGCGTCGGAATTTTTTCACAAAAAAGGCCGACGATAGCCGGCCTGTTTTTTGTATCGATTTAATACAGTTAGTTAGGGTGAGCGCGCCTTATTGTTCAAACTGTGCATTCGATCGGCGATGGTTGTGAGCAGGCAAGCGACCTCCTCACTTGTAATACTTTCATTCTCCATCGCCGCGGCAATGCCTTCAGCTGCTGCTCGTAATGCGGTGATTGATTTCTCCATTTGATATTGTTGGTCGCTCATCGTTATTCCCTACTTTGATTGTTTGAGACAGACGCACCAAACACCTCTCTATCAGGCATGGTGCGCCCTTCTGCGTTGCAACAATCACGCAATACATCGATAAGCACTGAGCGTATTGGATCTGATTCATTACTACTCAGCTGCTGACAAACATCAATCTTTAACCTGGCATTACTAATTCGATCATCGACTGATTGCACCTGGAGCGGATAGCTATAGCGCTCACGGACGATGATATGATTGGCCAACCAATCGGCTAAAGCATAGTTGTGGAATTTAAACGCGATGCAATAAGCGCCAGCCTCATTAATCATGAGTGGCAGGCCATCACGCTGCATAAACCAGCTTTTTGGATAATGCATCACTAAATTATCGAGAACATAGCCAGCTGCACCGGCTGCAACCGTCAAATCTTCGGCAGCAAACCAGACACAATTAAGATCATCAACAGCCAGTCGAACATCAAAGCCGGCATATTGCTCAGGGTTTGCCAAAGTGCGTAAAGCGCTCATTGGTCACATCCAATCGTCAGTACTGACGCACCAGTGTCGATTTTTAGTGTTTTGAAAGCTGGGCTTATAGGTTTGCCCTGTATATCAAAGCCGCGGTGATAAAACTCCACCTTCAAACCAATAGCGCCGGCGGCCAAGGCGCTCATTCGCTGATTAGCGCTTAAGCCACCGCAGGCAAAATGCACACCGCTGGCCAACTGGATAATAAGCGGTGCATCATGGCTATCGCGCCAGCCCCATACACGACCGGTCGACACCTGTGGTACAGCTGAATCATTAACGGGTAATTGAGAAATAGCCTGGACTAGGCGTGATCGGGAATAGTGTTGAATAGACATAGTGATGTCTCCTTTGGTTATTTAGATAACCATCACCACTACTTCCAACTAATGGTGATGGATGTACGCAGGGTTGGAAGACCGGGAACCAAAGATAACCGGCGAGCCTAAGCTCCCCCACGCACACCCACCATAAAACTAGCAGGCACAAAAAAACGCGTACTGGACGCGTTGTGCGTCTTCGGTAATTTCAGGCTTCCAAACCTGCCACCGGATTTTGCCGGTGAGTTTCCATCATATGTTTTTCTTTAAATATGTGTCAAATAGATAATTAGCTAATCAAAAAAACAGAGCAATAATCGATATCACCAAACTTAAAGCTGCAACGGGTATGGCCCAGCCTGTGTTTTGGCTCAGATAGGAAATAAAGTGATCCAACTTGCTTTTAGAGGCATGTATATAGCCGTCTTCAGTCAAGTAATAATAATATTTTCTTGGTTCAAAACCTGTAGATGTTGAAAACCCTCTGACGAATTTCTTGGCTTGAAGCTCGTCGAGTATGGGCATTAGCAGGCTATATTTGGTTTGGTTTTTTTTATCGTAACTATATATTTCTGGCATTTCATCAACATAAATTTCTGCACCTGTCACTAAAATCTCATATTTATCTAGATGACGAACACCATAACCATATTCTTCCAAATAGCGGCGATAGAGAATTTTTAGAAGTTTTTCCTCCATTTTTTTTGTTATTTTCTTCTTTTCCATTGCTTAAATATTCCCCAGTTTGCTAGTTTTGATATGTAATTTAGCAATCTATCCAGTAAATCAACAACAAGGAAGTACTCGCAATGGCCAATCTGGTACCCTGCAAATCCTGCAAACACGAAGTATCAAAGTCTGCAAAAAGCTGCCCTAATTGTGGTGAAAGCTCACCCGGCGTAAACAGCAAAGACCACCTTATCGGTTGTTTAGGGATAATTGTTTTACTGGTTGTTTTTATTGGTTTGGTAGAGTCCTGCAGCAACGACGAAAGCGAGAAAGATCAGCTCAGTGAGCAAGTTGGTAGTACATCACAAACCGCAGTACCAGAAATACCATCCCAAGATAGTAAAAAAACGGATTCAGATACCCCCGAATTTGATATCACAATTAACCAGTTTGCTGATAGATTCAGCCAATCGATGTCTGCCCTGGGATTAAGCGGTAATTTTCAAATTTCTGGAGAAAGCACTCAAAACAATGTGTTAAGTGGCACATTAGTAGGTGATAGCGAAAACATTGGGGTATCAATATTCGCCACACCAGAGACAAAGGCTTTGCAAAGTGCAATTTTTATTGGTACTGGCGATGGATCACAAGAATCTGGCATCGAGGTAACGTTTGGTGCAGTGGCTTTAGTAATGGCCATTGAAAATCCAGATATGCCCCAAGAAGAGCGCAAAAACATCCTTAAAAATTTAGGGCTACTGAACGGCGAGATTTTTGAAGTGGATAAATTATCTTTTGAAAGAGTCGGGGTTAAATATACGGCTATGTATTCTGATGTTACCGGCTTATTGGTCACCGCCGACAAGAAACCTTAATTTAGGGTAATTCATGAATTCACTAATCAACTTAATTGATGCTGTCGCCTGGCCAGGCACAATATTACTGCTGGCATATTGGTTTAAAGATGACATAAAACAGTTTCTTAAAGAGATTCAAGAGTTTAAGACGGCTGGATTCACTGCGAGAAAATTTGACCGATTAAAAGAAGCTGCAGCGCAAACAAGCTCTAAAAAAATTAAGTATTCAATTATTAAACAAGATACTGATGCGCTAAATGAGCCACAAGTTGAGTACCCGAGAGAAGCCCCTTGGGCAAATATGACTGAGCTATTCATAAGCCAGCCTGACCAAGCTGCAAAAGAAGCTTGGAAAGAGGTAAAGCGCAGAATTGATCGCCTGTCTGAAAAAATAAATCATAAAAAAATGCTTGGCTGTACGGACCAAGCGATGTGGTTGTTTATAGATAACTACATTGATACCGGCACCATGAATCTAGTGATGGGTTTAGAAAACATCATTCTTGATATTGATGCCGGCATAAGCCTGAACAGTAGCCAGGCTGCAGAGTTTATGGCCTATTCTTTTAAGGTTTGTAATGATTTAGACAAAGCTGAAACTATGCTCTCACCCGCCCCACAGCCTGTTCAAACTCCAACTCCCCCAACTCAGCCCCAATAAACTGCCGGCCGGTATCGATGCAGGCCAGCATGGTGCTGCCACTGCCGGTAAAGGCATCAAATACCACCTGACCAGGTAATGAACTGGCTTCGATAATGTGGCGCATCAGATCCAGTGGTTTTTCGCAGGGGTGTTTGCCTGGGTAATACTGCACCGGCTTAAAGTCCCACACATTGGTATAGGGCACCGCCTTGCTGACTTGAAACACACGCCGGCCGGCGTTAAAGCCATCGAGCAATGACCGGTATTCCGCATATAACTCCTGATAAGGCTTTAATCTGCCACCAAGCAGCTGCTGCAGGGTGCCGTAATGTTTTTCACCAGGCATTGACCACTGACTTCGGCCAAACCAGTGTCCGGACATCTTGCAGCCGGTGGCTTCATCCACTGCTTTTCGGCTGACACCAGCCTCATCCAGTGCGCCGCGAAGGTGCTGCAATATCGGGTCAAAGGCAAACGGCACCGGTTTGTTGCTCTCAGCAAACATGATGTGCTCGGTTTGTGGGAAATAGCGCCGGAGCGCTTCTTTTTGGCAGCCATTATGCCGGCCGGTTGGCTTACGCCAGATCAGATGATTGAGCATCGAGAAATGCTCCCGCACGGCCATTTCCACCCGGGTGGCCAGATGTGGCCCGGCAAACAGATAAATCGATCCGGTCGGCTTCAATATCCGCGCCATTTCGGCCAATACCGTATCTAACCAGGCAAAAAAATCACTTTCACCCTGCCACTGGTTGTCCCAGGCATCGGTTTTGACTTTGAAATAAGGTGGATCGGTGGCAATTAAATCGACGCTGTTATCAGCCATCGTGGCCATCAGGTCAAGACAATCAGCCCGATACAGGCTCAGGTTTTCGGTTTGGAATTTTTTCACGAGGTGCCTCATTGGTTCGACACTCGTGGTGCGCGGGTTCGGGGTGCTTGACCCTCAGATGATTCATGGTTTTACAGCGTGCGCACTTTATCTGCAGCTCGATAAAGATGCCCTCGCCTAATTTGCGGCCACAGGCGCCGCAGCGGATCTCTTTCATGATTTAGTTGCGATCCGCATCGGTGTTTTCTATATTTTTTCTAATGTGCAAATCCATCACCTACATCTACAAAAACGTCGAATACACCGCCAACCAAGGTGATGCACGGCCGATGTTGCCAGTGCGCCTGAATAACGGCAAAACCAGCCGTATCCTATGGGGCCGCGGTCCAGATCAGCCTGGCGAATTACCCTTTGGCTACACCGTGCCCCTCACCGACATTCGCGCCGGCAAATGGGCTGAATTTGCCCCTCGCCCGCTGCTGGTGCCATTCAAGTCATTCACCATCGATGACCGCCATGGCCAAGATGGCTGGGGCGGCACTGCCGATGGCAATCATATTCAAGCGCTGCTGGCGACGCTGGGCCGCGAACGCCGGCTATATATAGTGACCATCCAGCCGGATCTGGCCAACCAAATGCGCTTTGAGCACTGGCCGCGCACTGTCGCTACCAAACACCTCAGATGGGATGAAAAGCAGCTTAATGAAACCGTCAATCCGATGCTGTATCGGGTCAAATTAACGCCACCGGCCAGCTAATCCGGATATTTCAACACCAGCTCCAACGGCTGCCACCGATGCGGTGCATGCTTTGGCCAGTTTTCTTTACAAAACGGCTGCGCATGTTGCGGCAGATTATAAATCCGGCCAGTAATATCGTAAAAGCGACCGTCAATTTCGGTGTAGGCATGCCCGATAACCGGGTCATACCAACAAACCGCCTGCGGAAACACTGTCTTTAATATCAAAAACAGCTGATAGCACGAGCCATTGGTAAAAATCCTGGTCATCATCGGATGCGACTCGCGTAACCGGTTGATCAGCTGCTCGGCGCTCATTCCGCAATCACATCAATCCGCGCTTTCACATCTCCGACCGAGCTGCCGACACTCGATACTTGACTACTTTGCGTGATTTGGCCGGTACTCGGATGCGTATGGCTGGCCAAAATATTGGCCATATCGATGACCAGCCCGGCCAGCTCACTCATCAGGCGCAGGGCATTCTCATTGCTATTGCCGATCCAGCTTTTCGGCGCTTCAAAATGCTGCTTGCCATCTGTTTTGGCATCAATATTACCGAGCACGCGGATCAATGCATTGGCTTTGGTGGTCAGCCGCAGATGATTCAGCGCCGACAGGTCCATCACGCCGCCTGATTGCACCACCACCGCGCCAAATGCCTCAATACGCTTAATGGCGCCGATAATCTCGGTGTCATTGGTCGCCGTTTCACGCATTGATTTATGAAACTGCTCAAGGTTATCGAGTGCTTTGATCAGGCGGTCCATCGATTCCTGCTCGATGGTCAGGTCGGTTTTTTGCTGCCAGTTGCCGTCTTTATCGACCCGCATAAATGATTCGGGATTATGCTGCCAGCGCTGTTCGCCGCGCTCGATCGGCGGCAATGGCAAATGATGCGGCAATACCGAGCGGATAAACGGCCGGTTTGGTGAGCCATACGCAAAGGCCAATTCCACCCAGGTGCCATCATCCGGATAGGCAAACTGGCCCATCTCAGGCCCGGCCACCGGTACCGCCATGATCACGTCTTTTAATACCGGATATTTTTTATCCGGCTGGCCATGCTCATCGAGCACCTGCACATCCACGGCATAACGCGGCCGATAGTCATCACACAAATCGCCCTCGGCCGGCGTTTCTCGCACCCCGACCACCTCACCGAATACCGGCAAGTGATAGCCCGCCGCCAGTTCGGGAAACAGCTTAATCACCAGCCGCTTGATCAGGCTCTCCATGACACCACCATATGCGAGTCTTCAAACTCGATGCGCGTCAGCCGCTGGCCATTAATCACCATGCCCGGCCGTAATTGCGGCACCGCCGGCAACCGAGCCGAGGCATTTTCGCTATGGCCATCAAATAATTGATCGGCCACCGTCAGCGGCGCCAATTTGGCCCAACGCGAATCAGCCCAACTGCCGACATAAATCACCCCGCGGCCTTGCTGCTGCCAGATAAAGTCCGGGATCTGAAATACCCGGCCAATCAGATCCATCGCCTGATAACCGGTGCCCAGATTATAAAAATTCGGCACTTTGCGATCGCTATAACCCGCCGCCGGCACCGAGAATGACAAACCAGTCATCCGGCTGATGTCGGCCAATACGTCATGCAGGCTGACATGGCGCAAATTCATCGGCAGCGGCCCGGCCAGCCCAGCCGCTAATTGCCGGCAAAACAGCCGGCTGCGGCTTTTATTCACCGGCACGACCTCTTCAACAAAACCGGTAAACCAACGGTGCATGGCCGTCTGATGGCTGTAGCCGAGGTCAAAGCGCACAATCTGCCGTGGCAATGGCGTTTTGCCTTCATTCACCACCGCGAATCGCGCCCGACCAGGCGAATGCAGATCCAGCACCACCCGTTGCTCACTCATTTGGTAGCGCTCGCCGCCAATCTGTAATTGCCGGTTCAGCCGCATCAGGCCGTCTCGGCCGTTTCATCACTGGCCAGCCCATCATCAATGCCTTTTAGCCACTGCTCAAAGGCTGATAACTCGAGCGCTTCTTCAGCATCTTCAGCCGGTGGCGCGGCGCTGACGGTTTCACCCTCGGCATCGATATCTGTCACCGGTGCCGGCGCTTGCCGGGCTTCGACTTTTTCGGGTACCGATCGCACTTCATTGAGTCGGAATGTCACCCGCCATAATTCCAGCGACTCATCCTCGCGCACCGACATATCACCTTCAAATTTCACCAGGCGAATGCGCATGGCTTCGGCGGTACGATTGATGATGTTGTAATTGACCCGCCGGCCAGCGCTGTCTTTGGCCTCGGCCATAGATACCAGCGCGCCCAGCGCCTCGGCCTCATTAAACTTGATTTGCAGCGAGATATTCAGCTGCTTTGGTTTATCACCGGTCTCTGCCGTGTCGCTGTAACTGGATTCGCCGCTGATATCTTTACCGGCCAGCGGCAAGGTCGCCGAGACTTTCAGATCATGGCCTCTGACCAGCTGGCTATTGAGATGCAGGCTCATACCATCATCGCCTTGAGCGGTGCCAACGCCGACACCGTCCCGATAAAGCCGACTATCGCCGTGAGCGTTAAATTATGTTGTGGATGGCCCTGACGTAACCGCGCCGCGAAATCATCTTCAGCATAAAAGCCCCAGCCAGCACCACCGGCAATCGGTGGCATCGGCGTATCGATGGCGCTATCAAATGCAGATTTGGCAGAGGCAAAACTATCCAACGACGCCAATGGGTCAGCACCGGTGAGACCACTGGCATCGCTTTTGGCTATCTGACTGGCCCGCTTTTTAATCTGGCTCTGCAAGGTCGGTAAAGCCTGCGTATTGAAGCTGTTGGCTGTTTTTACCGGATCCACCAACTTAAATTTGTCGGTTTCCAAATTCACCATCTGCCGGGCTTGGCGTTGCAGTTGCTGCAATGGCTTTACCGGTAATATCGCCGACAAGGCCGAGCATTGATCGGCTAATCTTTGGTAGCTGACATCGGCCACCGCGATCAATAGCAATGCCTCAAGTGAATCAGGTAATTGTTTGATCACCGACTCAACGGCGGCCGGAAAACTTAACCAGGTATACAGCCCATCACCCTCACGCACGCCGGCCGTAAATGGCGTCACGGTGAGTATCGATACCGCCGCGCCGGCATCCGGCAGGCTGGCCGGTGAGGTTAATTCGATGGGCTGCCAGCTCATTAACCATTTACTCGCTTATTGAGTTTGACCAAGTGCATATCGACCAGACTGTGATACGGGCCATAATCAAATTGCCAACGGCCGAATACCCATACCAGCAGGTAAAAAACGCCCGCTTCAATCAGTGCCGGCAGTCGCAGTGACCAGTGCAGCCGTTTGACATCGCGCAGCATCGCTTTAAAAAAACCCCGATCCGCCTCGCGCCGGTCAGCTTCATCACCGCCCCGGCTATAAGCAAAATCATGCCGCCGGCAACTGGCCTCAAAGAACCAGCCAAATAGCAGCTTCACCAACCATGCCGGCAGCCAATGCGGCCCGCAGCCATTGCCAAAGTCAGCCTTTTGCCAGTCTGTCAGCTGCTCCCAGCGGAGTTTTTTACCGCCTGCCATTAACTAAAGTCCACGACAATGGCATCAAAATCCGCCTGGGTGACATCAGGCTGCTCCGGATCGTCATGCTGCGCTTTAAGGGCATACAGCAAGTCTTCAAAATGCTGCTTTTTACCGATTGCCGGGCCGGCCACCTGTTTGTAAATCACCGAGTTGGCCAGAATGCGGCTGACTAACGTCGCTTTATCAATTAATGGCCGATTGGCGACCATAAAGTCGAGTAATGGCGTTTCGGCATTATTGTCAGCCGTCCAGGCTTTGGCTTCGGCTTCCTGCGTGGCAAAGCTGGCGATGTCTTCAGCGGTGTAGGTGCCGGTTATGGGCTGCATGGCCACATGAAAAGCACTGCGGATTTCTGTATTTTTAGCAGAAAAGGCCGAATCGAAACCAAATGCCGGCACAATATCGACAATTTCGCCGTTTATATAAGCCTTGGTTTGCCGATTATTTAGTAGCGTGGTAGCAATAGCATCTGAAACATTAATCACATCTTCTGGGATGTTAGTGTGCAAACTTTCCAGCCAGATATGTGCCAATGTGCCATCAGTATGTAAAGTTAATTTTTTCATTTTTTATTCCTAATGTCCGATTGCTAACCAAAATTGTCCATCGGATGCGCCCACTGAAGAATAAAGACGAAATTCAGATGAGCTTATTATCGCGGCTGATATACTTTGATTAATTGTCCCTTGGTCGGCATTTAGAATTACAAACCCTTCATTTGGAAACTGGATAGGGAAATTATGTATTCCAGAATTAGCAGCACCCCACTGAACAATAAAACCGCCCATCCACGATGGAAAAACTACATATCCATTGGTTGACAATAAAATCGAAAACCCAAACCGCAACTTTTTAGGCGTCACAATCCGGTCATCAAGCGACCCCGCATCGGTTTCTGCCTGTGTAGCAATACGCGCAATACCCGCCACCGATTCCGTGGCGGCTTTAACGACCGCGTTAATCGCCTGACGCACCCGTAATGAAGACCAGGCTCTGACGGTGGTCGATGTGCCCGCTTCGGCTTCTGCCTGACTCGGTGTATTGGCTTTGAGCAAATACTGCGTATGCGGGTCAGATGCTGCAATGTGATCTCCCATTTCATCATCGATAAAGCGCTCATCGGTGACGGTGCCATCACCGGCAATGGACGCGATTTCGGTCAGGTAATGGTTAAAACCATTCGGGTCGGTGTAGTTGCTATGACTGACGTTATCGATCACGAAATCAACCACCGCGCTCATATCGGAGATATCTCCTTGCAGCGAGACATCCAGCCAAATGCCGGCAGGCGTATTCGCCACTGTTACCTGCTGCGTCAACGCGCTGGCAATACGGATACCACCGACATAGCCGATACCTGCCAGAACGTTATACGTCGTGGTAGCGCCATCACGCTCAACCGACCAGCCATCCTCTAAAAAGCCGGCGGCTCCATATATATCCAGATTCGATAAGCGCTCACGCTCATCAATGCCATGCAGCCGGGCATTAAAATCAATCTGCCAGGTCTCGGCCGGCGCATCGATGGCGGCAGTGGCCTGAATACCCGAAAAGGCGATCAAAAAATTCCGCGTCAGGTTATTACCCGGCACGCCGCCATCAGTCGCCCGCTTTTGGATCAGCGGCGTATGGGTGACGGCAATCAATTTGCCTTCGTCATCGACCAGCCCGACCCAGTTAAAGTCGTAATCGCCGATGCTGCTATCCATCACCAGCGAATACACCACCTGATTGGTATTGACATAGCCCGATTTGGTTACGGCCAGCGTGTCCATAATATCGGCCGGTGCCGGCAATGCCGCGACTCGATTAGCCGGTTCGTCGCCCAGGCCATCAATATTGCCGAGCACAAAGCTCACGATATTCAGCGGTTCGCCAGCGCCTTGTTTGGCGGCGATCTGGTTTTCGCCTTCGATTGTTATAAAGCCCATAGTCGTTCCTCTTAAAGTGTGGCGATATCCAAAGACCAGCTACTACCGGTAGCGCGGTTATCCAGTGTTGTTTCGGCCCACCACGGCGCTTCGGTTTGTATGGCGGTATCAAACCACCAGGTATGGCCGGTGGCCCGGCAATCGGCGGTGGCGGGTATCGGGGTAATTACTTGCAGCTGATAGCGCCGGCAGGTACGGCCGTATTTTTCGATGATGTACAGCAGCAAGTCGGTGTTTTCGGCCAATTGCGAATCTGACAGACTGAGCAAAATCACATCCCAGTCCACCGGATCGACGCGCTCCTCGATTTCGAGATAGCCAATGCCCAGCCGCTCAAAGATTCGGATAAAGCCGGCCTTGCTGCCGGCATCCTGTGCATTAATCAGGGCAAATTTGACCCGCTTGCGATACAGGTCCAGCGGCTCACCGGGAAAGCGCACAATGTCGCGCTGCCATGCCAGCAGATCCAAAATGCCACGGGTGCAGGTCAGCGGATCCAGTTGACCCAGTGGCCAGCGCATCCAGTCTTCGGCTTGTTGCCACCAGTTTTTGGCGGCCGTGATCAGCCGGCCGGTTTGCTCAGCAGATAACCAAAATGGCAGCTTAATCTCGACCATTACTCATCCACCTGCATCGTTACGTTCAACTCGGTCAGCCGGGGCACCCACAATTCGCTGACAATATCGTCAAGGTCAAAATCAATACTGCGTATCTCGGTAAACTCGCGGTGCAGTTCCTGCGCCAGCTTCGAGAAGCTGAAACGGGCAAATGGCCGGGTTTGAGTCGGTCTGAAGCTGTTGTTTTCACGAAAGGCCGCGCCGATAAAGGTCTCGATATTGTCTTGAAGCTCGGCAATATCCTCAGCGCTGATAAACGGCTCGTGCCAGATGGCGACATTGAGCGTGACTTCCTGCTCTGGCATCTGATACACCTGCAGATCATCGCCATGGCCATGATTGCCATCGTCGGTAATAAACTGGTTGATATCGGCGAGGTACTGCGCGACCGGTGCGCTGAATTCAAACAACACAAAGGCATTGGCAGTGCCCGGCCCACGCGGCGCATCATGCTCAAACCAGATAGCATCAACGGCCACGCCGGGGAATTCGGCTATCAACGCCCGATACACGCTATCGGTATGAAAATCACTGGCGGTACCAAACTGATTGCGAATACGCGCCCGCAGCGCTTCGTCAGTCTCAGCATCAGCACCGGGCTGGATCAGCCAGTCGGCCGCATTGGTGACTTCGGTGATATTGCCAATCGGCGTCGGTAATATGGCGTAATAGCCCTCGCCCAGATTAAAAGCAGCACCGGTCTCAAAGGCTTCAACCGGCACGGTTGTGTTGGCCAGCCCCGGCAAAAAGCTGCCCTCTTGCGTCGTTCTCAACTTAAAGATGCGGCCATTAAGTGTCGCGGTCTGAATCACCGTGCCGACGGGTATCGTCACCGCTTGGCCAACATCGCCACGGGTAAAGGTAATGCGCCCGGTCAGGCGAATCGCCGGTTTGCGCGTCAGATTAACGGCATCTGCCAGCAGCTCCAGAAACTGGCCCGAGGCGGTCTTAACAAACGCACTTGGTAAGCCGACATCGATCATAAAGCGGATCAGCCAAATCGCCGGCAGCGTGACTAATGCCGACACCGCCCTCCAGAATGGGCTGTATTGCGAATCATTGCTGATGCTACTGCCGGCTGCGGTGACCTCGGCGCGCCACTTTGTTTGCAGCTCGGTCTCAGTGGTCGGGATATTGGCATCGCGCAGCACTTTTTCAAAGTCAGCCATCAGGCAGCCACCTCCAGATTAATGGCGCCATATTTGTACGTGGTCGCGGTGACAAAAAAGGTCTGCAAATCAGTGCGGGTGATTTTGATGGTGCCCGGTACCAGCCGCGTATCGTCTTCAATCATCAGCGTCAGGCGTTGCAGCCGGTCGCTGATAATAGCCTGATTACGCTGGCCGACAATCTCGACCATCAGGCCCGAATCACGGATCAGATGCTTGATATCCTGCGTGATGCAGTCGCGGTCATAAATCAGCTGCGGCTCACCACCCGGGTCAAGCGTCAGGTCGTCGTCGGTGATTAATAAATCAATATAATCCGCCATATCAGCCCACCGAAAACGCGAGTTCGTCAGCCAGTTTCTGGCCGCTCATTTCATTGCCATAATTGTGCACATGCACATCGCCGACACTGCGCTGATTGTTTGAGGTGGCATTGCTGATGCGATTTAAGACGCCACCTTGTGCTGACGGCTGATTGCCACCGGCTAATGATGGCGGCGGTGCCACCGGCTCCGGCATGGACGGGCCATCGCCGATGCTGACGCCGGGGATCATATTGATTTTGCTGATCACCCAATCAAGGCTGTCACCGATAAATGAAAAGGGATTCAGCGTGCTGAGCCAGTTTTTAAAGCCAGTCCACCATTGCGGTAATTTTTCCCAGGCGGCCAGCACACCATCGACCAGCGAAAACAGGCCAATAAACTCCCACCACATGCTGGTCCATTCCACCAGTTTGCTGGTCCAGACATCCCAATACACCACGGCCGCCACTACAGCACCAATTAGCGCGGTAATACCCAGCACGACCCAAGTGATCGGATTGGCCAGCAATGCGGCACTAAATGCCCAAATGGCCGGAATCATGGTTAAAACAGAGAATTTCGCAACAGTCAGAATGCCACTGACAACCGCCCAGGCAACACCCCAGCCGACCATCAAGAATTTACTGACGCCAACCAGTATCGATAATGCTGATATCGATGCAATTAGCCCTAAAATAGCCAATACACCTTTACCAACCACACCGGTCAGATTCGGGAATATCTCCGTCCAGCGCAGCAAGGTTTGGGCACCTTGGCCCATGGTGTCGAGAAATGGAAATAACGTCGGGATCAACGCTTTGCCCAGGGCAATTTGAATGCCTTCGATTTGTTTACCGGCGACCGCAAACGGATCGGTCATGGCTTCGGCCATTTGCATTGCTTTATCCATGCCTTTTTGCTGGCCGATTTTGTCGATGCTGACGGCGAGACCATCAACGTCCTGCATCATCAGGTTAATCAATGACACGGCTTCATCGGTGCCAAAGGCTTTTTTCAGCATATCCGAGCCGGCGACGGTATCGAGATCGCCAAACTTGCCTTGGATCTTGCTGAGAATATCGACCATCGGCAGCATCTTGCCGTGGCTGTCGGTAAATTGCAGACCCAGCTCTTCTTGTGCCCGGCCGACGTTGTTCAAAAATGCCCGATACTTGGTACCGGCTTCACTGCCCGACATCGTTGATTGCAGCCGACCGAGAATCGCGATCTGCTCATTCATCTGAATACCATGCGACGTCGCCTGCGCGCCCACACTGGTAAATGCCGCCGACATTTGGGTACCGGTGGTTTTAAACATCTCAACGGCCGCTGCCGTCTGGCCAGCCAGCATTTGCACCCATTCGCCTTTGCCCATGGCATTAGCGTTTTTCTGAAAGATGCCATACATGGTGCCGACGTAATTGGTAATGGTGCCGGCATCGGCTTTGGTGCCCTTGGCCAACACATTACTGGCCTCGGTAAACTTGCTCAGCTCATTGCCGACCAGCCCGCTAATCGCCGACTGGATGTCATACGATGAGCTGACAAAGCTGCTGGCTGATTCGCCGTATGTGGTGCTGAATTTCAGCGAGGTTTTCGTCAGGTCTGATAGCACATCATCAGCCACCGACAGCGATTTGACCTCGCGCAGCGCATTATCCAGCTCACGTGCCGGGCCGGTGATACGGTCCAGCGCATAACCGGTACCCAACAAGCCGGCCATGCCATAACCAATCTTTTGATACCCGGTCTGCACCTGATCGGTCATGGTGTCCATAGCTTTCATGATCTTGCCGGTCGGCCCGGATACCCGGTCGATCAGCGACACCATAAAATTGAGTTGTTGCATTGCTTGCGCTGACATCAGAGTGACTTTCTAATCCCGTTGGTTATGGCGTTGCCCATGTTTTCCCAGTAGCGGTTTTCCAGAAACATCGCCTCGGCGATGCTGGTTTCGGTGACCGCGGCACCGGGGAACCATTTCTGCACCAGGCACTTGGCCTGATGCATACCGTTTTGCTCTATTTTTCGGGTGAGGGCTTCGGCTTTTTTAGGCTGATATTGACGCCACCGCCTACTTCAGCAGCCAGTACACCGGCCACTTGCATAACAATCATGCCGTTGGGTTTACCGCCGGTCAGCACCAGTTTTTTCAGGGTTTCTTTGTCTTTTTCAACTACGGTGCGTGACAAAAAGTTAAACGCCGGCGCCACTTTGTCATTGGGCATCTGCTCATTCAGATATTGGTTAAAGTCATCGACTGATACATCAAACTCAATATCGTTATCGGCGATGGTAACGGTGGTTTTGCTCATACTTTTTAATCCTTTTTATCGTCAGGGAAAAACTTGCCAAAGCGCCGTTGGAGCCCCTCTTCCAGCAGAAAAACAGCACGGCTGCCCATGTGTCCGGAGATAGCAATCAACGCCGCCGATAACATGGCGTCGAGGTTGGCTGCCTCACACAGAAAAAACGTCACCAGCCCGGCAAACGCCGAGGTAAAGATTTCACCGATAAGCTCGGTAATCGAAAAGCGGGGAATCAGGTTCATACGCCGTTTACGTCCATAGCTCACTACGCCGCCCAGAATGGAGATGCCCAGCACCCACAAGTAGGTCAGCAGGGAATAGGTTGTCGGATCCTTGTCGATCATTATTTATCCCGTTCATTGCGTGTTTTCTCGTGCCATTGAATCAGTGCATTGCACTGGTTTTTGGCCTGGTTGTAGCGATCAATGACGTCCAGCCCGTAATCGATTAATCGGCTTTCAGTAACGGCGGAAGGCTCGGTATCGGCTGGGTCATCGAGGCCGGCGGCTCGGGACAATCTCTCGGCGGCGGCGTCGTTGAACAAGCGGACAGTGCCGCGAGACAAATTGCACTGGCTATCAATGCGTTGGATCTGCGTGACATATTTCGGTACCTCTTTGGTGATCGTCCGGTACACGACCTCGGTTTTTTGCTGCGCTTTAATCAGCGCCAATTCTTCATCACGTGCCAATTCGGCATCGAGATAGGCTTGCTCCAATGCTTTTTCGACGGCCTCTACCCGTTCGGATTCGGCCCGGTCATCCCGATAGCCATAGCCGACGGCACTACCCAACAAAAAGGCCGCGCCAATCAGGTAAACGCTCAAATTCACAGCTGCGACTCCGTCAGCAACGTATAGCTGAAGCTGGGGCCGTAAATGGCTGCCGATTTTTTGGCAAAGGCCATTACCAGATCAAAGTCCAGTGAGTTGGCCAAGACCTGACAGCCCGCTGACCAGCGGCCGACATTCAGGCTGTAATGGTTATCCAGCGCCCGGTGCAGGTTGATGCCAAATAAGCCGGTTTGCGTGCTGTCGTCATCCAGATCCAGCGACTTATCGGCATCGGCATCGCGATACACGGTCATCGGCCCGCGTTGCACCAATGCCGGATATTTGCCCTGGTGATTACCAATGCGCCAGCAGCCACGATAATGGCCAGGCTTCAAAATCGCCGTGCCATCAACGTTGATTGGTTTTTTGCGGTAATAAACACCCGGATCAGTAGTTTGCTCAAAGTGGTGCAAGTGCGTTTTTTGGCCGACCTGATACACCAGCAAAAGCTGGTCATTGAACGTATCAGGCGACAAATCCGCAGAGCGCACACCGATCAGATTCAGGTTGTAATCACCCTTAAAAAACGGGTAATCCAGCCGTTTCAGCGCATCCGTGACCTGTTTTAGGGTGGGCTGCTGCATTACTGATTCCGCGTATCCTGCTCGCTCAGATACGGCACGCCATTAATGCGTACAAAATCCGGGCTGGTCACGGTAAACGGGATCTTATGCTTGGTCTTCTCAGCACCTTTCGGATCCAGTGATAGCAGATCTGAAATGGTCAGCAGGCAGCCGAAGAGCTCGACCTTTTGCTCTTCCTGACTGAGTTTGGCCACCAGATTGATATCAAATGGCTCTAAGCCCCGGAAGCTGCCGGCCGATTTGGCCGCCTCGATGATGAGGTTAAAGTTTTTGCTATCCAGCTCAAATTCGCCGCTGCACGATACATCGCCATTAACATATCCATCCGGCACACCGCCTGATTGCGTGGCCTGACGGTTATCGGTGATGGTGGCGCTCATGGCCTCGAAGTGAACCATCAGGTCACCGATCAAGGCATCAAAGTCTTGTCCTGAAATATGCTGTGACACGGTTCAGCTCCTATGCAGTGGGGGCGTCAAGATCCAGCACGATATTGGCTGTGATCTCTTTCGGGATTTCAAATGGCCGTGCTTTCATAAACACTTCCACGCGGGTACGGGTGATCCAGGTGATCACAATGTCGCCATCTTGTGGCGGCTTGAGTTCAGCCGGGAATGGAATGCCCTGAAACACAGTCGACCGGCTCATTTCGCGCAGTGGGCGCATTAGTTTGCTGATGGCCCAGGCTTCGCCGGCAGGTGTCGAGTTAAACTGACGGTTACCAATCAGGCTAATCAGCACGATGCGCACATTACGCGCCGCCTTATCGACCACACGCAGGTTTTCAACCACCTGAAAGTCACCGGCGGGCACGTCCAGCATCTGGCCATCTGACCAATACACACCGGGGTAATCCGCATAAAAAGCCGGTACCGAAAAGCGCTGGTTATTGAGCGCGATAGCATGTGCCTGGGAATAAATCACGCCGTTTTTGTCGCGTGGCAGCGTTGATTGGTCTTGGCCCACTACTGAGCCGGTGGCCACCCGCATCGGTGTGTCGGCAATGCTGGTCTGGTCGTTACATAACCGGCCGGCATAAATGCCTACGGCATCCGGATAGATATACGGCACCACTGATGCCCGCATGGCGGCCAGATCATCCGTCAGGTCATTGAGGCTATTGATATACTCTGACCAGCTCTGGCCGGTTTCCGGTGTATCGTCAATCGGCTCAGCAGTCGCAATAAAGAACAGGCGACGGCCATACTCGGCATTCACTTCCTGCGCTTTGGCATGCATGGCTGTCAGGTCGGCCTGGACGGCAATCGGCGTGGTCACCACCACCGCTTCAACCCGCACATTTTCATTCATGGCCATATCGACTGCTTCAGCCCACAAACTGCCATCGGCAAGCGGAATCGCCGCGCAGGCCCAATTCTGGCCGGCGTTGAGTTTGGCCGCTTGAAGCTGTGATTTGAGCTGTGAATCAGCTTCACCCAGCTCGGCATCCAGATCGCTGTCTGTATTCAAATACAGCAACTGGTCCTGATTTTCGGGCGCTTCACCGATAAAGAGAAAATACTTCTCGATAGTGGGAAACTCACCTTGCGACAAATTAAGCGCATTGACTGTAACTTTACCGACGGCCACGGGCGATCTCCTGTTTCATATCTGAAAAAACAGCATCGACATGCGCCGATACCTCTGCCGGGGTTGCCCCCAAAAACGACCGGGCCGGTAGCTCGGTCGTCCATGATTGTTTGATGGTTTCGCCGGCGTCTTCACGCAGCTGGCGCAATACCGAGCCGGCAATGCCGACGGTCAGGTTTTCAGTGACCCATTTCAGCGTCGGTTTTTTGCCACCGGCTTTTTTGCGTTTATTGATGGTGAAGCCAGCCTCACGTAAAGCGACTGCCTGCCGGCGGGTGGCCGGGCTGTCTTTGCCACGATTGCTGGTTGATTTCGCCAACGACCGGGCACTGATGCGTTCTTTAAAGCCGTATTGATGCTTGGCGGCGATACGGCCTGATGATGGGCGATAAAAGCCAACCGTTGCCTGCGTACCGTCGGCTCTAACCACCTTTAATTCTCTGGATAGTTTGGTCAGCATTTTGCGGCTGCCACGGCGGCGCTTTGCCCGCTGCGGATACGGCATGCCTTTTAAATCCTGCTGGCTACGCACCCGGCGTTTACTGTCAATAATCACTTTGCGGCCGATACGCGCATTTAACCGGCGGCGTCGGGCGGCCGGCATTCTAAGCAGCTCAATTTGGCTTTTTAAAGGCAGCAGACCGGTGATTTTTACGCTGACGGGGTTCATGTTTTCAGATCCCCCTCTTCGGCATAGTCGATTTCAAAAGCGGCCAGCCGGTAGCGCTTTTCCTGAAAATGAATCGGGCCGTTTTCGTCTTCAACGACGGCGATATCCTCTTCAAAAGAAATGGTCATTTCGACATCGGCGACATAATTGTCGAGCACGTCGACGTCGGTGTCCGGCGCCGCGATTTCATCCCGATCGGTGTCGTTTTCGATTAACCAGGCACAGACCTGGGCAAACAATAATTCAGCAGGATGCCGGTGATGCGGGTAACGCTCGATGCTGATCACGGCATCATAGGTCTGCCGGCACAAAATCAGCTGGCCATTGCCCATCATCTTGCCCGATGGCAATACCTTTGGATTCTCTACCCAGGTATCGATCTGCTCGGCAGCGACCAGGTCGAGATTGACCAAAAAGCTGGTAAGGAGTGCGAGCTTTTGCATCAGAGACTCGCCACCCGCACGTTGCCATTAGAGACAAAGCTTTCACCTGGAAAAAACCGGCGTAATACACCTGCAATCGCATGCTGGCTTTCATCCAGCCAGAACTGCTCGGTATGAGCGGATTCTTTGGCTTCGTTTTCGGCGCTGGCACGACGGTTCATGGTCATAAACTGCTGCAGCAATAATGCTTTGGCACGGGCATAAACCGCATGCTGGTATTGCACGCTTAGCAGCTCGGCATCGGCTGTTTCGGCATCATTCAAATATGCTTCAAAAGTCGCAAAGCTCTGCGCTTTAAGCTCGGTTTTGACCCGATCCAGTGATTCATTGACGCGAATCACGGCCAACGATAAACCCCACAGGATGGTGTCATCGGCATACTCAGACGGAATGCGGTATTTGCTCATCAGATCGGCCACGGCCAATTCAGGCCAAAAGCCATCATTGGGCACTGGGTCCGCGCTGGTGAGATGTGGTTTACCGGTCAGTGACATGGTTGTTCCGTCTGCGTTAATAAAAGGTCCCGGAACAAAGCGTGAGATAAATGAAGCTGAAAACTGTTTAACTCACGTTTGCCCCTGTCCCGGGAGGTGGAGCCTATTCTTTAATGGTTTAGCGGGCTGCGGCTCCCCTTCACCCGCCCTCCCCTGGTTATTCGGTTTGATTTCGAATGTATTGCTCAACACCGGTAATCGGCGGTGATTTTTCAATGGCTTTTAAGGTTTTTGCATATAGCGTTTTCACGCCCGCTTTTTCGGGGTTCGCGGCTTCTGCCTTCTCACACCAATACTTCGCCTTTGAATAGTTCTCTTTGGCAAATTCGTGCTTGGCCAGCATCACCATGTTTTTACTCATGACGGCTGGATGCAGGTACCACTTTTCATTAATGGTTGCAGCGACAAACTGATCTAAATACGGGCTGGCCGACTGCTCTGCTTTAAGCTGGTCGTTTGACCAGTCATAAATCGTGTCAGCCAGGTATGTTGGTATGTCACGACCAAAGTTTTCAGGCATGCTCTGTTTTGGCATACGAGTTAGTGCCAGTCCCAGATTTAAGCCGTTTTCGATATCACCGATATCCAACAACCAAATCATCACCCGAACGGCAATGCTATTCGGGTAGTTATGGCCTTGCTCAATGTAATCCTTCACAAATGGCAGATAGTTTTTCAGTAATTCAACTTTAAGTTTGGCCTTGTCTTCAATCACCGGGATCATTTTCAAACGACCGATATCGGTTTCCATAGCCGCTTGCAGTTGTTCCAGCAGGTTGTCGCCTTGCGGACCATCCGATTTACCACCGTTCTTGGCCTGCTTGATTTGCTCCAGCCGGTTTAATGGCTTGGCAGCTTCTGCAGGTTTGCTGATTTCAGCGTAGCTTTTAGCGCCTGCTTTTTCTGCCAGTGCCGCCTGCCGTGCTTTGATCTGTTCAAGTTTATTTTTACGCATCAGGTTGTCCCGTCAGAGTTGGCCACCGCTAGTGCGGTGGCCATCACCGTTATTACGCGAAGGTAATGCCTTCGATGAGTGAGGCTTTGCCCTCGTGCTCAAGCACATAGCCTTCGTTACGCGAATTAAAGTTTTCGTAACGGTTTTTCGAAGGCTTATCCACGATCTGACGGCGCCAGCTATCTTCCTGGTAATAAATCGACAGGTTTTCAAATGACGTCACCAAAATGGTGCCTTCAGGGAAGAATGGCGGTACATAAGCCGGCAGTGAACCGTAGGTTTCAACCACCATGCGCTCGCGGGTTTTTTCTTTTTCGGTCGGCGTATTACCCTGCGCTTCGAAGTAGGCACCTTTAGCGGCCTGCATCACATCACGGGAAATCATCACCACTAGATCTGGGTCATCACGGTGCTGTACTTCGATACGGTTCAATGCATCAAATACCAGTGTGTCCAGATTCGGGAATTCAGCTCCACCTAATTGAATAGGTGTTGTGCCATCCCCGATCACAACTTGTTCACCACCGTTGTATTCACGCAGATGCTGCAGCCAGCCTTTGTTGACGTCTTCCATGTTCGGGTTGGCCTGAATATCAGTCGTCGCAGCAGCTGAAGTGCCATGCCAACCAATTTTTACTCGGTCATTACCGATCGATCGACGCACCATACGGCCATAACGATCAGCAAAGTCAGGGAATTTTGCCCAGGCATCGATCTGTGAATACAAAATGGCCACGTCTGAGTCAGTCGGCTCCAGCTCATAACCTTTCGGATCCAGACCCAGCAAATTACGCGGGGTACGCTCACCGCTACCACTGGTATCGGTACGGCTGGTGACAGAGCTGGTCAGCCCCATCAGGATTTTTTCGCCTTTCAGCTCACCGACGCCGAGGATGTTGATCATTGGCAATAGCCAGTTGCCATCCTCGATGATTTTATCGTTCAGCGTTTGCGCCACGCTTGGCTCAGCAGCATAGGTTTCACCCGGCTGCACACCATACGCCTTGGCGGTATTGCTGATTAAGTTAAACATTGCCGTCCGGCCAAGTTTGCTCAGATTTTGTGCCATGATGGGTCCTCTATTTTTTTGCTGTGCCCGACGGGCGGGTTTGGGTAGCGATGCCTGCTTAAACGTAGGCGCTTAAATCTTCTTTATCACCAGTGTTTTCACCGGCATCTGTGCCAGGCTGTTCTTTGGTGGCCGCTTTGAAATCGTCGGTCAACTTGGTCAAGGCATCTTTTAATGCCGTGAATTCTTCAGCAGAAACATTGGCTTTATCGTTGGCTTTGTCTGCACCGGCATTTTTGCCTTCGAGTTTGTCCAGGCGATCACTGAATGATTCGATAGCAGTTTTTAATGCTGAAAAGTCCTCTGCGCCTGATTCATCAGCAGCGGTGCCAGCCGCCTTTGGCTTAGGTGTATCGGGTTTGTCTTTGGCTGGAAATGCAGCATTAAAACGGTCAGTCAGTGCCGTTAAACCGTCCTGAATTTTTTTCAAATCATCTTTGCTCATGTCGCCCTCGTCGGATTTATCTTTGGAAAATAAACGGGTAAACCAACGCGGGGGCTGGTCTTTGTCGTCGTCGTCATCGTTGTCGGTGTTAAATTCGGGATCAGTGGTTTCAACGAATTCAGCCAGTAGTGGTTGTGGGCCTTCGATTCGTGAAAAGCGCATTTCGGAGGTGGCTACTGAAGCCGGTGAATCAGTGGCGGCAAGGCCAGCCAGATAATGCTTGCCGGTGCCGCGAAAATTCGGCAGTAATTCCATCGAGGTAAACAGCCGCTGACCGGCACGGTTAATCGCCAGGTAAACATCGTTTGGGGTGATTTCTGCAAACAGATCCACACCGCCTTCAGAATTGGCTTCAGCGCGAACGGCTTCAACGCCGCCCATATTGAAACCCCGCATATGGTCCGGCCAGATTTGGGCTTTATAAAGCTCAGGGTCGTAAGTCTCAGCCGCATCGCGTAACCACTGCGGATCGATATTCCGGCCATCAATGGTTTTACCGCTGCGGCCGATTCGTTTCCATTGTGTTTTGAGCTTATGTGGCATCGTTCACCTTGATCACCTTGTTTTGAGTGTTTTTTGCTTTGTTAAGGTGAATCCTAGGCGTTAAACCAGCCTGTCTCAACGCTTTGCATTCCGCTGAATTCCTATAATCGCGATATCGGAATTTATCGGAATGCATTGAGCATTTTTTGCCGGGTTCAGCCCCTAGAATAAGGTGAACGAAGATGGGGCACTATGGCGAAATACTCACCCGAGCTGCGCAATACCGCGAAACAGCTATATATAAAAGGCTGGACCGTACCGGAAATCAGCGCCGAGACCGGCGTAATCGAGCGCACGCTTTATAACTGGCGTGATTCAGACGACTGGCAGCAGTTTTCGGCGCCCGATACGGTTGAACAGGCCTATGCCCGGCGCATCAATGCACTGATCGAGATTGATAACAAAACGCCGGCACAACTGGATGAGCTGTCACGCCTGGTCCGCGACTTTGGTGATCTGCGTATTAATATCGCTAAGGCCGACCGGCTCCAAGCCGAGGCCAAAGCCATTGGGAAAGGTCAATTTATCCCGCCGGATATGCTCGACGACCCGGTGCCAGGCAAAAAAGGCAGTGACAAGCCCGGCAAACAAAATCGCAGCAAGAAAAAAGCCCCTAAAAACGATATATCGGGCATCACCGAAGAGATGCTGGATGACTTCCGGCAGGCGCATTTCTTTGAGTATCAGCTGCTCTGGCATGAGAAAAAGCGCGATCCCCTAACGCGCCGTAATCGGTTTATTCTCAAATCACGGCAGATCGGTGCGACGTATTACTTTGCCTATGAAGCCTTTGAAGATGCGGTATTAACCGGTGATAACCAGATATTCCTGTCGGCATCTCGTGACCAGGCAGAAGTCTTTAAGGCTTACATCATATCGATTGCACTGGAGCACTTTGATGTTGAGCTGAAAGGTCAGGGCGTCATCATTCTGTCCAATGGCGCTGAGATACGCTTTTTATCGACCAACAGCCGGACCGCGCAGTCTTATCACGGCCATCTGTATGTTGATGAGGTTTTCTGGATACCCGGCTTTGAGATTCTCTGGAAAGTCGCATCTGGCATGGCTGCACACAAAAAATGGCGCAAAACTCGATTTTCCACGGCATCGGCACAATCACATCAGGCATATCCTCACTGGTCAGGTGAAACATTTAATAAGTCACGAGCTGAAGCGAACAAAATTGAATTTGATTTAAGCCATGAAGCCCTGAAAGATGGCCTGTTAGGTGCTGATAATGTTTGGCGGCATATCGTCACCGTAAAAGATGCCGAGGCGCAGGGCTGTGATCTGTTTGATATTGATGAATTGCAAGTGGATTACAACAAGGAAGATTTCGAAAATCTTTACATGTGCAAATTCATCGACGATGCCCGGTCAGTATTTCAGCTCAGCAAGCTGATGACCTGCATGGTCGATACCGACAGCTGGGCCGACTATCATCCGGATGCGGCGCGGCCATTTGGCAACCGGCCGGTGGCGCTGGGCTATGACCCGTCACGCACCCGCGATAATGCCACGCTGGCGATATTAGCCATACCGCTTAATGCCATCGAAAAATGGCGTGTGCTGCGGCATATCAGCTTTCATGGCCAAAACTTTCAGTACCAGGCAAACCGCATCAAAGAAATCGTCGATAGCCACAACGTCAAGCATATCGGCATCGACATTACCGGCATCGGCTACGGTGTATTTGAACTGGTCGAGCAATTTTACCGGCGCGTGACGCCGATCAATTACAGCGTGCAAACCAAGACCGAGCTGGTCTTAAAAGCGCTGGGCGTGGTTGAAGATGACCGGCTGCAATACTCTGCCGGCGATAAGGTGATTACTCAGGCATTCATGATGGTCACCAAAACCACAACACCCAGCGGGCAAATCACCTACGCGGCCAACCGCTCTAATGCCACCGGGCATGCTGACGTTGCCTGGTCAATTATGCATGCCCTTATTTACGAGCCGATTGCGCCGCGCCGTAAAACCACCGCCTCATTCAGCGATTAACAGGACCCCGACATGACCGAAACACATACCCAGTCAACAAGCAGCAGCTACGCATTCAGTTTTGGTGACCCCGAGCCGGTGCTCAGCAAACATCTGGCTGACTATACCGGCACCTTTCTGGATATCAGCGGCGAGTATTATCTGCCACCGGTGAGCCTGTCCGGACTATCGGACATCATGACCGCTAACCCGCATCACAACTCGATTTTGCACTTTAAAAAGAACATGCTGCTGCGATGGTTTAAGCCCACCACCGAGCTGAGCTATAACACCATGCACCGGCTGGCGCTCGATTTTGTGGTGACCGGTAATTTATATGCGCAGCAGTTTACAAATGGCCTTGGCCGGATGACACGATTAGGCGCCCTGCCCGCCGTGGCCATGCGCCGCAGCCGGGTGGCTGATAATTATCTGAAGCTCAAAAAAGACGGCACCCATATCGACTTCAAAACCGGCGAAGTACTGCATCTGCAAGAGCCGGATATCAAACAAAGCATCTATGGCGTGCCGGAATACCTGGGCGGCATTCAGTCTGTATTGCTCAGCGAAGAAGCCGGGCTGTTTCGGCGAAAGTATTACATCAACGGTGCGCATATGGGCTACATACTGGTCACCAATGACGCCGATTTGGACGAAGATACGGCCAAAACTATCGAGAAAAAGGTCAAAGAATCCAAAGGCCCCGGTAACTTCCGATCGCTTTATCTGAATATCGGCCAATCCAAAGCCAAAGAGCCGGTGCAAATCATCCCGGTTGGCGATATCGCCACCAAAGATGAGTTCGAGCGCATCAAAAACATCACCCGCGACGAAATACTGTCGATGCACCGCATGCAGCCGGGCCTGTCAGGTATCTTGCCGGACAACAACAACGGTTTTGGCGACATCGATAAGATCATGAAGGTGTATTACGAGCTGGAAGTCATCCCGCTGCAGCAGGCATTTATGGAATTAAACGATTTGGCTGGCCGGCAGGTCGTGCGATTTGAAAAGCCGGATTGGAAAACTGTTGATGCAGCTGTTGCTTAATTAAAAACTTGAATTATGTGAATTAGTTCACATATTCATATTGCGGCTTTAATTTTTTAGACTGTCGGAGGTCAAAAATGGCTAAAACTACGCATGTGGTACCCAACAATGAACGGGGTGGCTGGGATGTTAAGCAAAGTGGTGCTGAACGCTCATCTGGTCACTTTGATACTAAGCAAGAAGCTATCGATCGCGGGCGCGAAATCAGTAGGAATCAAGGCAATGAGTTCGTAATTCACAATCAAGACGGCAAGATTAGTGGCAAGGATAGCCATGGCAATGATGATTTTCCGCCAAAAGGCTAGCCTGAAATAAACCGTTCCAGCCAGGTGTTTTTCTAGCCGCAAAAAATACCTGGCTGGCAACGCATAGTGGATTGATTTTGTTATACTTAATCAAACCAGCAACGGATTGATTATATGCGCGTAGACTGCCCACACTGTCTCAGCAAAGCTGTGATTACCTCCAGCAACCCACTTTCCGCGACGGTCAAGGATTTGTACTGTCAATGCACTAACACCCGGCACTGCGGTGCCAGCTTCGTTTTTACCCTTGGCTTTAAACACAATCTCAATCCACCAGTCAGCTCAACTCACCAACTGGCCGCCGCCATCATCCGCAACTTGTCAGCATCCGAAAAGCAGGCTTTAATACAATCTGATTTGTTTGCTTAATAGGGATGTTATATGCAGGACTTCTTTTTTACTGCTTTGGCAGTGTTGAATTGGCGCATCCGTTCCTTGGTTGTCTTATCCGTTGGAGTCGGTGCGACGGCGATCTTTGGTTACGTTGCCTCTAACTCATTGGCAAAACTTTCTCAGTCAAATTCACTTGTCGCATCAGGATTGTTTGATGCGTTCCGGCCTGTATTTGGCTTTGTCTTCATTGCTTTTATGATCATGTGGGTTGGCTTGGGCATTAGGATGTTTATCAAAGATTGGGAAGCGTATCACCGGCGTTGGTAGCCGGCTCAGTAGGTAACCACAATGGTAAGACCTGTGGCGAACAGCCAATAACAGCCTTTGCGCCAGTCGCCCGTCCAGAAATACGGTACTGATGAAACCGCCTGCAGCACAATTAAAACCGTCGGGAAAAACCTTTCAATCATCAGCATACCCATGAAATGGCAATAACTTCTGAACGCCAGATATGTATAAAGGGTGCTTTGGGTGTCCTGATTTATTGGTGCCCAGGCATAACAAGTTGGCACCGTAGACCGTAAACAAATCGACAACCTCTTTTGCACGTGCCCTTTCAGCGTTATTGCCCCAGGCACAAACTACATCACCGATGCCGGCAGCGAAGTCCCTCAAGTAACTGTCATTTTGGTCACCGACTGGATCGTCTATCGTGACCAGCTCCTTTGGATTCGTTGCCCGATAGGCATACAAATTCATAACTACAATGCCAGTGTAGCCATTGTTCTTGGCGAAATTTATACACCTGGTGATAGTTGGGTCATCAATAAATTCGTCGGCAGTGCTGGGGTTAAGCATCACAAAGCCAAGATAGCGACCTGTGTCAGAGATTTGATTGAAATCTCTGACCAACTTATAGCGATATTTTTTGCACTCACTGAATTCAGCTAACATTGCGAATTTCCCCGAATAAAAGAATCTCGATCAACAAGTGTGACTGTTAAACCAGCCGTTACTGGCCGGAAAATAACCAGCATCGACCCTTTGGTATTGCCGTTGATCTTTTTACCCGTCATTGGGTGAATAAAGTTAAGCCTGCCACCGGTTATGATCCGAATTTCATTGATGTGATTTACTGGAAGCCATCTTGCATCAAGTGTTGCCGGTACCAATAGCACCGTGGTGACGCCTTTTTGTTTCTGCTCGACTGCTTTTTCCATAAACGCTTTAATGTAGCCGCGACCATACGGAGGATTAACCCATACCGGCCGCATGCCTCTTGATTTCAAGCCAATGGACCAGTCAGTTTTTAAAGCATTGTCTTCTTTAGTCAGATACCAATCACATTTGTGGTTTAAATGGCTTGCCGCAGCATCTAAAGCAAAGTCAAATTCGCGATTAACTGCATCAAAAAATATTGGATCAGTTCCCCAGGCATTTTTCTGATCGAAATCTAAGTCGGATGAAATGAGATCAGGCATCATTTTCTCCAGCAAAAAACGGTAATAGCTGCGGCATATTGTGTGTTTCATACGCCTGAGCAATTTGTGGCCGCATGAATTCCCCGACCGTGGATCCATCAGGTAATGCAATATTGGCCATAAATTCGTCTTCAAACGCCGAAATACCCGCCGCGACCGCTTCCAACTTTGCTTTGATGACCAGATTTAAAGCCCGCCACCGTTGCCGGCAGGCTTGCTCATACTCTTTTTCAACCTGATTCGCGGTGCGCTTTTTGCCAGTCGGTGTTTTTTGAAACTGGGCATCATTACGATCAGGCAATGTCAGCAAAAACTTGATGTGTCGTTCATTCATTTTAAAGCTGACAACGGCCTGGTAATTTGTCCAGCCATGCATAAACTGGTCAGCGCCATAACGCTGTAAGGTGCGCTCAATCTCAGCCTTGCTGCTCTCGACGCTGACGCTGGTTGATTCTGCGTAGGCCATCAGGCGGACTCCCTTTGCAGCTTGTGCGCACGATGAATCAGCTTGCCGAGCGTAATGGCAGCCGGGCGCATTTCAGGATGAACCAGCCTGAGGGGGCGCTTATTGATAACGGCCAATTCACCGTTGCTGACCATTTCAAGGTTGTCTATCTCAATATTTGAGCTGTCGCCATCGATGAAAATAATTTTATGGCCAGGTGGTATGGGCCCCTTGTGCAATTGCCAAACAAGACGATGAGTAGCCACCCAGTCATCAGGCGGATAACCACTATCAAAAACCTTGGTCTGCCAGTAACCATCACTTGTGAATCTAACCGAACCAACCGGCAGATAATTCTTTGGCTGATGCCCCTTTTGAAAGGATGTCGCATTCGGGCCACTCGCACCTGATCCAGCAGGACGATCTTGGCCTTTAACAAAGCAACCATCCCGCCCGGTCATTATCCTGTTGCGTTTGCAAAAGCCCCGAACCTGCTCATAAGTAAAATCAGTGCCAAATTGCTGATTAATTTCTGCAGCCAATTGATGCCGGGGTATTTCTGCCCGGGCTTTCATGAAATCGACAATTGCCGGCGTCCAGTTCAGTAGTTTTCGTTTCATGAGTTCTCCAGCATTTTAGGTAACGAAACATTCCCCCGTTGATATTCAAGTCGCATTTCCTCTGCCTTTAAAACGACCGTCGCATTCTGAATCACTTGATTTGCGACGGTAGAAATCGCCTTGCTGCGGTCAATCTCTTTCTGCAGTTTTTCACCGGTGAGTTTTTCATCACCGAGGCGTTCGAGCTGAGCAAACAGGTGGTCATTTAAATCAGTCAGTTTGTTTTTCATCACTCACCATCCTTTTCGAATAATCTTGCGACAACGCCTGCTGCAGCATATTTATCTATACCGATTTGTTTTAAATGCCCTTGCTTTTCAAGGTTTCTCACTCGGGTAAGACTGATAGTGATTCCATAATCAGGATCTTTTTCGTGAACGTTTTCAACCACTGCCCTATTAATTTTTCTATGTACAATCAAAAATGCGCCTCGATTGAGAGCAGATAAAATACGAGGTTCAACTGAATCATCACTTCGTCTGTTTATGGCCGTTACTGATTCACCGGCATCATTAGGTTCAGGCCACATCACTCACCATCCTTGCCGTTTTTATCGGCTTGAATCCGGTCATATATCTCTTCACGATGCACGCTGACATCTTTGGGCGCATCGACACCGATACGCACCTGGTTGCCTTTGACGCCCAGCACATTAACGACCACGTCGTCACCGATCACCAGGCTCTCACCTACTCTGCGAGTTAATATCAACATTCCATTTCTCCTTGTTAGTTAGGTTGGCCGCTTGCGCCGGCCAGTCGGTGTGATCACGGGCTGGTGTTTTTGTCGGAGACACCCGCTCACACGGCCGCAGTTATTTGCCCCACCAACGGCTGGGGTAATGCCATCTCCTATCGTTTAAAAATCCAGCAGCGAACACTGCGTTTCTCAAGGTTTGAATGAATGGTTTTATTGCCTTCGTATTTACGCTCACGGCTGCCGGGCAAATAGCGACGCAGATCGGTGCTGTCCATCACGGGCAGGCCGTGTTGGCGGCATTTGCTTTGAAAGTGTTCGATATTGACGGCGATGGTGGCGTCAGGCGTGCCGGAATGATTCAGGCGATGTTCAGCAATCAGCCCATCGTCAAAGCCAATGGTGTCGATGTAGTCAAACTGCGCCCAAAATTGCTGAACGATGGGATGATCTTCATTCAGGGATTGCTGGCGCTTAACGGCCATATCTTCGATTAGCATACGAACCTTGCCGATAATTTCTTCCGGCAGGTCATGGATGACTTCTTTGAGGCAGTCGGTCATCGCCATGATTTTGGCGTGGTTTTCGACGATGCGCTGCAGCTTGATTTCGCTGTTTTTGCTCAGGTGTTTGCGGTAGTGTTCGAGGCGCTGTTTATACAGGGCCATAACGCGGTCGGCCTGCTTAACGCTCTGTAGCAAAAAGCCGCTGGTTTCACTGAGGGGTAGCATGTTGAGTCGGTCAGATGCCAGCTTGCCATCGTAGGAGTGATGGCTGCGATCAAAATTAAGATGCACGATACGCGTCAGGATAGCTTCGCTGGCCTGTACAGGCACATTCTGGACGATAGCCAGCCCCGCCTTAAAGCGCGGCTTCTTGGTGCTGTTGTCCTGCGATTTAATGCCGGTCACGCGACCAAACTCACCATCGAACAAATCCTTTTGCTCATCCCAGGCGAAGCGTTTTAGATGCTTTTCATTCGCTGGGTCTTCATTATCGGTCTCGTTAAATACTACCGGAAGATTGCTGACTTCGGCCATCTTGCGGGTGCGGCCGGCCAGTGTGGAGGCATTAGGGTTAAATGATTCGCCCTCTTTGCCCAGCAGCTTCCAGAGGAAATCAATCATGTCTGACTTACCGCTGCCGGCTTCACCGACGATTTCAAAGAATGGGTATGAGCGTGATGACTGGCGGATCTGCTCGACAAACAAACAGCCAAACCACCAGGCTAATGTGGCCACACCTTTTACGCCGAATGCGGTGATGTAGTCATTGAGCCAGCGGGTGTTGAATTTGGTATCAAGTGTTTGGCGGATATCGACATCGGTTTTGATGCCGGATTTGCGCAGCTGGAAGAATGACTCGGTATTCAGCTCAATAATGCGGCCGGATTCGACTGCGTATTTGTTAAATACATAGGTCTTGGTGTCGATGTCATAACCGATATAGTCGAGCGTGCGGACGATTTTGGGCACGTTTGACATCCACTGGCGGTAAAGCATGTCGAGATCCCCGCTTAAACCGGTGAAATGGGCACCGGGCGCTTTATGCATGGCGGCTTTTTTGAAATCACCGGCGGCGCCCAGCGTTTTACCGGCAAATGGCAGCAACTGCTCGGGTGAGTTATTGGCAAACCGGAAGCGGAAAAAATACTGGCCATCTTCGCCATTGTCGGGCTGCTGGAAATACAAAAAATCCATGCGGAAGGTGGCGATTTCGCGGATTTTTGAGGCTTGATTAAAGGCGTGTTCGTTGGCTTTTTGCACTTGTGCCGGCTCTGCCTCATCAATGGCGGTTTTTACGTCTTCATCACGCAAGTGGGAGGCATCGACACCCATCACGCCAGCCCAATACATGGTCTGGCCTTTTTGATATTCGGCTTTATCAACGCTGACCGCATAAGTGCGATTACGAAAAGTCAGAATGTAGTAAGTCTGGCTGGATCGGCGCTCGTAAATAAGGCGCGCTTTTTCGCTATAGCTGCTGGCCAGTTCTAACGCGCCCAGGTGGCGGTATTCATCCATGTTTTTTTCGGTGAGGCGGCCGGCTTTATAAAGGTCATTCCAGTCCTGTTTGGCTTCACCGCTGCTAGTCAACGCGGCGGTGACGGATTCGTTTATTTCACGCAGTTTTTCCGCGTGTTTATGCAGGAATTTACGGCCTGTTTTGTCATTATCAAGCGCAATAACCCAGTTGATATTTTTGCCCAGATACGGCTTGATGGCTTCAGTCGGGAACATGCCCGATGTCATGATCGCGACGGCTTTATAGCCAGCAAGATTTAAGGCGATGGCATCGAGAATGCCTTCACACCAATAAACCGTGTCGCCATTGTTAATTTGCATGCCGGCCGGCGGCCACCAGTAGCCTTTAAATTTGCCTTTGAAGTTTTTGTTTCTGACTTCGGATTCGCCATCTTCATTGGTGATGGTGACGTCTTCAATCAGCCGTTCCCACATCATGGTTTGTTCGGCATCGAGGAAAAAGCGTACGGTGGCCGTGCCCTTGTTGCCCATCGGATGCCAGTATTGGCCTTGTTGGTACCAGCCTTTTATTTGGCTGATATCAAAGCCGCGGATCATGGCGAGATACGCATCGGCGGTGGCGGTCGGGTTTTCTTCGGTCGCCTGGTACTTTTCGTTTAGCTTTTCAAATAATTCGGGGAACAGCTCTTTTGTGGTGGCCGAAAAATCACATTTATTGCTGCGATTGCACTGGACGCGGCCGGGCTTTTCCAGCCATGTCCATAGCTCCTTTTTGCCACATTCCGGGCAACGGCCGCGCAGGTATTGCTTGTCTTCGACCATTTCATATTCGCTTTTTAGCAGGTCGATTATTTGTGGGTTTAAGTCGTATTGCTGCATCAGATCATCCATTGCTGAGCGATTGTTGGGCGGCTTTGATGTAGCGGTCGGCGTCGTCTGATTCGATCAATACCTCGGCGTTGAATGCAGCCTTTAATTGCTTAAAGGTGGCATCGTTGCTGAGCATTTCAGCCAGTGCGGGGTTGCAAATCTGCATGCCCTGCCAAAGCTGTTGGCGCTCTGCCGGCGATAGTCGTTTGGTATTGATGTAATGCGGGCTGCGAAAGGCATTTACCTTGGGCACCCGCATCCAGTCAGGCGTCGAATCGCGCATGTTTAAGCCAGCAAGTTGAATGGCAACAGGGCAAAACGTTTATTGAGGGTGATCGTTCGGTTGGGTCGCTGGGGATGTCGGATATAAACCTGGTCACTGTTGGAGCTACTGACATCGATATACCAGCCGTGATCGTCCGTTTCGTGCCGGGCCAGTAATTCACTGACCAGTTCTTTTATTTCGGTACGGCTATAGCCATCTTCCATATAAATCGGGGCGATATAAGCCACGATGAAGTCAATCAGATCCTGTCTGCGACCGTGATAATTTTTGTAGTTGTTTTCAATCAGGCTTACCGCCTGATTAACCAGGACGATTTGGTCTTGAAGCTTGTTTATAAAAATGCCCATCTTTGTCTCCTATGGATATTGACGTTGTCCACGCAGTAAGCGTGTGGATGTTCGGTAGGTTCGAACGGGACGCGGCGCCCGTGGTGCGCTTCGATAATCGATGTGCCCGGCGGTCACGTTAAACATCAGCAAAATCAGCAGGCAGCGGGCTAATAACGGCGGTACTGATTCTTTGAATTCGACGTAAATCAAGCCACCGGCAATAGCGATGCTGACGATTTCGGCCTGGCTGTGTGCATCCAGCTTTAACGCGATGCTTTCAACATGACGATTTACCGTGCTCGGCGACCTAACCATCTTGAGCACGGCGATTTCTCCCCGCGTGTAGCCCTCACATAAATATCGCAGTACCCGCGCCTCTGTTTTGGTCAGCGGCCCAAGCTGTACGAGCGTGGCGATCACCTTTTTCATTTGGGTGATTTAACCAATATCAGGGTGTTTGCCATTGCGAGATACTGAACTCAGTCAAGCGGTGGCGTGTTGCCGTGGTCGGCGACCTGATTGTCGTAGACCTCAATACCGTATTCGGCCTTTAGGCCGGCATTAATAAGACGGCGCGTCAGGCTTGAAGGTGTAATGTTTTCAATGGCTGCGAGCTGATCGATTTTGGCTTTTACATTGATGGAATGGCGAATGCTCATCAGTTCAAAGCCGGTGTTTTTGGATGGTGTTTGCTGGGCTAACCCCATGGTTATGCTCCTGTTATAATCGCGATGACAAAGGAATAAAAACGATGACAGATGAAAAGTTAGCACCTAATTTAAGGTCAAACAAGAAAAAGTCAGGTGAAATCCAAAGATTGATGCTGGTCATGGAACACTTCGGCTTTGAACTGTTTGATTTTGCTAATAAATGTGCCGTATCAGAGCGCACACTAAAAAACCATATTTATGAAGATAAACCTATCGGCGGGGCATTATTGCGCTCAATACACCTTAATTTGGGTGTATCAATTGATTGGTTAATTAGTGGTCGAGGCTTAATGCTTTTGTCAGGGAAAGTGGCTGATGAACGACCAGATTATTCAGTCACTGATGATTTATCCGGCTTTGGAAATGAACTGGCGAACTGGCGTGGCGCTGCCACTGATGAGGAATGGAACTGGCTTCAAATAGAAATAGCCAGGTTGATTCATCAAAACTGGCCACCGGTGATCCGGCGTGGTTGATCCTGAGGAACTTTATCAGGCATTCAACAGCATCCATGATGAGGGTAGGCAGCTCTATATAGATACCTTTGTGTTGATATGTCACCTGCATCAGCAAGGCACTCATATTGGCAGCATCAAGCTACTCCGTGACTTGCTGCGAAAAGTTAATCAGCTCTCTCCTGTGGATCGGTCTGAGCTTTTCACTGCGGTCATCAATACACTCCCAGGCAACGAACAAATCTATGCCCTGGCGGTACCCATGCGGGCCGAATTCAAGTCCCTGTTTAACAGTAAAAACCAAGCCAAATCTGATAAGGCCCTCGGAAAAGCGTAAGAAACGTAAGGCTTTGTGATGCGGTTAATTTTATTTAATAAATATCAACAACTTAAACAATGATCCAGCAAAAACACTAAGCGTAAGATTTGTGTAATATCGCGTAAGGTCTTTTTTGTGGGACTAGGCTTATAGCAAGCTGTATCAATGGTTTCAGGCATATTTTAAAGCGTAATAAAAGTGTGAGGTTTTAGTAATTTTAAAGCGTTAGAACCTTACACCAATATTACGCAATTATTACGCTTTGCAAACACCTTAAAACACGTCTATTTAATTGATATATATAGTTTTATTTTATATTTATATATTTTATTACGCTTCTTACGCTTTTCCGATGGCCTCTAAAAATCTGAGCATTTCGGAGCTGACAACTTAAAGCCTATTATCAAAAGGAATTTTTAATTGACTGTAAAACATCAAGAAAACGGTAAATGGCTGTGTCAGATTGACCGCAAAGGTGTGAAGCGCATCCGTAAGGTGTTCAATACACAGGCCGCTGCTGAAATTTTTGAGCGGGAATACCTCGATAAGCACCGCAAAAAACTCGAAGTCATCCACGATAAGCGCACAATTAAAGAGCTGATTGATATCTGGTACCGGTATCACGGTGTAAACCTGTCAGATGGAGAGCACCGTAAGCGTTTGCTGGAACGCATGGCCACGGACCTGGGCAATCCAGTCGCGGCTAAACTGACGGCAACAGAGTTTCTTGATTACCGCTATAAACGCATCAATGGTAAAGACGATACCGTCAGCCCGAAAACCTTTAATAATCTGCACTCATACCTGAATGCACTCTATAAAAAGCTGCTGAAGCTGAAAGTGATCGATTATCACTGCCCTACTTCCGATATCGATATGATTAAGATTCAGGAGCGGCAGCTGGGTTATCTGTCGATTGATCAAATCGGTGAGCTATTTGAGGTATTGAAAAAAACCAGCAATGAATGCGTCTGGTGGATTGCGCAGGTCTGTATACGCACCGGTGCCCGTTGGGGTGAGGTCGAGAATATGACCAGAAAGCAGCTGCACAATAACTCAGTGACATTTGAATTCACCAAAGGCAAAAAGGTGCGCACTATCGCGCTGGATCCAGCGTTTTATAAATCGCTGATCAATTTTGCCAGGAACAAAGCGCCGAATGACCGCATATTCACCAACAGCTACTACACCTTTGCTGATTTGCTCAGAAATAGCGATATTGAAACGCCAAAAGGCCAGAACTCACACATTCTAAGACACACCTATGCCAGCCATTTCATCATGAATGGTGGCAATATCCTTACCCTGCAGCGGATCCTAGGCCATTCAGATATCAAAATGACCATGCGATATGCGCACCTGGCACCCGATCATTTACGCGACGCAGTATCGCTAGGACCGATGGGAAAAATCGAGAATTCAGCAAAAGAGCCAGACATTAAATAATGGCGGGATTATGGCGGTAAGCACCGCCACTTTCCGCCATTCACCGCCAGTTTAAATTTACACAATCGCCGGCTAACCGTTGATATTACTAGGATGTGGCTTTTACCTCTAAGCAGGTAAAGGTTTTCGAATCCCCTTGGGGACGCCATATCAGCCGGATTACGGCACATCAAGGCGCTGCATTGCAGCGCCTTTTTTGTTTCTGCGGTTTACATCAGGCGCCTGCTTACCAATAATCTTGAAAGGTTTTTTCAGGATGACTTTATGATTTCGAACAAAGTTCTATTACGTTTTTGGCAACTACTGGGCATTGCCGGCATGATGATGCTGAGCCAGTCATTGCTGGCTGCTGAACAACAACACGCGGATATCACTGATATCCATGCTGATAATTTGCCACAGTTTGTCAGCCAGTTAAGTGATGATTATTACCAGCAGCTGGAATCGCTGGTGACTTATTATCAGCTGTATCAACAAAAACGTGATCCGCGCGGCTTTAATGTCTGGCATCTGCGTGGCTTTACCCCGGCCCTTAAAGCACAACAAACTTATTATCAGGGTTTGCTGGAGACAGCGACGCCAGAAACGCGGACAACGGCAGAACAGCTGGTCACAATATTTAACGCACTCGACACAATTTCAACGCAGTTGATGATTTCATTTCGGGAAAACGATCCGGCTGCCTATCAGCAGGCAAAGACGCTGATCAAAGACAACAATGCATTGCTGGCAGATAAGCTAAAACAATTTTCGCTGGAAGCCGAAATCCGCGATATCAATTTGAATTAGCGTACCCGCCGCAGCATCCAGATCCCCAATCCGGCAAACAGCAGTGTCGGCAACGAGGCTGCCAGCCACGGCAATACACCAAATACCAAGCCAATATGCTGAAACGTCTGGTTAAATAAATGAAAACCGATACCAACCAGGGTGCCGGCCAGGATCCGGGCACCTACCGGTGAACTGCGCAGCGGCCCGAAAATAAATGGCACGGCCAGAAACACCATCACCGCTGAACTGAGCGGCATCATTACCTTGCTCCAGAATGCCAGCTGATACTGACTGACCGCCTGATGGTTGTCTTTCAGGTAACTCACATAATCCAGCAGACTCCACACCGGTAAAAAAGCCGGTGGTACCACCACCACATTGAGCATGCCGGGATTCAGTTGCGAACGCCATTTGGCGCGTTCCACGGCCCGAACTTCAATGCCGTCCTCATCAATCTCGCTTTGCACTACATCACTCAGCACCCATTCACCGTCCCGGTAACGGGCGCTGGCAGCACGGGTCACCATCCGCAACTGGTGACTGTCATCAAATTCGTAAATTTTGATGCCTTCAAAACGGCCATCACTGCTAATGCGTTCAATATGATTAAAATGCTGGCCATCACGGGTCCAGAAACCATATTCCGATTGGGTGCCTTCGGTGCCGGTTTTGGCGGTGTTTTGCAATGCCAGCGCTTTTTGTTCAGCCACCGGCCGCAGCACTTCGCCTACCAGCAACGCAACCAGCAGCAATAACACTGCCACCAGCATCACCGCTTTATTGATAAACCCGACCGAGACACCCGCCGCCCGCATGGCCACCAGTTCACTTTGACTGGCCAGTGTACCCAGCCCCAGAACACTGCCCAGCAACGCCGCCACCGGCAGTAATTCATATATACGTTTGGGCATGGATAGCAGCAAATATTGCAAAATTTGCAACAATCCGTAATTACCCTCACCCAGCTCATCCAGCTCGGCAATAAAATCCATAAAGGTATACAACGCCAGCAGCACCAGTAATACCAGCAAAGTGCTGCTGATAATGGTTTTGGCGATATAGCGTTGCAGAATCATGATGCCGCCTGCCCTTTTTGCCGCAGGTTTTGCCATTTGCGCTGTAATGGCTGGCGATTACTGAGCAACCACCAAATTAACAACATCAACAAATGCACCCAGATAAGCCCCAGCCACGGCACGATTTCGCCTTTTTCAACCCAGGCACGTGTTACCCCTAATAAATTGCTGTAAACAATATAAATCAGCACTGCCGGCAATAGCCCGGCATAACGGCCCTGACGTGGCCCGGCATGGGCCAGTTTCATGGCTAAAAGGCCCAGAATCACGGTCATGACGGCACTGCTGATACGCCACTGAATTTCGGCCAGATCTTCATTGCTACCACGCTGCCACAACACTGTCGTTGCCGTCGCTTTGGCTTTTTCACGGTATTGCTGTTGACCGCCTTTTTCGACCAGCAGACTGTGGCTGGCGTATTCCGCAATCACAAAGTCCAAGTCACCGGCATCACCCTCATAGCGATAACCGTCTTCGAGGATTAAATATTTGTCACCACTGCGCGGATCGACTTCAAAATGACCGCGCTCAGCCCGAAAGATCAGCGGCTTTGGCTCACGCTGAATTTCAATAAAGACATTTTGTAACTGACCGGTTTCTTTACTGACGCCTTGTGAATAAAAGGTCCAGTCACCTTTTTGGCTCTCTTTGAAACTGCCGGCAACCAGCCCGGTGGTATTGGCGGTGACCTTGGCTTTTTGCTCAAGTTGATAACGACCGGACAACACATCCGGCACAATCGATAAAGCCAACAAGCCGACAACAATCGCCATCAGCCCGGTAAACACCAGTACATTGCGGCGGATGCGATTACCGGCAATGCCGCAGGCGGCAATGACGGTCAGCTCGTTGTCGGCACTCATCCGGCCGAGCCCCAGCAACACCGCTAAAAATGTCGCAATCGGCAACAATACTGACAACGCGCCCAGCGAGTTGAGCCATAACAAACTGAAAATAACATCGGCCGGCAGGTTGCCAACTGCGGCATCAGCCAGATACCGTGCAAAGCGTGTGGCAACATAGATCAGCCATAGCACCCCGACCACAGCAATCAGGTTAATAAAAAACTCCCGCAACATATAGCGGTCTATCAAGCTGAACTGAGCAGCAAATAACTGACGAAGCGCGGGCATTATTGGCAGGTCTTGTTTAGAATAGGGTCACGAATGGCGGCCATAAAAGCGCAGTCTAAACCATCTACACCGACAGGAGAAATTCATGCAGTATTTTGTAAGCAGCGACGTTTTATCAGCCCAGGCAACTGACTGTATTGCCGTAGCCGTTTTTGAAGACGGTCAACTGAGCCCTTCAGCGGAAAGTCTGAACAGTGCCAGTCAGGACAAACTGAAAAGCTGCTTTGCCCGAGGTGACATTACTGGTAAAGCAGGTCAATTACTGTTGCTACAGGATTTGCCCGGCATCAACAGCCCGCGGGTATTGCTGGTTGGCGGCGGCAAACACGGCAAAACCAGTGAAAATGATTTCAACAACGCCTGCCTTGCAATGGCTAAATGGCTTAATGAATCGGCTGCCCAATCAGCCATCAGCTGTCTTTCTGACATCCCGGTAAATGGCCGTAACGATGCCTGGAAAGTCCGCCAGACTGTCATTAACACCGAAACAGCACTTTATAAATATAGCCAGACCAAGAGCCTGTTTAAACCGGTCGACAAGCCGCTGGAAAAACTCGGTTTTGCCGCCTCTGACGTCAATCAGGCAGATTTTGAACAAGCAGCCAAAACGGGAACTGCGATTGGTCATGGTATGAACTTAGCCCGTGAGCTTGGCAATCTGCCGGGTAATATCTGCACACCGACCTATCTCGCTGAGCAGGCCATTAAACTTGGTCAGGAATATCCATCGGTCAAAGTCGATGTGCTGGAAGAAGAAGACATGGCCGAACTGGGTATGGGATCGCTGCTTTCAGTATCCCGTGGCAGCCGCGAGCCTGCGAAGTTAATCACCATGAATTACGGCGGTGGCGGTGACAGCAAACCGGTTGTACTGGTCGGTAAAGGGCTGACCTTCGATGCCGGCGGTATTTCACTGAAACCGGCACCGGGCATGGATGAGATGAAATACGATATGTGTGGCTCTGCCAGTGTATTAGGCACGCTGCGCGCCGTTGCTGAACTGAATTTGCCTATCAATGTAATCGGCGTGGTGCCCAGCTCAGAAAACATGCCCGATGGCGATGCCAATAAACCCGGTGATGTGGTCACCAGCATGTCTGGTCAGACCATCGAAATCCTCAATACCGATGCTGAAGGTCGCTTGATTCTCTGCGATGCTTTGACTTATAGTGAACGTTTTGAACCCGACACCGTAATTGATATTGCCACGCTGACCGGTGCGGTGATTGTGGCATTGGGCAGTAATGCAACGGGTTTGATGGCCAACAATCAGGATCTTGCCGATGATTTGATTAAGGCCGGTAATGATAGTTTCGACCGCGTCTGGCAGTTACCACTGTGGGACGATTATCAAAAACAATTGGACAGTAACTTTGCTGATATTGCCAATGTGGGTGGTAAAGAAGCAGGCAGTGTCACCGCCGGTTGCTTCCTGTCGCGCTTCACCGAAAAATTTAAATGGGCGCATCTGGATATCGCCGGTACCGCCTGGAATAGTGGCAAAGACAAAGGTGCTACCGGCCGGCCGGTCACATTATTGATGCAATACTTGTTGAATAAAATTGGCCAATAACCCCAGATGACCCGGGTCAGTTTTTATATTTTAAAGAGTCAGAAAGCACAAAGCCGGCAGGCATTCGCTTGCCGGCTCGCTGAAAAAGCCTGGCGCGATGGCCATCAGGTATTTATTTACACCGAAAACGCTGATCAATCTGCTGCGATGGATGAAGCGCTGTGGGCTTTTCGGCCAGAAAGCTTTGTACCGCATGAAATCATGTCCGACGCTTCGGCTGTGACTGCACCGGTTCTGATCAGTCATAACAACACGCCACCGCCCCGTTTGATGGACGTATTGATCAACCTGAATGCTCAGCAGCCGATGTTTTTCAGTCAGTTTGAACGGCTGGCAGAAATCATTGATACCGATGAACAAGTCAAACAACAGGGCCGGCAACGCTATAAGTTTTATCAGGACCGTGGCTATCCACTGGAAAGCCACACCCTTTAAGCCGAAGCAGTCATGACCAGCCAACCATGAAGCGGGTATAATGCCCGCTTTCTTTTTGCCAATAACGCGACAAATCATCCATGGATAAAACCTACACGCCCGACGCCATCGAACAACGCTGGTATCAATTCTGGGAACAACGCGGCGAATTCAAACCCAGCGGTAAAGGCGTTCCCTACGCCATTATGCTGCCGCCACCGAATGTTACCGGCAGCCTGCATATGGGGCATGGTTTTAATAACACCATCATGGATTTACTGACCCGTTATCACCGCATGAAAGGCGATAACACCTTATGGCAACCGGGCACCGATCATGCTGGTATTGCCACACAGATGGTGGTTGAGCGTCAGCTGAACGCCGATGGTAAAACCCGCCATGATTTAGGCCGCGATGCGTTTATCGACCGCGTCTGGGAGTGGAAAGCAGAGTCCGGCGGTAATATCACCCGTCAGTTACGCCGCCTCGGTTCATCGCTGGACTGGTCGCGGGATCGTTTCACCATGGACGATCAGCTGTCGGAAGCGGTTAAGCAAGTCTTCGTACAGCTTTATGACGAAGGGTTGATTTATCGCGGCAAACGACTGGTCAACTGGGATCCGGTGCTGCACACGGCGGTGTCGGATCTGGAAGTCTTGTCAGAAGAAGAAAACGGCTATTTATGGCATTTCCGATATCCGCTGACTGATGGTAGCGGTCATCTGGTGGTCGCCACCACCCGTCCGGAAACTATGCTGGGTGATACCGCGGTGGCGGTGCATCCTGAAGATGAGCGCTATCAGCATTTAATCGGCCAGACCATTACCCTGCCACTGGTCGGCCGTGAAATTCCGATTATTGCCGATGATTATGTCGATCGCGAATTTGGTACCGGTTGCGTAAAAATTACCCCGGCACATGACTTTAACGATGCCGAAATGGGCAAACGTCACGATCTGGAGATCATCAATATTCTTACCATTGATGCTGCTATCAATGACAATGCTCCGGCAAAATATCAGGGCATGGATCGTTTTGTTGCCCGTAAACAAATTGTTGCTGATCTGGATTCGCTCGGGTTATTAGAAAGCATTAAAGACCACAAATTAATGGTGCCACGCGGCGATCGCTCAGGCGCCGTGATTGAGCCATTATTGACCGACCAATGGTATGTGAGAGCCGATGTGCTGGCCGCGCCAGCGGTTGAAGCCGTCAAATCCGGCAAGGTGAAATTTGTCCCCGGCAACTGGGATAAAACATTTTATAACTGGATGGATGGCATTCAGGATTGGTGTATTTCACGGCAGATCTGGTGGGGCCACCGTATTCCGGCATGGTACGACGCGGATGGCAATATTTATGTCGGTCACGATGAAAAGACCGTGCGCGAAAAATATCAACTGCCTGCTGACTTAGCGTTAACCCAAGATGAAGATGTTCTTGATACCTGGTTCTCCTCAGCTTTATGGCCATTCTCAACATTAGGCTGGCCAGACAACACCGATGCCCTGAAAACCTGGTATCCAGGCAGTGTCCTGGTCACCGGCTTTGACATTATCTTCTTCTGGGTTGCCCGGATGATGATGATGGGCATTCACTTTATGGGTGATGTGCCGTTTAAAGAAGTCTATATCCACGGTCTGGTGCGTGATGCCCACGGCCAGAAAATGTCCAAGTCCAAAGGCAATGTGCTGGATCCGATTGATATTATTGATGGTATTGATCTGGAAACGCTGGTCAACAAACGCACCAGCGGCATGATGCAACCGCAACTCGCAGCCAAAATCGACAAAGCCACCCGTAAGGAATTCCCCGACGGTATTGCGCCGCACGGCACTGATGCGCTGCGTTTTACCTTTGCCTCACTGGCCACCACCGGTCGTGATATCAACTTTGATATGAACCGCATCGCCGGTTATCGCAACTTCTGTAACAAACTGTGGAATGCCGCCCGCTATGTCTTAATGAATACCGAAGGTCAGGATACCGGCATTGATAACAACGATATTGAACTGAGCCTTGCCGATCGCTGGATCATTTCACTACTGCAACAAACCGAACAAAACGTTATCAAAGCCATCGACAGTTACCGCTTTGATCTGGCAGCGCAGGCGATTTATGAATTTGTCTGGGATAACTACTGCGACTGGTATTTAGAATTATCCAAACCAGTATTAAACAGCGATAGTGCTAGCGAGGCTGCCAAACGCGGCACCCGCCGGACCTTGGTTCGGGTGCTGGAAGCGACCTTGCGACTGGCGCATCCGATTATGCCGTTTATTACTGAAGAGATCTGGCAGACCATCGCACCGCTGGCCGGCAAATCGGGTGATACCATCATTAATCAGCCCTATCCTGCTGCGGATGACAACAAAATTGATACATCTGCGGTCGCCGAAATGGAGTGGGTCATGCAGTTTATTACCGGTATCCGATCGATTCGCTCGCAAATGAATATCGCGCCGAAAAAGCCCTTACCGGTACTGCTTAAAGACGCCGCAGAACTGGATCAGCAACGTTTGCAACAAAATCGCGACTTTATCAGCAAGCTCGCTAATCTTGAGTCCATTGAACTCCTGACCGGTGAAGCGCCGGCTGCCGCCACGGCGCTGGTCGGCAAAATGGAGATCCTGATCCCACTGGAAGGACTGATCGATAAAGACGCTGAAATCGCCCGCCTTGATAAAGAAATCGCCAAGCTCGATAAAATTATCAAACAATCAGCCGGCAAACTCAGTAACGAAAACTATGTTGCCAAAGGACCGGCAGATGTGGTCGCCAAAGAACGCGACAAACTGGCCGAATTAGAACAAGCTTTGTTGCAACTGACGCAACAGCGTCAGGCATTGGGCTAATTTAACCTACCCAGAAACCTTGCGCGACCTAATCAGTCAATAACACATGGGCTTGTTTATCTTTCATCTCCGCCACTGTTGTGAGCTGAAAAAGCGTCAATCAAGGCGCGAGGAGAGCCGTTTAGTTATTCTAAACAAACAACGAGCAACGCAGAGTGGCGCTTTTTCAGCCACAACCCGAAGGGCTGGGACTATTTTTGCGTCCGACTGCGTTGTCAATCGCTGATGTAGAATAACTACACGGCGCGATTTCCGCCTTGCTGGACACAAAAATAGCCACCAGCAGTGGTGGATTTGAAAGATAAATAAGCCCTAGCATCTGCCGGTGTTATTGCCGGCAGCAATTTGTTGTAATGGCTGATATGAATATACCTACAGACATCAACCCCAACGATACCCGCGGCGAAGCCTTGTTGAGCCTGCATTTCAATAACCGCTTTGTACGCGAATTGCCAGCTGACCCGGACACTGAAAATGTCCGCCGTCAGGTACTTGCTGCCTGCTATACCTTTGTTAATCCAACACAGGTTGCCGCGCCCTATCTGATTGCTTATTCACCGGAAATGGCCGCTGATATTGGTCTCAGCCCGCATGACTGCGAAGCAAAACAATTCGCTAATGTGTTTGCCGGCAACGAATTATTGCCCGGTATGCAGCCGCATGCTCAATGTTACGGCGGTCATCAGTTTGGTAACTGGGCCGGTCAGCTAGGCGATGGCCGGGCCATCAATCTGGGTGAAGTTGAAGATCGGCACGGGGTACTGCAAACCCTGCAACTCAAAGGTGCCGGCGAAACACCTTATTCACGCAGTGCCGACGGACTCGCCGTTTTGCGATCTTCGGTGCGTGAGTTTTTATGCAGTGAAGCCATGTTTCACCTTGGTATTCCCACCACCCGGGCATTAAGTCTGGTCGGCACCGGCGAACAGGTGATCCGCGATATGTTTTATGACGGCCGTCGCAAAGCCGAACCGGGCGCTATCGTTTGCCGCGTAGCGCCATCATTTTTACGGATTGGCAGTTACGAAATTTTCAGTGCCCGCGATGATATTGATAATTTACGCAGGCTGGTTGACTTCACTATACGCAATCATTTTCCGCATCTGGGTGAGCCCGGTACCGAAACTTATCTGAAGTGGTTTAAAGAAGTTTGCGGGCGAACCGCAACGCTCGTTGTGCACTGGATGCGGGTCGGTTTTGTCCATGGTGTGCTCAATACCGACAATACCTCGATTCTTGGTCTGACCATTGATTATGGCCCGTATGGCTGGATTGATAATTACGATCCCGACTGGACCCCCAACACCACCGATGCGACCGGCAAACGCTACCGCTTTGGTCATCAGGCACAGATCGCCCAGTGGAATTTATTTCAGCTGGGTAACGCCATTTACCCACTGATTGAAGATGCCGAACCATTGCGGCAAATCCTCAATGATTTTGTCGATTTTTATACCGATAAATGGCAACAAATGCGCGCCGACAAACTGGGGCTGAAAAAATACAACGGTGATGCCGATCACGAGCTGAATCAGGATCTGCAAAAAATTCTGCTGCTGACGGAAACCGATATGACGATTTTTTATCGCAAACTGGCCGAACTCCCCTGCGAAAATGATCAACAGTCTGATGCTGAATTACTGGCTGTGATCCATGATGCCTTTTATGCGCCGGACAGTCTGAGTCAGGCTGACAAAACCGACATTGTTGGCTGGCTGCGCCAGTACCAACAGCGTGTGCAGCAAGATGGTATCAGTGATGCGGATCGCAAAATCGCCATGAACCGCGTTAATCCCAAATACGTGCTGCGTAATTATTTAGCACAACAAGCCATTGATAAAGCTGAACAAAATGATTTCAGTGAAGTATGGAAACTGCTGGAAATCATGCGTAAACCTTACGATGAACAGCCCGAATATGATGATTATGCTGGCAAACGCCCTGACTGGGCGCGGCAAAAACCCGGCTGTTCTATGTTGTCTTGCAGTTCTTAACTGGAGTTGATGATGAAGTTACGCCAACATTTGTTTGCCATCGGTCTCAGCGCTTTAATCGGTCCGCTAAAGGCAGCGCCACTGGATACCGACAAACTTGAGATCACAACAGTCGGCGAGGGTTTGGGTCTCCCCTGGGGCATGACCTTTATTGATGACCATCATCTTCTGGTGACCAATAAAGCCGGTGCATTAAACCGCGTTGATATCCGCAATGCTGCAAAAACCCGCATCAGCGGCATACCCGATGATATCAATACCAGTGGCCAGGCCGGTTTTCTCGATGTCGCCACCCCGCCCGATTTTGCCGATAGTGGCTGGATTTATTTCACCTACAGCAAAGATGTCGACGGTCAGGGCGCCACTACGCTGGCACGTGCCAAGCTGAATGGCGAATCGTTAAGTGACTGGCAGGATTTATTGGTGACTGATTCCCGCACCGGTAAAGGCCAGCATTACGGCAGCCGGGTAGTGTTTGATAATCATGGCCATGTGTTTTTTGGCATCGGCGATCGTGGTGAACAGGATCAGGCGCAGGACTTATCACGCCATAATGGCAAAATTTTGCGCCTGAAGCTCGATGGCAGCGTGCCTGATGATAATCCGTTTGTCGGTCAGGATAATGTCCATCCGGAGATCTGGAGCTATGGTCACCGCAATCCGCAAGGCATGTTTTATAACCGGCAAACCGATACCTTATGGGAAATTGAGCACGGCCCGCGCGGTGGCGATGAAATTAACCTGATTGAAGCCGGCAAAAACTATGGCTGGCCAGAAGCCTCTCACGGCAAAGAATACTGGGCGCCGGTCGCGGTTGGTGAAAAACAAGTTAAAGGCATGGAAAACGCCGTAAAAGTCTATATTCCATCCATTGCCCCCAGTGGCCTGCTGCAATATCAGGGCAATGCTTTGCCGGAATTACAGGGCGATTTATTAACTGGTGCCATGGTTTTGCAGCATCTCAATCATATTGAAATGGATGGTCTGAAACCCGTTGATGAACATCGTTATTTTGAAGATCAGCAACAGCGTGTCCGTAATGTTATCGAAGGCCCTGGAGGTTTGTTGTATTTCGCTACGGATAATGGTCAAATCAAACAGCTGAAACCTGCCGGTAACTGACCTGGACTTTATCAAGGATGATTGTCTGATGCTTTCTGCACGCTAGCTGATTTGGAACACAAACTATGTTGCTGCTTATTTTCTAAACATTGTTGTCAGGGATGATAAACCTTCAAAAACTGACAGAACCCCTAAAACAAGGGCGTGCAAAGCTCTGGTTGCCGGTCAGTATTGTGCTGCTTTTGTTACTGGCTTTTGGTCTTTATCAGCAACAAATGAATGCTGCCGGCCAACCACAGTGGCAAAAACTGCGTATCGCCTATGCGATTGAGCCACCCTACGCTTTCCTTGATGAAAACCAGCGGGTCACCGGCGAATCATCGGAGTCGGCCCGACAAATCGCGGCCATGCTTGGCGTTAAAGATATTGAATGGCTGCAACTTCCGTTTGCTGAGCTCATTCCTGCCTTACAAAACCGGCAAGTGGATCTGATAGCCGCCGGCATGTTTATCAACCGTCAACGGCAAAATCAGGTGCGTTTCAGCATACCAACATTGCAGGTTTATCCGGGCCTGTTAGTGCCGGCTGACAGCACGCTGTGTTTCAGCAGTGATTTTCAGGAAAACCTGACCGCCGGGCGGCGGTTTGTGGTCATTGAGGGCTCAGTTGAGGCAGCAAAACTGGCCAATTTACAGCCAGCCGCTGATTATCAGACCGTGAGCGATTTACCGGCAGCGATTGATAAACTCAATCACCATCTCAGCGATGCATTATTGTTATCACTGCCGACTTTGCAAACACTGGCCGCCGGCCAACCGCAATTCAGGGTGATTGCACTGGATACCGAGGTATCAGAACGCTTGCCGGCGGATTATGTGGCGTTTGCGTTTAACCGGCAAGATACCGATCTGCTGCTTGCCTGGAATCAGGCTATGCAACAATGGCTGGGCAGCGAAGACCATCTGCAAACCATCAGTCGTTTTGGATTTGATCAGCAGGATATCGCCATCACGAATAGTCGCTGAATTACCATGCTGGTTACAAAATTCACCAAAACTTCATCGGTACCGTTAATAATGTTCTAATATCTTCTTGTGCGTAAGCAACCAGCAGGCCACCGGGTTGTCACAAAGCACTGGTGCAGTAATAAACAGGAATCCGTAAATGCGTATGCTGAAAACACTTACCGGACTCAGTTTGCTGCTCTACAGCGGAATGAGTCTGGCCGACATGACTTTTCTGGTGCAGGATCAGGATGGCAAACCTCTGCCCGATGCGGTGCTGGAAATCGTCAGCGATCCGGTCAAACCGGGTGACAACTCAGATCTGGGCATTGTTGATCAAATAGAAAAAGCCTTTGTACCTGAACTCGTTGTCATTCAGAAAGGCCAGCTGGTGGACTTTCCCAATAGCGATAATATCCGCCATCATGTTTATTCATTTTCACCGGCCAAAACCTTTGAACTGAAACTTTATGCTGACCGGCCGGAAGAACCGGTGTTATTTGATCAGCATGGTGTGGTGGTTCTGGGCTGTAATATTCATGACTCAATGGTCGGTTATATCTACATCGCTGCTGACCGGCGTGTCAGCAGAACTGACCATCAGGGCAAAACCACGCTACCGGTCACATCAGACACTAGTGAGATAAGCGTCTGGCATGCCAATCAGACTAAAGGCCCTGAAAACCGTGATATTTATACCGTCGGCACACTCGAACAAAGTGCTGATAAACAACATTATGTGGTGACACTGGAAGTCACGCCGCCGCCGGCCCGTGATACCTTTGAAGACACTTTCCGTGCGACTTTCGAATAACAGCATCAGACAACAGATTGTTTTATTACTGGCGACACTTGTTTTACTGACAACGGTGGTGATTCAGGTCACCTCGTGGTGGTCGGCCAGAAACTTCAACAATCAACAGATCCAACAGCAGATACAAAACGCCATTAATATCCTGACCGAGTATTCAAGGACACGGGAGGAATTGCTGGTGACCGCATCAAATGTGCTCACAGCAGACTTTGGCTTTAAAAGTGCTGTTGCCACCGCTGATGAGCCAACCCTGCGCAGTATGCTGGAAAATCACGGCCGGCGGATTGATGCCGACCTTATGTTACTGACCACGCTGGAAGGCAAACTGATTGCCAATTCAGATGATTTTCAACCGGACCGGCAACTATTGAAAAAAGTAGAAATTGCGCTGCAAGCGATGCCGAACCGCTCACAGCTTGTCGAACTCAATGGCCGGTTGTTTCAACTTATTATGCAACCGGTGCTGGCGCCGCGGCCCATTGCCTACACACTCATCGGCTTTGAAATTGATTATGAGATCCTGCAAAAGTTAACCGACCTTACCATGATGGATTTAAGTTTTCTGTCAAAAGATAAAGTGCTGCTGACCAGTCTGGATATGATGATGTCAAAGGAAGCTTTTATGCAGTCGATGAGCCGTAAAGAATACAACTGGCTCATCTGGTCAAGACCGGCTTTTATCAACACCTCGCTTGAGCCTTTAACGCCACAATTTAATCCGGTAAGCGTTGTTTTAACAGCAGATCTGCAACCCATTTATAAAGAATACGATAGTCTCGCATTGAAAATTATTGGCCTAGCCGCCGCTATCATGCTGACTTCTATCTTAAGCGGTATCTTTTTTGCCAATCGTATCGCCAACCCTATCCGGCGGCTTGTCGGCGTCGCCGAAAAATTTTCCAACGGCGATTACTACCAACAGGTGGAGGTTGGCAAAAGTAGTGTTGAAATCAGATCGCTGTCTGATGCGTTGCAAACCATGGGGCAAAATATTCAGCTCCGTGAACAGCAAATTACCTATCAGGCAGAACA
>FYBJ01001729.1_pt1 | contig 143387 bp, 138 predicted proteins | sample 1134611 | NCBI WGS metagenome assembly FYBJ01 (sample SAMEA104116008, study PRJEB20421) | marine metagenome | isolation source: marine
GACCCGGTTCGCGTTGTCAGCAGCTCTTCCAAGAAGGGCAAGAAGGAAGCTGCGGCCTGATCATGGAGAGCCAAGGCATCGGCTTTGGCGCAATGGTTTTTGCTGCGCTCTCGGTCATAACGTTGCTTTGGTCCGGTTGGTGGACAGACCGGCGGTATGCACGATTCGACCGTATCCCCGGTCACTACGATTTCAAGGGGCGAGTCACGCGGCTTGATTCGCGGCATCAGATGGCGTGGTTGTTGCCAGTCCTTTTTTCGCTGCTAATCGCCAGTTACGGGGTACTGTTTTACTTCGTACCTCTCCAATTGCATAACGGTGATCCGTCGACTGGTTTGGTGTTGGTGTGCCTTGTCTTACTGGCCACCCAAGGACTGATCCTGTGGTTGCTTGCGCGCTGGGCGCGCTCGCAAAATCAATAACCCCGCCCGGCAGGAGGATTGCCGAGCGGGGTTCTTTTTGCGCTGCGCCTGTGGAGGGGGTAAGGGGCGCAGCGCTGAGTTGAATTCGTGATCAACCGGGCAGGAATACGCCGTCGGTAACGTGGATCACGCCGTTGGAGACATTGACGTCTGCCTGCGTGACGGCCGTCGAGCGGCCAGCTGCATCAGTGATCACAATCGTGTTGCCAGATAGGCGCGCGGTCAGTTTCCCGCCAGCCAGCGTGTCGATTGTCGCTGACCCGCCGTGCTTGTTGATCAGCGATACAAGGTCGCCGCTTGAGACATTGCCCGCCACAGCGTGGTAGGTCAGAATGCCTGTCAGTGTGCCTTTGTTTTCAGGCTTCACCAGAGTTTCAACTGTGCCAGCCGGCAGCTTGGCGAAAGCGGTGTCGGTTGGTGCGAAGATCGTGAATGGGCCCGGGCTGGACAGGGTGTCCACCAGGCCTGCAGCCTGAACTGCCGCGACCAATGTGTTGTGAACGCCGGTACCTTGTGCAGCCGCTACGATGTTCGGCTGTGATGCCTCTGCAGATTTGTGATCGTGGGCGATTGATGGCGCTGCTACGGCCAGGCCTGTGGTGGCCGCGATCGCCGCGAATGCTGCAGCTTTGAACTTGTTTGAAGTCTTCATAAGTACTCTCCTTTGAGTGCTAAGCCCCGTCCTGCTTGCATGGAGAGTTACGGGCGCCGCCCACCGGCGGATGCAGCGGACGCAAATTTTTCCTAAATGAGGCGGAAATTGCCTTCGGCTACGACAGGCCCGGCGTCCTGATCTGCGGGTTTTCCGCCCAGCGGCTCGCGCGTCAGCAATAGCTGCGCGCCATCAGCCATATTGCGCGTGATATCGTCGGGCAGAGGCACACGGCGTTCCTCGCCCGGCACAACCACGCCGAGAGATTGAAGCGCGCTGCCGTCGCTGGGAACCAGCCACAATTCATGGTCATGAACACCGTCAGCCGATAGACCGCTGGCGGATACCAACATTTCCTCGCTTGCCGGCAGATAGGTGACCCCCAATCGCAGAGTCGTGTCGCCAATCGGGATGGAGGCCATTAGCGGCGCTTCAGCCGCAGGGGTGACAGGATCAGGCCCGTTACCGGGCAGCGCGAGGAATGCGAGTGCAATCGCAGCCGCCGCGCTTGAGAGCCCGGTCGCCCATTTCCAGCGGGTCAATTGTTGGCTCAGGTCAACCACATTGCCGCCTTGCGGTGTGTGGGCGCGAGCATCTACCTCCTCTTTTATGCGTTGCCACAGCTCCGGGGAGGGCGCGACGCCTGCCACTTCATCCAGCAACGGCGCAAGTTGGCGCTCCCACTTCGCGACTGCCTGTGCGAATTCCGGCTCGCGTGCCACACGCCCGCGCGCGGCAAGCAAGTCTTCGCCTTCCAGCAGGCCGAGAGCATATTCTGCCGCGAGCAATTCGTCGCCAGTCAGTTCATCAAGGCGTGGGTCAATGCTCATTCGCCAGCCTCCAGACATGCTTTGAGCTTTGCCAGCCCGCGTCGGATCCAGCTTTTCATCGTGCCAAGCGGAACGTCCCGTGCCTCGGCCAATTCGACATAGGTCTTCCCACCAAAGAAGGCCTCGCGGATGTTTTCGCGCTGGTTCGCTTCAAGCGTTTCAAGGCAGGTATGCACCCGTGCATTGCGTTCTGCATCAATCATCAGACTGTCAGCCAATGGCGCATCGTCCGCGATGGGTGCAGCCTCGTCAATATCGACGGCACCTGCGCGGACTTTACCCGTGCGAAGGCGATCCACCGCGCGGTTGCGCGCGAAGGTTGCGAGCCAGCTGATCGGGCTGGCACGGCCCGGGTCATAACGGTCTGCCCGCTGCCACAAATTCACATAGACGTCCTGCAACGCGTCCTCGGCTTCTTTTCTGTCACCCAAGATACGATAGCAGATTCCGAAAAGTTTCACCTGTGTCGCGCGGTAGATTTCCTCAAGCGCGGCACGATCGCCGTTGGCCAGCCGGACCATAGCCGCTTTCAGCGCTGCGCGGGCTTCTGGGGACGCATCCGCCACTAGTCGCAACCCTCTGTGCCACAATCCCGCTCGCGTTCGATCTGGATCGTCGAGTGATTGATGCCAAACTCGTGTTCCAGCTTGTGGCCGATTGAGTGCAGAAAGCTGTCGCCCGGATGGCCATCGGGCACGACCAGATGCACGGTCAACGCGGTCTCGGTTGTCGACATTGGCCAGATGTGCAGATCATGCACCTCGCTCACACCTTCGCATTTCGCAAGGAAAGCACGCACCTTGGTCTCGTCCACATTCTCGGGCACTGCGTGTAGGCCCAGCTTGATGCTGTCTTTCGCCAGACCCCATGTGCCCCATGCGATCACTGCAACGATAATCAGGCTGGTGACCGGATCGATCCAGATTTGTCTGGTATAGAGGATTGCAAGGCCTGCGATCACCACGCCCAATGATACCAGCGCGTCAGCCGCCATGTGCAGGAAGGCTCCGCGAATGTTGAGGTCATTTTTGCGTCCGCGCATGAACATCAGCGCCGTGAATGTGTTGATCGCGATCCCGATCCCGGCAACCACCACCATGGTCATGCCTTCGACCGGAGCAGGCTCAAGAATGCGGTGCATTGTTTCGAACAGGATCGCGCCAATGGCGATCGCCAGCAACATCGCGTTGGCCAGCGCAGCCAGGATCGTCGAGCTCTTGAAGCCATAGGTATAGCGCGGGGAGGCTGGTTTCTTCGCCGCGACGCTTGCGCCCCAGGCGAGCATCAATGCGAGCACATCTGACAGATTGTGGCCTGCATCGGCGACCAATGCCATCGATCCGGACAGAAAGCCGTAGGTCGCTTCGACGATAACGAAGGCACTGTTTAGAACGATGCCGATTGCAAAGGCGCGCCCGAAATCGGCCGGTGCATGAGAATGACCGCCAGCCCCATGGCTGTGGCCATGCGAATGCGATTGTGAATGGCTATGCGCCCCGCCCATGGCTTCTAGTCATAGACGCAGGAATCAAGCCCGTCACGCCTTACAACTCCCATACGTGCGGATATCGTGTTTGCGTAACGCCTTGTGAAACCGGTCGGATTGACAACCGGGCGTTGCTTGGGGAGGGGCAGCGCCGCCGCCATGCGCGCGGCTTCGCTTTGGGAGAGCCGCGCGGCGGAATGCCCGAAGTAACGCTGCGCGCCAGCCTCTGCGCCATAGGTTGCAATGCCGGTTTCAGCGACATTTAGATAAACTTCCATGATCCGCTGCTTGCCCCAGATTTGCTCAATCAGGAACGCGAACCAGGCTTCGATACCTTTGCGGAAATAGCCACCGCCTTGCCACAGGAAGACGTTCTTGGCGGTCTGTTGCGTGATGGTGGAGCCGCCGCGAATGCGCCCCCCTTGGGCATTGCGCGCGGCGGCCTTGGCGATGGCTTCTGTATCGAACCCGTTGTGGCTGCAGAACTTGCCATCTTCCGCCGCGATCACGGCACTGACCAGATTGCGGTCGATAGAGTCGAGCGATTCCCAGTCTTTGCTAAGCCCGTGCTCCCACACTTCTTCGTCCAGGATCATTGTCGCGGTGATCGGTACGGGCACCCATTTGTAGAATATGACCAGCACGAAGCTGAGAAACACAAAGCCAAGGATCGCCTTGGCCGTCCAGCGCAGCAGGGTGCGTCCGGGCGAGCGGCGCAGATTGCCAAAGCCATCACGGATGCGGGGAAGGATTGCGAGACGCATGTTGGTGCAAATAGGCGCGTGATGACACGTGCGCAATCAGGAACGCGCTTGCGACTTCGGCGCGAAGATGCTTGGAAGTAATTAACACGGGGATTGGGAGAGAATCGATGAAGTTCATGCGCAATACAGCAATGTCGCTGGCCCTCAGCACAGCAATGCTGGCAATGCCGGCTATGGCGGATAGCGGCGAGATCGCAGCGGCGGTCGAAGCCGATTATGACGCCTATCTCGACGATCTGTTTGTGCATTTCCACCAGAACCCCGAGCTTTCGTTTCTGGAGACCAAAACCGCCGCGCGCATGGCCGCAGAATTGCGTGATGCCGGGCTTGAAGTAACAGAGAATGTTGGCGGAACCGGCGTGGTCGGCATGCTGCGCAACGGCGACGGTCCGCTGATCCTGCTGCGCGCAGATATGGACGGGCTGCCGGTCGAAGAAAAGTCGGGGCTCGATTATGCGTCCAAGGCCAAGCAGGTCGGGCAGGATGGCGAGGAATACTCGGTCATGCATGCCTGCGGGCACGATGTGCATATCACCTCTATGGTCGGCACGGCGCGCTTGCTGGCGTCGATGAAGGACCAATGGTCGGGCACGCTTATGTTCGTGGTCCAGCCCGCTGAAGAGCGTGTGGGCGGGGCGAAAGCGATGATGGAAGACGGGCTGTATGAACGCTTTGGCAAGCCCGATTACGCAGTCGCGTTCCACGTCGCTTCTGTGATCCCGACCGGCACCGTCAGCGCGTCGGAAGGCATTCAGTACTCCAGCGCGGATTCGGTCGACATCATGGTGCCGGGTATTGGCGCGCACGGCGCGAGCCCGCATGCCGGGCGTGATCCGGTCTATATCGGATCGCAAATCGTCACTGCGCTGCAATCGATCATCAGCCGCGAAGTCATGCCATTGTCGCCAGCCGTGATCACTGTCGGCGCGTTCCACTCAGGTACCAAGCACAACATCATTTCAGACCGCGCTGACTTGCAATTGACGGTGCGTTCCAATGACGAGCGCGTGCGCGAACAGCTGCTTTCCACGATCGAACGGGTGGCGGTGAACATCGGCAAGGCCCATGGCCTGCCGGACGACATGCCGGTGCAGGTCACCGTGACCGAAGGCACGCCGGTGACCTACAACGATCCCGAGCTGGCGCGCCGCCTCAACGGTGTGATGCGTGAAACCTTTGGCGAAGAAGCGACTCCTGCATTCCGTCAGCAGGGGATGGGGGCAGAGGATTTTGCTTTCTTCGTGGCTGAGGACACCGGCGTTCCGGGATACTACTTTGCGGTTGGTGGTACGCCTCAGGAGGCGTTCGACGCGGCGGCGAATGGCGGCCCTGCAGTGCCTTCGCACCACTCACCGCTGTTCAAGATCGCCCCGCGCGAGAGTGTGACTGTGGGCACCCGGGCAATGATCGCAGCTGTGCTGGATCTGGCGCCAAGCGAGTAATCAAACGGGTCACCCGGCGACACTGACTGGTGTAGTATGATTATTGTCATCGAAGGCATCAGCGCCGCGGGAAAGACCACATATTCGCGCCGTTTTGGCGAGCAGTATTGCGTGCCCGAGTTTGAGGCAGAAGGCCAGGTTCCGGGCGCTGCTGATGCGCCTGCCGTTCACGCCGAATACTGGCTTCAGCACAATATCCGGCGGTTCAGGGCAGCTCAGGCGATAGAGGTAAAGCACGGTTTCGCGATCTGCGACACAGAGCCGTTCAAATCGCACTTTGACTGGTGCATGGCCCGCGCCGGGTTCAAAACGATGGACGTCTTCAACGAGGCGATGCCTCTGGCTCGAGAGGCGATTGCTGCTTGTGAGATCGGCTTCGCCGATCGCTATCTCGTAAAGCACATCGAACCTGATGTTGCCCGCGCGCAAAAGGAAGGTGACAAGACGCGTAGCCGCCGAGGGTTTGACATGCACTTGGCCCTACAGCCCCACCTGATCGCATGGTTCGAAGCTCTGGCCGGTGTCATTCCCGAGCAGGTCCAATTCCAGTGGCCAGAGCCGGGAGATGTGCTGCGCGAGATGAAAAGCAAAACGCCAGAGGAAAACCCCCGGCGTTTCGATGTTTCGGTTCTCGATGATCTGTTGGACCGTCTGCCGGGCTAGCTGAGCTCTTCCGGCCAGATGACAGCATTCATCATCGACATCACATCGGGGTAAGATTCCGCTGTGCCAGACCAACTTGCGCGAAGTTTAACTAGCCAGCGGCCTCCAGGCGCGCAGTAGAGATAGAGTTGCGAGATCAACTCTGCGGAATCCTGCTCCATTGAATCTGCGGGCAGGCCGTAGACTGCCGAGAGTGCGGACTCGGTCGTTTTCGAATCGGGAGAGTCGGCCAATCCGACATCCAACAAGCGTGAACCGGAGTAGCGGCTGGTGATTGTGCTCCTCTCGCCTGCAAATCTCTGCAGGCAATTCTGGCGAGGGTTGGTCGGGAAAATGTAGATTGTCAGCCGCAAGCGGCCTTCGCCGTTTTCCATCTGGTAATTGAGACCGACATCGCGACGGTCTTCGTCAAAGAAAGTTGCTACATCTATCCGCTCAGCATTTCCGAGCCGCACCGGAAAGGTCGTGTTGCTCGCCTCATGCGTCCAGTTGCCTGAGCCAAGAGGGACGCGCTCAACCGCATTTGCAGGCGAGGCAGTCAATAGCCCTATCGCCGCAAATATGCTCAATCCGGCCGCTGAGATTCAGCCCATTGTCTATCCGCCCCCTTTTTAAGCCGGCCCTTTGTCTGACAGAAACAGCTAAAAGGGGGAACCTCGCCAAGCGCAGTTCCCCCCAATCAGTTTCGATGTCGATGAACCAGATCAGCGCTTGATCAAGCGCCAGCAGGCAACAGCCTTTCGCCGGCAATCCGCTGCATCGCTTTCTGCAGCTTTTCGAATGCGCGCACTTCGATCTGGCGGATGCGCTCGCGACTGACGTCATAAACCTGCGACAACTCTTCGAGCGTCTGCGGGTTTTCGGTCAGGCGGCGCTCGGTGAGAATGTGCTTCTCGCGATCGTTCAGCGCATCCATGGCTTCAGCCAGCATTTCGTGGCGGACCTGGGCTTCTTCAGCCTCGGCAACCGTTTCGTCCTGCAGCGGACGATCATCGGTCAGCCAGTCCTGCCATTCGCCAGAACCTTCCTCGCCATTGCGCATCTGGACGTTCAGCGAACCGTCGCCGCCCATCATCATCCGGCGGTTCATGTTGACGACTTCCTGCTCCGGCACGCCCAGATCGGTCGCGATCTTCGCCACGTCGTCAGGATGAAGATCGCTATCTTCGTAAGCGTCGAGGTTCTTCTTCATCCGGCGCAGGTTGAAGAACAATTTCTTCTGCGCGGCGGTGGTGCCCATCTTGACGAGGCTCCAGCTACGCAGAATGTATTCCTGGATAGAAGCCTTGATCCACCACATCGCATAGGTCGCCAAGCGGAAGCCGCGATCGGCCTCGAACTTCTTGACGCCCTGCATCAGGCCGACATTGCCTTCTGAAATAAGGTCGCTGACCGGCAAGCCATAGCCGCGATAACCCATCGCGATCTTGGCAACCAGGCGCAGATGCGAGGTCACGAGCTGCGCCGCAGCTTCGGGGTCCTCATGCTCTTCATAACGCTTGGCGAGCATATATTCCTGCTCAGCGGTGAGAACGGGGTATTTCTTGATTTCCGAGAGGTAGCGGTTGAGGCTCTGCTCTCCGCCGAGCGCCGGGACGCTCATAGACTTGGTATTGGTCACTCTTTCCCTAACCTTTCTTGCGTCAACCCGTCGGTATCTGGACCCCTAATGGGCATCCGTTGGTGCGGGTCACATGGTTACATATACACGCGTTTGCTGAGATTTGCAGTGTATTTCATCGATTTCAACGCGCGGTTTGGTCGATTAGTTCCTGCATATCCTCCGGCAGTTCCGATCCGAATTCGAGCCAATCCCCGCTTATCGGGTGCTCAAAGCCAAGCGATGCCGCATGCAAAGCCTGCCTTTCGAAACCCAAACCCTTCAGAATATTACGTAATTCGGCCGGAGTGCGTCCATATATCGGATCACCTAATAGCGGATGACCAATTGACGCACAGTGAACGCGAACCTGGTGGGTTCGCCCCGTTTCCAACCGACATTCGATTAACGAAGCGGATTTGAGCTTCTTCAAAAGCTTATAATGGGTCACAGCATCTTTGCCGCGCGAGGAATTCTTGTCGAGCACAGCCATTTTCTTGCGATTGGCATCAGAACGGCCGATTCGCGTGGAAATCGTGCCTTCAGAATTGCGCAGATGCCCCCCGCAAACCGCCAGATATTGCCGCTCGATCGAGTGGTCCTTGAACTGCCGGGCAAGACCTTCGTGCGCCTTATCGGACTTTGCGACTACCAACAGGCCGGATGTGTCCTTGTCGATCCGGTGGACGATGCCCGGCCGCGCGACGCCGCCAATGCCGGAAAGCTGGCCTTTGCAATGGTGGAGCAGTGCATTGACCAGCGTCCCGTCAGGATTTCCGGCTGCGGGATGCACCACCATGCCGGCAGGCTTGTTCACGATGATCAGATGCTCATCCTCGAACACAACATTGATCGGGATATCCTGCGGCCGGGCTTCGGCTTCGATGGGAGGCGGGACGCGGATTTCAAACCGCGCACCAGCTGGAATCTTGGCTTTCGCGCTCGTCAGGACCTGACCGGAAATGGCAACACGACCTTCCGCGATCAGCGCCTGAATTCGCGCTCGCGAAAGATCGGTCGCGTCAGCCAACGCTTTGTCCAGCCGGTCTGACGTTCCGATTGATCCGATGATGACTTCGCTTTCGGTCATGCTAGAGGCATGCGCGATGGACATCAAAGTGGCAAGTGGAGTGATCGATCGGATCTTGCGGGAGGCGGGAAAAGCCCATCCGCGCGAGGCATGCGGAATTCTGCTGGGCGAGGGCGATCGAATTTCCGATTGTCTTGCGACCCGCAATGTCCATCCGGCACCTGCAACCCATTTCGAGATTGATCCGCAAGCACTGATCGATGCGCATCGCGCTGCCCGCAAAGGCGGGCCTCAGGTCATCGGCTATTACCATTCGCATCCGGTGGGTGATGCGCGACCATCAAAGACGGATCGGGCCATGTCCTCTGGTGACGGGCGCATCTGGGCGATTGTTGCGGGCCAGGAGATTGGCGTGTGGCGGGATGATGCGGACGGATTCACGGAAGTTTTCCACGCAGTCGTGGACGAGTAGAAGCGCCCCGTGATCGACTGTTTTGCCATTGGCGAAGATACTTTTCGCGCATTCGGATTCGACACGGCTGGCATGGTAGCGATTTTCTGATTAGGACAGCATTCCAAGTGTTCCATCCTGTAGGACTTCAAGGCCCCGATGACCTCTTCAACTGAACTTGCCGCTTTGATGTGCTCGCGGCTGTGCCACGACATGCTGTCACCTGTGGGAGCTCTCTCCAACGGGCTGGAATTGCTCGCTGACGAGAAAGACCCGGAGATGCGCGCGCGCTGCATGGAGCTGCTCGAACAAAGCGCAAAGATCAGCACGGACAAACTCAAATTCTTCCGGCTCGCGTTCGGCGCGGCTGGTGGTTTTGGCGAAGCTGTTCCGGTGGAAGAGGCGCAAAGCGTAATCGACGCGCTGGTTTCGGATGCCAAGGGGGTGACCCAGAATTGGGCGATCAGCGAGTCCAGCCTGCCGAAGCCCGCGGTAAAGGTGATGCTCAATCTCGCGCACATCGCGCTTGATGCGCTCATCCGTGGCGGGACACTCGATATTGGTGCTGAGCTGCAAGGCGGCAATGTAGAGATCGTTGTCCGAGCGAGTGGGGACCGGATTGCCTTCGATGACAACATCGGTCGCGCGCTTCAAGGAGAGCTTGCGCCAGGTGAACTCTCCAGCCGAACAGCCGCTGCGCATATGATCGCAACGCTGGCGGAGGAAATGGGCGGTGGGCTTCAGTACAAGAAGACCGATACTAGCCTGGTCATGGGTGCGGTGCTGCCGCAGCCTGAAGGGATGATCGGCTAAAATGCGTGACGAGCTGGTCCATCGCGAGCAGCTCTCGCCAAATTTCAACGATCGCACGCTGCCGATCAATATGGTGGTGCTGCACTACACCGAGATGAAACCGGTTGAGACAGCGTTGGAGCGATTGTGCGATCCGGAAGCTCAGGTTTCTGCGCATTACCTGATCAGCGAAGAAGGCGAAGTCACGCGGCTGGTGCAGGAAGAAAAGCGCGCATGGCATGCGGGCATGTCCTACTGGCGCGGTCACAAGGACGTGAATTCGGCAAGTATCGGGATCGAGCTGGATCACCCGGGTCATGGGCTGGGTTATCGCGAGTTTGCCGAAGCGCAAATCGAAGCCCTCGTTCCGCTATTGGCGCGGATAGTGAAGGAGCATGATATTCCCCGCGCAAACGTTGTCGGTCATTCCGATGTTGCACCAGCGCGCAAGACCGATCCGGGCGAGCTGTTTCCATGGGATCGATTGGCTGAATACGGGCTCTGCCTGCCCAAGCCGGAGAAACTCGACCTGGGCGATCCGTTCGACAACGATGGCGCGTTCTATCTTGCGCTGGAGCGGTTTGGTTATGACATCACAGACGGACACAAGGCAGTCGAAGCATTCCAGCGCCGGTGGCGTCCTGAGCTGATTGACGGGATCGTGGATCAGCATGTGGGTGCGATCCTGTTTCAGCTGTTGCTTGATCGTGACCGTGGCGCTGCGCGGTAGACTGATCCCTTTTCCCCAATCTGGAATTTGCCCCCTGCAATCTAGATGCTAGTCTTGCGCATTGTTCTTCGGGGAGAGGGAGAAATCTCATGATTAGAAAACTATCTGCTGAGTTGATCGGCACATTCTGGCTTGTGTTTGGCGGTTGCGGTTCAGCTGTGCTTGCAGCGGCTTATCCGGAATTGGGGATCGGTTTTGCCGGCGTCGCATTGGCCTTTGGTTTGACCGTGCTCACCATGGCCTATGCGGTCGGGGGGATTTCTGGCGGACATTTTAACCCGGCTGTTTCGCTTGGCCTTGCTGTTTCAGGCCGATTTTCATGGGGTGAGTTGCTGCCTTATTGGGTGGCGCAAGTGCTTGGTGCGTTCGTTGCCTCTGGCATATTGTTCGTGATCGCCAGCGGCGCACCAGATTGGAGCGCGGGCGGTTTTGCGTCCAACGGGTTCGGTGATCTGTCGCCAGGCGGCTATTCGATGATGGCAGTGCTGGTGGCAGAGATAGTGCTGACCGCGCTATTCCTGATCATCATTCTGGGTTCGACTTCGCCGCAGGCTCCCGCAGGATTTGCGCCGATAGCGATTGGACTGGGGCTGACATTGATCCATCTGATATCGATCCCGGTCAGCAACACCTCGGTCAATCCGGCGCGTTCAACCGGCGTTGCATTCTATGCAGAAACCGGCGCCGTGGGACAGCTGTGGCTGTTCTGGGTCGCACCGCTAGTGGGTGCAGTGATCGGCGCACTGATCTGGAAGATGGTGCTTTCGCCCGATGAATCGATCGAGAACGTTGGCGGCAAAGAGTAGGCGCTGAATTCCGAATTGATGGAGGGCCGGCTTTGAAACGGGTTGGCCCTTCTCATTTCTGGCGGCCATGCCTATATCGCGCGGTGCCAGGAGGCTGGGCAGCTGCGTTTTCGCGAGATTACGAGGAAAGTCCGGGCTCCACGAAACAAGGGTGGCGGGTAACGCCCGCCGAGGGAAACCTCAGGGAAAGTGCCACAGAGAGTATACCGCCGATGGCCCCTAAAGGGTACAGGCAAGGGTGAAAGGGTGCGGTAAAAGCGCACCGGGGCTCTGGTAACAGCGCCCGCATGGCAAACCCCACCCGGAGCAAGGCCAAATAGGGGCCTCGCGCTGCTTGCAGCAGGGGCGTTTCGCCCTGAGAGGCCCGGGTTGGCTGCTTGAGCGCAGGGATCAATCCCTCGCCTAGATGAATGGCTGCCGCTGCAAGGCTGGTGTGCGAACATACCGCTTGCAGGACAGAACCCGGCTTACAGGCCTCCTGGCACATTGACTGATGCGTTGGCGTTCAATTTTATTTTAACGTTAACATTAGGATAAGTGGACGACTTGCGCCTCAGAAGCGCGGGAAATGGTGTGTAACACCACTGCAACACTTCCCTAGAAAAGCCGATAGTTACCCCCTCGCAGGTTGACCTGCGTGGCCCTTAAAGACAGTTGCACCCTATCCAAGTGGGACTGGATGGTTTGATGATCGTGCAATTGGTGCGTTGTGGAGCCGTTTAGTCCCTATTGGCAACACTAGGACGGAAGATCACTCTATCCGGAGGGACTACATGAAAAATACTAAATTTATGGGGCGCTTCCTGAGCTCAACCATGATTGCAGGACTTGCAATCACGGCGGCTCCAGCCCTTGCGCAAGATGCAGACGTTACGTCTGACGACAGCGCAGCCGAAGAGCAAAACACCATCGTTGTTACCGGTTCGCGTCTGAACGTGAACCCGAACCTTGAAGGTGCGGCTCCAATCCTCAGTGTATCCACTGACACAATCAAATCGACCGGTACTGCACGTATCGAAGACCTCACCAACCAGCTGCCTTCAGTGTTTGCTGGTCAGGCCGGTGAAGTCTCGAACGGTGCATCGGGCACGGCGACGCTGAACCTTCGTGGTGTTGGCTCGGTTCGTACACTGGTTCTGATCGACGGTCGTCGTCTGCCGTATGGTGCTTCGAGCATCTCGTCGGCTAACCTCGACTTGATCCCAACTCAACTAGTTGAGCGCGTTGACGTGCTGACCGGTGGTGCTTCGGCTGTTTACGGTTCGGACGCTGTTGGCGGTGTTGCCAACTTTATTCTCCGTCGTGACTTCGAAGGCGCTGAACTGGACATCCAGGGCAACTTCCAGCAGACTGGCAACGGCAACAAGTTCTTCAACAACGTTACTTCTGCAGCTCAGCAGACCGTTGCATCGCCGATCATTGACGGTGAAGAATATGTCATCACCGGTATGCTTGGCACGAACACTGCTGACGGTCGCGGTAACGTCACTGTCTATGCCAGCTACGAAAAGCGCAACGAAGTTACTCAGAACAACCGTTCGTTCTCTGCATGTACGATTGGTGAATCCGGTTCGTCGACCAGCTTCGGCGGCGCAGGCTGCGTAGGTTCGTCAAACTTCCGTCGTTTCGCTGACTTCTTTAACGGCGACGGCGTCAATGATGACGTTTTCCAGCTTGAAGACGGTACGCTTGTTCCGTTCGTTGGTGGCCCTGCACAGACCTATAACTTTGGTCAGCGCAACTTTTTCCAGCGTCCTTCAGAGCGTTTCACGCTTTACGGTCGTGGTCACTATGACATCACGGAAAATCTGGAAGCATTCCTTGACGTAAGCTACACTGATGTTTTCTCGGACGCTCAGATTGCTGAATCTGCATCATTCGGCGTTTGGAACATCAACTGTGACAACCCGTTCATCAATGGTACGCCGGGCATTGACCTTGCTACGGAAGTGTTCGGCTGTTCGGCTCAGGACATTACTGACGGTGTAATCAAAGCCAACCAGTTCATGTCTCACCGTAACGTTGAAGGCGGTCCACGTAACTCACGTCTCGAAAACTCGGCATTCCGCATCGTAGGTGGTTTGCGTGGTGATTTCGCTGATGGTGTTTGGGCATACGAAGTGTTCGGTCAGTACTCAGAAACTGCTGACAGTTCGCTTTCGACCAATGACTTCATCATCTCTAACACACAGCAGGCCCTGCTTGCTGTAGATGACGGCAACGGCAACGTTGTGTGTTCGGACCCATCGGGTGGTTGTGTTCCTTACAACATCTTCACCCGTCCGGGCGGCAGCAGCGGTGTTACTCGGGAAGCTCTGGACTTTATTCAGGGCGTTGGCCTCGTGATCGGTGAAACCAGCCAGCTGGTTTACGGCGGGAACATTCAGGGTGACCTGGGTGAGTACGGCGTTTCGACCCCATGGGCCGACGATGGCGTCGGCATCTTGATCGGTGTTGAGAGCCGCAAGGATAAGCTGGAATCAATTCCTGATGAAATCAGCCAGGTTCCTGGCGGTGGTTTCACTGGTGTTGGCGGTGCAACCCTGCCTGTTAAGGGTCAGGTTGAGGTTATGGAGCTCTATGCTGAGCTTCAAATTCCGCTGATCCAGGACAAGCCGTTCTTCAAGGAGCTGACTCTCGCTGGCCAGTATCGTTATTCGGATTATGACAACTCGGGTAACAACACGACCAACAGCTTCAGCACTGATGCTTTCGGTGTTCAGCTGACATGGGCTCCTGTGGAAGACATAACCTTCCGCGGCCAGTTCCAGCGCGCTGTTCGTGCACCAAACGTAATCGAACTGTACACCGGTCAGAACACTGGCCTGCCAAACCTGAATTCGGCAACGAACTCGAACGGGGATCAAATTTTTGACCCTTGTGCGACGCCGTTCCCGACTGCTTCGCAGGCTGCTTGTGCCTTCACCGGCGTGTCTGCTGCTCAGTACGGTAGCATTCCTGACGTCATCTCTGGTCAGACCCAGTCGTTGACTGGTGGTAACCCGCAGCTGACTCCGGAAAGCTCGGATACGTGGACTGTTGGTGCTGTTCTGACACCGTCATTTGCACCGAGCCTGTCGATCACAGTGGACTACTTCAACATCACTGTTGAAGACTTCATTCAGGCAGGTATCGCCGCTCAGACCACTCTGGATCAGTGTCTTGCAACGGGTAATCCAACCTTCTGTAACCTGATCACGCGTGCGTCGAACGGCTCGCTGATTGCTGGCATCGCCGGCGTTGGCTTCCAGCAGACGAACCTCAACATCGCTGAATTGGAAACTGCGGGCTTTGACATTCAGGTTCGCTATTCAATGGATGCGGGTTCGATCGGTGGTTTCCGCTTCGACTATGCGGGTACCTACCTCGACAAGTTCGACTTCGCGTCGTTCCCGGGGGATACCCCGATTGAATGCGCCGGGTTCCTGAACAATGGTTGTGTTGCTCCGGTGAACCCGAAGTATCGTCACCGCATGACGACCACTTGGGAAACTCCGGTAGACGGCCTTGAGGCTGCAGCTACCTGGCGTTACTTCTCGGGCACGAAGAACGAAGCTGGCGACAGCCCGCAGATCGATGATGATCTGCAGACGATCAACTACGTTGACCTGTCGTTCTTCTACGAGATCAATGACACGATCCGCCTGCGCGGTGGTGTCTTGAACGTTACGAATGAACAGCCGCCTGTGTCGACCTCTTCGGGTCCGCCACTGGGTAACGGCAACACCTTCCCGACGATCTACGACACTGCTCGTACGTTCTTCGGTGGTGTAACCTTCTCGTTCTAATCCTTCGCAGGATTTACCGAAAAAGAGAGCCGCGGACTTCGGTCCGCGGCTTTTCTTTTGCCTGATCGGATCATTCTCAGGCCGTTATGCCGCGGCCCCAGTCCCTCCGTCACCGACTCAACGGTGGTGAAATCCGGCGCGCCTTCGGCGCCACGATCCTGATCGTGAACACAAATAGCGATGACAGTCAGTCGAGAATGTCTGCCATGTAAATCGCTCTCCAAGCCCCTTGAATTGCTCATCAATTCAGAGGGTTGGAAGAGGGTTACACGATCATTGGCGAAGCGCCGAACCTATCCGCGGCCAATGCTTTCGTAAGTGAAGCCAGCCGCGCGCATGTCATTGGGGCTATAAATGTTGCGCAGGTCGACCATGATCGGGGTCTTCACCAATTCCTTGATCCTTGAGACATCCAGCGCACGGAACGCATCCCACTCTGTCACGATCACAACCGCGTCAGCGTCTTCGATCGCTTCATAAGCGCTCTCGCACATGCTGACCTTGGGCATCAGCGGTTTGGCTTGTTCCATACCTTCCGGATCGAAGGCTGTGATATGGGCACCCGCATCGGTGAGTGTCTGGGCAATAGCAATCGACGGGGAATCACGCATATCGTCGGTGTTGGGTTTGAAGGTCAGGCCAAGCAAGGCGACTTTCTTGCCGCGAGCAGCTTTCATGCCGCCCAATGCGTCGATCACCTTGCGGCCCATCGCGCGCTTGCGGCTCTCGTTCACGTTAACAACCGCCTCCACGATCCGGACCGGGCTCTCGTAGTCCTCTGCGGTCTTCAGCAACGCCAAAGTGTCCTTCGGGAAACAGGAGCCGCCATAGCCGGGCCCAGCGTTGAGGAATTTCCCGCCGATCCGGCCATCCATGCCGATCCCGCGCGCAACATCCTGCACATTGCCACCCACTTTCTCGCACAGATCGGCCATCTCGTTGATGAAGGTGATCTTTGTGGCAAGGAACGCATTGGCAGCATATTTGATCAGCTCGCTTGATCGGCGATTGACGTTGAGAATGGGCGATTCATTGAGGAAGAGCGGCCGGTATACCTCGTGCATGACTTCGCGCCCGAAATCATCTTCTGAACCGATTACGATCCGATCAGGCCGTTTGAAGTCCCCGATTGCCGCGCCTTCGCGCAGAAACTCCGGGTTGGACACGACGGAGACCTTGTGGCTCGTTCCGCTCCCTTTCAGGATGCGCTCAACCTCATCTCCGGTACCGACTGGCACTGTCGACTTGGTCACGACCACGGCATCGTTCGACAGGTTGGCTCCAATCTCTTCGGCTACGGCATAGACGAAGGACAGGTCGGCGTGCCCATCACCCCGGCGGCTTGGTGTGCCGACGGCGATAAAGATGGCGCTTGCGCCCTTGATCCCTTCTGCCAAATCGGTCGTGAAGGTAAGCCGGCCCGCCTTTACGTTTGTCTCGACCAGAGCGTCGAGACCGGGCTCATAAATCGGCATAATGCCATCATGCAGACGATCGATCTTCGATTGATCCTTGTCGATACAAACGACATCGTGACCAAAATCGGCGAAGCAGGCGCCAGAAACCAGTCCGACGTAGCCGGATCCAACCATTGCGATTTTCATGAGCTGATTTCCTCTTGCTTGATTTTGATGTGTTTCTCTTTTTCGATCGATTGGATCGTTCGCTGATTGGCCCCTTCAAGAACCAGGGCTGTCAAAATGCCGCTTCGAAAAGCGCCGGTATCGAGGCCAATCCGGTCACGTTTGATCTCTATCTCGTCAAAAATGGTGTGTCCGTGAACGACTGTCTTGGGGAACGGGCCTTTGTACCTCAGAAACCGCTCGCGAATCCAAAGCAGGTCGCTGCGCTTCTGTTCATCCAGCGACAGTTCGGGATTGATCCCGGCATGAACAAAAACATAATCTCCCGCTTCGATCATCTCTTCGAAGTCGGCGACGAATTTCCGTGTCTTCTCCGGAATGATCTCGGGTAGAAGTTCGAACAACTCCTTGAGGTCTAGCTTGCGGTATTTTTTGACCGGCAAGCCAAAGCTCAGGATTGTTTCACGGCCTCCGTGCTTCAAAAAGTGCCTGAGCACTTCGATATCATCGAATGATTCGAGGAACATCTCTTCGTGATTGCCCGCGAGAATGCGCACTTTTCGGCTTTCCTGCCATTGCAAACTGCGTTCAATCACACCGGCACTGTCAGGGCCGCGGTCGATCAGATCGCCGAGCAGTACCACAGTTACATCGGCATCGGGATGCTCGGCTATATCTGCTTCAATCGCATCGACAAGCGCTTCAAACAGGTCCAGGCGGCCATGGATGTCACCCACGACATAGTAGCGCTCACCATCGGGCACGCGGGGTCCGGATGATGCGTTTTCCTTGCGGCGCAGGAGCTTGTTGAGACTGCTTAATACCATAGTGAGTACGGAAGAACCTGGGGAGCATTTAGGCTAGGGAAGGCATAACGGCAACCTGCGCCACCCAGGAAAAGGCGTGTTTCCGAAGTGGTGCGTAATCACAACACAATTTGCTACAAATTCTTTCGTTGGGGGAATTGCCGCAATAACTCTTGTGCGATGCAGCAAAGGTGTGCACGATTATTACGAATCCGGGCAGAGAACGCCGCATCAAGCAGGTGTCCGCTGGGTTTGCAGGTGGGACGAAGCAAAAAAAACAACACAAGGAAGTTGTCATGCTAACGTCCGTACGCGGTGCTTTTACCGCAACTTTAGTTTCCGGTCTCGCACTCTCCGCGGTACCGGCTCTCGCAAATGAAAACGCAGTCGAGAGCGAGTTTGACCTCGCTACTCTCGAGGCTGCTGCTGACGTCGATGTCGATGTCAGTGAAATCGCGCCAGTTAAAGAACCTGTCGCAGAAAAGACTGCCAGCAAGGTTGGCGGTGACAGTGGCATTACCCTCTCGGGCAATGTGGCATTGGCATCCGAGTATCGGTTTCGCGGTGTAGATTTGTCGGGTGGCGAGATCGCTATCCAAGGCGGCGTTGATCTTGCTCACGACTCTGGCTTCTATGCCGGTACCTGGGCCTCTTCGCTTGACGAAGACACAGTCGGCTTCGGATCGACCGAGGTTGATGTGTATGCAGGCTTTGGCGGCAGTCTGGCTGAAGGCGTGTCATTCGACATCGGCGGTATTGTCTATATGTACCCAGATGCAGGTCCAGGTGATTTCGATTATTACGAATTCTATGGTTCGGTCGGCTTCGGCTTCGGACCAGCCGAAGCAACGATTGGCGTAGCATACGCACCGGATCAGGATTCGCTTGGTGATTCAGACAATTTCTACATCTACACAGATCTGTCTGCGGGTATTCCCGAGACTCCGATCAGCGTGACGGCGCACTTGGGTTACACGGACGGGTTCCTGACCTTTACCGATGATGGCAAGGCTTTTGACTGGTCGATTGGCCTTGATGTCGCTGTCGGCGGCCCGGTTAGCATCGGCGTAGCTTATGTCGGCGCTGAAGGTGATATTCCGGCGGGAGCCTATGATTATACAGACGATGCTGTCGTGTTTACGCTGAGCGCGAGTATCTGACGCAAACACGCTTTAGGCATTCACGAGACATCTGGCGGGCACGGGTTCTTCGGAATTCGTGCCCGTTTCTCTTGCTTGAGCGACAGACGATGGCCATGATCTGAAGAAAGACGAGAATTGAAGGACAGCTCCATGGTTAAATATCTGCACAGCATGATCCGTGTCACCGATCCTGACGCGACGGTGGCATTCTTTAATCTCATCGGTTTGGAAGAGGTCCGTCGGTTTGAAGTTGAAGCGGGGCGATTCACGCTGATTTTCCTCGCCGCGCCAGGCCAAGAGGGTGTGGCCGAGGTCGAGCTAACACACAATTGGCCGCCCGAAGATGGCACCGCGCCGGAAGAGTATGATGGAGGGCGCAATTTTGGCCACTTGGCCTATCGCGTCGACGATATCTACGCGACATGTCAAAGGCTGATGGATGCAGGCCACATCATTCACCGCCCGCCGCGCGATGGGCATATGGCATTCGTCAAATCACCTGACGGCATCTCTGTCGAGTTGCTGCAGGAAGGCAACCTCGATCCGCAAGAGCCCTGGGCCAGTATGGAAAATACCGGCAGCTGGTAGGCAGCGGCTTCTCCGCCGTCGCTATTCCTTGGGCAGCGGATTGCCCTTGTCGTCGCATTCTTCGGCTGTGTGTACGGTGGTCATTCGCAGGACGATGTAGCCCAGTATCGCTGAAATGGCGGAACCGGTCAGGATGCCGATCTTCGCTTCATCGATAAGCAACTGATTGCCCGGGAATGCCAACCCGCCGATGAACAGCGACATTGTGAAGCCGATGCCGCACAGGATCGACACACCGTAGATTTCCATCCAGCTTGCATTGTCCGGCGCTTGCGCAAACCCGGTTTTCACCGCCAGCCAAACTGCGGTGAAGATGCCGAGCTGCTTGCCTATGACCAGACCGGCGGCGATTGCATAGGGCAGCGGGTCGAGCAACGCCTCGACCCCCAGGCCTTGCAACGACACGCCCGCATTCGCGAACCCGAAGACCGGCACCACAAGATAGGCGCTCCAGGGGGCAAGATTGTGCTCAAGCTTTTCGAGCATGTGATTGCCGCTTCTGCCGTGCATCGGGATTGTCAGCGCAGCCACGACGCCGGCGATCGTTGCATGGACGCCTGTGTTGAGTACGCAATACCAAAGCACCAGGGACATCAAGACATACGGCCATAATACGCTGACACGCGCACGATTGAGGCCGACCATCAACCCAAACACCACAACAGAAGCCACCAGCCAGACCATCTTTATGGTAGGAGTGTAGAAAAGCGCGATCACCATGACCGCTCCGATGTCATCGACGATCGCCACTGTTAGCAGGAACAGGCGCAGCGAGGCAGGCACTCTGTTCCCCAGCAAGCCCAGAACGCCCATTGCGAAAGCGATATCGGTCGCGGCCGGGATCGCCCAACCGCTTGCATATTCCCCACCGCCGGAAACCAGCATGTAGACCGCTGCTGGCACAAACATGCCCGCTGCCGCTGCTACCACTGGCAAACGGCGCTTCATCGGGTCTGCCAATTGCCCTTCGATCAGCTCGCGTTTCACTTCGAGGCCGACGACGAAGAAGAATACCGCCATCAGGCCGTCGTTGATCCACAAATGCAAATCATCGAGCTTTGCGATCGGGGTCCAGGTCAGATCACCGTAGAACAATTCCTTGTACTCGCCCGCCAACGGCGAGTTCGCTGCCAGCATCGCCGCTGCTGCGACAATGATGAGAAGGATGCCAGCTGATGCATCACTAACAAAAAGCGCGCGCACTGGCGCAAAAAGCGAGCGGAGGGGAGGGTTGTTTTTTGCCATGGTTGGTGTGCCCTTTTTCGCAATTTGTTGCTGGTTGCAAGGGTGGATCTTTGTAGTTAGACTAAAATCTCAAGCGGGAAGGGTGGTCGTGAATATTGCCGGATATACTTGGTGGGAATGGCTGGTTATTTTCCAAAACGAACTATTACTGTTCGCGGCAATATTTTTCTTAATCGGTGCAATAGATGATATAGTAGTCGATCTGAGCTGGATCTGGCTAAAAATCTCCGGAAAATCGCCTGTCGAGACAATCGATGATGCCGAGGTGGTGGGTGCCCCGCTAGCGGGAGATGTCGCGGTTTTCGTGCCAGCCTGGAACGAATCTGAAGTTATTACGACACACTTGCGCATGCCCTGGCTGCATGGCCCCAAGACAACATTCGTATCTACGTTGGATGTTATCGCAACGACCCCGAGACCATTGAAGCCGCAATGCGCGCGGCTCCTGGTGATGCCCGTTTGCGTCTGGTGGTGCACGGGAGGGCCGGCCCCCACATACGGTGCGAGTCAGGCTGGCGCTGTGCTCAATTTCAGATTGGCTCCGGACAGTTCCCGCGACCCGCGAGCTTATGCGAGAATCTACCGCGCCTTGATCGATCAAGGTGAAACCGAGATCGCGGCCGGTATCTCGGCGCGGCCGCTCGCTGGAATACCCCTTCGCGCGCACACCGAATTACGTGTCACAGAGTTCCAGACATCAACGGAAGTGCGGCCCGCAGCTTTTGTCACAACCGAATTGCCCGTTTTGCACTTGCCGCTGGGAATACGGGCAGAAGGCTATGGGCAAGCCGGATATGTAGGCGGCAAAGAGGCAACCGCATTTGCCGATGGCCAAGTGCACCTCATGCGCGATCTCAAGCGATTTGACCTTGGTGCGTTTAGCATCGGCGCCGGGGCCTGGGCCGGGGCACAGGAAGGGGCAGAAAGGCTCGATGTCGGGCCAAGCATGCGGGTTGATTTGACGATTGCACAAGCCCCCGCACGCTTTTCGCTCGACTATCGCGAAAGGGTTGCGGGAGACGCAGAACCGCAATCCGGTGTTGCTGTAACGCTCTCCACGCACTTTTAAATCGGCTCGCGCGATGTCGCGACTTTAAACCTAGGGGCGGCTGGGCTAGGCCGTTCTTTATGGAAGATATCCTGCCCGTCTATTTGCCGATCGCAAACCTGTCTGTGAACGGGTTTTTGATTGTGCTTCTGGGCGCGGTCACAGGCGTCTTGTCGGGCCTGTTCGGGGTGGGTGGAGGCTTCCTGACCACACCGCTGCTTATATTCTACGGAATTCCGCCCACGGTCGCAGCAGCGTCTGCCTCCACACAGGTCACTGGCGCGAGCGTTTCTGGCGTTCTGGCGCACAGCAGGCGGGGCGGTGTCGACTATCGCATGGGCGCAGTGACCGTCGGAGGCGGCATTTTTGGTGCGATTATCGGCGCTGTTCTGTTCCGATTGCTGCAAGCGGTCGGACAGATCGATATCGTGATCAACATACTCTACGTCGTGATGCTTGGCGCAATCGGCGGGCTGATGCTGCAAGAAGCTCTGGCGACGATCAGATCTGACGGTGAGACTACAAAGAAGGTGCGCAAGCGGCGCCACCATCCCCTGATTGCGGCATTGCCGATGCGGTGGAGGTTCTATCGTTCCGGTCTGTACATCTCACCGCTCGCCCCATTTCTCCTCGGTTTCATCGTCGGAATTCTGACCATGCTGATGGGAGTAGGCGGCGGATTTATCCTCGTACCAGCGATGCTCTACATCCTGGGTATGAGCGGGAACGTTGTCGTCGGAACCTCGCTGTTCCAGATATTGTTCGTGACCATGGCAACCACCATGATGCACGCGCTGACTACGCAAGCGGTCGATATCGTGCTTGCTGGTCTGTTGTTGCTCGGCTCGGTCATGGGCGCGCAATTCGGCACCCAAATCGCAATGAAAGCAAAGCCAGAAATCCTGCGCTTTGTCCTTGCCGCAATCGTGCTGGCAGTGGCGCTTCGAATGCTTGTTGGCTTGGCCGTTCAGCCTGACGAGATTTACACGGTGGCGCCGCTATGAGGGCTCTGTTCGTCCTGTTTGCCGCGTTCTTCCTGATGGGGCAACGCGATGCGATCCTGGTACCGGCGGTTTCGCAGGACGAGGTGCAAGTGCGCCAGGGTTTCACCGGTACCGAGCTGTTGCTCTACGGAGCGATCCTCGATCCGCGGGGGCAAAGAGGTGGGGCTGAATACGATATCGTTGTGGTGCTGAAAGGCCCGACAGAACCAATCACAATCCGCGAGAAAGATCGCATTGCCGGGGTCTGGATGAATTCGCAGTCGAGCGATTTCCGCTCGGCCCCGTCATTCTTTGCGGTTGCCGCTTCGCGCCCTGTTGAAGAGATTGTTGATGAACGCACAGCCGCGATTTACGAGCTGGGAACGGAATTCATCCAGCTTTCTCCGACCGGTCAGATCGATCCTGAAGAGCAAGCGCGTTTTTCCGCTGGCCTGGTCGATTTGCGCCATAGGCTTGGTCTTTACAATGAAGACATGAGCGGAGTTACGATCAACGAGCAGGTCCTGTATCAGGCCCGAATCCAGTTGCCATCGAATGTTATAACTGGCGAATATACTGCTGAAACGTTTGCTATTTCCGACGGCCGCGTGATCGCTTCGGCAATTGCGGAAGTTGAAGTGCGAAAGGTCGGTTTTGAACGCTTGGTAGAGGTGTTCTCGCAGCGATTTGCCTTGTTGTACGGGCTTCTGGCTGTGGGGCTTTCGGTATCCATGGGATGGATTGCGGGCCGTTTATTCGCGATGGTCTGAGCGGGCAAAGCCCATGCTTGCGAGCTATCGTTGACGCGATCTTAACCTCACCGATCTAATCGACATGCTCTGTAATCCAATGATTTGGGGCTTCGAAAAGCAACATGGGCAACGAAAACTTCGACCAGTTCAATTCTGCCAATGGCGGTCAACCAGAGCAGGCACCGGCACCGCATGATATTGCGCCTGCTGAGATGACGCTAAAGCCCGCGCCTGCTCCTACCTCGTCAGAAGGAGTGCAAGCAGCGGGATCTGCGGTCAATCACAACGCGCAAATGCCAATCGGTGTCGTGTTGGAAATCGCTGGCTCGGGTTCGCAAATCGCGCTCGATCTGCAACGCCTCAATGAATGTATGGATGACGAGGATCCTTCGGTTGGCCTGGCTGGTCAGGTGGGCAGCCAGATCAAGATTCGCGTGGGCGATAGCTGGCTGCTTGCCAGTGTTCGCAACCAACGCAAGGATCGCCGCGCCAATGGCGGGATTCTCGCCAATATCGATTTTCTCGGCGAAGGCGTTGAAGAGAAACTGACGGGGCGCCTGCGCGGTTTCCGCCGCGGTGTGACCCGCTATCCGATCCCCGGCGCAATGGTCTATCCGGCAACCACAACCGACCTGAAACAGGTTTATGCCAGCGATGGCCGCGCCAATGTTGAAATTGGCACGGTCTATCCGACCAAGGATATTCGCGCCGGTCTCTACATCGATGCCATGCTGGGCAAGCACTTCGCGCTGCTGGGTTCGACCGGTACCGGTAAGTCGACCAGTGCCGCGCTGATCCTGCACCGGATCTGCCAGGCGGCACCGCAAGGCCATGTGGTGATGATTGACCCGCACGGCGAATATTCTGCTGCGTTTCGCCAGACAGGACAGATCCTTGACGTTTCGAATCTTCAGATGCCTTATTGGTTGATGAATTTCGAAGAGCATTGCGAAGTTCTGTTGACCAGCGATGGCAACGAACGCCAGGTCGATGGTGATATTCTGGCCAAATGTCTGTTGCATGCGCGTTCAAAGAACCGATTGGCGGAATCGTTGGGCAAGATCACCGTTGATTCGCCAATTCCCTATCTGCTCTCTGATTTGTCGAACAAGATTCAGGACGAGATGGGCAAGCTGGACAAGGCAACATCCTCTGCCCCTTATATGCGGATCAAGAACAAGCTTGATGAGCTGAAAGCTGACCCGCGTTACCAGTTCATGTTTTCGGGCATGTTGGTAGGCGACACCATGGTTGAATTCATCAGCAAGGTGTTCCGCATGCCGGGCGATGGCAAGCCAATCTCCATCATCGACGTGTCTGGCGTCCCGTCGGATATCACCAGTACCGTTGTGGCTGTTCTCAGTCGCCTTGTGTTCGACTTTGCGATCTGGGGCCGCGATGACAAGACGCGTCCGATCCTGCTCGTTTGCGAGGAAGCGCACCGTTATGTTCCGAACGAGAAGAACGCAGATAGTTCTTCCGTGGGTCGAGTGCTTTCGCGGATTGCCAAGGAAGGCCGTAAATACGGTATCTCGCTGGGCCTGATTACACAGCGTCCATCTGATTTGGCCGAAGGTGTCTTGTCACAGTGCGGCACGATTATTTCGATGCGTTTGAACAACGATCGAGATCAGGCCTTTGTCCGTTCGGCCATGCCGGAAGGCGCGCGTGGCTTCCTCGATTCCATTCCTGCCCTGCGTAACCGAGAGTGCATCGTTTGCGGTGAGGGTGTTGCTATTCCGATCCGTGTGTCGTTCGACACGTTGGAAGAGAACAAGCGACCGGCGTCCGAAGACCCAAGCTTTGTCGAGCTGTGGAACCAGCATGGCGGCGAACAAGAGACCGTCGAGCGCGTTGTCCAAAGGTGGCGTTCGCAGGGGTAATCACGTTCCCCGCGTATCGCCGTAGAGGTGGATATGCAGACGGTCGCTCATGCGGAAACCGTGCTTCAGGCATAGTTCGCTGAGCCAGCGCGCGCGCGATGCGATGGTCTCGCTGTCCGTTCCTTCGGGCATCAGGAAGACGTGCCCGGGCTTGAAGCGATGGCGGCGTTGTAGTGCGAGCACCTCGTCAACGTCGGACGGCTCTGCGATCACGAATTTGAACCAGGCCCGCGGATCTGCGGCATAGGCATCAAGCCGTTCTGGGATCAGCGCCAGCTCTGGCTCATTGCCCGAATGCGCGAGCTTGGGGCTGACATTATACTGATCGACGCGAATATCGACATGCGATGGCGCCTTGGTCGTGCCATTGGTCTCGATCTCGATCTCCATGTCGGGGATTTGCGCGAGCAGATCGGCCAAAGCGCCGCCTTGCAGCAGAGGTTCCCCGCCAGTGATCACCAGCCGTCTTTGTCCCAACGCAAGGATGCGCTCGGCCGCTTCGGAAGGAGAGAGCTTCACCTGATTGGCCTTACGCTCGAACGTTTCGCCATCGCGGTGCGGGCGATTGTCGCCTTCGAAGTGCCAGGTATAGGCGGTATCACACCAGGTGCAGGCCAGATTGCAGCGCGAGAGCCGCATGAACGCCACCGGCATACCCGTGCTTGGCCCTTCGCCCTGCAATGACGCAAAAATTTCCGGCCCGCCGGTGTCGTCAGTGGCAAGGACGAGCGACACCTTTACCCCAACCGCGCCAACGCCGCGGTCAAACGTTCTGCCTCTGCCGAATGATGCGCGTAATCCTCGCGCGCCTTCTCGACCGCTTCGGGTTTGGCGCGTTCGACGAAGTTGGCGTTGGACAAACGCCCTTCCAAGGACTTCGCTTCCTTTTGCGAGGCCTCAAGCGCCTTGTTCAGACGCGCTTTCTCAGCCTCAATGTCGATAATGCCTTCAAGCGGCACAATGAACACATCACTGCCAGCTGTGACTTGCATAGCCGCCCCTGCGGGCGCTTCACCCACAGTCACGGGTGTCAAACGCGCGAGGCGTTCGATCGCGGCGCTGCTGCGCTCGATTGTGCTCGTTGCCAGTGCTGAGGCCTCTGGCAAGAACGCCGCGAGCTTTGCGCCCGGAGGAATGCCGAGCTCGTTCTTCGCGCTGCGGACATTGGTTGTCAGATCGATCACCCAGTCAATCGCATCGGTCGCGTCCTTGCTGACGCTGGCACGCGGATTGGGCCACTTCGCCAGAATGAGATCATACTTCCGCGCGCCCAGCGCATGCCACAATTCTTCCGTGATAAACGGCATGAAGGGATGCAGCATCACCAGGATCTGATCGAGTGCCCATCCTGCAACCGCGCGGGTTTCCACCGCAGCCGGGCTGTCCGCGTCACCAGCGAAGACCGGCTTGATCAGTTCCAGATACCAGTCGCAGAAGCGGCTCCACGTGAATTGGTAGATCGTGTTGGCCGCCGCGTCGAAACGCAGGTCTGCCATTGCCCTGTCGAGCTCTTCAACCGTTTGCTGGACTTCGCCGATGATCCACTGGTTGGCCGCGAGCCTGGCTTCGGGTGCTGTCAGCGTGCTCGACGCGCCGATCCCGTTCGACTGGCAGAAACGCGTCGCATTCCACAGCTTGGTCGCGAAATTGCGGTAACCCTCGACCCGCTTCTCATCCATCTTGATGTCGCGGCCCTGGCTTTCCATTGCCGCCATGAAGAAGCGCAGCGCATCCGCGCCATACCGGTCAATCAGGCCGAGCGGATCGACCACATTGCCCTTCGACTTGGACATTTTCGCGCCGTCTGCCGCGCGGACAAGGCCGTGCAGATAGAGGCGCGGCCAAGGCGCCTGACCCGTATTGAAATAGCCCGCCATCATCATCCGCGCATCCCAGAAGAACAGGATGTCGAAGCCGGAAATCAACAGATTGTTGGGATAGTGCTTTTCAAGCAGGTCGGTCTTGTTCGGCCAGCCTAGCGTGGCGAAGGGCCACAAGGCTGACGAGAACCATGTGTCGAGGACGTCTGAGTCGCGGCTCAGCTTAACGCCATTGCCAGCCTTCGCTTGAGCCTCTTCTTCGGTCATGGCGACATGAACGTTTCCGTCGTCGTCATACCACGCCGGGATCTGGTGACCCCACCACAGCTGGCGAGACACGCACCACGGCTGGATATTTTCCATCCAGTTGAAGAAGGTCTTTTCCCAGCTCTTGGGGACGATCTCGACTTCGCCGGACTTGACTGCTTTGATCGGCTTCTTCGCCAACTCCGCGGCATTCACATACCACTGGTCGGTCAGCCACGGCTCGATCACCACCCCGCCGCGATCACCAAACGGCGTCGCGATCTGACGCGGTTCGGCGTCATGCTCGACCTCTTCGCCCTTCTTGGTCTTCGCGATATGCGGGATCAGGTAGCCCTGTTCCTTCAGCCGCTGCACAACCAGTTCGCGTGCGCCATCCACACCGTCTCGCTTGAAGCGGTGCAGGCCGAGGAATTCATCGGGGACCAGCCCGTCTGCCGTCTGACAAACATCGGCATTGCCATCGAGCATGTTGAGCATGTCTGCTGCGGCAAAACCGGCGCGCTTGCCCACCTCGAAGTCGTTGAAGTCGTGTCCCGGCGTAATCTTTACCGCGCCGCTGCCCAGCTCGGGATCGGCGTGCTCGTCCGCCACGATGGGAATTCGGCGACCGGTAATCGGCAGGATCACATGCTTGCCGACGGCGTTCTTGTAGCGCTCGTCATCGGGATGCACCGCAACCGCCATATCGGCGAGCATGGTTTCGGGCCGCGTGGTCGCGACTTCGATGAAGTCCTGTCCGTTGTCGAGGGTTACACCATCCGCGAGCGGATATTTGAAGTGCCAAAAACTACCCGCGATTGTCTGCTGCTCGACTTCCAGATCGGAAATCGCGGTCTTGAGCTTCGGGTCCCAGTTCACCAACCGCTTGTCGCGATAGATCAAGCCGTCATTGTAGAGGTCGACGAACACCTTGAGAACGGCCTTGGTGAAATGCTCGTCCATGGTGAACTGCTCGCGTGACCAGTCCATCGAACAGCCCAGTCGGCGCAGTTGATTTGTAATGGTTCCGCCGCTCTCGGCTTTCCATTCCCAAACCTTGTCGACGAATTCTTCGCGCGAATAATTCGTCCGCTTGTCCTGACGTTCCTCCAGCTGGCGTTCGACCACCATCTGCGTCGCGATGCCCGCATGGTCCGTTCCAACCACCCACAGCGCATCTTTGCCGCGCAGGCGCTCATAACGGATCACAATGTCCTGCAGCGTGTTATCGAGCGCATGGCCGATATGTAGCGATCCGGTCACGTTCGGCGGAGGGTTCACGATAGTGAAGGGCTCGGCGTCGGGGCGCTCCGGACGGAATGCGCCGCTCTCTTCCCAATGGGAATACCATTTCGCCTCAATCGCGGCGGGATCGAAAGTTTTATCTAACTCTGTAGTCATCTTGGATAGCGCCTTTGCCAGCGCCACGCGCAAGGTGCAACGGCTGATACGCTGCGACGCAACAGAGCGCTTGTTATCGTGCCATTTTCCTCGCATAGTTTATCGCATGAGCGGCGGAGCCGAATTTTCCATTGAAGAGCGGGAAGCTGGCGGACTGCGCTTATTGCTGTCGGGGCCGTATCTGGTGTCTTCGATCGGTGCGATTGATCAGGATCTTGACGCGTTGAGCGGAGAAATTGCCGAGATCGATCTTTCAGGTGTGAGCGAGATAGACACGGTCGGCGCATGGGTTGCTTGCCGGACCGCACGGGCGCATGGGGCCGAAATTGTCGGGGCAAGCGAGCGCGCGCGGCGGCTGCTCAATGCGGTCGAGGCAGCGGGCGGCGGTGAGTATCAGGAACCGGAGGGCTTGGCCTGGTGGCAACCGATCCCCGCAAAGACTGGTGAGTTGGTCGAGAAAGCGCAGGTGGGCACCATAGGTGTGCTCGATTTCCTGGGGCAGATATTGATTGCTGTCTGGAACTTGCTGCGCAAACCGAGCCGGTTCCGGGGTACGGCATTCGTTCGCCAGATCGAATTGGTTGGCGTCAGCGCGTTACCGATCATCGGATTGATGAGCTTCTTGATCGGAATTGTGATTGCCCAGCAAGGCTCGGTGCAACTGGAACAATTTGGCGCGGAATCGCTGACGATCAATCTGGTCGGCCGGATTACCCTGCGCGAGCTCGGCGTGTTGATGACGGCAATCATGGTTGCGGGCCGTTCGGGCTCTGCCTTTGCCGCGCAGATTGGCACGATGAAGCTGACCGAAGAGGTCGACGCGATGCGCACGATCGGAATATCTCCGGTCGAAGCTCTGGTAATTCCGCGCACTTTGGCGGCTGTTATCATGATGCCGTTGCTGGGCTTTTATGCATCAGTCATGGCAATCATCGGCGGCGCTGTGGTGGGCGACCTGTTGCTGGGTATTCCGTTCTGGACATTTCTGACCCGCATCGAAGAAGTCGTGCCGACCTACGATTTGTGGGTTGGGCTCATCAAGGCGCCGGTCTTCGGCCTGATCATTGCGCTGGCGGGTTGTTATCACGGTATGCAAGTGCGCGGGAATTCAGAGGAAGTCGGGCTGCGAACAACCATGGCAGTGGTCAGTGCGATCTTTGCAGTGATCGTGCTTGATGCGTTCTTCGCGGTATTTTTCACAGAGGTTGGTTGGGGATGAGCATTTTCAACCAGCACGAACCTCAACAGCACGAGCGTTTTCGCGGCGAGCATCCGATTGTTGTTGAGGGCCTGAAGACCGCTTTCGGCGAGCATGTCGTTCACGAAAACCTCTCGCTCAAGGTAAATCGCGGTGAGATTATTGGCGTGGTTGGCGGTTCCGGGACAGGCAAATCGGTGCTCATGCGCGTGATTATCGGCTTGCAGACACCAGCGGCTGGCGAAATCGAGGTGTTTGGCAATTCGATTACACAAGCGGGTAGCGATGAAGACATGGGCGTACGTTGCCGCTGGGGTGTCTTGTTTCAGGGCGGGGCCCTGTTCTCGACCTTGACCGTGGGCGAGAATGTCGAAGTGCCGATCAAACAGTTCTATCCTGACATAGAGCCTGAATTGCGCCGCGAGATTGCGCGCTACAAGGTCATTCTTTCAGGCCTGCCAGAGAACGCGATCGACAAATTTCCGTCTGAACTTTCTGGTGGCATGAAGAAGCGCGCCGGCCTTGCTCGTGCGCTGGCGCTTGATCCCGAATTGCTGTTCCTGGATGAGCCGACTGCCGGGCTTGACCCGATAGGTGCGGCTGCGTTTGACCGGCAGACGCGCGAGCTGAAAGAAACGCTTGGCCTGACAGTGTTCCTGATCACCCACGATCTGGACACGCTTTATGAGATTTGTGACCGTGTGGCGGTGATTGCCGACAAACGAATTATCGCGGTGGGCACTATCCCGGAATTGCTGGAAACAGATCATCCGTGGATCGACGAATACTTCAACGGCCCGCGCGGCAGGGCTGCGTCGCATGGCAAGCCGCCGCGGGTAAATTCGCGTGCAAGCGTGGACAATCAACCGGATAGCGAGGCATAAAGGGCAGGCATGGAGACAAAAGCCAACAATATCTGGGTGGGCGTGGTCACGTTGGCGCTGCTTGCGGCGCTGGCCGCATTTATCGTCTGGCTTGCGCGAATTGGCGAAGGCGCAAGCGATGAATACGATATTCTCTTTGAACAATCTGTTGCTGGTCTTGCCAAGGGATCCCAGGTTTCGTTCGCGGGCGTGCCGGTTGGACAGGTCAGCGAGATCGAGCTCTGGAAGCAGGATCCCGAGTATGTGAAAGTCACCATCAAGGTGCGCGATGATGTGCCAATGCTTGTCGGGACGACGGCGACCATTCAAGCGAGCTTTACCGGCGTCTCGACAATTTTGCTCGATGGAGCGCGTGTCGACGCGCCGCCGATCACATGTGAAACGACAGCCTGCCCCGATGGCAACCCGGTCATTCCGCCCGCGCGCGGTGGCTTTGGTGAATTGCTAGCGTCTGCACCACTGCTGTTGGAAAGGCTGGCGACGCTGACCGAGCGCCTCACGCAAGTGCTGGACGATGACAACCAGAACCAGATTGCTGCGATCCTGGAAAATACCAACGCCATGACCGCCAGTTTTGCCGAGACCGCCCCGGCGGTAAATGCCAATCTGGCGCAGCTGGAGATTACGCTTCAGGAAGCTGCCGAAGCGCTCGACAGTTTCGAACGGGTCATGGAATCGACAGACAATGTCATCAATTCCGAGGGCCAATCCCTGGCCAAGGAACTGCGAAACACGTTGGAATCTGTCAATGCGGCATCAGCGTCCTTGGCCGCAACGCTGGACGCGGCGCAGCCTGCAGCTGAACAACTTTCACAAACAACAATCCCGGCCGCCGAAGCCACAATGCGCGATTTGGAAGGAACGAGCCGCGCATTGCGCAAGGTGACAGAGCGGCTTGAGAGCCAGGGCGCGGCTGCTGTGATAGGCGGGCAAACTTTGCCGGATTACGAGCCATGAGAAAGGGCAAGTCGATGATCACTTCTTCAAGCCGGCCTGTAGCATTCTTGCGGGCTGGTCTCTTGCTCTCATCCCTCGCGCTAGGCGGCTGTGTAAACTTGGGCGGCGCAGAACCGCCGGAAAGCCTGCTGACCTTGACCCCGACCACCTCTGCTCCGGCTGGTGCCGCGATCAGCGCCGCCCGCGGCGAGGCTCTTGCCCTGCACGAGCCGGTCGTTCCGGCAGAGCTGGATGTGCTTCGTGTGCCTGTCCGGATTGACGATGCGACGCTAGCCTATCTCAAAGATGCAGTGTGGGTCGAGCGTCCAGCACAATTGTTCCGTCGCTTGCTGGCAGAGACCATCCGTACGCAAAGCGAACGTGTGGTTCTGGCGGGCGGCGACCCAGCGGCGCGGGGTAGCTTGCAAATGCGCGGCAGTCTGTCGCAGTTTGGCTATGATGCGACCCAGTCAGCGGTCATTGTGCGTTTCGATGCGACCCTGTTGGACAGTGATGGGGTAGTCAGGCAACAACGTTTCGAAGCAATTGAAACAGGGGTCTTGGCTGACGCTGCTTCAGTCGGTCCGGCGCTCAACAGTGCAGCCAATGATGTTGCCAGACAAGTTGCTGACTGGCTCGAGTAGCGCGCTTTAGTCGTTCAGCAGACCGATCCAGTCGCATGCCGCGAGGAACGCCTCTTGCCGCCTTCTCCGGCGCGTTTCGGCTTCCTGATCACGGCCCCACAGATCCGATTGCCATTCTTCTTCAAGGCTTGCCGCGCGCCATAGGGCAATCGGTTCCGCGCCATCCTCCAAAGCCAACAATGGAATGCAGAGTGAAGCGGCCAGCGAGGCCATGGTTTGCATGCCGGCCAGGGTAAAGTGATCCCTGCCGCGCAGAAAATCACTCAAGGTCGCAAGCGTTTCCGGTGGTTGGGGGCGGTGCACAATCCCGCTCACCCGCGTGAACTTGATGCTATGGGTTTGTTCCACCCGCTTGATCAGCGGTTCCCAGACGGCCTGTTGACGTTCAAAGAGCGGTTGTTCCGGGTCAGCGCGATAGCAAAGCGTATCGGTTTCCGCGTACTTCAAGATCTGGCTGATTGCTTCTTCAGGATCGTTGGCAACCATATCGATCGCGAAATCGGTCTGATCGCGATGAACGAAACGCGACGTATCAATGTCTTCCGACTGTTCCGCCCATTCGCGCGCCAAAGCCTCTGCGAGTTTGCGCGTCGGCACGATTTGCGGCGTGCCCTTGACTGTTCGCAGCCCGCGGCCATCGAGCGTCACTTGCCAGCCGGCATCAACGACCTCTGATACATCAACATTCTCGTAAAAACGTTTCATTCGTCTTCGGACTTCCATTGGCTGGCGAGCCGGCGCGGCCAGAAGAAGAAGATCCCCATTCCCGTCAAACCGAGAACGATGTTGAGTGCTGCAGGCACATTGGGGGCCATCTGAGAGAAAGCGATTGCGACCAGAACCAGCGAAATCCCCGCCAAACGCACAAGGTTGAGCAGCATGAAGCGCTCTTTGGCTTTGCTCTCGTCAAATCCACTCACACGAGTTCCCCTAAATGCAATGCGTCCCGGGCAACCGCTTCTGCCCCCGCTTCGAGCAGCTCTTCCGGTGCGTGATATCCCCATGCGACACCGATCGAGCGAACGTTGGCATCCTTCGCCATGATGATATCGAAGGTGGTGTCCCCGATCATGACTGCGTCCTGCGGCGCGACCCCCGCTTCGAAGATCGCCGCATCCAACATGTCGGTATGCGGTTTGGGGGGATGGCGGTCAGCGGTTTGCAAGGATACAAACATGTCGGTCAGGCCGTGCTGTTCCAGGCAGGCCTGAAGTCCGCGATCGGATTTGCCGGTCGCAACGGCCAGCCGCCAATCCGCCTCCCGAAGCGTGATCAGAAGCTCGCGAATACCCTCATACAATGGTTCGTGAATGGCGCCGCGCAGACGGCGCGCGAAGAAGGCTTCTTTGTAAGCCGCAACCAGCTGCGCATTAGTGTTCTCGTCAATCTCGGGGGCCAGTCGCCGGACTGCCATGGGAAGGCTCAAGCCCATAGAACGGCGTACCTCGTTGCGATCGGGCAAGGAAAGTCCGGCTTCGGCAAAGGCTTGCTCCATAGTATCGCAAACATGGGCTTGCCCATCGACCAGCGTACCATCGCAATCAAAGACAGCGAGCCGCGTCATTTGTTAATCCCACGTATCGCTTGCGCGATGCCGGCTGCATTTTGTTGTTCCAGGCCAGCGATAACACGCTCGCGCTCTTCAACCGATTTGTTCTGCGAAAGCTTTACTGTTTCTCGGCGCGTTTCGATTTCCAATTCGAAGCCCACAATGCTCCGCACCAATCCGTCCAGGTGGCGCGTTGATATCTTGTCCATGGTCCAGGGTATTCCGCCTTTGACCTTCGCTTCGTGGTGATCGCTCAACATTTCAAGCTGCTGCAACAGTTCGGCGTCATCAAGCTTGCGAACGCTGCCTTCCAGCTCGACCGCAATGTAGTTCCACGTCGGCACTTGATCGGGGTCGGCATACCAGCGGGCGGATATATAGGCATCAGGTCCATTGACCGCGACCAGCGCGGTGCTGCCTTCCAAATGCCGCGTGAGCGAATTGCCGCGTGCGAGATGGAATTGCAGTTTGCTCGAATCCATCGCTAGCAGGGCAGAGTGGGCTACCCTTGGCCCGGCCGGTGTCTGAAGGAAGATTGTGCCAAAACCGACCGCGTCGACCAGCGATCGATGCAGATTGGGGCTGTCGTCCCGAAAACTGGGATTCGGGTGCATCAGCGCTTGCGCCCCTTGTTGCCGGGCTTGCGCGGCTTACCAGACTTGCCAGCGTCTCCGCGCGCGCGGCGCGGGCCGCGCTGGCTGCGGCGATATTGCTTGGCATGGGCGCGGGCGGCCTGTTTCTTCTCGGCCTTGGTGCGCTCGGTCGTATCTTCGCGCAGGGGCTCGGCATCGCTTAGCGAGAGATCGAAACCCAGTTGCTGCATACTGGCTGCAAAATGCTCGGGCAGATCGGCTGTAACATCCAGCTTTCCGCCGCCGGGTTCGGAAATGACCAGGCGGCGGGCGTGCAGATGCATCTTGCGGCTGATGCTGCCGGTCAGAAACGCGTCTTGCCCGCCATATTTGCCGTCGCCCACGATCGGGTGGCCAATCGCCTCCAGATGTACGCGCAGTTGGTGGGTGCGCCCGGTAAGCGGCTCCAGCTCGACCCAGGCCGCTTTCTTGCCCGCGGTTTCAACCACGCGATAGCGCGTTTTTGCAGGCTGACCGTTCTCCAGATCGACATGCATTTTTTCGCCGCCGCTCCCCGGCTGCTTGGCGAGCGGGGCATCAATCGTGCCCTCTTTCACATCGGGAACCCCGACGATCAGGGCCCAATAGACTTTGCGTGCACTGCGGCCGGAGAATCGCTTGGAATAGCTTGCTGCGCTGCCTGGAGTGCGCGCGATCAGGAGTACACCGGAAGTGTCCTTGTCCAACCGGTGAACCAGGCGCGGGCGAGGGGTGTCATCGTCTTCGACAAAGGCATCAAGCAGGCCATCGACATGCTTGTTGGTCTTGCTGCCGCCTTGCGTCGCAAGGCCGGGAGGTTTGTTGAGCACAATTGCGGACTTGGTCTCGCGAATCACCATGGCATGGGCCTCGGCGATTTCCTCAGGCTTCAGCTCGCGGCGCTGCTTCGGCTTTCGTCCACCGGGGGCTTGCTCGCCGCCCGGCGGCACACGCAGCACTTGCCCCTCGCTCAAACGATCATCGGGTTTAGCGCGCTTGCCATCGACGCGGATCTGGCCGGTCCGTGCCCAGCGGCTGACCGTGGCAAAGCCGATCTGCGGCAGATTGCGTTTGAACCAGCGATCGAGCCGTATGCCATTATCGTCTTCGCCTATGGTGAACTGGCGCACCGTCTGGTCTGCGTTGGTGGTCTGCTCGCTCATGAGAAGAGCCTCGTCAGGTTAAGCCCCACGAGCAAGCCGCTGATGCCCAATGCAACAGACAGGATCACATAGAGCGACGCGAACAGATATTGTCCGCGTTCGATCAGCAGCACCATCTCGAGGCTGAAGGCAGAAAATGTAGTAAAGCCGCCAAGCAGGCCGACTCCCAGGAGCAGGCGCAGCTGGTCAGGAGCCACGCTACCTTCGCCGCCGTGACGCGCTAGCCAACCCGCGAGCACGCCCATCAGCAAGCTCCCGATTGCATTGGCAGCCAGCGTAGCAAACGGAAACGCGCCAACAACTGGCGCACCCAGCCATCCGGTCATGCCGCGGCCAAGCTGATAACGCAGCACGGCGCCGATTGCGCCGCCGATGGCAACGTTGATGCTGGCCATAATGGGAGAGAGTGAAGCGCTCATTGGGGCTCCCTTTAACGAGGCTTGGCGCACCTGCATAGCGCCGACTACGGATCATCGCACGCAGGCCACATGTTGCATACCCGCAACCCTTCAGGCACTTGCCATTCGTATCCGATTTGGCTAGGGCGCGCTCAGAGATTGCCGACCGTTTGCGGATTCGGCCCAATTTTCGTTGATTTTCAAGTGGGGTATCCCGCGCGCATGCGGGCTCTGGCTCATTTTTGTGAGGTGTTTGAATTTATGCAAATCATGGTTCGCGATAACAATGTCGACCAGGCTCTCCGTGCGCTTAAGAAAAAGCTGCAGCGTGAAGGCGTGTATCGCGAAATGAAGTTGCGTCGCCATTATGAAAAGCCAAGCGAGAAGCGCGCCCGTGAAAAGGCTGCTGCTGTTCGCCGCGCTCGCAAGCTTGAGCGCAAGCGTATGGAACGCGACGGCTAAAGTAATGCCGTCCTATTCAAGCTTTCCGGCTTGAATAGGTTTCAGCGATAAGCCATCAGGGCGCGGATTGATTCCGCGCCCTTTTGCTTGTGCGTGAGCGGCGAAGACACAGACTATATCAGGATTATCTTGCATGACCGAAGTCACCCGCGTTCCGATTCTGCCGATTGCCAAAGGCTCGCTGACCAAACTGTGGCTAGGTGTAGTCGCCGCCGTGCTGCTGGGAGCGGGCATTGCCTGGGCCGCACTGCCCAAGACTTTTTCCGTGACTGAGATTACCGCTGGTACAGGCGCTGCCCCTACCGACGGCGACGTGGCCTTCATCAAATACAAGGGCACGTTGGATGACGGGACGATATTCGACGAAGCTTCTTCGTCGCCGTTCCCTCCGGGCATATTCCCTGATGGCGTGCCGATGCTGGTTGAAAAGGGTGCAGTGGTCGATGGCTTTTACGAAGGCCTGAAGCAGATGAAGAAGGGCGGCACTTACGAGCTCTATATTCCTGCGGACCTGGCATATGGTGATGCGCCGCCACCGGGCTCTGACATTCCACCTGGAGCCAGTCTCAATTTCGAAGTCGAATTGGTCGACTTTATGAGCCGGCAAGATGCGGAACGCCGTATCCATATGCTGCAACAAATGATGCCGCCGCAAGGGCCGGGCGGGCCGGGCGCGCCGCCACCGCCGCAGCCATAAGTTTCGAATCCATCCTAAACCGCGCAATGGGCGCTTGAAGGCGGTCCAGCGCACCGCTAACGGAAACGCTATGTCCGTAGATAAAGCAACAGTGGCCAAGATCGCTTCTTTGGCCCGCATCAAAATGGGTGATGAAGAGCTCGAGCGCATGGTGCCCGAGCTCAATGGCATCCTCGATTGGGTCGAGCAGCTGGGCGAGGTCGATGTGACCGGGATCGAGCCGATGACCGCAGTGATCCCGAACAAGCTGCGCTTGCGCGATGACGTGGTTGACGCTGACCCGCTGACGGGCGGCGGCAAGCGTGAAGATGTGCTCGCCAATGCGCCCGCCGCAGAGCATGGCTTCTTTGGCGTTCCGAAGGTGATCGAGTGATGGCTGACTTTACTGATCTTGGCGTCAAGGACATCCGCGACGGTGTTGCGAGCGGCGAATTCACCGCGAGCGAAGTGGCGGAAAGCTTCAATGCGGCTGTTGCGGATGCGGCGGCGCTCAATGCTTTCATCGTGACCACGCCTGAGCATGCTCTGGCTGCTGCTGACAAAGTCGATGCAGACCGCGCGGTTGGCAAAGACCTGGGCAAGATGGCCGGCGTGCCAATCGGCATGAAGGATCTGTTCGCCACGCACGGCGTACAAACCACCGCGGCCTCGCGTATTCTGGAAGGCTTCAAGCCCGAGTATGAAAGCACTGTTTCGTCCAACCTTTGGGCGGCCGGTGCCGGCATGCTGGGCAAGCTCAATCTTGACCAGTTCGCGATGGGTTCATCGAACGAGACAAGCTATTTCGGCAACGTCAATTCGCCCTGGCGCAAAGAAGGCAGCAATGCCGCGATGTCGCCGGGTGGCTCGTCAGGCGGTTCTTCCAGCGCGGTTGCCTCACGCATTGCGCCAGCGGCAACCGGCACTGACACCGGCGGTTCGATCCGCCAGCCTGCCGCCTTCACCGGCATTTGCGGGATCAAGCCGACTTACGGGCGTTGCAGCCGATGGGGCGTCGTCGCCTTTGCCAGCTCGCTTGATCAGGCTGGGCCGATGGCGCGCAGCGTAGAAGACTGCGCGATCATGCTGGAAGCCATGGCCGGGTTTGACCCGAAGGATTCGACATCGCTTGAGATGGATGTGCCTGCATGGGAGGCCGGACTTTCGGCAGACCTCAAGGGCAAGAAAGTCGGCATTCCCAGGGAATACCGCATGGATGGCACCGATGAGGCAATCCTGAAAAGCTGGGAGCAGGGCAAGGAATGGCTGCGCGATGCGGGCGCGGAGATCGTCGATATCTCGCTGCCGCACACGAAATACGCGCTGCCCGCCTATTACATCATCGCGCCTGCAGAGGCTTCGTCCAACCTCGCACGTTACGATGGCGTGCGTTACGGGCTGCGCGAATTGCCCGAAGGTGCGGGCCTTCAGGACATGTATGCCGCCACGCGTGCTGCGGGCTTCGGCGATGAAGTTAAACGCCGCATCCTGATCGGCACTTATGTGCTGAGCGCAGGCTTCTACGATGCCTATTACAATCAGGCGCAAAAGGTGCGGGCACTGGTCGCGCGTGATTTCGAACAGGCTTGGGCGACATGTGATGTGATCCTGGCGCCGACAACACCAACACCGAGTTTCCCGCTGGGTTCGCTCAATGAAGACCCGCTGACGATGTATCTGAACGATGTGTTTGCTGTGCCTGCGTCATTGGCTGGTCTGCCTGCGATGAGCGTGCCTGCGACATTGACCGATGATGGTCTGCCGCTGGGGCTTCAACTGGTGGGCAAGCCGTTTGACGAACAGGGCGTGCTCAATGCGGGCCTCGCGATCCAGCAGCGTGCGAACTTCGCGGCGAAGCCGGAGAAGTGGTGGTAAGACGATGCTCTTCGCCATTATCTTCCTGATCGCTTTCGTGCTGCTAGGCCTATTCGCGCTATGGCTCAGCAAGAATGTCGAGCATGGCGAAGCGCGGTTCGACACCACTGGTAAGGCCAAGAAGCCTGACGCAAAGGATGCGACGCCCGCGCGGCGTATCGACGATAGCTAAGCGATGGCGTGCCGGATTTGCGGCGCTGACGAGGTTTCCGAGCGGATCACCGCGCGCGAGATGATGTTCGGGACGCGCGAGGCGTTTGAGTACTTCCGCTGTGGTTCTTGCGGGACATTGCAGATTGCGGACATCGCCGAAGACCTTGGGCGCTTCTACGCCAGCGAGACCTACTACTCGTTCAATAATAGCAGCGAAGACCCGCTCTGGAAGAACCTGCTCAAGCGATGGGCGGCGGTTGGACTGGTTGGCAATCCGCAAGCCTATCCTCGCGGAGAAGGGATAGCCGATCGCATCCGCCGCGGAGCCGAGCCGTGGATTGCGACGATACCGGGGCTGACATTCGATTCGGCGATCCTGGATGTGGGATGCGGGGAGGGCGCCCGGCTCGAGAAACTTGCCAAGCTCGGTTTTGCGAACCTCACCGGGATTGACGCCTTTCTGCCGCAGGCACGCGAAGGCAGGCGGCCATCGGGCGTCACGCTCATTCGCGGCGAATTGAACAGCCATGATCGCAAGTATGATTGCGTCACCATGCACCATTCGCTGGAACATGTGCCCGATCCCAGGGCTCTACTTGAGACGGCGCGCGCGCGTCTGAATCCCGGCGGCAAGATATTCGTTCGGTTGCCACTGTTGTAGGACGAGATCTGAGCGAAATACGGGGCGGACTGGGCGCAGGTTGATGCACCAAGGCATTTGTACCTCTTCACACCAGAAGCCTTTGTCAGTCTCGCAGGCCGCGCTGCCCTCAATTGCATCGCGCACGGAACCGACACGCTCGGCTGGTCACTCGCGTGGAGTGAGGCCTGCGCGTGCGATATCCCGTCCAACAACCTTGATGGCACAGCGAACGCGCTCCCCCTCACAAAACAGGAAATCTCCGCTTTCGAAGAACAAGCCAAAGCGCTAAATGCCCGCGACAAGGGCGATCAGGGCTATTTTGTTCTAGAGCCCGCTTGACTGGCAGCACACCCGATCTAGAGCAAAACCTATGAGCACATATCGTATCCAGGGCGCCACCGGCGAATGGGAGGTCGTGATCGGCCTTGAAGTCCACGCGCAGGTCACCAGCAATGCCAAGCTGTTCAGCGGAGCTTCGACTGAATTCGGCGCAGAGCCCAACGCGCAAGTTTCGCTGATCGATGCGGCGATGCCCGGCATGCTGCCCGTGCCGAATGCGGAATGTATCCGTCAGGCAGTGCGCACCGGCATGGCGATCGAGGCACAGATCAACAAATACAGCCGGTTTGACCGCAAGAACTACTTCTACGCCGATCTGCCGCAGGGCTATCAGATCAGCCAGCTCTATCACCCGATTGTGGGCGAAGGGCAGCTGGTGCTCGACGCGGATGAAAAGGCCGGTATTCCGGTAGAGAAAATCATCGGTATCGAGCGCATTCATGTCGAGCAGGATGCGGGCAAGCTGATGCATGACCAGCACCCGACCATGTCTTACGTTGATCTCAACCGCTGCGGCGTGGCGTTGATGGAGATTGTCTCCAAACCCGATATGCGTTCGCCGGCTGAGGCCGGAGCCTATGTGCGCAAGCTGCGCTCTATCCTGCGCTATGTCGGCAGCTGCGACGGCAATATGGAAGAGGGCAGCATGCGCGCCGACGTGAACGTCTCTGTGCGCAAGCCTGGCGAGGAATTCGGCACGCGTACCGAGACGAAGAACGTCAACTCGGTTCGTTTCGTGATGCAGGTTATCGAACATGAGGCGAATCGCCAGGTCGATCTGATCGAGAGCGGCGGCACTGTCGTACAGGAAACGCGCCTGTTCGATGTCGCTAGCGGCACGACGCGCAGCATGCGCTCCAAGGAAGACGCGCATGATTATCGTTACTTCCCCGATCCGGATCTGTTGCCGCTCGAGCTGGAAGACGACTTCCTCGAGGAGTGCCGCGCTTCTTTGCCAGAGCTCCCCGATGCCAAGCGCGCGCGGTATGAGAACGAGCTGGGCCTGACGCCTTACAACGCGCGCGAACTGACCGCCGAAGTTGAGACTTTCGCACGGTTCGAAACTCTGCTGACAGCGGCGGCCAAGGCCATCGGCAAAGACGAGAAGAAAGTCGCAACGCCAGTCGCAAACTGGGCGCTCTCGGTTGCTCCAGGTGTGATCAAATCACTGGGCGATGAAGCCAATGTCGAGCATGCAACAGCCGCGCGTCAGGCTGCGATCCTGAAGATGCAGGATGCGGGCGAGATCAGCGGCGGTCAGGCGAAAGAGATCTTCGAGATCGTCTTGAAGACCGGGCGCGAGCCGGACGAGATCGCTGACAGCGAAGGCTTGAAACAGGTTTCGGACACCGGCGCGATTGAATCTGCGATTGACGATATCCTCGCCAACAATGCTGACAAGGTTGAGGAATATCGCGGCGGCAAGGACAAGCTGTTCGGATTCTTCGTGGGGCAAACGATGAAGGCCATGCAGGGCAAAGCCAATCCGGCGGTCGTGAACCAGATCCTGAAAGATAAGCTGGGGTAGAACGAGCTTTGGCAATGTCTGCCAACGACTCAAGATGCGACATTATCATCGGCCATAAAAAAGGCCGCCGGATCGCTCCGACGGCCCCCTCCTGTTACTCGCGAAGCTCCGCTTAGGCGGCTTTTTCGCCCGTCAGCGGCATTGCGCCGAATGCGCCGGCGTTGACGTTACCGGCCAGCGTGCCGCCTTCGATGGTTGCTTCGCAATCGAGCGTCATCGGCATTGGCACAGTCATTTGCATCTTCCAGGTCAGTGTATTGCCGTCGACCTTGCCGTCTTCAACATCCATGCTGCCCATTGCGCCAGCCATGTTGCCGCTGAATGTGCCATCGCCATTGTCGACGACTGTGAAGGTGCCGCTCTGGTCGCCCATCGGGCTTTTGACGGTGGTATTGTAGCTTCCTGAAAGTGACATGGGGTTCTCCTAAAAACTGTTATGCCCGGTAAAGCCGCCGGGCGGGGCGTGAGACCTATTTACATGGCTGTCAGTTCGACTCAACCACATATCGCCGCTTGGCATTGGCGATCACGTCTTCGCGCCAGAAATGGACCGGTTTCATTTGGTGATTGACGAACAATTCCATCTGATCGGTGTGGTGCGGGCTTTCGGGTCTGCTGATCGCTGCTCCGAAAGGCTGGATCGATTGTGAGCGGACGCGCTCTCCCGCGCGCCATTCGACCCATTGGATGAAGCTGTCACCATGAACTAGCCGCAGACGACCATCGTCCTCGACACGCCATGTGGTTGATGCGCGCAGGGTGTCCGAACCGCCATCCAGCGGCAGGTCAACATCGCCGTGACGCAAGCGGAGAAGGTCGGCCATCGGCGGATCGATCCGGCCGAAATGCTCCATCAAATGATTGATCGCTTTCTCAAGGCTTTCACGGACATCAGGTGCATCTTTGTTCTGATATTCAGCGGACATGAAATCCCGGATCATCAGCAAGGCGAGCGCATCGGCAGCGCCATTGTTGTCCGCAGTAAAGTCCCAGCTGAGCATCAACTCGCATGCACGGGCAAGCTCTGCATCATCGCCCGTTTCAAGCGCACCGACAGCATCCCACAGTTCCGCAACATAACCTTCGCGCTCGTAAGCGGTGTCATACTTGATCCGACGCAAGGCTTTGCGGTTAAGCGTGCCCGCTTCGCTCAACAGCTTCAAAGCGCGACGCGAGCGATTGGTCTGTTTCAGTTCGACACCCAGGATTGGAGAGATGCTGTCCGGATCGATGTCGTCGGCAGCGCCTGCTGCGGTGTAAGGCTCGTTGTTGGCGTTGTAGAGCCAGCCAGATGACGGATTGATGAGCTTGGGAATCTCCGCGTAGTCAACTGCGCCTTCCCAGATCAGATCGCTGCGATTGCCCGGCAAAACACCGCGCCAGTTGGCTTCCACATCTTCGGGACGGTCAGGAATCGCGGCATTGTAGACATAGGCGATGTTCCCTGCTTCGTCGGCGTAGATGAAGTTCGTGCTGGGTATGGCCATGCGCGCGATCTGAGCCTGCCATTCCTCGAATGTCGTCGTCTTGTTCAACCGATAATAGGCATCGAGCTGTTCAATCCGGTCGATCCCGCCATAACGGATCGCAAAGGCGCCATTGTCATTGATGATGACGGGTCCATGGACGCTGCGATGCACCTCGCGACGAATGGGCAAAGTGACCGGGCCAATCTTGACCGGGAGCGTGACTGTCTTGCTTTCAAGATCGCGCCACTCGCCATCCAGCATATAGCGTGTGCCGCTCTCATCCATTTCGAGTTCGTAGACGTCGACCATGTCCGGGCGGTTGACGGTGTTGGTCCAGCCCAAGTGGCGATTGTGGCCCAGGAAAGGGAATGGCGAGCCAGGGAAGTTGGCGCCGGTAAAGTGCCAGCCTTCATCGCTTTCAACGGTCAGCTCGTACCAGGCTACTCCTCCGGTCAGCGGCTGGTGTGAATTGGAGATAAGCGTGGTTGGTCCACCGGACTTATCAGGGGCGACAGCAAATGCGTTCGAGCCGTTCAAAGCGCCATCATTGCCGAATGGCGTGTAGACTGCGGTGTCAACAGGTTCTCCATCGAAGTCAGGCCCGATGACATCTCCATTCTTGTCACGCGGGAAGCCGGGAATGTCGGGGCCAAATTCGCGGCGAAGCGGATCGCCGCTTACCAAAGGCTGGATGACATTATTGAGCCCGAAAAAGAACGGCTGGCGCAGCGCAAAGCCGGCTGCCACGTCCCCTCCATTCACGGGAAAGAGATTCGCGAGCTTTACTTCGCCCGGATTGTCTCGCGCATATTGGTTGAGGCCGGTGGCATAGGCTTCGAACAGCGCGCGTGTATCCTCGGGCAAGCTGCCGTAATGCCGCTGAGCTGTGCCGCGCGCATCAAGTAGGTGATAGACGTAATCGACTGCTGCCCCGTCTTCGCCAGCGATTGCGCCGTAGCGCCCGCGTGCCATGGCGATCACATCCTGAAGTGTGAAGAAATCATCTTCCGATTGCGCAATCGCAACACCGAATGCCACGTCCGCGTCGGTCTTTCCGTAGATATGCGGCACGCCGTATTCGCTGCGGATGATTTCAGCGTTGTATTCACGATCGCCATCAGGCGCTTTACCTTGGTGGGCGAAGAACGGCTCCCAAGTCGCGAGTCCGATAAAAGCAACAAGCATCAATGCGAGCAGCGCAAAGCCACCGCGAAACAGCCATTTCATGTTCAAATCTCTCTCCAGCTCTTGGCGTGACACTCGCTGTCAGTCGCGCGCAGGTCAAGCCATCAAGTTTGATGGTGGCGATCGGGGGCTTGCAATGCGGATTGCCAAACCCACCTAGTCAGGTAACACACCGGCCTACGGAAAAATGGCCAAGAACCTTGTGTTGCCAAATAGCAACACTACATCAGAGCGGTAATTCACTGAGGGATCACCAATGAACCTGGAAAAATTCACTGACCGCGCCAAGGGCTTTCTGCAAAGCGCGCAGACCGTCGCCATCCGCATGAACCATCAGCGGATCACGCCGACCCATTTACTCAAGGCTCTGCTCGAAGATGAAGAGGGCATGGCCGCGGGCCTGATCCAGCGCGCTGGCGGCAACCCGGGTGTGGCGATCACAGAAGTCGATACGGAGCTGGGCAAAATACCAGCGGTGTCCGGCGGCGGTGCGCAATCAACGCCAGGATTGGATAATGATGCGGTACGTGTGCTCGATCAGGCGGAACAGATCGCAGAAAAGTCCGGCGATTCCTATGTCACGGTTGAACGCCTTCTTTCCGCACTGACATTGGCGACCACAACGAAAGCGGGGCAGGCGCTCAAGCAGGCAGGGCTTGATCCCAAGGCACTGGAAAATTCGATCAATGAATTGCGCAAAGGCAAGACGGCTGACAGCGCGAATGCCGAGAGCGCATACGATGCGATGAAGAAATATGCGCGCGACCTCACGCAGGCTGCGCGCGATGGCAAGCTTGATCCGGTGATCGGTCGCGATGAGGAAATCCGCCGCACGATCCAGATCCTGGCTCGCCGCACCAAAAACAACCCCGCGCTGATCGGTGAGCCCGGCACCGGGAAGACCGCAATTGCCGAAGGGCTTGCGCTGCGCATCGCCAATGGTGATGTGCCTGATAGTTTGAAGGGCCGCACATTGATGAGCCTCGATCTGGGTTCGCTGATCGCGGGCGCGAAGTATCGCGGCGAGTTTGAAGAGCGGCTGAAGACGGTGCTCGACGAAGTGAAGGGCTCAGACGGTCAGATCATCTTGTTCATTGACGAGATGCATACGCTGATCGGGGCTGGGGCCTCTGAAGGCTCGATGGATGCATCCAACCTGCTGAAGCCCGCGCTCTCTCGCGGCGAACTGCACTGCATCGGCGCGACGACGCTCGACGAGTACCAGAAGTACGTCGAGAAAGACCCCGCGCTGCAGCGCCGTTTCCAATCGGTTTATATTGATGAGCCGAGTGTCGAAGATACGATCAGCATCCTGCGCGGACTTAAAGAGAAGTACGAGCTGCACCACGGTGTGAATATCACCGACAGCGCATTGGTCGCTGCTGCGCAGCTTTCGAACCGCTATATTCAGAACCGCTTCCTGCCCGACAAGGCGATCGACCTGATGGACGAGGCCGCCTCGCGCATCCGCATGGAAGTGGAATCAAAGCCGGAAGAGATCGAGAATCTCGACCGCCGCATTATCCAGCTGAAAATCGAAGAATCGGCGCTGGCCAAGGAAAGCGACGATGCATCGAAGGATCGTCTTGTCACTCTTCGCGAAGAGCTGGCGAACCTTGAGCAGGAATCGTCGGAGCTCACCACCCGCTGGCAGAACGAGCGTGACAAGATCCATGCAGAAAGCCGGATCAAGGAAAAGCTCGATGCGGCGCGCCTTGAACTGGAGCAAGCCCAGCGCGAAGGCGATTTGGCCAAGGCTGGCGAGCTTTCCTACGGGCGGATCCCCGAACTGGAAAAAGAGTTGGAAGGTGCACGCGCGCAATCGGAGAATGCTCTGCTGCGCGAAGAGGTGACCGAAGAAGATATCGCAAGCGTTGTGGCGCGCTGGACCGGCATCCCGATGGAACGGATGATGGAGGGTGAGCGCGAGAAGCTGCTGCAAATGGAAGAGCTGCTCGGCAAGCGCGTGATCGGGCAAGAACAGCCCATCGAGGCTGTGTCCAAAGCTGTGCGGCGTGCGCGTGCCGGCTTGCAGGATCCGAACCGGCCGCTTGGCAGCTTCCTGTTCCTGGGCCCAACGGGCGTGGGCAAGACCGAGCTGACCAAGGCTCTGGCGGAATTCCTGTTCGACGATGATCAGGCGATGGTCCGCATCGACATGAGTGAATTCATGGAGAAGCACTCGGTCGCGCGACTGATTGGCGCACCTCCGGGCTATGTCGGTTATGATGAAGGTGGTGTGCTGACCGAAGCGGTCCGTCGCCGCCCCTATCAGGTTGTGCTGTTCGACGAAGTCGAGAAAGCGCACAGCGATGTCTTCAACGTGCTGTTGCAGGTTCTCGATGATGGCCGGCTTACCGATGGGCAGGGCCGTGTGGTCGATTTCTCGAACACGTTGATTATCCTGACTTCGAACCTCGGTAGTCAGTATCTTAGTCAAATGACCGATGACCAGACGGTCAAGGATGTCGAACCTCAGGTCATGGACGTTGTGCGCGGACATTTCCGCCCAGAGTTCCTGAACCGGCTGGATGAGATCATTCTGTTCCATCGCCTCGGTGCCGAACACATGGCCCCCATCGTTGCGATCCAGGTCAAACGGGTCGGCAAATTGCTGAAGGACCGCAAGATCGAGCTCGAATTGACTGACGCTGCTCTGCGTTGGCTTGGCAGAGTCGGTTATGACCCGGTTTATGGCGCGAGACCGCTTAAACGCGCGGTTCAGCGATATTTGCAGGACCCGCTGGCGGAAATGATTCTGGAAGGGAAAGTGCCAGATGGAAGCGCCGTCAAGGTTGATGAAGGCGATGGTGAACTAAAAATATCGATCGGGTGATCGAAATTAGAATTATGTTTCATTTTTTGCGCTCGTGAAGGGTATAAAATTCCATGGGCGCGTTCATGTGTGATTCACGCAACAATTCTGTAAAAATTCGTCTGACGCTTTGACAACGCGCGCGGGCTAACGCATTACTCCACCCATCCTAGGGGGCCGTGCCTGTGGGATATAAAGGGGCTGGAAAAGGTGGTCGTGCAAACGTCCGATCCGTGTTCCCTGTTCAATAGGGGCGGTTCCAGTTGTCGCGACTGGAGTTAAAATGAGAAAATTTCAAAGTAGTTCAGTGAAGGCGCTTGCCTTCTCCGCATCGGCTATTGCCTTTGCAATCGCTGGCCCGGCCTATGCACAAGACGCAGAAGAAGGCCAGGAAGAGGAAGAAGTAGAAGTAACAGAGGATGGTGAATCCGCAGCGGCGCCGCAGGGCGGCATCATTGTTACCGGTTCGCGTATCCGCCGCGATACTTACACAAGCATTTCGCCGATCCAGGTTCTGAACACAGAGGCGTCAAATAACGTTGGCCTGTTCGATCCTTCACAGATCCTACAGCGTGACGAATCAGCGTCAGGTCAGCAGATCGATGCTACCTTCGGCGGTTTTGTTTTGGACAACGGTCCGGGGTCGCAGACGCTGAACCTTCGTGGCCTTGGTGCCGACCGTACATTGCTTCTGGTCAACGGCCGTCGCCTCGCACCTGCTGGTGTGGAAGGCGCTCCAACCAACCCGTCAATTAACCTGATTCCGGGCTCACTGGTCGAGCGTTATGATCTTCTGCTCGACGGCGCATCATCTGTTTACGGTTCTGACGCCGTTGCTGGTGTGGGTAACATCATCCTGCGCAAGGACTTTGACGGTCTGGAGCTCTTCGCTCGCGGTGAAATCAACCCGCAGGGCGCCGGTGAAGATTATACAATCAGCGCTGCCTACGGCATCAACACTGACCGCGGTTTCTTCGGTATCGGTGCGGAATATGACTATCGCGATGCGATCCGCCTGCGTGACCGGAACTTCTTCAATGGTTGTAACACTAACCTCGAAGTCGACGAAGCCGGCAATCTTTACCGTTTGGGTGTCCGCGATAATGCAGTTGTCCAGAACCGTACTCCGGGCGTTTCTGTTGCTGAAAGCGAATGTAAGATAGACGGTATTTCCGGCCGTATCTTCCAGCCATTTGCGCGCTTTGGCTCGGTGTATTTTCCGGGTGGCGGCAACATTGCAAACTTCCCGCTCGATCCGCGCACGGGTCGTCCATTTAACTTTGGTGAATCGACCAACGCATTTGGTGTTGACCTTGATTCCGATGGCGATGGTATCCGCGATGTCGACTTCCAGAATGTGAACACTGGCGCCATTCCAGATATCATGTTCCAGACTGAGCAGAAGCTCTACAATGTCATGGCGTTTGGTGAGCACACCTTCCCGGGCGATGGCAACGTCACCGCCTTCTTCGAAGCGAACTATTCTCGCGCGGAAGTCACTGGTGATACGCTGTTTATCGCTCAGGTCTTCCCGAGCGTGCCTGACCTTAACCAGTTCAACCCTTGTAACTTCATTTCCAACCCGAACGGCGTAGACTGTCGTGCGGTGGACAATGAATCATTGGGACTTACTGGTACTGGTGCGGCACTCTCTACTGGCTTCCCGCTTCCGACCACTCCGATTTTCGCCATCAACGGCGACCGGAACGACCAGAACGTAACTCAAGAGCAATATCGCGGAGTCCTCGGCCTCAAGGGCGATCTTCCTGCTTTCGGTTCAAGTTGGACTTGGGAAATCTCAGGCGTATATTCACGCTCTGAAGGTCTTTCGATCCGCAACGGTATCCGCGAAGACAAGCTTGCTCTTGCGTTGGGTCTTGACCCAACCGCCGACTTTGATGGCGACGGCGTGGTCGACAACAATGGCGATGGCATTGCCGATGATTACGATAACGGTCTGGACGTTTTTGGATTCTTTGGCGATCCGCAGTACATTGGTGAATGTAACACAGGTGGTCTCGCAAACCCCGGTGCAGCAATGCCGGATCTGACAGCCGGTTGTGTGCCCGTAAACCTGTTCGCGCCAAGCGTTCTTACTGGTGCTGTTGGCGAGTTCGCCAGCGCAGCTGAGCGAGACTACTTGTTTGATCAGCGCCGTGTTGACACAACCTATGAGCAGATCCTTCTTTCTGGTTTCTTGACTGGCGATCTGTTTGAGCTGCCGGCCGGTCCTGTAGGTGCAGTGTTCGGTGGTGAGTGGCGCAAGGATAAAATCAGCACCAATCCCACAGATCAGACAGCAAATGGTCTGTTCTTCGGCTTCTTCGCTGACCAGGGTGCCAACGGCAGCAAGGTTATTCGCGAACTCTACGGTGAACTTAACATTCCATTGATCGCCGGGAAGCCGTTGGTCGAAGAATTGAACCTGGAAGTCGCCGGTCGTCTAACCGACGAAGAGTTCTACGGCACTAACTATACCTACTCACTCAAGGCAGGCTGGCGTCCTGTTAGCTCGCTGCTTCTGCGTATGACTTACGGAACATCGTTCCGAGCTCCCAACTTGCGTGAAAACTTCCTCGGTGGCCTCTCAGGTTTCAACGGCGTGTTTGACCCATGTGCGGTTCCAAACGCGGCGTTCAACGCCACTGGCGGCGGTTACGATCCATCGCTGGATACTCGTGATTCTACGATCCTTGCGAACTGTGTGCGCGAGGGTCGCGATCCGACCAGTGTCGGTATCGACAACCAGGGTCTCAATACCTTGCAGACGCCTAGTGTTGAAATCACTTCGGGCGGGACATTGGATATCGATCCTGAAACCTCACGCTCGATCACTGCCGGTTTCTCGTTTGAAGAAACCTTCGGTGACGGATGGGACGTAGCGCTGGGCGTGACCTACTTTGACATCAAGTTGAAAGACTCGATTGTAGAGCCAAGTGCACAGTTCATTGTGAACGACTGTTTCACGCGTGACGATGGCCAGCGCAGCGCCTTCTGTGACCGTATCTCTTACGATACGGCGCCGTCCTCGCGCTTTTTGGTTTCGGACGTATTTGCTGGTTTCCTTAACCTTAACTCGGAAAGCGTTCGTGGGATCGACTTCAATGCTGACTTCGGTAAAGACGTTATGCTCTTCGGAGAGAACGTCGATCTCGGCCTGAACCTGCGTGCAAACCACCTCATGGAGCGTAGCTCACTGTTCATTGATGATAACGGTGACCCATCGTTTGATGATGACGCAGGTGAGTTCGGACTTCCGAAGTGGACCGGTCGTGCGATCATGACTGCAGATGTGAGCGATCTCCGGTTCACATGGCAGATCCGCTATACCGGTTCGGTAGAACAGGATGCTGATGGTATCGACGAGTTCTCTGATGCATTTGGCTACAACGCAGCGGGCGAATTCACTGGTTTCTTCAGTGACACCTGTCTCGGTAATGGTTCACGTGATGCGAACGGCACTATTAACGGAAACGTGGCTGGTGACGGTAACTTCTGCCGTGACGTAGGCTTTGCTAAGGAACAATTCCTGCACACGGCTTCGATCCGTTACACGGCTGACAAGTGGAGCTTGCTGGTAGGTGTAGACAACATCTTTGGCACCCGCCCACCGCTGGTTGACGACGACGAAGTGTTCTCGATCAACAATGTCGCAATCGGTAATGGTTACGACTACGATGGTCGCGAAGTCTTTGCTTCGATCAGCTACGAATTCTGATAACGGTCAGATTCAAACTTTTAGAATAATGGGCCTCGCCACTCTTGTGGCGGGGCCCATTTCTTTTTATACTACTTGTGGTCTAATTTCCGGTCTGAGAGAGATTTTTAAAATGCGATTTAAAACCCCCATGCTTGCCGGCGTAGCTGGCGCGCTAGCATTGATGTTTTCACCTACTGCAAGCACAGCTCCTGCACAGGCGCAAACCGAAGCGGGTGACGGAACCATCCCGGTTGAGGTCTGGTCGCTACGAAGCGTTGTAAATGCTGTGCAGATTTCTCCGGACGGAAAGCACATTTTGGTTCACAAGACTGAAAGTCGTGAGGGCGAGTACCTGCTTGAAATCTACAAGACGGAAGACCTGCTGAAAGGCAATTCAGAACCTTATCGACGTCTCAACGCTAGTCCGATGGAAATCATTAGTGCGCAATGGGTAACCGACAACCATATTTTCGGCACTGCGTGGCAGGTCAATCGCACTCGGGTTGCGCGCCCTGAACAAGACATACGCGATTACCGGAGTTTCGCGTACAATCTTGAAGAAAACGAGTTTAATAACATCGATGGCAACTTCGGCATAGTCGAACTCCTGCCTAACGAGCCAGATACGATTTTGATTTCGACAGGCCGCGCTGTTTCTGATGGACTTGGTGTTGATCCTTTTTCTGCATTTCGACCGCAGGCTTATTACCGTTTTAATTTGGATACGGGTGCCAGGTCTCTACTTCTTAAAGGAAGTGAAAAGTACCCGTCCATGACGTTCGATAACCAGGGTAACGCTCGTTTCACGCAGTCGATTGATCCAGGTACAAATGAATTGGTGTCCTACTACCGGTTGCCGGGTGACAGCTCTTGGAAGGAGCTCGATCAGCGCTACGACTATGACGACCATGAGAATCTTTATCGCGTGCTGAGTGGGTTTATGGGGCTGGCTGGATTTGATCCCGATAATCCAAACATTGGTTATATGATCGATAACCGTGGGGAGGATAAAGCTGCCCTTTGGGAATTCGACTTTACTACCGGCCAGTTCGGCAAGAAGCTTTTCCAGGCTGAGAATTCGGACGTGATGGGCATTCGCCTAAATTCTGTGCCCGGCAACGATCATCTCGCGGGTGCGATGTATCCTGATTGGCGGATGGAGACCCATTGGTTTGATGAAGAAGAAAAGGCACTTTATGAGGCCTTAGAACAGCAAATTCCCTATGCGCACCAGGTCAGTGTTTCCAGCCGTTCACGTGATGGAAAGAGGATGATTGTGACCAATCGTGGTCCTCGTGACCCGGGATCTTATTACCTCATTACTGAAGCTGGTATGGCCAAGCTTGGTAGCCGCAATCCGCTTATCGACCCCCAAAAACTTCATGACGTAGAGTTCATTTGGTATACCGCGCGCGACGGTTTAAAAATTCCTGCCTACGTCACTGTGCCGGACGGCGAAGGGCCTTTCCCTCTGGTGGTGCAGCATAATGGCGGCCCGCACGTGAATGGGATGGTTTCCTTCGACGAATGGGGTCAGATGCTCGCAGACAACGGCTATATGGTCCTCTATCCGAACAACCGGATTTCGACCGGTTGGGGGCAGCGCCACTTCGATGCCGGCTACGGCCAGCACGGCTTGGCTATGCAGGATGACAAAGATGATGGCGTAAAGGCCCTCATTGAAGCTGGCTGGGCTGATCCTGATCGTGTCGCGTTTTTTGGCTGGTCCTATGGTGGGCAGGCCGCTCTTTATGCTGCCGCGAACAAGTCAGGGCTCTATCAATGTGCAGTAGCTGGTGCGGCTGTGGCCGATGCAGAAAAGCAGTACTTCGGTCGTCGTGACACACGCTTCAAGGCATTGGATGACTGGTCAAAGGCCCGCGGCGGGCTCGTGGGTATCAACCCGATTGATGAAGTAGATAAGGTCAGCATTCCACTGCTCATGGTTCACCCCAAGCAGGATCGCCGCGTGATGTATTATCACTTTGAAGATTATAAGAAGGCAATCGAGGCGGCTGGCAAGGACGCACAGTTCTTGACCATTGATGGCGCTGACCATTTCTCGAACACACACATGTACAGCCATCAGGAACAATTCAACACGAAGTTTTTGGACTTCCTCCGCAACGATTGCGGACCAGATGGTCTCTAAACCTTAAGTGCAAGTCGCTTGGACGAACGGCCCGCCTCCCATAGGGGGGGGCGGGCCTTTTGCTTGGAGGTTAAGTCTCTGGAATCACATCGAAAGCGACGGACAATCGCTGGCCTTCTTTAAACGGGCGGGTACCGTGGTACAGCGTGCTCGGAAAGAGCGCCATGTATCCAGGCTTAGGCTTGATCAGGGCGAGCGGCTCCAGGTCAAGTTTCAGATCTGCTGGTGGGCGGCCAAGCTCGAGCCAGCCCGATTGAGGGTCTTCGCCCGCGCCGTTTCCGGGAACCTCCAGATACAGTGCCGAGCTAATCACGCCTGACGGGTGGATATGCGATTTGTGATGATCGCTGCCGCCCGACAGCCGTACAGACCAAGAGCCGGCAAGCTGCCATGGTTGCTCGCGGTGGCGCAGCAGAGGGTGGCGTAAATCTTGGGGCGGCAACGTGGCGCGGTAGTCTTTCAGCGTCGCTTCAATCGCCCGTCTGAGCGCGGCAAATTCGGGCTCCAATCGATCAAACAGGTTCCCGCGCGTTTGCGTGCCTCCTCGAAGTGATTGCCCGATGGGCAATGCGGCATTGTCATGAAGCTCGTGCAAGAGCGGGATCGTCGCGGCCAAGGCATTGCCGTCGTCCAGCAATGGGAAGCGACCACAGATGCCGTCCTGCTCATGCAGCCAGCCTGCCTTGGCATTTCCGGTCGCGCGCCAGACAAGCCCGATCAGAGCACTGGCAGCAATGTCATCCGGGGCAGCGACAAGGACAGCATCCAACAGATCTTCAGCAACCTCGAATTGGCCGCATCTTATCCGGTGGCGTGCTTCCGTTCGCATTCGTTCGTTCGATTTGATCGCTAACGTCGCGAACAGAACATCGGCGCGCGCAAGGTCACCGGCAGCGCTGGCGTGCGTAGCCTGTTGAAGCTGGAATTCGGGCTGACCAGGAAACCGTTGAGCCGCATTTGCGGCGACTTCGGCTGCGTCCTCAAAGCGATCTGTTGCGGCCAATTGGTTCGCCCAATCAAACCAGATGTTGGGATCACGGGGCACCTTGCGCGTGGCCGCGCGATAGTGGCTGGCGAAGTCATTCACGCCTTGGGCCAGCCGCAATTGCGCAAGGAACCGCAACCCTTCCAACCAGTTAGGAGCCTGCTCGACGAGTTGTCGTGCGATCGCCAGCGCGCCCTTGCTGTCGCCTGTCACATCCAGTGCCTGCGCCTTGCCAAGCCATAGGTTGGCGCTGCCCGGATCAACCCTCAAGCCACGGTCGAACCAATCCAGCGCTTCATCGTCCCCGCAAGCCAGGGCGATCCGAGCGCGCCCTCGCAAGGCTGCCGGGTGCGAGCTGTCCTGCGCAAGAACCGCATCGAAAGCCTCGCATGCGCGCGCCAGATCACCTGCGCGCCTCCAGCCATCGGCTTCGGCTGCCAACCTATCCATATCGGGGGTGTTCATGCCCATCGCGCATTGTCCATTGCACTCACGCGCAATCCTGCCAAGTCTCGTTTGTACGGCAGGACAATCGCAGTTGACGCAAACGTAAAGCGTGCTTAACCCCCGTTGCCATTCGCAACGCGAGAGAGGAGATCCCCAATGCCGACAGCTTATATCGTAGACGCAGTGCGCACCGCTGGTGGCCGAAGGGGAGGGCGCCTTGCCGGCGTGCATCCCGTTGATCTACTCGCCAAGTCGCTCGATGCGATTGTTGAGCGAAGCGGCGTCGATCCCAAAGCGATCGATGATGTCGTGACAGGCTGCGTTAGCCAGGCTGGCGAGCAAGCGATGCAGGTTGGCCGGATGGGCGTGCTTGCATCCAAGCTTCTTCCGCAATCGACCCCGGCCGTGACGATCGACCGGCAGTGCGGCTCGTCTCAGCAGGCGATCCAGTTCGCCGCGCAGGCCGTGATGAGCGGTACGCAGGACATTGTAATCGCAAGCGGCGTTGAGAGCATGACTAGGGTTCCCATGGGCACCAATGCCACCTTCCACATGAAGGAAGGTCTGGGTCACTACAAATCGCCCGGTCTGGAAGAGAAATATCCCGGCATTCAGTTCAGCCAGTTCATGGGCGCGGAAATGATCGCGAAGAAGCATGACTTTTCCAAGGATATGCTCGACCGGTTCAGTCTGGACAGCCACATGAAAGCCATTGCGGCGACCGAAGCGGGCGCGTTCGACAATGAGATCGTGCCAATCAGGATCGACACGCCTGAAGGCGAAGAGATGCATACAGTGGATGAAGGCATCCGCTTTGATGCCACGCTGGAAGGAATTGCGGGCGTCAAACTGCTTGCGCCCGAAGGCCGCGTGACCGCCGCGTCCGCCAGCCAGATTTGCGATGGATCATCTGCTGTTTTGGTGGTGAGCGAAGAGGCGCTGAAAGCGCATGGTCTCACTCCGCTTGCGCGCATCCACAATCTGACCGTCACCGCGGGCGATCCGGTAATCATGCTGGAAGAGCCGCTGTTCGCAACTGACCGCGCGCTCGAACGCGCCGGCATGAAGATCGAGGACATCGATCTTTATGAAGTGAACGAAGCCTTTGCTCCGGTGCCGATGGCCTGGCTCAAGCACACCGGTGCTGATCCGGAGAAGCTCAATGTCCATGGCGGCGCGATTGCGCTGGGCCACCCGCTTGGGGCATCGGGCACCAAGCTGATGGCAACGCTCGTCCATGCGCTCAAGCGACATGGGAAGAAATACGGCCTGCAGACGATGTGTGAAGGCGGCGGCGTTGCCAATGTCACCATCATCGAAGCGCTTTAAACCCCCGAAATCTGAGAGGAATATCTGATGGAAGTCTCTGCAAACACCCCAGCCGTTGTTACTGGCGGCGCGTCTGGTCTGGGCGAAGCAACCGCGCGCGCACTCGCGGCCAAAGGTGCGAAAGTCGCGATCTTCGACATGAACGAAGAAAAGGGCGAAGCTGTTGCAGCCGACATCGGTGGCGTATTCTGCAAGGTCAATGTGACCAGCGACGAAGATGTCGATGCAGGTTTTGCCAAAGCGCGTGAGGCCCATGGGCAAGAACGCATTCTCGTCAACTGCGCCGGTATCGGCAATGCGATCAAGACTGCGAGCCGTGACAAGCAAACCGGTGAGATCAAGCACTTCCCGATCAGCGCGTTTGACTTTGTCATTCAGGTCAACCTGATCGGCACGTTTCGGTGCATCGCGAAGTCAGCTGCGGGCATGATGTCGCTTGACCCGATCAATGAAGACGGCGCACGCGGCGCTATCGTCAACACGGCCTCGGTTGCCGCTGAAGACGGTCAGATCGGCCAGGCGGCTTACTCGGCGTCAAAGGGCGGTGTTGTTGGCATGACTTTGCCGATTGCGCGCGACCTGATGCGCGAAGGCATCCGCGTGAACACGATCCTGCCGGGCATATTCAACACGCCGCTGATGAATGCAGCACCGCCTCAGGTGAAGGAAGCGCTGGCTGCCAGCGTGCCATTCCCGAATCGCCTCGGTTATCCCGAAGAGTATGCGAAGCTCGCGATGACCATGATCGAAACCGGCTATTTCAACGGTGAAGACGTGCGGCTCGACGGCGCTATTCGTATGGCGCCGCGTTAAAATTCAAGATCAAGTCCGAATACGAAACGCCGTCCGTGTTGTATGCGCGGGCGGCGGTTTGTTTTGATACCGGATGAATGTCTGAGAATGGATGCGTAAGCTCAAGGTATCTCAGCTATCGCAGCAGACTCAGGCGACCTCGCTAGGCGGCTGAAGAACTTGCATGGGTTTACCAGCGATTGCCGTTCGTGCCTTGGCTGCAGCCCATAAGACCGGGTGAGGTGCGGCCGCGAATGCACGCGGTGTCGTATCCATAAACCGGCGGAAATCGCGAATGAAATGTGGTTGGTCGACATATTGGTCGTCAAGCGTTTCGGTCCACGCCAGCGAAGGGTTCAACATGAACTGCGCTAGGCTTCGCAGGAAGCGCTGGCGGCGTAACATCAATCTGGGGCTGAACCCGAAAGCCTCGAGGGACAGACGTTCGAGTGCGCGCACCCCAATGCCCGTGCGCTCTGCGAACGCACTGACCGAGGTCACCTCGGGATCGAGCAGTGCGCAATGAGCCTTGAATATGGTATCTTCCTTGCGCCCCGGACGCTGCAGCATTGCAAGTAAGTGCGCGTCGATACGCGCAGCCACCTCGGAGAATGTCAGTCCAGCCTGGTCGCAAGCGAGCAATGGGGCAAACTCCGCAAAAGAGCTGTCGCGGCCGATTACCTCCCAGCGGTCAGCAAACTCGGATGCGCGAATACCGACGAACCGCGCCCAGCCAAGCGGCAGCAGGCTGATCGTCCAGTAACGGCCGGGTGCGAGCGAGAAGTGTATCGCGTGACTGGTCGGTCCTATTGCGCAAATTGGATTGCAGGCCTCTAACGGGCCAGGGCCGGTGCAGGCAGCCATATCGCCTCCCACCGTCATGCGCACGTTGGGCCATTCGGGATAGACCTGATCGAATACTGTAGGCGTTTCCGGGTCCACTACCGTCAACGAATAGGTGGAGACGTAAGGACGCAACGGGCCAGCAGGCAACGCGTAGCTGACAGTGACCCCCCGATTCAAGTTGGCGGCTTTATCGAAAACTGCGAACTCTCCATCCGCTGCCCACTTGCCCGGCGCACTCACAGGGCAGGTGATCGTCGCTCCAGCATATTATCGCAACACACAGAGCATGCCCAGCAAGTGATTGTCAATTCAGGCCTGAACTTTGCACCCAATGAACGCAATTGGGTCGTTAGCGGAATGTCCGCTTTCCTACGTCATCACCGTTCCCCTATCGCTTTTGCCCGTGACAAAGCGTGATCAAACCCTCCATTATTGTGCCTCAATCAGCGGCGGAATCTGGGCGGGGTTTTCTTGCCCCAGGACAGTGTTCCATGTGTTCCATCCTGTAGGATTTGACGGAGAGAAAACGACATGACCGATTACACGCAGATCCTGGTCGACAAGGCCGATGGGGTTGCGACCATCACGCTCAATCGCCCGGAAAAGATGAATGCCTATACGCGCATCATGGGCGAAGAGATCATGGCCGCCATGGATGACATCGACGCTGATGACAGCGTGCGCGCGGTCATCTTTACTGGGGCCGGTGATCGTGCATTCTGCGCGGGCGCCGATCTGACACCGGAAGGGGGAGGGCATGTGTTCTCTGACCCGACCGAGGTTGAGGATCTGTCCGATCCCAAAGTGCGCGATGGGGGCGGGCTGCTGACACTGCGGTTATTCGAAAGCAAGAAGCCGCTGATCTCTGCCTGCAATGGTGTGGCAGTGGGCGTTGGCGCGACCATGCAGCTGGCGATGGATATCAGGCTTGCGAGCGAGAATGCGCGCTATGGTTTCGTGTTTGCCCGGCGTGGAATCGTGCCGGAGGCGTGCTCCAGCTGGTTCCTGCCGAAACTTGTCGGAATCAGCCAGGCATTGGAATGGTGCTACACTGGGCGCGTATTTGATGCGGAGGAAGCGCGTAATGGCGGATTGATTAAGGATATTTATTCACCACAAGAATTAATGGATGCGGCGCGAGGGCTTGCTCGAGAGATTGCGGACAACACATCGGCGGTCTCAGTCGCGATGACCCGCGCAATGATGTGGCGCTTGCCCAATGGTGATCACCCGATGGAAGCGCACAAGATTGATAGCCGCGCGATCTACCGTCTCTCGCGAGGGGCCGACGCGAAGGAAGGGATCGCAAGCTTTCTGGAGAAACGTGCGCCACAATATCCTGGCAAGGTCAGCGAAGATATGCCGGACTTCTATCCCTGGTGGGATGCTGCCGAGTATCGCTGAAGAATCTCTTGCCGCCTCCTTGCGCGGCTCTTGCATCCCGCTATCGTTTCATGGGAAACCATAGTGATGACAACATGGAACGATGACTGACCTGATGGGCGATAACCGTGATCACGAATTGCCCGAGGGGCAGTTAGAGAGCTTCTTGCCTTACCAGCTTTCGATCGCCTCGAACGCGGTAAGCAGTCTGATTGCAGAACGGTATCACAAGCGGTTCGCTCTCAAGATCCCCGAATGGCGCGTGATCGCGGTATTGGGCGATGCGTATGCACGCGGCGCTGCATTGACCCAGCGATCGCTTACTGCGGCGACGCTGATGGACAAGGTCGCGGTGAACCGTGCGTGCAAGGTTCTGGAAGATCGCGGCTTGGTGGCTCGCGCGCCAAACAAGGATGACGGGCGTTCGCATTTTCTGCAGTTGACTGGCGAAGGCAGGGCAATTCACGAAGAGGTCATGCCGCTGGCTCTTGCGACAGAGCGCGATCTGTTTGCTGATTTCGATGCTACCGAGCAGCAGCAATTTCGTTCCTTGCTTGAACGAATACGCGGGCGGGCGGCAAATCTTGCGGAAAAGACGAACGACTAGAGCGCGGGTGCGACGGCATGAATTGCCGAAACACCCGCGCCCTTGTCTTTTGCAAACCTATCGGTCTGTGAACAGCGCATCGCTGATCGAACAGGCCGCTGGCCCAAGGATCACGATGAACAGTACCGGCAGAATGAACATGATCAGCGGAATGGTCATGATAGCCGGAAGGCGTGCCGCTTTTTCCTCTGCCCGCATCATACGCTCGTTCCGGAATTCGGCAGACAGCACACGCAGCGCCGAGGCCAATGGCGTACCATAGCGCTCTGTCTGAACCATGGTGGTGACAACACCGCGCACCTGTTCCAGATCAACCCGATAGGCCAGATTATTGAACGCCGTCTTGCGCTCGCTCAGGAAGGACAGCTCGATCGCGGTGAGAGCAAATTCATCGCCCAGTTCCGGATACGCGCGCCCCAATTCCTTGGCCACGCGGTTAAAGGCTGCGTCGACTGTCAAACCGGCTTCGGCACAGATGACCAACAGGTCGAGCGCGTCTGGCAAACCCTTGCGAATCTCATTTGTACGCTTTTTCGCGATATTGCCGATATAGAGCTCTGGTCCCTTGTATCCGAGGAACACCGCTGCCGCCAAAGCCATTACGCGCTTCATCTCCCAATCGGGATAGATCTCGACAACATAAAGCATCACAAAGGCTGTAAGGCCCAGGACGATCGGAAGTATGGCGCGCGCACCGATAACGTAAACCGCAAGTTCCTTGTTGCGGATACCGGCATGGGCACGCTTCTGCTGGATGTCCTTGATCTGGCTATCCTGCAGCACCCTCATGCCTTGAAGCTGTTGCTTGACCTTGTCAGTCTTGTCGGTCTTGCGAACGAGGCTGGTGCGCTTCTTGGCGCTTTGCGTAATGATACCGGCTTTCAGTTCGTCACGCCGATCGTTGAGCGCTCTGACGCGCCCTGCCATCGGATCTTTGATTGTGACTGCGTTATAGATCGCAAACATCACCGCAAGAGCTGCGATCCCGGCCAGGATCGAGCCGACGACTATGACATCAAAGCCGAGCAGCGTGGGTCCGGATGGTGTATTCAACATGATTTCCGTTTCCCTCGCTTAGATTTCGAAACTGACCATCTTGGCCATGATGAATGCCCCGATCGACATCCAGACCATACCGCCAAGCCCGGCAACGATCAGGCGATCGTCGGTGAAGAAGCCGCCCAAATATTCTGGGTTGACCATCCACACCATGATGAACACGATGAAAGGCAACGAGCCGACGATATAGGCTGAAGCTTTCGATTCCGAGCTCATGGCACGGATTTTCAGCTTCATCTGTGAACGCTTGCGGAGTACATCCGCCAGGTTCGAGAGCGTCTCTGCCAGGTTGCCACCTGTTTCGCGCTGGATGGCCAAAGTAATGCAGAAGAAATTGAACTCAGCGATGCCAAGACGGTCTGCTGTTTCCTGGAGAGATTCCTCCATTGTCCGACCTATTTTGATGCGCTCGACAATCCCTTTTAATTCTACGCCAAGGCCTGGAACTTCCTGAGCAACAACGGCGAGTGTTTCAGTAACTGGCAGACCCGAGCGAAGACCGCGAACAAGCAGCTCGATCCCGTCGGGGAATTTCGCATTGAATTGGTTGGTCCGCTTCGTGATCGCAAAATTGACGACAAGATGCGGGATACCTGCACCGATCAGTATGCCCACGCCGAGCGACAACAAAAGAGCGTCGGTGCGCAAGTACAAGACCACCGCGATAAACAGCGCAAGACCAATGGAGGCATAGGCATATTGCGAAAGCGTCCAGTTCTTGCCGGTGCGATCCAGCCGTATGGCCAAGGCATCAATGCGCGACGTTGAACCGGCAACCTTATGTAGCTTTGGCTTACGCGCTGCGATCGCTTTTTTGAGCTGCTATTCAACCTTGGTGTCCGTGCTTTCAGAGTGACGATAGCGGACAGCTTCGAGGCGGCGATTGGCAGCCTTGCCAACCGATGGGCCGGCAAAGGCTACGTACCCGCCAAGAAGCAGTGCCATTATGAAGCCAACCAGCAGCAGGGTTTGAAGAATGCCCATGCGATTGTCCCGCCTTTCCTTAAATCAAATCATGCATCAGGGAAGAGTGGGGCGGCTGGACCGAAATTCGGACCCGCCACCCATGCTCGTCGCTGATTACTCAGCCGGTTCCTTGGCAGGTTCCGACTTTTCTTTCTTCGCCAGCAAAGACTTCAGATCAAAGCCGCCCAGAAGCGATTTCTTGCCTTCGTCCACGCTGTTGAAATCTTCCTCGCTCGCACCCATCACGCGCTCGGCAACCTGCTTGATCACATTGGTTGCCTTGCTTGACCGGTTTGCTTCTACGAATGGCTGTCCCAGCTTGGCAGCGTTCGCAGCGGCCTTCGCGTCGTAAGGGATGATGTAATCCACCTTTCGTTCGATCGAGGCTTCGAAGTCAGCTTTGCTGATTTCCGAAACGCCCGACTGAACTTTGTTGGCCACCACCATTGTGTGAGCATGAGCAGCGTTCGTTTTCAGCCAGGACTGGATGCGGATCGTGTCACGAGCTGACGCAAGCGTCATATCGCTGACCAGCAACACCAGGTTCACGTCTGACAGAACATGCGGGAAGTTGATCAGCATGTTGCGTGGCAGATCGATCACTGTCATTTCAAACGCTTGGCGGAATTCTTCCTCCAGCTGAACGAAAGCAGCGCCATCGGTCATCAACGGCTGGTTGATCGGTGCCTCTGCCGATAGAATCGACAGATTGTCATTGGCACGGATCATGGCACGTTCGATGAACAGGCCGTCAATGCGGCTTGGGTTGTCGATTGCGTCTGTCAGGCCGCGGCCCGGCTCGAGATCCAGCGCCAGAGCGCCAGTGCCGAAGTGCACATCAAGATCAAGCAGCGCAGTTGGCGACTTGTGCTGTTCGCTGAACAAATAAGACAGCGAAGTAGCCAGTGTGGACGCACCGACACCGCCACGCGTTCCAATGATAGCGGTTGAGATGTGGTGCTTTACCACTTCGCCGTCCTGGTTGCGGGGCGCGGTGAACACGGCTTGTGCCTGGTTTAGCGCGTCACGCAGCTGGCCGGCTGAAAGCGGCTTGAGCAGATAATCGTGAATTCCACTCGCAAGCAGGTCACGATACAGGCGAACATCGTTCACCTGACCGATTGCGATCACGACCGTGCCGGGTTCGCAAACCTCGGCCAAAGCGTTGATATCATTCAGCGGGTCGCCGCTTTCCGACAAGTCAACCCGCAGGATGTTCGGGCTGGCGCTGACGCTGAGTGATTGGATCGCGTTGCGCAAACCACCCTTGTTGCACTTTTCCGGCTGCCAGCCGAGCTCGATAACTACCGGACGTAGAACGTCCAGCGCAGCATCGTCGCAAATATAGGCAGCGAACGGATCACGATTGCCGGGCATTCCGGATTTCCAGGGCGCATTCATGGCTTAGTTACCTCCGGTTGCGTTTTCTGATAGGCCGCCGGCTCCGGTCGGAGCCGCATCGCGATATGTCTCGATCGCTTTGCTTGAGCTCATGATGACGGTTTCACCCGTACCCTTTTGACCTTCGATCAGGTCTTCCGGGTTTGCGATCATGGCAGCCAGATTGCTATTGGTTGCACAGCCATAGTTCGGGCTGGTCCCATTGTTATAGTTCATGTCGGAAGTAGCCGACCAATTTGGGCATCCCGGCACATGCGCTTTCGAACGCGTTACTACAACGCGGGCATAGCCTGGTTGTGATGCGCCAGAGGTAACCGGCGCCTCATCCGAAAGCAGTACGCCGTGGCGTCCAGCCAATTGACTGACGGCTTCGAGCACAGCATCGCTGGCAAGAGGGTCATCAATCGAAACACGATCACCATAGCCCAGTTCGAGTGCTTCGAACCATCCATCGAGACGCTGCTGATCAGCAATGCTGAGGCCGCTCTGGCTCGACTGTACGTCGAACGTGTAGTTGTTGCGCTCTACGACAGGTTGATTGACGCTGTAGAGGCTCTTGTTGGTTGGCATTCCGCCGCATGCACCCAGCGCGAGGCCGAGCGAGAGGGCGAGTGCGCCTGCTAGCTTGCTGTGATTTGCAAAGGGCATTGTTCTCACCTTTCTCAATTAGAGGTTGAAACCAGGAGTCGCGGCAGCTGCGCTGCGACCCTCGTTATTTTCGTCTTCGGCACGGCGAGGCGCCACTGCATCAGGGGTCACGCCGCCCACATCAGGTGCACCGCCGCCATTGCCCGGTTGCGGGTTAGGGCGCTCACCGCCATTTGCCCCATGACTGCGGAAACCAAGGAACTGTTGCAGCTCGGTTGTCGCGTTAAAGCCATCGGTTGGGAGGCGGATGTCGCGGTCGTTGACCGGCTTCACCAGATATGGAGTAACCACGATGACCAGCTCGGTCTCGCCCTTACGGAATGAGCGTGAACGGAACAGGTTGCCAAGAATTGGCATGTCACCAAGCCCTGGCGCCTTGTCGATTGTAGACTGAGCGTTGTTGTTCATCAGGCCAGCAATCATGAAGCTCTGGCCTGAACCAAGCTCAACGGTTGTTTCAGCGCGGCGTGTTGTAAGCGCCGGGATCTGGAAGCCGTTGATGGTCACTGCACCTTGCGACGACAGCTCGGAGACTTCCGGACGCACACGGATCGAAATCCGGCCGTTGGAAAGCACCGTTGGTGTGTAGGCCAGGCTTACGCCATATTTACGATATTCGATCGATGTCGAACCAAGGCCCTGGCTGGTTGGGATCGGAAATTCTCCGCCCGCCAGAAATTCAGCTGTTTCGCCAGAAAGCGCGGTCAGGTTTGGCTCTGACAGAGTGGTAACAAGGCCGCTTGTTTCAGCCAGATCAAGCGCGCTGCCCAGATCAAGACCCAGAAACTTGTCGAAGCCTGAGATCGTCGTTCCCGGAGCATTTTGCTTTACAAGCGACGCACCGTCGGCAGCTTCAGTTCCACCATTGAATACCGGCCCATTGACGGTCCACTGTGGAAGGAAACCCTCACGACCAGTTGAAACGCCAAAGCGGAAGCCATCTGTGCCGTCAAAGGTGTTCAGGTTGCCACCGATCGAACGAACCAGCGAACGGCTGACCTCTGCAAAGCGAACACGCAGGTTCACTTGCAGCGGCGTGGCCATGCGCATGCGGCTGATGACATTGGTATCGTCACCAACGAATGCCTGCACAAGTCGCTCGACCTCTGAAACATCCTCAGGCGAGCCTACTGTGCCGGTCAAAAGCAGCGTGTCCGAACCCATTGTGGCGACGCTGACTTTTGCATCTGGCATAGCCAGAGCCAACATCTGGTCGACACTTTCGATGTTTGAACCAACGCGAATATTGGCAGACCAGATCACATCACCGCGTGCGTTACTGGCGTAGATTGTGGTTTCGCCACCGGCTTTGCCGAATACATACAGCTGACGCTGGGATTTAACCTGCACATCGGCAATAGTGTCATTGGCGATGAAAACGTCTGACATCTGGCCAGGGACTGAGATCAACTGACCGCGGCCAATCGAGATCACAATTTCCTCTGCAGGTGAAGCGACGGTTTGCGCTGTCACGGTCGTCATCGGTGCCGCAGCCAATGGCGCGAAGGCCAGGCTGGCAAGCAGCAATTTGGTAGTCAGGCGACTTTTCATGGTCTTGCCCCTCGGTTTAAAAATGCTTGTCATCGTGCCGCTCCTCACCGGATTACTGTTTTGCCGGCGATAGGAACCATCTGGCCCCCGGCACGGACGTTTTGAGCGTTTTGCAGATTAAGTGCGGTTCCAGCATTACCGAGCGTTACCTCGGAGGTGTTGCTGCCCCGCGAAACGCGAACCTTCGGACCAGGTACGATAGGGGTACCATCGGCGTTCTTAGGTTGAGCTGCTTCGATCACCGGCATTGTGCGGCGCTGGAAACGCGACACGTCACCGCCAGTGCTGACTGAAGTGCCACGCTCTGCCGGACGGTTCATTGCTGCACGCAGAATGCGCTCTTCTTCTTCCGGAGTAGCGTCATCAGGGATGACAACGTCGCCCGAAGCAATCGCGCGCTCAAGTTCTGCCTGATTGTCTGCGATTGAGCGCAGGGCGAGGCTGAGCGTGCCGATTGTCTGTGCAACAGCGACCTTCTCCGCGATTGTCGGTGTCACTTCCAAAGTAACAGTCTTGAATGCGCGAACAATGGTGCGGCCATCTTCGGTAGTTTCCTGATTGGTTGCCTGGTCAGTTGCCAGCACGCGAAGATTGCGGAGAACGGTCTCTGCCGCTTTCAGGGGCTGGCCATCATCGCCGGTGACAGTTTGTGTCAGCACGAGGTCAACCCGGTCACCAGGGAATACGAAACCAGCAACGCCGGTCTTTGCAGACACTGGAACCGTCACTGCACGCATGCCTGGGCCTAGCGCCGCTGCAAGGAACCCGCGATCGCCAGGGCTCACCAAAGAGCCTTGCGTTACAGGCTCGCCAGCGGTGACCGAATGCCGAACAACTGTGCCGAGCAATTGATTGATGTCTGATTCGCCATCAAGGAAGTATGCGTCCTGCACCAGCTCTTCCGGCCACTGTTGGAAGCTCAACGCGTCCGCAGTGATAATAGTGCCGGTTGGCAGTGCGCGCTGCGCCACGAGAACCTTTGGTCCTTCAGGCACAGGTGCGGCTTCAACTTCAGGTGCCGAAGATCCGGCAAACATGCTCCGAGCTGCCAATGCCGTACCGACCGCAACGACCAGTGCTACAAGCAGCAAAACAAGCTTCTTCCTATCCATGGCTAATCAAGCCCCCTAGTTCGGCCCGAACAATTCGGGCGGGAATGGTTTGTCCGTTTATTATCGAACTGGTTAAAATCAGGTTCATCCCAATCCAGAAGATGAGTTGAACCGAGGTAAATATTGTGCGCCAAGCACCCACAAACCGCCGATTGCGATCGCCACTCCATATGGAATTGCGATCCGATTCTTATGTCTGCGGATGATGTGCCAACCGCCCATCACGATGGTCAGCACGCCGCCGGCGAGCGCCATCACAACAAGCAGTCTGAGAAACCAGGTCGGCTCGATCCAAAGCGCAAGAGCGGTGAGCAGTTTGACATCACCGCCGCCCATCATCTTTGCTGCAAACAGCCCGGCAAAGAGCGCAAACGCTGCGACCGCAACGCCCAGTTGCATGGCGACGCCCGGCCAGATCGACAGACCACTGCTCCACCAGAAAACGGCAGCAGCCAGAGCGATTCCGGCATTAAGCCAGTTGTCGATCTGGCGCCGACGCAGATCAGTGACCGCCGCAAACAGCAGCGCGATTGCCAAGCCGACAAGCAGTCCGTAGTGGAGAAATTCAATCAACATTTGGCCCCCAAGGTTTCCCTTGGGACACAGTGCTAAAGACTATGACTTACTAAAAAGTAACCACAGCCAGAGAGTTGAAATTAGCCACGTGAGCGAAACAGCCTTGGAACAGATCAACCGCCGCGCCATTCCCGTCCATGCAACCGAGAGTTTCTGGACTGCTCAAGACGGTCACAAGATCCGCCGGATCGATTGGCCTGGTCTGGAAACAGGCGGCACGCCGCGCGGTTCGATCCTGTTCTTTCCCGGGCGCGGCGATAATTACGAGAAGTACCTTGAGACGCTGGAAGAATGGCATCGGGCCGGCTGGCGCGTGACGGCCGGGGATTGGCGCGGGCAAGCGGGCTCCGGCCGATTGGGGAATGATGCGGTAACCGGCCATGTGGATGACTTCGCGACTTGGATTGATGATCTTCAATCCTTCTGGACGGACTGGAAGGCAGCGACTCCGGGGCCGCACATACTTTCTGCACATTCTATGGGCGGACATTTGGTCTTGCGGGGTATTGCGGAACGCAAAGTCGATCCCGACGCAATGGTTCTGTCCGCACCGATGTTGGGCTTTGTGGGTTCAATACCATCTGCAATCGGGCACCTTGCCGCCAAGCTGATGTGCGTGATCGGAGACCCAAAGCGCCCGGCATGGAAGTGGAGCGAAAAGCCCGGCGTTGTGCCGGCTGGTCGGCAAGCGCTGCTGACGGGCGATGATGATCGCTATGAGGATGAGCAATGGTGGCGCAACGAACGGCCTGAACTGGTTATGGGGCCGGGAAGCTGGGGCTGGGTTGAGCGAAGTTATGCATCCATGCGGGGCCTGTTTGCGCCGGGCCTATTGGAAAGCGTCGATACCCCCGTGCTGCTATTGGGAACATCGAACGACAAGCTTGTATCCATGCGCGCCATCGAAGAGGCCGCCGAAAGATTGCCAGCGGGTGAGCTGGTGCGTTTTGGCAAGGAAGCTCAGCATGAGATATTGCGCGATACTGATGCCGTGCGGCAGAGGGCAAGGGCAGCAATAGACGAGTTTTTGGATCGGGTGGCTCCGCAAAAGTGACCGAACGATTCGACGTTGCGATTATTGGCGCTGGAATGGCAGGCGCGAGTTTAGCGGCTGAGATCGGCGCGTCAGCGCGCGTCTTGCTTCTCGAAGCTGAAGATGTGCCGGGCTATCACTCTACCGGGCGGTCCGCCGCATTCTGGGAAACCTGTTATGGCGGGCCGGAGATTGTTCCTCTGACAATGGCCTCGGGCGGTTATCTAAGAGAGCATGGATTCTTGAGCGAGCGCGGCGCGCTTTATCTCGCGCGCGAGGCGGATCAGCCGCTCATTGATGAATTTGTCATGCGCTTTGCGGACACGGGAGCCGAGTTCGAACAGATTGATCGAGCAACTTTGGATGAGATGGTGCCTGGCCTTCGTCCCGAATGGCACCGTGCGATCTTGCAGCGCGCATGTGCAGATATCGATGTGGCAGGGCTGCATGCGCATTACCTAGCGCGAGCCAAACGAAATGGCGTCGAACCCAATTGCCGAGCTCGGGTGCGGGACCTGAATGCTTTTCCCGATGGCTGGGACATTCAATGCGAAGATGGTCGGCGCTATACATCAAAGATCGTCGTCAACGCAGCGGGGGCGTGGGCAGATGCCTTGGCAAAGCTGGCCGGGGCAACTCCGTTGGGTATCCAGCCTTTGCGTCGCACGGTGGTTCAGCTTCGCACGGATCCGCCACCGTCACCTGACCAGCCATTGTGTCTGGATATCTCCGGCAGTTTCTATTTCAAACCGGAAAGCGGGGGCCGGTTGTGGCTTAGCCCCCACGATGAAACCCCCACCGATCCATGCGATGCTGCGCCTGAAGAATTCGACGTAGCGCTTGCTATTGATCGGTTCCAGAACGTGACAGAATGGAACGTAGAGAGGGTAGAGCGCAAATGGGCGGGGCTGCGCAGCTTCGCACCTGATCGCCGGCCGGTTTACGGGTTTGATCCCCGCATCGAGAATTTCTTCTGGTTTGCAGGTCAGGGCGGCTACGGGATTCAAACCGCACCTGCCGCCGCGCGATTGGGCGCACAATTGTTGCTTGGTAAAGGGCGAGACGAACTGACCAGAGGCCTTGATCCGGCGCTCTATTCTCCGGATCGCTTTTGCTAAGCGGCAGCATTTGCAAAGCCACGTAAAATCGCGACGCTTGGTCTAGCTTTTTGAATTGGTGACGCCACGGTGTGGCTTAGTTCAATGCCTTTGAGGGAGACATTCCATGGCGCACCGCTTCGAAATTCGCAAAAACAAGAAGGGCGAATTCGTTTCGTATTTCATCTACAATTCGGAAACGATCTGGTGGACTGAAGGCTACAGCTCGAAGGCAAGCGCGAAGAACGCGATTGCGTCTGTTCTGAAGAACGGGCCGAATGCAGAGGTCGTCGACAACTACTGACTTTTGCTTGAGCGTTCGCAGAACGCGTTTCAAAAGGGTCGATCAAATTGGGTTGAGGTTACTCGCCTCGTCCGACTTGCTCGGCCCTTTCGCTTGCCAGCTGGTCAACCCGCTCGTTCTCAGGGTGTCCATTGTGCGCTTTGACCCAATTCCATTCGATTTCATGCCTTGCGGCTGCCTCTATCAGATCGTGCCATAGATCTGCATTCAGCACCGGCTTTTTCGCCGCCGTTTTCCAGCCGCGCTTTTCCCAGCCGCCAACCCATTTCGTGATCCCATCAATCACATATTTGCTGTCTGAATAGAGAGATATCCGGCAAGGCTCGGTCAGGGCGTTGAGTGCCTCAATCACCGCGGTCATCTCCATCCGATTGTTGGTGGTGTCCAGCTCGCTACCGGACAATTCCTTTTCATGCTTGCCCATGCGCAGCAGCGCCCCCCAGCCTCCGGGGCCGGGGTTGCCCTTACAGGCGCCGTCCGTGAAGATCTCAACCTGTCGCATGGGTTTGCTGCCTGCCTCAGACATGTGGTGTGAACAGTGCTGATCCGGAGCTTGCATAGAATTGGGACCGGCGGACAAAATCCATCGGGTCCTTGCGTGCGACCAAGGCGCCGTCAGGTGTATCGAGCCAATCTGCAGCGCGTGATGAAACAAACCGCATGCATGCGCCGCGAACCAATACCGGCATGGCCGCCAATTCGGCCGCGCTCAACTCGCGGACCGATTGGTACCCTCTCAACAAGGCTGCTCCGATCTCTGGTCGATAGCTATGCCCGCCGCGCTCAAAGCTCCACGCGGCATGCGTCACGGCCAGATCGTAGGCAAAGAAGTCTGTCGCTGCGAAGTAGAAATCGATCAGGCCGCTGACCCTATCTCCCAGCATCAAGACATTGTCCGGAAACAGATCGCAATGCACAACACCGTGCGGCAAACCACCGGGCCACTCGCCCACGAACCGACTTAACTCTCCGAAGGCGAAATCAGGCAAGGCGGGATCGATCGTAGCCAAGGCATCTGCTCCGCAACGACTGATCGCATCATCCCACTCGGCTAGCCCCATGGACTGGTAACGCTTATGCGGGAAGTCTGCGACAGCGAGGTGCATCTGCGCCAAAGCTCGTCCAACAGAGTATGCCTGATCGGCCGTTGGGTGGTCCACAGAGACGCCAGGCAGATACTCGATGAGAGCAACTGCCTTGTCACCGATCATCCGGAATGCGGCGCCTTCACGATCATGGATTGTGCCTGGCACCGGGCAATCCCTTGCAGCCAGATGATCAAGCAAAGACAAGAAGAACGGCAGGTCCGATAGTTCGATCCGCCGTTCGTACATGGTCAAGATGAAGCGCGCGCCAGTGCCATCGCTCCCGCTCGTCTCGATGATCCAATTGCTGTTCGATACGCCCTCGGCAATGCCCTTGGCAGACACGAGTTCGCCAACATCATATGCTGCGATCAGCTCCGCGAGCTCTTCTGCTCCGAGATGTGTGTAAACCGCCATCAGTTGAAACTGCCGCTATTCAAGCAATTGCCGCGGCAACTTGAAGACCATTTTCTCTTCTGCCGCCTTGACCGTTTCTTCTTTCACGTCGCGCCATTGGCTGAAACGGTCAATAACTTCGCGGACCAGCTTCTCCGGAGCCGAGGCGCCCGCGGTGAGACCGATCGTCTCGACACCGTTGAGCCACTCAGGATCAATTTCGTCTGCGCGCTGGATCAAATATGCTCTCGTCCCCAGACGCTCTGCCACTTCGACCAGCCGCAGCGAATTCGAACTGTTGGGCGCGCCGATGACCAGCACCAGATCGCTTTCAGGCGCGATCTTTTTTACCGCTGCCTGCCGGTTCGATGTCGCGTAACAAATATCCTCGGCCTTGGGTCCTACAATCTGCGGAAAACGGGCTTGTAAGGCTTCGAGAATTTCTCGGGTATCGTCGACTGAAAGGGTGGTCTGTGTAAGGAATGACAGGTCATCACTCTTTGCGAACTCAAGCCTCGCAACATCTTCAACCGTTTCAACCAGTGTCATCTGGCCCGGTTCAACCTGCCCCATGGTTCCGATCACTTCCGGATGGCCGGCATGGCCCACAAAAATGATATGGCGGTTCTTTTCGATCTGGCGTTCCGCCTGACGGTGAACTTTGCTCACCAAAGGGCATGTCGCATCGACATACACCAGTTTGCGGCGTTCAGCCTCCGCCGGGACTGATTTGGGCACACCATGTGCGCTGAATACCACCGGTGCATCATCGGGCACTTCGTCCAGCTCTTCGACAAAGATCGCGCCCTTGGCCTTCAAATCTTCCACCACGTATTTGTTATGGACGATCTCATGCCGCACAAACACCGGTGCGCCATACCGTTCGAGCGCCTTTTCAACGATCTCGATTGCACGGTCTACTCCGGCGCAAAACCCCCGCGGGGCAGCGATCAAGAGTTTGAGGGCGGGGCGATTTTCCCCCGATTCTGCTGGTTGAAAGGGCGCGTTCATGTCACGCCCTCTAGCGCTTTGTGACGCGCACCGCTAGGGCGTGTCGATGTATTCTAAGGCCAGCGTATTCTGTTGCGGGCCAAGGCAATGATTGAGGATCGTAACGCGATGAACCGCAAGTTTCGCATTTTGGCAGCAACCGCATTTGTCGCCGGTCTGGTCGGCTGTTCAAACGAGGGCGAGCTGGTTGTCAATCAAGGCGTGGGCATCACAACCGTTTTGGGACAATGTCCGGCAGTGGGGATTCCCGACTATACCGGCGATATCACCGCCTTCCGTACTGAGGGCGATCGAACCGCGAACAACCTTGATATGACCGCGGCGATTACAAACCTGCGGTCGTCATGTGACGAGAACAGCACGGCAGACCAAGTCTATACCAGCGCCACATTCGATGTGCAGGCGCGTCGTACCGATGTCCGTGGTGCGCGTACGGTCGAACTGCCTTACTTCGTTACTGTCCTTCGCGGCGGCAGCGCAGTTGTGACCAAAAGCGTTGGCACAGTGACGCTGAATTTCGCTGATGGCCAGGAACGGGCGAGTGCAACTGCGCAGGCTGGTTCGTTTGTAAATCGGGCCGAAGCAACCCTGCCAGAGGAAATCCGTTTGCAGATCACCCGTCGACGACGTGCAGGTGATCCAGATGCAGCGCTTGATCCGCTGGCCGATCCGCAAGTGCGCGCCGCTATCCAGCGGGCAAGTTTTGAGATGCTGATCGGTTTTCAGCTCACTCAAGACCAGCTTGCCTATAATGTGACGCGCTAAGCGAAGCGCGCTTTCATTCCCTGAATTCTTGCGATTCTGGCCAATTCGGCTAGGCGCACAGCTGTATGTCCGACACAATGACACTCTATAAGAATTTCGAAGCCAAGATCGCGGCCGTTTTGGCCGATCTTGAGGCTGATGGCGTGCTTCCCGAAGGCACAAACCTGGCTAACGTCGCGGTCGAGCCGCCGCGCGATGCAAGTCATGGCGACCTGGCCACCAACGCCGCCATGGTGCTGGCCAAACCTGCGAAAACCAATCCGCGCGCGCTGGCCGAGGCAATTGTAGGCAAGCTGATCGATGATCCCGCGATTACAAGCGCTGAGGTCGCAGGCCCGGGTTTTATCAATTTGCGTTTGGATCCGGCTGTTTGGCTGCAAGAACTGGGCGTAATTGCGAGCCAGGCCGATGCCTATGGTCGCTCTCGGATGGGCGAAGGCATGCGGGTCAATGTCGAATATGTCTCGGCTAACCCCACTGGCCCAATGCATATGGGTCATTGCCGCGGCGCCGTGGTGGGCGATGCGCTTTCCAGCCTGCTCGAATTCGCAGGCCATGATGTTACGCGCGAATATTATATCAATGATGCCGGTGGACAGGTTGATGTGCTCGCACGCTCGGCGCACCTTCGCTATCTGGAAGCTCTGGGTGATGATATCGGCGAGATACCCGAGGGACTATACCCGGGAGACTATTTGAAACCGGTCGGGGCATATCTGGCAAGCGAGCTCGGTGACCGGTTCAAGTCAGCACCTGAAGAGGAATGGCTGCCGATTTTCCGCGCCGGAGCGGTCACGAAGATGATGGATCTCATCAAATCCGATCTGGCCATGCTGGGAATTCATCATGATGAATTCGCGTCCGAGGCCGCACTTCAGGCCGCAGGCAAGCCCGAAGCTGCCGAAGCGTGGCTGCGTGAACATGGCTTTGTTTATGATGGTGTCCTCGAAGCCCCGAAGGGCAAGGCTCCACCAGAGGATTGGGAGCCGGTTGAGCTGCCGCTTTTCCGTTCGACCCAGTTCGGAGACGATCAGGATCGCCCGATCAAGAAATCGAACGGGGCGTGGACCTATTTCGGCGCTGATCTCGCCTATCATATGCAGAAGGCGGAAAGCGCTGATGCGCTGATCGACATCTGGGGTGCGGATCACGCAGGCACGGTCAAGCGGATCAAGGCCGCGGTTGCTGCGCTGTCTGAGGGGCAGGGCAAGCCCGTGCCGTTCGATGTGAAGCTGGTCCAGATGGTTCAGCTGATGCGTGGTGGCGAGCCGGTCAAAATGTCCAAACGTTCGGGCAACTTCATCACTATTGCTGATATGGTGGAAGAAGTCGGCAAGGATGTTGTTCGCTTCACCATGCTGACGCGCAAGCCCGAAGCGCAGATGGAATTTGACTTCGCCAAAGTGGTTGAAGCCTCAAAAGACAATCCGGTGTTTTATGTACAATATGCCCATGCCCGGATTTGCTCGAATTTGCGCAAGGCGCTGGCTGATGAGGGGATTGCCCCCTCGGCAGCGAATCTTGCTGCGTTGGGCGAGGAAGAGCTGGCGCTGATCAAGCTGGCTGCACAGTTCCCGCGCGAAGTGGAAGCCGCGGCAAAAGCGCGCGAACCGCACCGGATCGCTTTCTATCTCTATGAGCTGGCTAGCGCTCTGCACTCTTTCTACACGCTCGGCCGCACAGATACGGACAAACGCTTTATCGTGGCAGATAAACCGGAATTGTCCGCTGCAAGGCTTTTCCTTGCTGCTCAATTGGGGCAGGTTATCCGAAACGGCTTACAGATATTGGGGGTCGACGCGGTTGAGGAGATGTGAGTGTGATCTCTATGAGTGACACTGGCAGCAATAATGAGTTGGCGCTGGATAGTGACGACAGCCTGCCATGGCTCGAATCCGATGAATATGATCCGGATGAGGGTGCGGTTGATACCTCGCGTATCGTGACGTTTGCTGGTGTGTTGTTGCTTTTACTGGTCGCCGGGATTGGCGGCGTCTGGTGGTATTCCAACAGTCTCCAGGGTGAGCAGATCGTTGCTGATGGCAGCACGATCAGGGCGCCCGAAGGCCCCTATAAAGAGCGCCCTGCGGACCCGGGTGGCAAGGAATTCGCCGGAACGGGTAATGTCGCGCCCGGAGTGGGTGAAGGCGTCTCAGCCGAAACCCAATTGGCAGAAGTGGAAACATCAACGCCGATCGCTGCGCCAACCAGTGCACCGCGTCCAACTATTACAACGCATCCAGAGGGCGGAAGCGCCCCTGCAGACGGCGGTGTAGCTGTTCAGGTGGGCGCATACGGATCCCGGGCAAAGGCCGAATCCGGCTGGGCAACATTGCATGGGCAAACCACATTGCTCAACGGTGTGCGTTACCGGATTGTTCAGGGGCAGGCGGACATCGGCACAGTCTACCGTTTGCAAGCACTTCCCGGCGATCTGGCGACGGCGCGAACACTCTGCAACGGCCTTAAAGCCGATGGCATTGCTTGCAATATCAAGCAGTAGAGCGCGCGGAATGCGCCGAATGCGCTAAAATGGTGCTGGAAAGCGTCGTTTTCCCCCAAAGTAACCATCATTCGCCTTGCCGTAACGGTGCTTAGCTGCGAATTTTTTGCCCATGAAACCTGCCATATTCGGGATTGCCGGAGCCCAGCTCACCGAAGAAGAGCGCGCGTTCTTTCGCGAGGCGGATCCGGCTGGCTACATCCTGTTTGGACGCAACTGTGTCGATCCGCAGCAATTGCGCGCGCTGACCGATGATCTTCGCGCCATTCACGGGCGGGAGCGGCTGCTGGTTTCGATCGATCAGGAGGGCGGGCGGGTTGCCCGACTGAGGCCGCCTCACTGGGCGCATTATCCCTCTGGGCAGACTTTTGATGCGCTTTATCAAATTGCCCCTGCCAGCGCGATTGAGGCGGCGCGAGCCGGCGCGCATGCGATGGCGCTCGAACTCTCCGCGATGGGCATCACGGTCGATTTTCATCCACCGCTCGATGTCCGCCAGCCGGGCGCGCATGACGTAATCGGTGATCGCGCCTTGGGCAGCGAACCGATGCAAGTGGCCGCAATTGGCCGTGCCATTCTGGATGGGCTCGCCAAAGGCGGCGTTGCGGGTTGCATCAAGCACATGCCGGGCCATGGCCGGACAACCACGGATACGCATCATGCCTTGCCAACGGTCACCGCAAGCGAGGAAGAGCTGGAACTGGATGTCGCTCCGTTTCGAGCTTTGAACAAAGCGCCAATCGGCATGACCGGGCACTTGCTCTTCAATGCGTGGGACAAGGATAAACCCGCCACGCTCTCACCTTTCATCATCAGCGAGATCATCCGCAAGCGTATCGGCTTTGACGGTCTTTTGTTGACGGATGACATCGATATGGAAGCCCTGAACGGAACCGTTCCCGAACGCGCCGTTGCGGCGCATTCGGCGGGCTGCGATATCGTGCTCAACTGCTGGGCAAAAATGCCGGACATGGTTGCAATTGTTGACCAATTGCCGGCTATGGACGAGGTGGCACTCGCACGTTTGGACAATGCGCTGAAAGCCACACAAGTTCGTGATGACCTTGGCGAGCACACAGAGCTTCTCGCGAAACGTGATAGTTTGCTGGAATTGGCAGGAGAAGCAGCATGAGCGACGAGAGCCTGCTTATCGAAACGCCGATGTCGGATGACGATGCCGAGAGCTGGGGCGGCATCGCGGCGGCCGAGAAGCCGGATGACAGCGCGCTCTACCTTGAGCTTGAAGGTTGGGAAGGCCCGCTGGACCTATTGCTCGACTTGGCCCGGCGGCAGAAAGTGGATCTTCGCCAGATTTCCATCCTCGCTCTGGTTGATCAATATCTGGGTTACATCGACCGTGCAGAAGCGCTGAAGCTGGAGCTTGCAGCAGATTATCTGGTGATGGCCGCCTGGCTCGCCTATCTCAAATCTTCGCTGTTGCTGCCCAAGGAAGAGCAGGAAGATCCAAGCCCAGAAGAGCTGGCGCTTAAACTGCAATTACGCCTGCAACGCCTCGGCGCCATGCGCGAAGCTGCGGCGCGGCTGATGGGCCGCAATCGGATCGGGCGCGATGTGTTCTTGCGCGGAGCGCCGGAAGGATTGCGGATTGATCGAAAGACGCAATGGACTTGCGATAGCTACGCATTGATCCAGGGCTATGGGCAGGTCAAGGCGCGCACTGCGCCCCGGATTTACCACGTGTCTGATCGCCCGGTGATGACGCTGGATAGCGCGCTTGATCGTGTGTCTGCCATGTTGGGCGTAACTCTGGAGTGGATGGAAATACGAGAATTCCTGCCCCCCCATGCCGAGCCGCGACTGCGCAAGTCTGCATTGGCTTCCAGTTTTGTCGCAGCGTTGGAATTGGCCCGCTTGGGAAGGGCGGAAATCGCGCAGGAAGAGATCTTCGGAGAGATGCGTATTCGGAGGATAACGCAGTGAGCGCAGAGCCATTGGACGATACGGTACGCGCTGTCGAAGCAACGTTGTTCGCATCTGAAGAGCCGATGTCGGTCGACGCTTTGGCCGGGCATTTGGGAGGCTTGGAGACTTCGTCGGTGCGAGAGGCTTTGTTGGAGCTGCAAGCGCACTACGAAGGTCGCGGGATCCAATTGGTTGAACGCGGAAAGCGCTGGCATTTCGAAACCGCCCACGATCTGGCGCATCTTCTCCGCCGTGAGCGCGAACAGGTTCGCCGGCTTAGTCGCGCTGCCACCGAAGTACTTGCGATTATTGCGTATCATGAACCGGTCAGCCGCGCGGAAATCGAAGCAATCCGCGGCGTGCAGACCGCCAAGGGCACGCTTGACGTGCTGATGGAAGCGGGCTGGATCAAGCTCGCGGGGCGGCGCGAAGTGCCAGGGCGCCCGGTGATTTACGCCACCACACCCGAATTTCTGGATCACTTTGGGCTGTCCAGCCGCCGTGATCTGCCCGGTATCGATGAGTTGAAGGCAGCGGGTCTGTTGGATCCCGTTGAAGACGCTTATGACGCAATGCAGGAAGAGGCAGATACGGAAGAGCAGAACAGCGATGATGTTGACGAAGACGCCGATGAAACAGCGTTTGCCGATGAAGAGAATGCGGAAAGCGCCGAACCTTCTGCAGCATGACTGGCGCCGCGCGCCAATCCACCCTATATTGATATTAGTTTTGTAAGAAAGGCAGTCCCATGGGTCTCAGTGTCTGGCAGCTTCTGATTATTGCGCTGGTTGTGCTTGTCCTATTCGGGCGCGGCCGCATTTCCGAAATGATGGGTGATTTTGGTAAAGGAATCAGCAGCTTCAAGAAAGGTATGAGCGAGGAAGAAGCGAAATCTTCCAAGCCCGCCGGACAGATTGAAGGGCAAGCCAAGGAAGAGCTCAGCGATGCTGAACAAAAGGCTGATCCTCAGCCAGCCCCGCGCGCCGATACACCAGATCAGCGCCGATAGGAGGCACTTTTCATGTTCGACATCGGCGCCGCCGAGCTGCTGGTGATCGTTGTCGTGGCCATCATTGTAATCGGCCCGAAGGACATGCCGCGCGCTATGCGGACAGCGGGCAGCTGGATCGGAAAAGTGCGCAAGGTTTCTGCGCATTTTCGCAGCGGTATCGACACGATGATCCGCGAGGCGGAGCTGGAAGAAATGGAAGCCAAGTGGAAAGCGCGTAATGAAGAAATCATGGCGCGAACGGGAACTGGTGAACAGGCGCCTGAAGACGAAATGACAGGGCCACCGGCTGTTTCTGCAGAGTCTGCGGCGTTTGTTGAACCGGCCAAGCCCAAGCCGGCAAAGCCCAAGCCGGCCAAGCCCAAGCCGGCCAAGCCTGTTGCTCTTGGAGACCCGCAATTGCCACTCGATTCACCCAAGAAGGGCGAGGGGGATTAGACGCAATGGCGCTCAAGATCCGCGATATTGATGATACAGAAGCTCCGCTGATCGATCATTTGATCGAACTGCGTGCAAGGCTGCTCAGGTGCGTTGTGGCACTCGGTATCGCTTTCGCGATCTGTTTCTATTTTGCCGACCCGATTCTTGGCTATCTGGTCCAACCTTTGAAGAACGCGTTTCCTGATGGTGACGGGCAGTTGATTTTCACCAAGCTCTACGAGGTGTTCTTTGTAGAATTGAAAGTGGCACTGTTCGCGGGATTCTTCTTCAGTTTCCCGGTCATCGCGAATCAGCTTTGGGCGTTTGTCGCTCCAGGCCTTTATGCGAAAGAGAAGAAGGCTTTCTTGCCATTCCTTGTTGCTACGCCGATCCTGTTCACCGCAGGCGCGGCGCTGGCCTATTATGTGGTCATGCCAACGGCCTTCCGATGGTTTCTCGGATTTGAAGGTGAAGCAGGCGGATTGACGATCGAAGCCCTGCCTGCCGCCGGTGAGTATCTTGGCCTGGTTATGCAGTTCATTTTGGCATTCGGCATCAGCTTCTTGCTGCCAGTTTTGTTGTTGCTGCTGCACCGCGCAGGCATCGTCACGCGCGAACAGCTGTCAGGGGCGCGGCGCTATGTGATCGTTGGCGTGGTTGCGTTGGCCGCGATTGTTACGCCGCCAGACCCTGGTTCACAGGTTATTCTGGCGGTGCCTTTGTTGTTGCTATTCGAAGGTTCGCTTTTGCTCATGCGTTTTCAAGAGCGAAAGGCGATCACGGATAGCGAAGTTGAGTCGGTAACAAGCGCACCCGAGTAGATCGGCCACGATGGCCCGCCATCCAAAGATACATCGAACGCACAAAAAACGGGGCCCCGAAGGACCCCGTTTAATTTGTCTTGAAAACCCTCTTACGGGCTGACGGGATCGTCGTCGCCGTCTGCAGCGATAACGATACCGGCAATAACTGCAGCAGCCGCAAGAACAGCGATCAGGAGGCCTGAGCCGCCTTGAAGCTGGCTTTCGCCTTCAACCGGTGCCGGAGCACGGTCAAGCGAAACTTCTGCGATTGCTGGCGCAGTTGCCAGCGAGAGGACCGCAGCAGCTGCTGCGAGAGTACGGATTTTCATCAAGTGTTTCCTATAGGGTATTTTCTTGACGCTTTGGTTTTCTACGAAACTGTCTCTCACAAGACAAGACTGAATTCGTATGTCAGTGTCGTCAAACTGGTTCAAAACGTCGCCGAAACGATCAAATGTGCCTTTTTCTGTTGCAAGAATGCGACGAAAGCGACGCCAGTCCCGAAGAACCGCTCCACTGCAGGCAGCACCAATGCGAATCAAAGGTAAATTTTACGTTGCATTTGTTCTTGGTTATTCAGTCATTCTGCCCCAATCATTTGTTTTCAAATACTCTTTCGCCTCCAATCCAAGTCTCCAAGACTTGCATTTCTCGGATATCTTGGGGCGAGGAAAGCATCGGGTCACGATCGACCAGAATGAAATCTGCTCGTTCTCCAGCGATGAGACGCCCGAACCGCCCGTCGGCGAAGCCGGCATAGGCTCCGTCTGCGGTGAATCCGGCCAATGCCACATCGCGTGAAATCGTTTCGCCTGGCAGCCAGCCGCCGAATGGCTCACCATCCGCGTCGGTCCGGCTGATCGCCACTGAGAGTCCTGCGAAAACATCCGCAGGTTCAACGGGCGCATCGGATCCGAACGCCAAGGGAGCGCCGGCAGCAGCAATACTGCGCCAGGCATAGGCGCCGCCCAACCGATCGGGGCCAAGGCGGGCTTCTGCCATCAAACGATCGCTTGTCTGGTGAAGCGGTTGCATTGAAGCAATGGTGCCGTTTTGGCCAAATCTTACGATGTCATCGGGATCGACAATCTGAGCATGTTCGATCCGCCAGCGCCGGTCACCCGAGTAGGTTTCACTAAGCTCGCCAATGGCATCGAGCACTTCAGCGTTAGCGGCATCTCCGATCGCGTGGATTGCGGTTTGAAAGCCATCCATCGCCGCCCGGCTCATCAGGTTGCGAAGCTGTGCGGGCGTCAAGAGTGCCAAGCCATGATGATCACTCTCGTCATGATAAGGCTGCTTGAGCACCGCCCCCCGCGATCCCAATGCCCCATCAAGATACAGCTTTATTCCATTGAGGCGTAACCTGTCTTCATAGAGCCAGGGTGTGGGCGCGGGACCGGCGATGAGCTCCATCGTTTTGACATCGGTTGCATATGCCATGATGCGGATCTTGAGCGACCCATGGTCGCCCGCCCGGCGGAAAGCCTGCCAATCCTCGACTGACGTGCCCATGTCAGCAACTGCGGTGATGCCGCTGGCGAGCAGGACATCTTGCGCCTTGCGAAGTGCAACATCGCGGTCGCTTGGGCGAGGTTCAGGCACAATCGCGTTGATGAAGCTTTCAGCCGCATCAATGAACACACCGGTAGGGTTGCCAGCCGGGTCGCGGATGATCCGTCCACCGCTTGGATCTGTGGATGCTCGCGTGACGTTGGCTTTCGACATGGCAAGGCTATTCGCCCAGCCGGCATGGCCATCCACGCGAGCAAGCCACACCGGACGGTCAGAAACGACTGCGTCCAGCTCGGCCGCGGTCGGGAATCGTCCAAGCCCCCATTTCTCCTGGTTCCAGCCGCGCCCGATAATCCACGGCCGGCTGGGGTTCGCTTCGGCAAAGTTACGGACTGCGTCGAGTGCTTCTTCTAGCGAGTTGGTTCCGGAAAGATCGAGTGTCAGTTGGCCAAAACCAATGCCCATCACATGGACATGGCTGTCGATCATGCCGGGCAGCATGACCCGGCCTTCGCCATCGATCTGATAGTCGATGCTGCCGGGTCGAGGGTCACCCGACTTTACGAGTTCGCGAACCTTGCCATCATCCGAAATCACAAGCCCGGTGAATCGTTCGACTTCGCCATCTGCATTGATGGTGATACCCACCACATTATCGATCAGCGTGTCAGCCCAGGCTGGTGTTGCAAACAAGGCGGCAGTGCTGGCGATCCCGGCCAGGGAAAATTTGCGAAACATCATTTCTCTCCTTTCGGCAACCGGCTGATCAGCGCGCTGGTGTCTTTCCGCCCTCCGCCCGATGCCTGAATTTCAACATAGAGTTGATCGACCAGCTCCGTCACGGGGGCTGACAGACCTAGGCCGCGCGCTTCTTCGAGTGCATAGCCAAGGTCTTTGCGCATCCAGTCGATCGCGAAGCCAAAATCAAACTCGTCCTTGACCATGGTGTGCCAGCGATTCTCCATTTGCCAGCTTTGCGCCGCGCCGCCCGAGATCGCATCCAAGGTTTTGTCGAGATCGAGACCAGCGGCTTGTGACAGCCGGATAGCCTCACTCAAGCCGCCGAGAACACCCGCGATACACATCTGGTTCGCCATCTTGGCCGTCTGGCCTGCGCCTGCATCTCCAACATGGACAATTCGCGCCGCGTAGCATTCCATAACCGGGGCCGCGCGCTCCATGTCTTCAGCAGTTCCGCCGCACATGATCGCAAGTTTTCCGTTTTCGGCACCTGCTTGCCCGCCGGAAACCGGTGCATCAACAAAGCCAACGCCCTTGGCTCTGCACGACTCAAAGAGTTTGCGCGCTAGATTGGCAGATGTCGTGGTATGATCGACCAGCAAAGCTCCGTCAGACATCGCCTCAAGCGCGCCATTCTCTCCCAGTATGACCTGCTCGACGTCCTGATCATTGCCGACACAGGTAAAAACTATGTCTGCTCCGCGCGCTGCTTCGGCAGGCGTGCCTGCACCAGAAAGCTGTAGCCCTTCGTCAGCCCACCTGGCCTGCCATTCTTCCACCCGTGCCCTGGTGCGATTGTAGACTGTGACTTGGTGACCTGCGCGCGCGAGATGACCGGCCATCGGACCGCCCATCACACCAAGCCCAAGGAATGCGACTTTGCTTTGTGTCTTCATAGTCTGTGTGCGGTAATGCGAATTGGCGGCGCTGCAACCGCTTTTATCATTGACTAAAGGCTGATTGACGTTGCGGCGCGTAGGCCAAACGCCTATCCCGCCGCCCATGAATAGCCTACCGGCCTTTGCCAGCGAAGCTGAAGCGCGTGCCGCGCTGACAATTGATGATGTCCGAGCCGCCGCTGAGCGGATCGAAGGCGCAGTCGTGCGTACACCCATGATGCACTCAATTACGCTGTCCGAAATTGCCGGCTGCGAGATTTGGCTGAAATTCGAGAATTTGCAGTTCACTGCGGCGTATAAGGAGCGTGGAGCGCTCAACGCCTTGTTGCATCTGACCGATGAACAGCGCCAGCGCGGTGTTATCGCCGCTTCGGCTGGAAACCATAGCCAAGGTCTTTCGTATCACGGCACGCGATTGGGCGTTCCGGTGACCATCGTGATGCCGCGCACGACGCCAACCGTGAAGATCATGCAAACCGAAAGTGTCGGCGGCAAGGTTGTGCTGGAAGGCGAGACCTTTGATGACGCGCACGCCCACGCCCGGCAGTTGGAAAAAGAACGCGGGCTGACCTTTGTGCATCCATTCGATCATCCCCTGGTGGCTGCCGGGCAGGGCACCGTTGCGATCGAGATGCTGGAGGAGCAGCCGGATCTGGACTGCATGGTTGTGCCGATCGGCGGTGGCGGACTGATGTCCGGCATGGCGACAGTTGCCGATGCGATCAATCCCGATATCGAGATGATTGGTGTGCAGGCAGAGTTGTTCCCTTCAATGTACGCCAAGGTGCGCGGCGAAGATATGGCATGCGGCGGTGATACACTGGCAGAAGGCATTGCGGTGAAGGCACCGGGCGAGTTCACCTCGAAAATCATCGCGCAGCTGGTCGATGAAATACTGCTCGTGGACGAGCGCTCGCTCGAGAAAGCTGTCTCTCTTCTTCTCCAGATCGAGAAGACAGTGGTTGAAGGTGCTGGTGCGGCAGGGCTTGCCGCGGTTCTTGCCAATCCGGAGAGGTTTGCAGGCAAGAAAGTCGGTCTGGTGCTTTGCGGTGGCAACATCGACACGCGCTTGCTGGCCAATGTACTGCTGCGTGATCTGGCCCGTCAGGGGCGCCTCGCACGCGTTCGCGTTAAGCTGCAAGACCGGCCGGGCGCTTTGTTCAAAGTGATGCGCGAGTTTAACGAGCACAACGTCAATATCATCGAGATTTACCACCAGCGAATCTTTACGTCGCTGCCTGCAAAGGGCCTGATCACAGACATCGAATGCGAGGCAAGAGACCGCGAACAGCTTGATGCCTTGGTTAAGGCGTTGAGACAGAAAGACTATACAGTAAGCCTGGTCGAATTAGATTAGTCATTATTTACAATGGCTTGACCCGACTTACCCCCGCCTGATGGCGATATTAACCATACGCCATGGTTAAAGACCTTTTACCGAGCGCCCCGAAAAGGCATAACAATGTCTTAACGCACGCCTCTGCGTGATTCCGTTTGGCAGGACTAAGGACCTTGTTAGGCTCGTGACAGCACCGATACGCTTTCCCCGTTTCTTCGTGACCAGTCCGGCACCTTGCCCGTACCTGCCTGGCCGCAGTGAACGGAAAGTGTTCACGGAGCTCAAGGGTCCGCATGCCGAGCAATTGAACGAAGCATTGGGTCGCATCGGCTTTCGCCGTAGTCAGACTGTGGCGTATCGCCCCAGCTGTCTGGACTGTCAGGCGTGCATTTCTGTGCGTGTATCGGCGACCGACTTTGCAGCCTCCAATTCTCAGCGCCGCAACCTCAAACGCAATGGCGATTTGATTGCGACCGAATGCCGCCCTTGGGCGACCGACGAACAGTTCGATCTGCTGCGCCAATACCTCAGCACCCGCCATCCCGATGGCGGAATGGCCGCGATGGACGAGATGGATTTTGCCGACATGGTCGAGCATACGCCCGTTTCCTCTGTCATGATCGAATATCGCGAACCGACCGTGACGGGAGAGCCAGGCCGGTTGGTTGGGGTTTGCCTGACGGATCGCCAGAGCGACGGCCTTTCGATGATTTACAGCTTTTATGACGCTGACCATGGCGCGCGTTCCGGCCTGGGTGACTACATCATTCTTGATCATGTCCGCCGCTCTGCCGCCGAGGGTCTGTCCTTTGTTTACCTCGGCTATTGGGTCGAGGGATCACCGCGCATGCAATACAAAGTGCGCTATCGCCCGTTAGAAAAGCTTACCCGTGACGGTTGGGTCCGAATTGGCAAGGAAGAGCATCGGCGCTTGATCGCGAATGCGACCAAGCCCGGCAATCCGGTTCCCAACCCCACCGGGAAAGACGGCAAGCAGCCCAGACTCGAAGACTTTTGAGCCGGTGCGTCAAGCGCTCGCATAGACGCGGGCCTCGGCCTGTCTGCGCCTGACCAGCCCTTTCAGCACTCGCCCGCCGGCTTTGTTCCACCGCGCAAATTCTTCGCTTGCACCAGCGTAGTCGCCCTTGCGGTGTTTCGTGGTCAGTGTGGCCCAGCGGATTGCACCGGTGTTGTAGTGAAAGCTGACCAAGGCATCGAACTGCGCCTGGCTGGTCGGAATATTGCCTAACGCTTCGGCCACGTCCGCTGCGTGGCGCGCGACGTCTTCGGCCAAACGCGCATCGCATTGTTCCTGGGTCCAGACCGTGCCGGGGCCGATATCTGCTCCGGTCGCTCCCCAGCCGATCGTCCATGGTGCACCACCTGTGCCAGGATCCGGGTAGGATTCGATAAGGCCATCGGCTCGCTGTGACGCGCAACCCTCAAAGCGTTTGATAAGCTCGAATGCCTGTGAGCCGGCGTTCATTCGTGAAGCGGGCCGAAGTCGTTCGCAAGCACGATTGTCACCGCCCGCACAATCGATTGCATCATCGAGCGTCTCGACTTCATTTGACGTGAATCCGCGACCCAGGATTTTGCGGACGGTATCGAAAATTGCTGTGCGCGCCGTGTATTTGGCCATGTGCTGCCCCATGCTGTGAAAAGAGGCGATGCAATTAGACAGGATTGGCGGGAGTAGGAAAATGGTTTTACGGGCTGAGCATCCAGTTCGCCCACTCAGATCCTACAGGATGGAACACTTGGAACACAGTCCAGGGCAAGGAAACAAGATCACGGACCAGCCCTTGCTGCGAAGATCACGTAGTGACTTGTCCCAATTTCACGCGCGTAGCTAAGGCATAATTCTGGGCGTGTAGGAAAGCGTGTTGCCATCCCCGCCATTGAGGTGGCGAGTGGGCGCACCTTCGAATTAGCTTTGGCACCGCCACTCAATCCGTCTCAACGCGACTCACGCATAATTATTTGGAGGGCGCAGCTTGGCGATGCCTGATCAAGAATTTGTCAAGACAAGATCGTAATAGAGAAAAATCGTTACCTGAAGAGTCAATTTTCACTTCTAGATTTCGAAAATCGGTCCAAGCATTGAATCGGGTTGTTTTTGGAGTGATAAGAAATGTCCCGATTCTACTTGAAAATCCAAGGTTTACTCGCTTCCACCGCTATGGTCGCACTGACTCATAGTGCCGCATACGGACAGGAAAATCTGCCTGCTCCGAGCGCTGAAACCGCTGAACAAAGTTCTGAAATTGTGGTAATCGGAACACGAATTCAGGGAGCTCAGATTAACGACGTTCTGCCTGTCACTGTTTTGGATGAACAAGCCATCGAAAACACTGGTGCGGCCTCTGGCGACGAATTGTTCCGCGCAATCCCGCAGGTCGGCACCGTGGCGTTCAACGAACAGAACGCGACTACCCAAAACAGTGCACGTGGTGATGTTGGCTCGATCAACCTGCGCGACCTCGGAACCGGCAATACTTTGTTGCTTATCAACGGGCGGCGCATGACGTTGCATCCCGGTTTCCAGACCGAACTGCTGGTGCCGGTTGTCAGCGCCGACACAAACGAGATCGCGCCCGGCAGCGTGCGCAGGATTGAGATATTGCGAGATGGAGCCTCGGCAATTTATGGCGCCGATGCCGTGGCAGGTGTCATCAACACCGTGCTCAAAGGTGACATTACAGGAGGCTTCCTTGAAGGTGACTGGCGCGCTTCCGATGGTACTGGGCTTTACAGCTATCGATTGAGCGGCGGGCTTGGCTTCGATTTTGCCGGTGGTCGCGGCAATCTCACGCTTTACGGGGGCTATTACCACGAAAACGGCATGTCGACCTCGGAACGCCGCTATGCAGAAGACGAGAACCGCTTGCCACTGGTTGAAGGCACCGATTTCGAAGGCGACGCATCGTTCAACAATCGCAATACGTTTGGCCCCTTCGGGCAGTTTGATATTCAGGCCCCCTCTAACCGTACCCCGATTGGTGATGACGATTTCTACTTGCAGCCGGACACTTTTACCGGTTGCCGCCTTGATTTCGGCAATGGCGTCTGCGCCCGCAATGGCACGACCCCCACATCCGCAGTTCGCTACAACCAGAATTTTGACGGAACGCTGATCAGCGAGAAAGATCGCTACAATGCGATGGCGCTGCTCAGCTACGAGTTGACGGACAATCTCGAAGCCTATTTCGAAGGCAGTTATTACCGGACTGAAAGCCGGCGGAACAATGAAGCTTCCGCGATTCTTGGCGCTACACCGATAGGGATATCGCGGGATGCCTATTGGAATCCGTTCGGCCCTGTCGGCAGCCCCAACCGGCTGCCCGGAACCACAATTGCTGCGGGCGGTGCGGACGTGGTGATGGAACGCTACCGGTTCGTAGATATCGGCAGCCGCGACGTGAGCGTTGACAAGGACACCTACCGTCTAGTGGGAGGCTTGAAAGGCAATTTCGGTTCATGGGATTTTGACACCGGGCTCCTTTACTCGGAAGCTAGGCTGAACGACCTTGCCCGCAACCGCGTCTCCATGACGCTGGCGCAGGAAGCTATCAACCGGACAACACCGGATGCCTACAACCCGTTCAACGGCGGTTGCCTTGATGATCCGGGCGAAGGAGACTGTACGCCTAACCAGCAAGCAGTTATGGATTCGATGCGGGTGGACGTCTTCCGCAAGGGTGGCACCAGCCTGGCGCTCGCTGATCTCAAAATCAGCCGAGATGACCTGATTTCGCTCCCGGGCGGCGACCTTGGCATTGCTGCCGGTATCGAATGGCGTCGCGAAACCTTTTTCGATGATCGTGATCCCCGGTTGGACGGGACGATTACCTTTACCGACAGCATCACTGGTGAATTTGTTGGCAGCGATGTTGTCGGCACCAGTCCAACACCCGACACAAGCGGCAATCGCGAGGTTTATTCTGCCCATGCCGAGGTGTTTGTGCCGCTTGTCAGCCCGGACATGAACATTCCGCTGGTGGAAGAATTCAACGTGCAGCTGGCGGGGCGTATCGAACGCTTCACAGACATCAAGGAAACCGCAATGGTTCCGCGAATTGCGGCATCATGGACGACCATCCCGGGCATTACCTTCCGCGGCGCATGGTCAGAAGGTTTCCGCGCGCCTAACCTGGTGCAGGTGAATGACGCGGGAACGACGCGGGTAAACACCCGCGATGATTTCGTTGTCTGCCAGGCACGGGTAGAGAAGGGCACTCTGGCGAACCTGGGTGCCTGCCCGGGAGAGAGCACAGTCAGCTTCCGTTCGGGCAGCGAGAATCTCAAGCCCGAAGACAGCGAAAGCATCAATCTGGGTGTAGTTCTGGAGCCGGAATTCATGCCAGGCCTGACGCTGACGGCCGACTATTGGCGTGTCAAACAGACCGGGCTGGTCGGCACCTTTGGTGATGATAATGCTATTGCGTTAGACCTACTTCGTCGGCTCAACGGTAGCACCAATCCCAACGTTATCCGGGCTGACCCCGATGCCGATGCCATTGCGTTGTTTACCGGAACCAGTCTCTCTCCCGCGGGTGAGATTATTCGGGTTATTGACCCTTATCTCAATCTCGACAGCCGCGTGTCGAAGGGGTGGGACTTCGGCGCTTTCTACCGTGTTCCTGATTTCGGGCTCGGCGATTTCCGCCTGCGATTCAATGCGGCGCGCTTGAAGAGCTTTGTGCAGTCTGCCGGTCCTGATAGCCAGGAACTGCTCGCCGGGATCGCTGCCGGGGCCCTTCCGCCTGATGTGACTGTCGGCGGTCTTGGCCAGTTGCTCGAGATCGAAGGACGTCCGAAGTGGCGCTTTAGCGGCTCGATCAACTGGGAAAACGGCCCGGTCGACGTTGGCCTGTTCGGGCAGTATGTCGGTGAAGTGTGGGATACCAGCGTAACACGCGACGTTTTGATCGACACCGACGATCCCAACGGCAATTTCTACCGTGTCAACGACCAGTTTGTGATGAATTTCTCGATTGCTTATTCGATCGAGAACGACACCCCGCTTGACGGCACACGTCTGCGCTTTGCGATCAACAATCTGTTCGACAAGGATCCACCACTTGCTGATGAGCAGTTTGGCTATTTCAGTGAACTGCATTCAGCGCGGGGGCGGGTGTTCCACATAGAACTGAAAAAGAACTTCTGAGTCTGGCAGTCCAGGGCTGCATTGATGGGAGAATGCGACCAGCCTTTCAGCACTCGAGGCGCGTTATGGCGATGCGCCTCGGTTGCAACTGATCCAGTGTCTCGAAAAAAGTTCGCGAAAGCCCACGCTCGGATCGATAGCTAAACAAAGAAAAGGCCGCCCGGATCGCTCCGGACGGCCTTTGTCTTGATTGAAACTGCGCGAGTTACGCGCTGTAATACATATCGTATTCGACCGGGCATGGCGTGGTTTCGGTGCGGATCACCTGTTCCCACAACAGCTCGGCATAGGCATCGATCTGGTCTTTGGTGAAGACGTCGCCCTTCAGAAGGAACTCGTGATCGGCTTCGAGTGCTTCGAGTGCCTCACGCAAGCTGCCGCACACGGTCGGAACTTCGGCTAGCTCTGCCGGTGGCAGATCGTAGAGGTTCTTGTCCATTGCTTCGCCCGGGTGGATCTTGTTTGTGATGCCATCAAGGCCAGCCATCAGCAGCGCCGAGTAAGCAAGATACGGGTTGGCCATCGCATCCGGGAAGCGGAATTCGACGCGCTTCGCCTTGTCGCCTGCACCGTAAGGAATACGGCACGATGCCGAGCGGTTGCGGGCCGAATACGCCAGCAGAACCGGTGCTTCGAAACCTGGTACCAAACGCTTGTAGCTGTTGGTGGTCGGGTTGGTGAAGGCGTTCAGTGCCTTGGCGTGCTTGATCACACCGCCGATGTAATAGAGGCAGTTCTCTGAAAGACCCGCATATTCGTTGCCGGCGAAAGTCGGTTTGCCATCGGCCCAGATCGACATGTGGGTGTGCATGCCTGAACCGTTATCTTCCTTGATCGGCTTCGGCATGAAGGTCGCTGATTTGCCATATGCGTGCGCGACTTGCTGCACGACATACTTGTAGATCTGCATACGGTCGGCTGTTTGTACCAGCGTACCGTATGTCAGGCCCAGCTCGTGCTGCGCGGCTGCCACTTCGTGGTGGTGCTTGTCGCACGGCAGGCCCATTTCCAGCATCGTGGCAACCATTTCACCGCGGATGTCCATGCAGCTGTCAACCGGAGCGACGGGGAAGTATCCGCCCTTGGCCCGTGGCCGGTGGCCCAGGTTGCCCGCTTCATATTCTTTGCCGGTGTTGGTCGGCAGTTCGATATCGTCGATCGCGAAGCCAGAACCGGCATAGCCGTCTTCAAAGCGCACATCGTCGAACATGAAGAATTCTGCTTCCGGTCCGACATAGACGGTGTCGCCAACCCCTGTGCTTTTCAGGTAAGCTTCGGCGCGTTTGGCTGTAGTGCGCGGGTCGCGGCTATACCAATCGCCGGTTGACGGCTCCACGATGTCGCAATTGACGATCAGCATCGGTGTCGCGCTGAAAGGGTCAAGCCATGTTTCAGACAGGTCTGGCTTCAGGATCATGTCTGACTCGTTGATCGCTTTCCAGCCTGCGATCGAAGAGCCGTCAAACATCAGCCCGTCTTCGAATTCGTCTTCGCCCATTACTCCGGCGCACATCGTCAGATGCTGCCACTTGCCCTTAGGATCGGTGAAACGCAGGTCGACCCACTCAACCTCGTGTTCCTTGATCTTCGCGATGATATCCTTGGCAGTGCTCATTGGAATTTTGCCTCCAGCTTAAGTGTCTTGTTTTGCCCGGTTCGGATTTGGGCATTGGTTAAATTGGGTGGGAAGAATCCCCGCCAAACTTAGATTGCGTCGTTATCTCTTTCGCCGGTACGAATGCGCAGGGCTCCTTCGATTGGCGAAACGAAGATCTTTCCATCGCCGATGCGGCCTGTCTGCGCAGCAGCGGCCACCGCCTCGACCACGCGTTCAGCGATCTCGTCATTCACGACGACTTCGAGTTTTACCTTGGGCAGAAAGTCGACGACATATTCCGCGCCGCGATAAAGCTCCGTATGGCCCTTTTGGCGGCCAAAACCCTTCGCTTCGGTGACGGTCATGCCCGATACGCCGATTTCGTGTAGCGCTTCCTTCACTTCGTCGAGCTTGAAGGGTTTGATGATCGCTTCGATCTTTTTCACGTGATGGCCTGCTTCCGAATGGGCGCAGATATTGGACCGCGCTCGAGAGATACGCGTGGGTATCCAAGAATCGTGCCAATCACTTAGATGGAGGCGAAGTGATCGTAAGTGCGCGCAAACGGGTATTGATTGCCCAAGAGTCGGACGGGTTCTGCCTAAATATTAGGCAGCGATCTCAGTTGAGCCGCAGTCCGGTCGTCTCCGGCAATCCGCACATGATGTTGAGATTCTGCACCGCCGCGCCGCTGGCACCCTTGCCGAGATTGTCGAGCTCAGCGATCAGCCGTGCATTCCATCCACCCTCGTTGGCGAACACATGCAGCGACAGACCGTCATGCGGTGCTGCGCCTTGCAAGAGCAGCAGCTCGGCGGGCACTTCGCCATCAACCACACTGACAATTTGTGACGCGGCGTAAAATTCGCGCAGAGCATCGCGTAACTGATCCGCATGAGGTTCATTCGCCATCGCACCCAGATGCAACGGAACCTCTACGATCATACCGCGATGCGCGGGCACGACAGACGGTGCGAACAATACCGGATGCTTCAGCTCTGCGTGCAGCGACATCTCGGGCAGGTGTTTATGCGCCAGATTCAGGCCATATGTCCGGAATGCGATGTCTGTTTCAGCTTCGAACCGTTCGATCAGCGCATTACCGCCGCCCGAATATCCGCTCACGGCATTGACCGTATAAGGCCAGTCGGCTGGCAGCAATCCCGCCCTGACAAGCGGCGCGACCAAGGCCAGGAACCCCGTCGGATAGCATCCGGGATTTGAGACGAATTGCGCGTCGGCAATCTTCTCATGACCGATCAGCTCCGGGAAGCCATAAGTCCAGCCCTCGGCCACGCGGTGCGCGGACGATGCGTCGATAATTCGCGTATTCGAACCTTGCGCCAGCTTTACCGCGTCTTTCGCGGCGTCATCAGGCAAGCACAGGATCGCGATGTCCGCAGCGTTCAGCGCGTCCTTGCGCGCGGCTTCGTCCTTGCGTTGGGCATCATCAAGCACAATCAGCTCAAACTCGCTGCGATCCTTGAGCCGGTCGCGGATTTCCAGACCGGTCGTGCCTGCAGCTCCATCGATGAAGATACGGTTTGTCATTGGCGCACCAATCAGGTGTCAGCGGGCGCGAGCTGCGCAATCCGCACATAGCCGGAGGGGCCCTCTGGTGTGAGACATACCCAGGCCCATTCACCTGCAATATCAAGTACTTCCAGCGCTGTGCCAGCGGCAAGTTCGCTCACAACATCGCTATCGTCACGACCGGCAAGATGCATCTCAACCGCTGCATCGCCAATGTGGCGCTGTGTGGGGATGACATAATGCGCAGCAAGATACCGGCCCGCCAGTGCGATATGCGCAAGGTCTCCGCGAAGGGGCAAGGTTCCTGGTGCAGGGCGCACGACAGGTCCGGCCAGCTTGAGCGGCCCGTCGGGAACCTCATATGTCGTTACGTCGCTCATCCGGCGCGCATCCCCTGTGCATTTGCGACCCGTTTTTTACGGATTTCGCGGGCGCTTATACACATCGCGCCTTTCCGGCAAGTTAGCCGCTTGCGGGTTATTCGCCAGAGTAGCGCGCGCGCAACATGTGGAAAGCTGCACGCAGGCCGTAGGCGGCACCGCCTGCCGGGCGGCCCGGCTTGGCCGAAGGACGCCATGCGAAGGTGTCGAAATGCGCCCAGTCAATTCCGTCGCCAACGAATTTGTCGAGGAAGAGGCCGGCCACGCTGGCCCCGGCAAATGCATTGTTCGAGATGTTATTCATATCCGCCACGTCAGACTTCAGCCATTCGCGGTATGCCTCTGGCAAGGGCAGTCGCCATGGCTCGTCATCACATGTCTTGCCTGCGTCGATCAGTGCCTGCGCGGTTTCATCCTTGCGTGTCATAAGGGCAGGGAGGTCCGGCCCGAGCGCCACGCGCGCCGCTCCTGTCAGCGTAGCGAAATCGAGGATAAGGTCTGGATCATCCTCGCTTGCGCGGGTCAGCGCGTCGCCCAGGATCAGGCGGCCCTCGGCATCGGTATTGCCGATCTCGACGGTCAAGCCCTTGCGCGTCTTGAGGATATCGCCGGGGCGGAAAGAATTGCCCGCAATCGCGTTCTCAACTGCAGGGATCAAGAGCTGCAACCGCACAGGCAGCTTCGCATTCATGACCAGGCCAGCCAGCGCAATAGCATGCGCTGCGCCGCCCATATCCTTCTTCATCAGTTTCATTCCGGCCGCCGGTTTCACATCCAGCCCGCCAGAATCAAAACAAACGCCTTTGCCGACAATCGCAAGCCTTGGGTGCTTTTCGTCGCCCCATTCAAGCCGCATCAACCGTGGTGCATGATGGCGCGCGGCCGCACGGCCGACGGCATGAACCATCGGATAGTCTTTCTCCAGCGCATCACCTTTGACCACTTTCAGCTTCGCGTCATATGTCTTCGCAAGCTTTTCGCATTCGGCCTCTAGCTGAGCAGGGCCCATGTCTTCAGCGGGCGTATTGACCAGATCGCGCACCAGATTTTCCGCTTCAGCTTCGGCAATCGCATCATCCAGATGCTTGGCTTTCTGGCTCAGCAGCACGCGCGGGCCGGGCGCTCTCTCATCCGGCTTCACATAGCGGGTGAACTTGTACTGCGCTGTCTGCCATCCATGCAGCGCCGCGCCAGCCTCACCATCCTTCAACCGATAAGTGCCTTCGGGCAGATCCTCGGCCAGTTTGGCCAGACACCAGCTTGTCAGCTTCTCCAGGTCAGCCACACCGCCTGCGGCGAACCATTCATCGCCATCGGGCACTATGGCGACCTGTGCGGGCTTGCCTTCGAATTTCTGCGCTTTGATTGCGGCACGTTGCCCTGCAGACAAGGGCTTGAGCCAATCCTCGAATCTGTCCTTGGTAACGAGGTGAATGGACGTCGCGGATTGTCCGCGATCAGGCTGTATTAACGCGTCTTTTTTGCTCATGTGCGCTACTTAGTCACGATATGGCGCTTGTCACTCGCAATTTTGCGCGTCCATCGCTATGTGATCGGCATGCACCAATACCAAGTCATCGATGGAAATGAGACCGTCTACCGCGACGGCACGATCAAGCTGCACGGGCCCGAGGGGTTTGAGGGTATGCGCAAGGCCGGGCGCCTTGCCGCAGAAATCCTCGACGAACTAACCGAATTCGTGAAGCCCGGTGTGACGACCGGTGAGATTGACGATTTTGCGCGTGGCATGATGCTGGACGCGGGCGCAGTGCCCGCAACGCTGGGCTATCGCGGCTATGCGCATAGCTGCTGCACCTCGATCAACCATGTGATTTGTCACGGCATTCCGGGGGACAAGGCGCTGAAGGATGGTGACATCGTCAATATCGATGTCACGCCGCTGCTCGATGGCTGGCATGGCGACACCAGCCGCATGTTCTTTGCCGGCGAACCGTCAATCAAGGCCAAGCGGCTGGTCGATGTGACCTATGAATGCCTGATGCTGGGGATCGAAGCGGCAAGCAAACCCGGCGCGCGGCTGGGCGATATTGGCGCAGCGATCGAAGCGCATGCACGCCAATTCCGTTATGGCGTGGTGCGCGAGTTCTGCGGCCACGGGCTGGGGCGCTTGTTCCATGATGCGCCGGAAGTGGTTCACGCCGCGAAGGCGGGCACAGGGCCTGAGCTAAAGCCGGGCATGTTCTTCACGATTGAACCGATGATCAACGCAGGCAAGCCCTGGGCGAAGGTGCTGGGCGACGGCTGGACCGCTGTGACCCGCGACAAGTCGCTAAGCGCGCAGTTCGAACATTCGATTGGCTTGACCGAGAACGGCGCGGAGCTTTTTACAAAGAGCCCTAAGGGTCTGGATAAGCCGCCTTACTGATTCGCGCAGCCCCATCCGGGGCTGCGTCCTCGCTAGGCGTCCTTCGCTTCGCCACGGACCCGCTGCGGGCGGGCGGTCGCCCTTGCGGCTCGCTTGTCGCTCGCCGTTGTGGCGCTTGCCATCTTTGTTCGTCACCCCGGACTTGATCCGGGGTCCAGCTACCTTGTCTTCGAGCGTTTGTGCGCTTGAAGAAATACGAAGCAGATCAAAGAGAAGATAGCGACAGCGAGAGGAATGCCAACGGCGTAACCGGCCAAGATCATTCCTGGTGGTGGATCATCAACCGCCATGTCATTGAGCCAAATGATACCGTCAATCAGCCAAACTAGTGGGATCACACATCCACCGGTGATTGCAGCTGCCCATACCTTGCCAGTTCGCTTGTTTACGAAAAATGCAACAGCAAAACTCAGCACTAGAAGGGCGATTGCTGGCGGCAATATGAAAACGAAAATGTCCAACATTTAACCCTCTCTCCCAGCCCTGATCGCAGCACCTGCCGCGAAGGGCGTGATCGCCACCAGTAGCAGGCTGATCGCTGCGGAGAAACCTAGTGTAGCAGGATCGCTGCGTTCGAGCGCGCCTGCGCCGAAGATCAGGATCGGCAGCGCAAGCGGGATCAACAGCAGGCCGGACAGCGCCGCTCCCGCGCGCAATCCCGCCGTCAGCGCGGCAATCATCAAACCGACAGCCGCCAGCCCCGGTGTTCCCGCCAACAATCCAAGCAAAAGCAGTTGCAAAGTCTCTCCATCGAGATTGAGTAGTGCAGCAGCGGGAAAACAGGCGAGCATCAACAGCGGGCCAAAGCTCAGCCAATGCGCGAACAGGCGCACCGCCATCACCACTTCTTCGGTCACTCCGCGCAGCTTGAGCTGATCAAACAGGCCAAGCTCGACATCGGGCAGCACCAGCCGATCGAGCGGCAGGATTGCTGCAAGCAATGCCGCGATCCACAGTACCCCACCGCCGGTTTTCGCCAGCAGCGGCGCGTTCGGCCCCACCGCAAATGGATACAGCATTGCTATCGCGAGGAAGAACAGCAACGGCAGCATTGCCCCGCCGCCTCGACCACCGCCAAGCAGCAACATGCGCAGATCGCGTTTGAGCAGCGGCCAGATCACACCACATACTCCGCCAGGGCAAACACGCTCAGCCGCTCGACCGCAATCGGCTGATGCGATGCCAGCACGACAATTCCCCCCGCTGCGGCATGCGCGCTGACAGTTTCGGCAATGCGTGCTTGCGAGCGATCATCGAGCCCGCTCAGCGGCTCATCCAGCAGCCAGATTGGAGCTTGCTGACACAGCAGCCGCGCCATCGCCGCGCGCTTGCGCTGCCCGGTCGAGAGGTAGCGGACGGGCACTTCCAGCAGTGGGACCAATTCCATGGCGGCAATCGTCTCAGCGGGATCGGCGCTCCCGTCGACTTGCTGCCAGAAACGCAGAGCTTCGCCCAGCGGCTGATCCGGATCAAGCGCGGGCCGCTCATCAAGCATGCCGATTGCGCCTTCGTGCGATACTTCGCCGGAATAGGGACTGAGCAGGCCAGCCAGAATACGTAGCAAGCTCGTCTTGCCCGTGCCATTTTCGCCAGTCACGTGCAGCACATCGCCCGCGCTCAAATCCAGCGATAGCCCGCGAAACAGCAAACGCTCCCCGCGTCGGCAGGCAAGGTCTGTAGCTGTGAGGCGTGCTTGCATGATCCGCAGCGTTAAGCGAAAGGGTGTGCCGTAACAAGGAGATGGATCATGTCAGTCCCCCAGCTAACCGATGCCGAATGCGACACGCTGCTGACCGCGCACCCAGAATGGTCGATTGCGCGCGACGGCAAAGCGATTGAGCGTAAGTTCCAGTTTGACGATTTCAGCGAAGCCTGGGGCTTCATGAACCGCGTTGCTTTGCTGGCGGAAAGCCATGACCATCACCCCGAATGGTTTAACGTCTACAACCGCGTCGAGATCACGCTCACCACGCATGATGCAGGTGGCTTGTCTGAACGCGACGCTGTTATGGCGGGCGAGATCGACGCGCTGCTTTAGCTCGCTGTTTTCATATCTTCTGTTCCGATGCCATTGGTGCGCATTTCCTTACGCACCTTGCCCGGCATCCAGCGTGAGAGGAAAAGCAGCCGCTTGGCCATTTTGCCAACGGTGTAGTCGAGCTTGTCGCCATGCACCGCGTTCCACACTACTTCAGGCACGATGGAAACGGGGTTCACTTCTACCCCCGCATCGACCAGCTGTTCCTTCACCGATTGGTTGGTTCCCTCTGCCGTTTGTTCGATGATCGGCGTGTCGATGAAGCCGGGGCACAGCGAGGCAACCTTGATACCGTCTTCCGCCCATTCTGCGTCGAGACTGTTGGTTAGTCCGCGCACCGCCCATTTGGTGGCGCAATAGACAGACAGATTGGGTGCGCCGATGATACCGGCCAGGCTGGCGGTGTTGATCAGGGCTGATCCGGGTGCGGTTTTCTTGAGGTGCGGATGCGCGGCTTGCGCGCCGTAGATCACGCCCTTCAGATTCACGTCCAGCAGCGCCTCAACTTCATTGGTGGGCTGCTCGATGATTGGCCCGCCATGGCCGATGCCGGCATTGTTGAACACAACGTCGATCCGGCCACCAGCCGCCGTTGAAAAAGCGTTGAGCGCTTCATCCCATGCGGCGCGATCCCGCACGTCGAGCTTGTGCGCATATTTGAAGCCGCCTTCGATCATGCCAAGCGTTTCCTGCATGCCCGCATCGCTGATATCCGCGATGCCGACAAACCAGCCGCGTTTCGCGAAATAGATCGCGACTTCGCGGCCAATGCCTGACCCGCCGCCAGTGATGAAAATGCTCTTGCGATCGCTCAACGTTTCTCTCCCATCCTTGTGTTGCAGGATGGGTAGCTCGCTGAAACCCGTTTGTCAGCTATTTACATCACTGAAGGTAGCGCGATCACTCCGCCAACGCCTTAGCCAAGCCTACGACATGCTCTGCGCCTTCGAGAATTTCAGCACTCGAAGGTACAAGCACATCACCCAGCGGCTCTGCGCGGCCCCCCAGGCATTCAGCAAGGAAATTCTCGGCAATTGCGAAAAAGGCGATGTTGTTGGTTGGCTTTGCGAACCCGTGGCCCTCATCGGGATAGAGCACGTAGGTTACCGGAATGCCCGCGTCTTTCATCGCGCCAACGATCTGGTCGCTCTCCGCCTGCTTGACGCGCGGATCGTTTGCGCCCTGCGCGATCAACAACGGTTTGGTAATCTGGTCTGCCTTGTAAAGCGGGCTGGCCGCCTTGAGCAGTGCCAGACCTTCTTCGGTATTGGGATTCCCCATGCGTTCGTGGAAAATCTTCACCATCGGCGCCCAATAGGGCGGGATGGTGTCAAGCAGAGTTTCGAGGTTCGAAGGGCCAACGATGTCGACACCACAGGCAAAGGTCTCGGGCGTGAAGGCAAGACCGGCCAGCGTAGCGTAGCCGCCATAAGAGCCGCCCATAATCGCGACCTGATCCTTGCCGGTGATCCCCTGCGCGATTGCCCAATTGGTGGCATCGATCAGATCGTCATGCATGGCTAGGCCCCACTGCTTGTTCGCCGCATTGAGGAAGTCCTTGCCGAAACCGGTCGAGCCGCGGAAATTGACGCTAAGCACAGCGTATCCGCGGTTGGCCAGCATCTGGTGGATCGAGTTGAAGCCGTAATCATCGCGTGCCCACGGGCCGCCATGCACCAGCAAAACCATTGGCGATGATGCGCTGGGGTTGCCATTGTCGTCCATTGCAACGCCGGCAGGCAGCGTGAGATAGGAAGGCAGAGTCAGTCCGTCGCGGCTGGCAATCTCTACCGGATACATTGGCTGAAGCGGTGCGCCTTCCAGTTCTGGTCTGGTGACATAGAACGGCGTGAGTGTTTGCGCCCGACGGTCATAGATATAGGTCGCGGTCGGGGCGGTCAGCGGATCGTTCCAGACGATCCATGTCTGATCATCATCGGTACGGCTGGAGATGCCATACTCACCCTCAAGTTGTGTGCCGAGCCAATCGAGCGATGCACCGATGTCAGCATCAAGCGCGGTCCATTCGGTCTTCAAATAGTTCACCGAATAGGCTTGGACTTTGCCAGATTCGCGGTCGCGGATTGTGCCGCCAATGTCGGCCTTGTCGTCCTCTGCGATCAGAGTACGCTCACCAGTGGCTAAATCTTCGGCGTAGAGCGCCGCGGTGTTGCGATCACGGCTGTCGAGCCAATAAAGGATTGATCCGTCACGGGTGTAGCCAGCAGGGCTGGTGGTTAGCGCGTCTTCCATTTCTGTCGAAGTGAAAGGCTCTTCCTCCACTTTGTTATCGACCACGCGGAAATAGTCGGTTCCACCAGCTTCGTTCTGACACAGAGCCATTCGGACGGTCAGCGTGTCATCCGCCATGAACCCGGCATAACCATTGTTCTCGAGCACGAGCGTCAATTCACCGCTGTTCAAGTCGAGCAGGTGAACGTCATGGAATTGCGGATCGCGGTTGTTGAGCCCGACCAGGATTTTGTCGCGGATGCCCTCCGATCCGCCAACAATATCGACACGGGTGTTTTCGAATGGGGTCAGCGTGGTTTCTTTACCGCTTGCAATGTCGACGCCGTAGAGCAGGAAATTCTCATCGCCGCCCTTGTCCTGAATGTAGAGCAGGCTCTTCGAATCGGGCGCCCACATATATTGGCGGATCGGGCGATCGGTCGCTTCGGTCATCGCTTTGGCGGTGTCAGGATTATCGACTGGCGCGAGCCAGATGTTGAGCACGCCGTCCTTTGGTGCGAGCCAGCTGAGCCATTGCCCGTCCGGGCTGATCTTGCCGGCTGAACGCGTCGGATTGCCAAACAGGTCACCGCGCGGGATCAGGGGAATCGAGCTCAGGTCTAGCGTCATGGGAAAAGGCTTTCAGTGATTGGTGTATTATTTAAACAATACACGCTGAAGCGCGCGTATCAAGTCCCTGTCATAACGCTGGATTGGCGTAGAAGTGCCAGGTAAAGATGGCCATTGCACCGCGATGCGGGCGCCATTGCTCGGCAAGCTCGCGCGTCGGCCTTTCCTTTGGGCGTTCGGGAAGATCAAGCAGTCGCTTTACCCCTTCCTGCACGGCCAGATCGCCAGCGGGCCAGATATCAGGGCGGCCTTCGGCGAACAGCAGATATATCTCGGCTGACCAGCGTCCGATCCCCTTGATGCGGGTCAATTCTTCGATCGCTGCTTCATCATCTGCGGGCAAATTTTCAAAGTCCAGTTCACCTGCAGCAACAAGTTCACACAGCGATCGCGCATAACCTTGTTTCTGACGCGAAAGGCCGCAAGCCCGAAGTGTGTCGAAATCGCGTTCAAGAATGCATGTGGGCTTGAAGTCGGGGCCAAGCTCGGCCTCCAGCTTGTTCCACATGGACGTTGCTGCGGCAACGGACACCTGCTGACCAACAATGGTGCGGAGCAGCGTCTTGTAGCCGGTATCGCGGATGCGCGGATCGGGGTAGCCAACCCGCTCAAGCACACCGGAAACCCGCTTGTCGCTGCTTGCGATGGCATCCAACCCGGCCTTTATTGTTTCAGCGCTCAAGCTCACTAACTATTCCCCTAGCTTGCAAATCGGGCCGCACCTGCTTAGCGAGCGCCTTCGAACCGTTATCTAGGGCCCCCTCCGGGAAAAGCCCACCGCAAAAGGAATGCGCACACAATGCCGAAGCTGACAGTCGTTAATCGCGATGGAGAAGAATCGACAATCGAGGTCGAAGACGGCCTGACCGTGATGGAAGCTATCCGTGACAACGGCTTTGACGAGCTATTGGCGCTGTGCGGCGGCTGCTGCTCTTGCGCCACGTGCCACATCCATGTTGACGCAGAGGCGATGGACAAGCTGCCGGCGATGAGCGAAGATGAAGATGATCTGCTGGAAAGTTCAGATCATCGTAATGAAACATCGCGCCTGTCGTGCCAGATCCCTTTCACGGCGGATCTTGATGGCCTCAAGGTAACTATCGCACCTGAAGATTGATCTTCGTTGCCGGATGAGCCGGTCGGGTTTATCTCTTGCCTCATGAATATTACTCAGCCCTTTGGCTCTACGCTTGAACTGATCGGAAACACGCCGCTTGTCCTGTTGAAAGGGGCAAGTGCAGCGGCTGGCTGCGAGATTTACGGTAAGTGCGAGTTCGCGAACCCCGGGTCCTCGGTGAAGGATCGTGCGGCGCTTTACATGATCCGCGATGCGGAGGCGCGCGGTGAGTTGAAGCCGGGCGGAACTGTGATCGAGGGCACGGCGGGCAACACGGGAATCGGCATTGCGCTGGTCGCCAATGCGCTCGGCTACAAGACGATCATCGTGATGCCGGACAACCAGTCGAAAGAGAAGATGGACACGCTGCGGGCCCTGGGCGCGGAGCTCGTGCTTGTTCCTTCGACCAAATATGCCGATCCCAATCACTTCCAGCACGTGTCTCGTCGTATGGCAGAAGAGACCGATGGCGCGATCTGGGCGGGGCAGTTTGACAACACGTCCAATCGCAAGGCGCATATCGAAGGCACGGCGCCAGAGTTGTGGGAGCAGCTTGGCGGCAAGATTGACGGGTTTACCTGTGCGGCTGGTACGGGCGGAACCATTGCCGGCGTCGGCATGGGGCTCAAGGCGTTTGACGAAAATGTCCGGATTGCGCTGACCGACCCGCATGGCGCCGCGCTTTATAACTATTTTGCGCATGGCGAGCTCAAGGCAGAAGGATCGTCTGTCGCGGAAGGGATCGGGCAGGGCAGGATTACTGCAAATCTCGAAGGCGCACCGATCGACGATCAATTCCGCATCTCAGATGAAGAAGGGATGCAATGGGTTGAACAATTGCTGCGTGAAGAGGGGCTCTGCCTCGGGCTCTCCTCTGGCATCAACGTGGCTGGCGCGATTGAATTGGGCAAACGGCTAGTGGGCGAAGGACGCAAGGAAGCGCGCGTGGCGACAATCCTGTGCGACACAGGATTCCGCTATCTTTCGACACTCTACAACGCAGATTGGCTGGCTGAGAAAGGCCTGCCAATATTCGGTTGGCTTAAAGCTGATTGACTGAAACTCTGAAGGCGGTAGCCTGACGAGCGATGCAGAAACCTGACATCTTCAAGCTCGCGCGATTGCGGGGGCCGGCTGAACCTGATGATGCGACCGAAGCGGCGCCGCTGGGTGGTACTCGCGCGCAAGCGACTCAGCGATTGCAGGTCGGGCTTTTCGGCTTCGCAGCGATGGTTTTGCTCGTGGGGCTAGCCAATATTATTCAGGACCGCGCGCGTGTCACTGAAGAATCTTCGGTTCCTGACGCCGCGCCAACCACTGCACCAGCAGAAGCACCGCCGCAACGCGATCCGCTGGCTGATGCTGGTGTTGTGCCGGATTTGCCGGTGGAACCTTCTGCGCCGCTCGGATCCGATCCATTGCTCGAAACGGAGCAAAACGATGCTGCAGCTACGCCAGATACCTAAAGCCGGATTGGTTGGCGTCGTTGCTGGCCTCATCGCGCTCGCCGTGGTTTTCTGGCCGGGCACTAGCGATCCAGAGCCAGAGGTCCCCGTCGAACGTCACAAGCTTGCGCTAATGACAAGCCTTCCGATCTATTGGCCTGAAGGTAGCGATATGGCTTCTCTGGTGGATAAGCACAGCGAGACTCCTTGGGTGCGTAAAACGCTTGAGCGCCGATACGAAATCACACCGATTGATAGTCTGACAGGCAATGAAGGCGAGCCTGCACCGATCAAGCAGTTTGAACGGCTTGTTATCGCGCAGCCGCGTGGGCTGAGCCCTGCGGACAATGAAGGTCTGGATGCCTGGGTGCGGGAAGGGGGCAAGCTTCTCTACGTCCTCGATCCGATGTTGACGGGTCATTATTCGGTTGCGCTGAGTGATCCCAGTCATCCCACGGCGGCGGGTCTTATCCCGCCAGTAATCTTGCGTTGGGGAATGACTTTGCGGTTCGACGATTTTCAGCCGATTGAACTGCGTGAGGCTGACTATGGCAAGGGCACCGTGCCGGTGCAGGTGGCGGGCGAAGTCATCCTTCTCGAAGAGTTTGAAGGGCTGGGCAAAGATCAATCGGCTGCGCGGGGCAATTGTACGATCTTGGGTGATGGGATTGCCGCTCAATGTTCCGTTGGGGCAGGGCAGGTGTTTCTCTTGGCCGACGCTGCCATTCTTGAAATGCCTGACGCGCAAGGGCCGGCCGAGGAACAGCTGCTGTCTCTGCTGGAACACGCGTTCGAAGAATGAATTCAGTTCAATCGGGGAATTCACGGGACAGTCGCGGGAAAAGCGACTCGGAACATGTCTTTTGCGCGGAAAAACAGGGGATTGCCCCGCATTGCTCGAGAATTTCCATACCAAGGGCGCAAAATCAGCGGTAAGAATAATATTGTAAATCAGATATTTACCAATTTATCCCGCAATTTCCCGCAAAAACCCCTTCCATCCCCACTGTGCCCGCGATATGACCGTCTTCCATCGGACGACGTTTCGTGCTGCGCTTCTGTTTCTCGAAGCGCGCTGTTTGCGCTCGCGCGCTGGCGGCGACGGCGAAGCTGTGTCCGTAGATGGTGAGGGAAGGGGCCTTCATCGCGCTGGGATTAGGGTGGAGAGGGGCAGTTGTCTTTCGGAGGATACAGTGGACAGGCTTTTTCACCCGCGGGTGATAAGAACCGCTTTGTCCTGCCTCCTTCCTTCCGCAAGGCGGTAAAGGAATCCTCTGGCGGTCGCATCTTGTGCCTCGACAAGCATGATCGCTGGAATTGCCTCGTTGGCTTTGGTCTTTCGCGCAATGACGAATTGAACGCTCAGATCGACCGCGAGGAAGAGCGTGCTCTGCGCTTGGGCCGTGACTTCGACTACGATCTTCGCGCCAGCCAGCTTTTCGGTTTCGCGCAAGTCCCATTTGATGACAGCGGCCGATTTATCATGCCCGATCACTTGCGGATGCTGGGCCGCGTTGATGATGGTCTCTATTTCCAGGGTGCCGGCCGGTTCTTCACGATCTGGAATCCAGACGAGCTTTCGCAGATGGGCGATGAATGGGAGGCAGCGCAAGCTGCCTGCGCCAATTTGGTCGCGGACGCAGAGGCCAAGGCCAAAGCCAAAGGAGGCAGCAAATGACCTCTGCCGCTGAGGCTCCGCACATCCCTGTGCTTCTCGACGAAGTCATCGCTGCGCTCGATCCGCAACCCGGCGACGTCATCGTCGATGCAACATTCGGTGCGGGTGGCTACACCCGCGCGCTGCTTGACCGCGGCGCAACTGTCCATGCCTTCGACCGCGATCCGGATGCGATCGCGCAAGGCCGCGGATGGGCTGAGGCGCGTACAACCCCTCCGCGTCTCGTGCTCCATCCGCGGTGCTTTTCCGAGATGGTGGCTTCGCTTGCCGAGGTGGGCGTCGCGCAGGTTGACGGTGTCGCCATGGATATTGGCGTCTCTTCGATGCAGCTTGATCAGGCCGAACGCGGCTTTGCGTTCTCGGCTGATGGTCCGCTTGACATGCGCATGAGCCAGGCAGGTGAAAGCGCCGCTGATTTTCTCAATACAGCTTCAGATTCGCAGATAGCGGACGTGCTCTATGAATATGGCGAAGAACGCCAGTCGCGCCGGGTCGCGCGCGCCATCATTGCTGCACGTCCGCTTACGACTACGGGCGAGCTAGCCAGGGTGGTTCGCAAGGCGCTTGGCTACAAGCCCAGCGACAAGAAGGATCCCGCCACGCGTAGCTTTCAAGCGATACGCATTCATGTGAATGGAGAGCTGGACGAACTGCGCGAAGGCTTGAGCGCGGCAGAGCAATTGCTTCGCAGCGGTGGCAAGCTTGCCGTGGTGAGCTTTCACAGCCTGGAAGACCGGATTGTGAAGCGCTTCCTGCGCGACGCATCCGGGCGCAATTCCGGATCGCGGCACCTGCCTGAAACCGATCAGCAGCCTGCGATTTTCACTCAGATTTCCAAGGCGATCCGCCCGTCTGAGGCGGAAATCGCGCGCAATCCGCGCGCCCGTTCTTCAACGCTACGCCATGCTGTGCGCAGCGATACTCCTGCACGAAAGGTTGCCGCATGACACTCGCTGGTTCTCGTTTGCGTCAAGTCGGATGGGCGGTTGTATTGGCCGCGGTCGTGGGATTGTTCGTTGCACTGAGTTTTCAGGTTCACTCTGTGAAAAGCGAAGTGCTGCTGGCGGAGCGCGAGCTGATCCGGCTTGAGCGCGAGACCATGATGCTGGAAACCGAATTCCAGGCGCGTGCCAATCAGCGCCAGTTGTCTAACTGGAACGCTGTCGAGTTCGGGCTGCAGGCCGCGCGCCCCGATCAATACATTGAAAACGAGCGTCAATTGGCGGCCTACGGTGGAGACCGTGCACCAACTGCGCCCAGCCCGATCAGGGTTGCTGTGGCAGAGATCCCACTCGAGGGTTCGGGCGCTACCCAGCCGCGCGCTATGGTTTCACCGGTATCCGGCAAGCCGGTTACACTGGCGGCGGTCAACACACCCGATGCAGCGACTACATTTGCAGAGGCATTGGGCGAGTTCGTCGCCGAAGCCTCGCCAATCCGGCCTGCGCAAGCGCGCACTTTCCTGAGCGCCGAGGCTGCTGAATGAACGCACTTTCGGCCAGTGCAGCGTTCGGAAGCGGCAGGGCCCACCTAGTAAATCTTCGTCAACAATCGCTTTTCCAGGCGCGCTGGCGTGTGCTGTGGATCGCGATCATGTTCGCGCTGGTCGCGGTTGCTGCGCTGATGCGTATCGCCTATCTGGGCCTGGCCGATCACGGCCCGGTGCGCACGTCCTTGGAGGAAGCGCTGCTTCCGCCGCGTGGCGAGATCACTGATCGCAACGGCGTGCCTTTGGCGCGCGCTTTTCCGGCCTATGCCCTATGGTTCAATCCAAAGGCGATGGGTGAGGGGGGCTCACCGCTTGTGAAATCTCCGCAAGAAGTCGCCGCAAGTCTCAAGGCGATCTTCCCTGAGATCGACGAAATTGATGTGGCTGAACGGTTGGCGTCCGGCAAATCCGGCTATCTGCGCCGCCGCGTGCTTCCCGAAGACGCGAACAAAGTTCAGGCCATCGGCGAACTCGCGCTCGAAATGCCGCGCGAGAATGATCGCCATTATCCGCAAGGCCAGCTGGCGGCACATGTTCTAGGCTACATTGACGCCGACGGACAGGGCAAGATCGGCATGGAGCAAGTGTTGCATGAGCGGCTTGCCGATCCGGTGTTGCGCGGCGATTCTGTGCCGTTATCGCTCGATATTCGCGTGCAAGGCGCATTGGAGGACGAGCTGCGCCGCGGCATGTTGGCCGTGAACGCGCTTGGCGCGGCTGGCGTGGTATTGGACGTTGATACCGGCGAGATCGTGGCGATGGCTTCCCTGCCTGACTTTGATCCGAACGCTGTTACACAAAGCGATCTGATGCAGTCGGAGGAAGCAGCGGCGCTAGGAAAGAATGCTCCGGTCTTCAACCGTGTCACCAATCAGGTGTACGAGCTGGGCTCGACATTCAAACCGATCACTTTCGCTGCTGCAATCGATGCAGGTATCGTGCGCGATCTTGGCACTCGCTGGGACGCGACACCGGCAGAAGTCGGGCGCAAGACTTTCACCGATTCAAAGGATTACGGCGATACGCTGAACGTAGCCGAAGCGATGATGTATTCATCCAATACCGTTACGGTCCGGATTGCTGATCAGCTGGGTGAAGAGCGCCTTCGCCGCACACTGACCGATCTCGGCATGAGCGAGCGGCCCTATATCGAATTGCCCGCGCGGGGCCACCCGATCTGGCAGGAATCGCGCTGGGGACGGCTGAAAACGATGAACGTCGGGTTCGGTCACGGTGTGTCGGTTACACCTCTGCATCTGGCGAGCGCTTATGCGGCAATGGTCAATGGTGGTATTTGGCGTCCTGCGACCTTGCACAAACTCGCGCCGCAAGATGTGCCGCGCGGTCGCCGGGTGTTCAAGGCATCAACCTCCGCTCAGATGCGTCAGCTGCTGCGTATGACCGCACTTTACGGCACCGGCCGGTTTGCCGATGCACAGGGTTACCGCGTAGGCGGCAAGACCGGCTCTGCTGAAAAGCCGACGCGCGGCGGATATCGCCAGAATGCGCTCATCTCGACATTTGCCTCGGCTTTTCCGATGGATCGTCCGCGCTACGTTGTGGTCGCCATGCTTGATGAGCCGCGCGGCACAGTCGCCAGCTCCTTTCAACGGACAGCCGGTTGGACGGCGGCGCCGATCGTCGGCCGCCTCGTTCCGCGCATCGGACCGCTGCTGGGTGTGCGCCCAGACAACACCCGCGATGTCGATCTGTCTGACATTGATCGCCTTGTGCCGGAGAAGAAGTGATGAAGTTGGGGGCGCTGGCACAGGCGGCAGGCATCGCGCTGACAGAAGGCGAGCAGACACAGGTAACCGGCTTTGCGATTGACAATCGAAAGGTGGCTCCCGGCACGGTTTTCGGTGCCTTCCAGGGTGCAAAATTCAACGGGGAGGATTTCATTCCTGCGGCTGTTGAAGCGGGTGCCGTGGCAGTTGTTGCGCGACCCGAAGCGCGCGTTTCGGGCGCACTGCACATTGCCGACCCGGAACCGCGCCGTGCCTTTGCCCATCTGGCAGCAGCATTTTTCACGCCTGTCCCTCGGCATATTGTCGCGGTGACCGGCACGAACGGCAAGACATCCTGCGTTGAGATGACCCGCCAGATCTGGCGTATGTGCGGAGAGCGGGCGGCAAGCATTGGAACGCTGGGTGTGACAACACCGGATGAAAGCGTTTCCACTGGCCTGACGACACCCGATATCGTCTCGTTTCTCAGCAATATGAGCGGGCTCGCGCGCGAAGGTGTGACTCATGTCGCTTACGAAGCGTCCAGCCATGGGCTGGACCAGTTTCGCAACGAAGGTGTGCCGGTAACTGCTGGGGCGTTCACCAATTTCAGCCGCGATCACCTCGACTATCACGGCTCCATGGAAGCCTATTTCGAGGCAAAGATGCGCCTGTTCGATGAAGTGCTCGAGCCGGGTGCAGCTGCAATTGTTTGGCACGGCGATGACGATAGCGAATGGACCGCCAAGGCTATCGAGCATGCAGAAGCGCGCGGCCTAAAAGTCCAGACTGTGGGCCCGAGAGGTGGATTCATTACCTTGAAAGAGCGCACGCCAACGCAATTGGGACAAATGCTCGAAATCGAGCATGAAGGCGCATCCTGCACAATCAAGCTCCCGCTGATTGGAGCCTATCAGGCGGCCAATGCGCTGACAGCTTGCGCGTTAGCAATCGCGACGGGCGCATCGCCATCCCAGGTTTTCGATGCCACAGGCCGCTTGCAACCGGTTCGTGGTCGGCTTGAACGTGCGGTCATCACCGCACAAGGCGCGCCGGTATATGTCGACTATGCTCATACGCCAGACGCGCTGGAAGCGGCGATTGCAGCGCTGCGCCCGCATGTTGAAGGCAAGCTTATCACTGTGTTCGGCGCAGGTGGTGACCGCGACCAGGGAAAACGCGCTGCAATGGGCGCAGCCGCTGCAAACGGTAGCGAGCTAGTGATCGTCACGGATGACAATCCACGCGGTGAGGATCCTGCGACTATCCGCGCAGCAGTGCTGGCCGGCGCGCCGGATGCTCACGAAGTCGCGGATCGACGTGACGCGATCGCTGAAGCGATACGTCAGGCAAACGCTGAAGATATCGTCCTTGTTGCTGGCAAGGGTCATGAACAAGGGCAAATAATCGGGTCAGGAGAAAACATGCGGGTATTGCCGTTTGACGATGTGCAGGTAGCGCGAGAATGTGCTGCTGCGGAGGCGCGAGCATGAGTGCACTTCGAGCCCTGCGCAATTGGCCCATCGCGCAACGCGATGCGCTACCCATGGCGCTGTGGAGCGCGGCAGAGATTGCAGCTGCGACTGGTGGCACCGCCAGCCATGAATTTCAGGCTTCGGGCGTCGAAATGGACAGCCGCGATGTGAAGCGCGGCGATCTGTTCATTGCGCTCAAGGGCGACGCGATGGACGGGCACAAATTTCTGCCGCAAGCTTTTGCCAATGGTGCAGTTGCAGCGATCGTCGATCGTCCGGTCGAGTACCCGCATGTGCTTGTTGAGGACACGACAGCGGCGCTTCACGCGCTAGCCCATGCCGCCCGCGAACGCAGCGAAGCGGTTCGCATCGGCATCACCGGATCAGTCGGCAAGACTGGCATGAAAGAGGCAATCTTCCTGTCGCTCGACCGCGCAAGTCGCGGTAGCGCGCATCGCAGCATTCGCAGCTATAACAACCATGTCGGGGTGCCGTTGACGCTCGCTCGTATGCCTGCGCGCAGCAAGTTCGGCGTGTTCGAAATGGGAATGAACCACGCTGGAGAAATCGCACCTCTGGCAGAGCACGTTCGCCCGCATGTCGCGCTGATCACCACTATCGCTCCAGCTCACATAGAGAATCTTGGCAGCATGGAAGCCATTGCCGAGGAGAAAGCCTCGATTTTCTCCGGCCTGATGCCAGGCGGCACAGCGGTGATCCCCGCCGACAGTCCCTATTGCCAACAGATGCGCTCAGTGGCTGAGAAATTCGGTGCAAAGGTTGTCACTTTCGGTGCGGCCAAAGACGCAGATGTTCGTTTGCTCGATGCCATTTCCAGCGCCAACGGCGGTTCGCTGGTGACGGCCGATCTGGGTGATACCCGTGTATGCTATTCCGTTGCAGAGCCAGGTGAGCACTGGATCGCCAATTCGCTTGGTGTCATGGCGGCTGTGAAGGCAGCGGGCGGAGATTTGGGTGCAGCGGGCTTGGCGCTGGCTGAAATGGGCGGGCTCAAAGGGCGCGGTGCGCGCCATCATATCGCGGTTCCGGGCGGCAAGGCTCTGATGATTGATGAAAGCTACAACGCCAATCCGGCATCGATGCGGGCCACTTTGAAAGCGCTAGGTCAAACGCCGGCAACCCGCCGCGTGGCCGTGCTGGGCAGCATGAAGGAATTGGGCGATTTCAGCGACAAGTTTCATGCGCAACTGACCGAGCCTCTTTCCGAGGCGAAAGTGGATTATGCGGTGCTGGTTGGCGAGGAGATGCGCGCCCTCGCTGCGGAGTTGGGGAAACCCGCTGGCGCCTCGCTTGGCATTACCCATGGTTTCACGCATTGCGATAACCCTGCCGAGGCGATTGCGGCGCTTAATGAATTCGGGATCACGCAAGGAGATGCGATCCTGGTCAAAGGCTCTAATTCAGTCGGACTTGGTGCGCTGGTGTCACACTTTACCGGGATTGGCGGGGCGCTCGCCCAGTCCAAGACCTAGGAACAATAAATGCTCTACCTGATCGCCGAATGGCTGGGTTTCGAAGGTGTATTGAACCTTATCCGTTACCAGACGTTTCGTGCGGGCGCGACGTTGATCACAGCGCTGTTTTTCGGCCTGTTGATCGGGCCGCGCTTCATCAACTTGCTTCGCGTAAGGCAGGGCAAGGGGCAGCCGATCCGGGCTGACGGCCCTCAAAGCCATCTGGCGAAAGTCGGCACGCCGACGATGGGCGGGCTGATGATCCTTGTCTCGCTCAGCTTCTCGTTGCTGCTGTGGATGGACATAGCCAACCCGCTGGTTTGGGCGTGCTTGGCGGTGACAATTGGCTTCGGCCTGATCGGTTTTCTCGACGACTACGACAAGGTAACCAAGGCGAGCCACCGCGGCGTTTCAGGCAAGGTCCGCTTGCTGCTGGAGTTTATAGTCGCAGGGATCGCGAGCTATATAATCGTCAGCCAGGTCAGCACCAATCTCTATGTACCGTTCTTCAGCGGCGTTTCGATCCCGCTTGGGCCGTTCTATTTCGTCTTCGCCGCCACTCTGATCGTCGGCTTCGGCAATGCCGTGAACCTGACTGACGGGCTGGATGGCCTCGCGATCATGCCGGTAATCATCGCTGCGGGAACATTCGCTATCATTGCCTATCTTGTGGGCCGCGTCGACTATTCCGAATACCTCGGCATTCCCTATGTCGAGGGTGCGGGCGAACTTGCGATCTTCTGCGCGGCAATAATGGGGGCAGGGCTTGCCTTTCTGTGGTTCAATGCGCCGCCTGCCGCCGTGTTCATGGGCGACACGGGGTCGTTGGCTCTTGGCGGTGCGCTGGGCGCGATTGCGGTGGCGAGCCATCACGAGATCGTGCTGCTGATTGTGGGCGGCTTGTTCGTGGTCGAAACCGCCAGCGTTATCATTCAGGTGTTCTGGTTCAAGCGGACCGGCAAACGCGTATTCCGGATGGCGCCGATCCATCACCATTTCGAACAGTTGGGCTGGAGCGAAAGCAAGGTCGTGATCCGCTTCTGGATCATCGCAATCGTGCTGGCGATGGCGGGTCTCGCCACGCTGAAGGTGAGGTGACGAACACATGATCACCGCGAAGGCCTTTTCTGGAAAAACCTACGCGGTGCTTGGCCTCGCGCGCTCTGGCGCAGCGACGGTCGAGGCTTTGCTGGCAAGCGACGCACGCGTTGTCGCGTGGGACCGGCAGGATGTAGCGCGTGAACCTTTCGAGGGACGCTGCGAGCTCGCCGATCCGCTCGAGATGGACCTGACCGGTTTCGATGGGGTGGTCGTCTCTCCCGGTGTTCCGCTCAACACGCATCCGATCAAGCCGCATGCCGAGAAATTCGGTGTGCCGGTGATCGGCGATATTGAACTATTCGCGCTCGCACGAGCTGAATTGCCGCCGCACAAGGTTGTCGGGATTACCGGCACCAACGGCAAATCAACCACCACCGCGCTGGTGCACCATATTCTGAAAACAGCCGGGGTGCCGACCACGATGGGCGGCAATATCGGATTACCGATCCTGGCGCAGGACCCATTGCCAAAAGGCGGGGTCTATGTGCTTGAACTGTCGAGCTACCAGATCGACCTGACCTATTCGCTCGATTGTGATGTCGCCGTGCTGCTCAATATCACGCCCGACCATCTGGATCGCTATGATAGCTACCTGGCCTATGCAGCTTCAAAGGTCCGTTTGCTCAAGATGCAATCTGGTCGGCATCTGAGCCTCGTTGGCGATATTCTGCCGGAAGGATTGGTTATTGAGTCCGCAATCAATCCAATTCCGAAGATTGATCATTCGTGCCAAATACGCTGGCCCTCACTCGCCGGCCCACACAATGCTGAGAATGCGTCTGCCGCGATCCAGACCTGTATTGAGCTTGATCTCACACCGGACGATATCGAACGCGGCCTACGCACTTTTACGGGCCTCCCGCACCGCATGGAGCTCGTCACCCGCCACGAGGGCGTGCTCTATATCAACGACAGCAAGGCAACCAATCCGGACAGTACCGCCCCCGCGCTGGCGGCTTACCCGCCCGAGAACGGCCGCCCGCGCATTCACTGGATCGTTGGCGGACTGCCCAAGGAAGACGGGCTTGGGCCTTGCGAGCAGCATCTCGGCAACATCGCCGCCGCCTACACCATTGGGGAGGCCGGCCCGCGATTTGCCGAATTGCTTGAGCCGCATGTCCACGTTGAACGCGCAGAAATGCTTCAGGATGCGGTCTGCCGCGCCAAGGCATCGGCGCGCGAGGGGGACGTTATTCTGCTTTCGCCAGCCTGCGCCAGCTTCGATCAGTTCCGCGACTATGAAGCACGCGGCGCGGCTTTCCGCCAAGTTGTCGCGGCGCTGACAGATGCAAGTGAAGAGATTCGATCCGCCTTGCAGGCCGGGGACGCTGTATGAGCACCGTCAAACCCTATATTCCGCGCCAAGGCGGCGCTGCATCAGGCGGCGCGCATTTGAAGCTTAACTGGCGCGATCAATTGCGCATCTGGTGGCGCGAGATCGACAAGGTTTTGCTGACACTGATCCTGATACTGATGGTATTGGGCACTGCGGCCGTTGCGTCTGCATCGCCCGCCAGCGCCTCGCGACTTTCCACCAGCGAAGTGCAATTGAGCGAATTCTACTTTCTGAAGCAGCATATTGTTTGGCAATTTCTGGGTCTGGTCGCGATGATCGGCGTGTCCACGCTGACCCGCGAACGCGCTCGTCAAGCAGGCATCTTGCTTGCCTCGGTAACGCTGGTTCTGCTCGCATTGGTCCCGATTTTCGGGTTTGAGCGCAATGGCGCGCAGCGTTGGCTGGATCTGGGCTTTTCGCTTCAGCCGTCAGAATTCCTCAAGCCCGGTTTTGCAATTCTGCTTGCGTGGATATTGAGCCTGCGCTTGCGTGATCCCGAATTGCCGGTTGTGCCTATGGCTAGCGTGATTATGGGCGTTATCGCTTTGTTGCTGATGATGCAGCCGAATCTGGGCGCGACGCTGTTGTTTGCAGGCATCTGGTTTGTGCTGGTGCTGCTGTCGGGAATCAGCGTGCAACGTTTGAGCATTATCGTTGGAACCGGGATTGCCGGACTGACGGCGGCCTATTTCCTGTATGACAATGCGCGGCACCGGATCGATGCGTTTCTGAGTGGAGGCACAGCATTTGATCAGGTTGATCTGGCGCAGCGAACGCTGATGGCAGGCGGCTGGACCGGCACAGGATTGTGGCTGGGCGTACGCAAGATGAACCTGCCCGAAGCGCATACGGACTATATCTTCTCTGTCATCGGGGAGGAGTTCGGCCTCATCACCTGCGCTCTGGTAGTTGTGCTTTACCTGGCAATCGTGTGGCGTGTGCTTATGCGGCTGGTAGATGAGGAGAACCTGTTTACTGTGCTGGCCAGCGCGGGCCTGATCGCAGCAATTGGCGGCCAGGCCTTCATCAACATCCTGGTCAATCTGCAGCTCTTCCCATCGAAAGGTATGACCTTGCCGTTGATCAGCTATGGCGGATCATCAACTATCGCCATGTGCCTTACAGTTGGGCTATTGCTGGCTATCACGCGTCGCAATCCGTTCCTGAAGCGGGAGACTCCTGGTCTGAAGGCGATGATGGAACGCAAGGAGGAGGCTGCATGAGCGGCTCGGTACGCACAGGCTCAAGCCGGCATTTCGTGCTGGCCGCGGGCGGGACAGGAGGGCACCTGATCCCGGCATTCGCCCTTGCGACAGAGCTGGATCAGCGCGGCCATCACGTGGCGCTGATTACCGATCAGCGTGGCGCGGAAATCCCTGGCAAGCCGGATTTCCTGACGTCGCATGTCATCCCAGCCGGGCGCTTTGGCAAGAATCCCCTACGCTGGTTTGGTGGGCTGAAGGCTTTGCTGGAAGGGCGGCGTATGGCGCTGCGCCTGTTTGAGAGCTTTGAGCCGACCGCTGTGGTTGGCTTTGGCGGCTATCCGGCGGCCCCGGCAATGCTAGCGGCGACAAGCGCAGACATTCCGAGCGTGATTCACGAGCAAAACGCGGTTCTGGGCCGCGTGAACCGCATGTTGGCCGGACGCGTCGATGCGATTGCAACCGCGTTCACAGAGATTGAACGGCTGAAGCACAAGCACATCGACAAGGTGCATCTGGTCGGCAATCCCGTCCGCCCCGAAGTGCTTGCTCTGCGTGATGAGGATTATCCGCCGTTCACTGAGGATGGTCTTCTCAAAGTGCTGGTTACTGGCGGCAGTCAGGGCGCGCGTATTCTGTCCGAAGTTGTCCCTGATGGGCTGGCCATGTTGCCGCCCGCCCTTCGCCAACGCCTGCAAGTCACACAGCAATGCCGCGCAGAAGACCTCGACCGTGTTCGCGAGCGCTATCGCACACATGATATCCCGGCGGAGCTGGGCACTTATTTCGAGGATATGGAAGCGCGGCTGGCGGAATGCCATTTGTTCATCGGCCGCGCAGGGGCTTCGACGATCGCGGAGCTGACCGCTGTGGGTCGTCCTGGCATCCTCATCCCGCTGCCCATAGCGACCGACGATCACCAGGCTGCGAATACCCGCGAAATGGTGAAGGCGGGTGGAGCGCGAATGATCCGCCAACCATCGGTTACGGTTGGCGAAGTCAGCGGTCTTGAGGACAAGGACAATCGCGAGCGCATTGCGCAATCTGATGCTTTGCAGAAGCTTTCCAAAGACATCTCGTTGCAAATTCAAGCCATGGCCAAGGCGCCGCAATCGCTGGCCAATGCTGCGCATGCTGCATGGAATTGCGGACGCCCAAATGCGGCGAAAGACTTGGCCGACCTAGTCGAAAGTTTTGGCGGCGCGGATATGATGGATGTCATCCGTGTTGGCGAGACTGCCAAGGATGTCGCTGCGGAACGTGCGGCGTCTACCTCGCATGCTACCCGCGGTATCGGGAGTGACGGCAAGTGAAGGGTGTCGGTACCGAGATTGGCGTGATCCACTTTGTCGGGATCGGCGGGATCGGCATGTCCGGCATAGCCGAGGTGATGCACAATCTGGGATACAAGGTTCAGGGGTCTGACCTGAACGAGGGCCCAAGTGTCGAACGGCTGCGTGCGCAAGGCATTTCGGTGCACATCGGGCATGAGAAGGAAAATGTCGAAGGGGCCGCTGTGGTGGTCACTTCAACCGCAGTGCGGCGAACAAATCCCGAAGTTGCACATGCGCTCGAGAACCGCATTCCGGTGGTGCGCCGCGCGGAAATGCTCGCGGAATTGATGCGGTTGAAATCGACCGTTGCGGTCGCGGGTACCCACGGGAAAACCACCACGACCAGTATGATCGCGGCCTTGCTCGATCGCGGGAACATTGATCCCACAGTGATCAATGGCGGGATTATCGAGCAATATGGCTCGAATGCGCGCATGGGCGACAGCGACTGGATGGTGGTCGAAGCCGATGAAAGCGATGGCAGCTTCCTGCGGCTTGATGGCACGATTGCGGTTGTTACGAATATCGATCCCGAGCATCTGGACCATTACGGTGACTTCGACGGTGTGAAGCGCGCATTCGTCGAGTTCATTCACAATGTACCATTCTATGGCGCAGCCATTCTGTGCATTGATCACCCCGAGGTGCAGGCCGTGATCGGGCAGGTGCGCGATCGCAAGGTTGTGACCTATGGCTTTTCGCTTCAGGCGGACATCTGCGGCGTGAACATCCGTTCCGAAGCCGGGGGCAATGTATTTGACGTTATCGTGCGTCAGCGCGGTGAAGAGGATCGCCGGATCGAAGGCGTGCGCCTGCCAATGCCGGGCCGGCATAATGTGCAGAATGCGCTCGCGGCGATTGCTGTCGCAATCGAGATGGGCTGCCCGGACGAGGTAATCCGCGAAGGCTTTGGTCAATTCGGCGGCGTTCGGCGGCGCTTCACGAAGGTAGGCGAAGTGGCCTGCAACGGCGGTACCGCGACAATCATTGATGACTATGCGCATCACCCGGTTGAAATCACAGCCGTGCTCAATGCAGCACGCGAAGCTGTCGGCGGCGATAATGGTGGCCGTGTGTTCGCCGTTGCGCAGCCGCATCGCTATACCCGCCTTCGGGATCTGATGGGCGAGTTTCAGGCATGCTTCAACGAAGCTGACCATGTCTATGTCACGCCGGTCTACACGGCGGGCGAAGACCCCATCGATGGCGTGAACGCCGCTAAGCTGGTGGCTGGACTGAAATCACGCGGGCACCGTTCTGCTGTGGTGGTAGCTGACCAGACCGAGCTTGCGGGAGCTCTCGCCAGAGAGCTGAACGCTGGAGACATTGTTGTTTGCCTGGGTGCCGGCGATATCACCAAATGGGCCGCGGGCCTTGCACCGGCGATCGAGAGTGCGCGCGGGGGCAAGCCATGATGGCCGACACACTTCCAAAAGTGCGCGGCAAACTCACTCCGAATGCGCCGCTGGCAAAACTTGTTTGGTTCAAGACCGGAGGCAATGCGGACTGGCTGTTCGAGCCCGCCGATATTGACGACTTGCGAGACTTTCTCAGCGCGTTGGATCGCGCGATGCCGGTTATGGCTCTTGGGCTAGGGTCCAACATGATTGTACGCGATGGCGGCGTCGAAGGTGTGGTTGTTCGTTTGGGCAAGGCATTTTCGGGCGTCAAAGTACTTGACGATCATCAGCTTGAATGCGGCGGCGGCGCCAGCGGTATCCTTGTATCTTCCACTGCGCGTGATGCCGGGATAGCCGGGCTCGAATTCCTGCGCGGCATACCCGGTACAGTAGGCGGGTTCGTACGCATGAATGGCGGTGCTTATGGGCGCGAGGTCGCGGACATATTGATTGATTGCGATGTGATGTTCCCATGCGGAAAACTGTCTCGCGTGCCGGTTGAAGAACTGGCCTATTCCTATCGCCATTCGGAACTGGCCTCGGGGGCGATCGTCGTTTCGGCACGTTTTCAAGGCACGCCGGGTGATCCGGCGGTGATTGGCGCAGAAATGGAGCGCATCGCGAAAGCGCGCGAAGAATCGCAACCACTGCGCACTAAGACCGGCGGATCGACTTTCAAGAATCCGGATGGTCACAAGGCCTGGGAGCTGGTTGATGCGGCGGGTTGTCGCGGACTGACAATGGGCGGTGCTCAGGTGAGCGAGAAACACACCAATTTCCTGATCAACACCGGCGATGCGACCAGCAGCGATATCGAGGCGCTAGGCGAAGAGGTGCGCCGCCGCGTGCGTGAAAACTCCGGCGTCGAACTGCAATGGGAAATCCAGCGGGTGGGGCGGCCATGAGCTTGCTGCCCAAACTTCACGTCGCAGTCCTGATGGGCGGCTGGGCCAATGAACGCGAAGTCTCGCTGATGAGCGGCAATGGCGTTGCTGACGCGCTCGAAAGCAAGGGGCATCGTGTCACGCGGATCGATATGGACCGGCAGGTTGCAGCCCGCATTGCAGACGCTGCGCCCGATGTCGTGTTCAATGCGCTGCATGGCGTTCCTGGCGAGGATGGCAGTGTGCAGGGCATGCTTGATCTGATGGGTGTTCCTTACACACATTCAGGCCTTGCAACCTCGGTCATCGCGATCGACAAACAGCTGACCAAAATGGTGCTTGGGCCACACGGCGTGCCGTTTCCAGGTGGACGGATCGTAAGCCGCGAAGAGATATTCGAGCGTGATCCGCTGCCGCGTCCCTATGTGCTGAAGCCGGTCAATGAAGGTTCATCGGTTGGCGTTGCAATCGTTACGGATGAGAGCGATTACGGCAATCCGATCGCGTCTGATGCGACCGGACCATGGCAGGATTTTAAAGAACTCCTCGCAGAGCCATTTATCCGCGGGCGCGAGCTGACAACAGCTGTGATCGACACGCCTGAGGGCCCGCGCGCACTGGGCGTCACCGAGCTGGTGATCGACGCCGGTTTTTACGACTACGAGCACAAATACACAGACGGCAAGACAGTCCATGTCTGCCCTGCGCAAATTCCGCCGGAGATCGGAGCGCTGTGCGAACAATATGCTCGAACCGCGCATTTGAGGCTGGGATGTAGCGGAGTTAGTCGCACCGATTTCCGCTGGGATGATGAGCAGGGCGAGGATGGCCTGTTTGTGCTCGAAACCAATACCCAACCCGGAATGACACCGCTCAGTCTGGTCCCTGAGCAGGGTAAGTACGCCGGGATGGAATATGCCGATCTGGTGGAAGCTGTGATCGCCGCGGCTTTACGCAAGCACGCACCGGACAAGCTGACGGGAGGCACCTTTGGCGACGATTAGGCGCTCTGCTAGAGGTGCACGCAGTACCGCGAAAGCCAATGCGCGGGCAAACACCGCACGCAAGGCGAAGAAGACAACCGGCGGTTTTATCGACTGGCTGATGGGCTTGTTGCCTTTCACCGAAGAACAGCTTCAGCGCATCTTTTTGTGGTTGATCATTGCAGCAGCGCTTGTTGCGGGATGGTTCATTGCAAGCATCTCTGGGGCCACTGCTCTGGTTCAGGCGCAGATTTCGCAGTCCGCAGCCAATGCCGGCTTTGAAGTGCGCCATGTTCGGGTTTCGGGCGTCGAGCGGATGAATGAGGATCGCGTCTACGAATGTGTGGTTAGCCAACGCAACGAACCTATGCCTGACGTTGATGTCATCGCAATTCGTGAAGAGCTGCTCGAACTGCCTTGGGTGAAGGACGCTCGCGTTTCCCGTCAACTTCCCGGAACGCTGGCGATCGATATTGTCGAACGAGTGCCGCATGCGGTGCTGCAAAGACCCGACCGCCTTGTGCTGGTCGACGTTGAAGGCAATGAACTTGAACCGATCAACCGCACCGATATCGGAGATCGGCTGGTGATTTCCGGCCCGGGTGCCGTGCGTCAGGTCAGGCAACTCGACAACCTGCTCGAAGCCGCGCCAGCGATCAGCCCGCAAGTGCGCGCTGCGGAATGGGTCGGCAACCGCCGCTGGAACTTGACCTTCAAGAGCAATCAGGTGCTGGCGTTGCCACAGGGCGAGGATGAAGCCGCCACGGCGCTGGTGTCCTTTGCGCGGCTCGACGGACAGAATCGTTTGATCGGCGGCGAAGTCACGACATTCGATATGCGGGCACCACCGCGCATCTACATGCGAATTCCTGGCCGGGCAGACCGGGTTCTGGGCGGCAATGATGATGGAGAAACCACCCCTGATGGCTAGCAAGCGCTTCACACGCTATTTTGGCGCGGTCAATACGGGTTCATTCCGTATTTCAGCGATGATCATGGGGCTTACCGAGGACGGTGAATTACAGGTGCTGGGGTCGGGCCACCGCGCATCGAACGGTATCAAACGCGGCTATGTGACTGACATGGCGGCCGCCACCTACGCCATTCGTGACGCTGTTGAGCGCGCAGAGAAGAATGCTGGCACCAGCGTGCAAAGCGTTTGGGTCGGTTGCGCTGGAGCCGGACTCGCAAGCCAGGTTTCGAAAGTCGAGATCGATATCAATGGTCGGCGCATCGAAGAAGAAGACATCGAACACCTGCTGATATCCGCACGAGAAACCATTCAGCCGCACGGGCGGATGGTGCTGCATGCTCAGCCTGCGCATTACACGCTTGATGGCGCACATGGTGTAGCGAACCCCAAAGGTCTTCATGCAGAGCGGCTGGGCATCGATGTGCATGTCATGCTGGCGGACGGCGCGCCGGTGCGAAACCTCACCGAAGCGGTGCAGAACGCGCATCTGGACGTAGAGGCCGTTGTCGCAGCTCCTTTGGCTGCAGGCTATGCCTGCCTGAGCGAGGAAGAGCGCGAACTTGGCGTAGCGATGGTGGAAATTGGCGGAGAGGTGACCAATGTCGCGGTTTATGCTGGCGGTATGCTGCTCGGCCTGAAGGCGCTGCCTTATGGTTCAGGCGATATCACCGATGCGATCGCATCTGCCTTTGGCATTCGCCGCTTCCAGGCGGAGCGTCTTAAATGCGTTTCCGGATCAGCAATTGCCAGCCCGACGGATCATCGCGAGATGATCCCGGTCAACGGGCCGGGTGATGATCAAGCAGGGCCGGTTGCGCGCGGTGCCGATGACAAGAACCGTATCGCTCGTGCCGAGCTTGTCTCCATAGTCACGCAGAATCTGTCTCGCCTGACCGATGAGATTGGCAAGGCATTGAAATCAATGGGGTTTACCGGCGCAAACGGTGGGCAGGTGGTTATGACCGGCGGCGGTGCTGAGCTTGCCGGGCTCGCCGAATTTGCGCAAAGCGCGCTGGGGATGCCGGTAAGGATTGGCAAGCCGCCTTCGCTTACGGGATTGCCCGAAGCGCATTCGACTCCCGGATTTGCTACGCTGGCTGGCTTGTGTCTCTATGCGGCCGATGACCCGATTGACATCCGGAGCGTAGGCGAGAGCCGCGCGCCGATTTCGCGGTTCGGATTGGGGTTGGGTGTGGGCCGTTTGATGCGAGCATTGAAAGAGAATTTCTAGGTATAAATACAGGGAAACGGGTCGGTTAACCACTGTGGATAAGGGAGAATGCGCTATCAACCGCGCAATACCTTTGTGGCAAAGTGATCTATAAGGAAAAGGGCCAGCACGCCCGGAGGAACACTGATGAGTATCAATATCGGACCAGCTTCTAGCGACGAGCTTCGTCCCCGCATCACTGTTGTCGGAATTGGCGGGGCGGGCGGAAACGCTATCGCCAACATGATCGAGTCCGAAATCGAAGGCGTCGATTTCATCTGTGCCAACACTGACGCGCAAGCGCTTTCGATGTCGAAGGCTGACAGCAAGATCCAGCTTGGACCAGAGATCACAGGCGGTCTGGGCGCCGGCGCTCGCCCCGAGGTCGGCAAGGCTGCGGCGGAAGAAACGGTCAAGGAAATCGAAGACGCGCTGGAAGGCGTGAACATGGTTTTCATCGCTGCCGGCATGGGTGGCGGTACGGGTACTGGCGCAGCACCGGTCATCGCGGAAGCCGCACGGCGCAAAGGTGTGCTGACGGTTGGAGTCGTGACCAAGCCATTCTTGTTCGAAGGTACGCGGCGGATGCGCGCGGCCGAGGCTGGCATTGATGAGCTGCAAAAGCACGTCGATACGCTGATCGTGATTCCAAACCAGAACCTGTTCCTGATCGCCAAGGCAGAGACAACTTTCAAGGAAGCGTTCCAGCTGGCTGATGAAGTGCTGCAACAAGGCGTGCGTTCGATCACTGATTTGATGGTGATGCCGGGCCTTATCAATCTGGACTTTGCCGACGTTCGCTCTGTGATGAGCGAGATGGGCAAGGCGATGATGGGTACAGGCGAAGCCGAAGGCGAGAGCCGTGCGCTCGAAGCCGCAGAACGCGCGATTGCAAATCCGCTGCTCGATGGGGTCAGCATGCAAGGCGCCAAGGGCGTGATCATCTCGATCATTGGCGGCGAAGATATGAAGCTGCTCGAAGTAGATGAAGCAGCCAACCATATCCGTGAACTGGTTGACGAAGATGCAAACATCATTTGGGGCTCTGCGTTCAATCCAGACCTTGATGGCAAGATTCGCGTTTCCGTTGTCGCTACCGGTATTGATCAGAGCGCGGTTTCAGCAACCACCGAGAGCGCTCCGATTAGCTTGAGCGCATCGCGCCCACCCAAGCGCCCGGTTATCGCGCTGTCGGAAGAAGAGCCGGAAGCCGTTGAAGAGCCGATCATCGATGAGCCATTGGAGCTCGCGATGGAGGCTGAGCCTGAGCCCGAGCCATACGGAGCGGCTGAAGAAGTCGAGGAAGCGGCGCCTGTGGTGGAGCCGTTTGACCTTACCGGTATGCAAGTCGGTGATGATATGGGGGAAAGCGAAGAGGATGATGATGTTGACGACATCGTCGATCCGCTTGCGGGCATGCGTAATGAGGACAACGATCCTTATGCCGATGATGTGGCTGACGAGCTGGGCGAAGAAGCTCCGTTCGATTTGACGTCTGAAGTCTCGCCAGAGCCGAGCGAAGGCGGTGAAGCTGCTCCTGCCTCGCGCGAGGGATTCGGTGGAGACACGTCAGAAGCTGGCTCCTCCGGCACAAGCGGTAGTAGTGGCAGTTCCGGCGGCAGAGGCGCTGCGCCAGCTGCTGCATCCGCAGGCGGAAGCACGCTGTTTGAGCGGATGGCAAATCTGTCACGCGGCGCCAGCGATTCTGACAGCGACGAGGACGATGACGAGGATAGCGACGAGGGCGGCTCTTCGCTCAGCATCCCGCGTTTCCTTGGTCGTCAGAACAACCAGTAATTCGGCTCGTCTCACCGCGCTATTCTTGCAAGGTTCACATGCGCCCGCTTAGTGCAGCGCATTCAGGTGTGAACCTTGTAAGGGTTATGTAATGGCCACCCCCGCCTTTCTCCGTTTGCTTGCTATGGCCGCTGTTCCGGCACTGGCCGTGCCAACCAATGCTCAGCAAACCGCATCGCGTGAGGTTTCGCAGGCTTTGCCTTCAGCGGAAGTGGAGGAATTGCGTAACGCGTTGCAGCGACTGGCGCGGCAACCTCAAAGCGCTCAGGCCCTGGTGGATGCTGGTGATGCATCGCTCGCACTCGATGATTACAGCGCTGCAGAAGGCTTCTACGCGCGCGCACTTCAAATATCGCGCAGTTCTGCTGCAGCCAAGCTCGGGCTCGCGTCTGTCTTTCTGAAGACGCGACAACCGGTAGAGGCATTGCAGATGTTTGCCGAAGCAGAACGTGCGGGTGCGTCTGTCGATGCGATCCTGGGTGATTGGGGGCTGGCGCAGGACCTGGTTGGCAACAACGAACTTGCGCAACAAAGCTACCGGGCATTTCTGGCGAAGGAACAGGATGATGAGGTGACGCGTCGTTTGGCAATAAGCCAGGCGATTGCGGGTCAGCGCGATGCCTTCGAAGCCACCCTGCGCCCGCTTCTGATGAGGCAAGATCTCGCCGCGTTCAGGGCGCGCGCCTTTGGTCTCGCCATACTGGGTGACACCGATCAAGCAGCGAGGCTGGCAAATCAACTGCTGCCGCCCGATCTGTCCAGTCGCATGGCCCCCTATTTTGAGTTCATGCCGCGCCTGACCAAATCGCAACAAGCGGCGGCTGCAAATCTGGGAATTTTCCCGCGTGCGGCCGAGATTGGCCGCGATGATCCGCAAATGGCGAGTTTGGGCCGCGGTGAAGATCCGCGGATCGCCCGCGTCGATCAACGGCTTACCCCGCGCGGAACACCGCTGGGAACACGCGTCGATACATCTCCACCTGAGCCGAGCGGCGAAAGCAGGCTTGCGCGTATAGCACGTGAGCAGGCTTCGGTAGCAGATGCGTTTTCAGGCTTTATCGCGCCGGAGGAACTTCCCGCCGCGGCATCTGATAGGGCTGTCGACATTTCGACAATCGAGATACCGCGCGAACAATCGAAACCCGAACCGCCGCAGCATCCCAGCCGTCACTGGGTGCAGATGGCCACCGGGCGCGATATTGGCGCATTGCGATTCGACTGGCGCCGGATGATGCGGCGCGCACCGGAGTTGCTGGACGGGCGCGAGGCCTATTCGACCCCGTGGGGGCAGGCGAACCGGCTTCTGACCGGGCCCTTTGCTTCGCGTGACGAAGCCAGGCAATTGGTGCGCGAATTGCGGCAACAAGGTTTTGACAGCTTCAGCTACACTAGCGCTGAAGGCGAAAAGATTGATATTATTCAATAGTATATAAGTTGTTCACGGCTTTCTTTGCACAAGCTTTGAACAAGCCAGTCGCTTTCTCCCCAAAAGCTGACATCGCAGCCATTGCATTCAAAGCAGGGACAAGTGCAATCAGCACCCGATGCGAAGTGAAAGCCCCAATTCATGAGAGCCCGCGAAGTCGAATATGGCACCGGTGAGGATGCTGCCCCGGTAGAAATGCTGGCAGCATTGTTCGATGCGCGCGGCTGGGCATGCGAGATCACCAGTGAAAACGAGATCGCTGGCGAAGTGCAAGGAAGCTGGGCGAAGTACCAGATCAAGGCGATCTGGCGCAGCGAAGACAATGTGCTGCAATTGCTTTGCCTGCCTGACATTCGCGTGTCTGAGGACAAGAACCGCGTGGCCTATGAACTGCTCGCCATGGTCAATGAGCAGGTCTGGCTGGGACATTTCGATATCTGGTCCAACGGCAATGTCCTGCTCTACCGGAATGGCGCATTGCTTGGTGACGATGGGTTGCTCAGTATCCAGCAGGCGCAAGCCCTGATCGAAACGGCGATTGACGAATGTGATCGCTTCTATCCTGCCTTCCAGTTTGTGTTGTGGGGCGACAAGAGCCCCCGCCAAGCATTGGAGAGCGCGATGGTTGACGCGGTCGGCGAGGCTTGAGGACCACAGAGGCTTGAGCGCACGCGCGCCTGCTGTAAACGTGGCTCCATGAAAATTCTGATCTACGGATATGGCAAGATGGCCGGCGCGATGGTCGATGGCTGGTTGCGAGCGGGTGTGTCTGCAAGTGACATCATTGCATATAATCCTCGCCATAAGGCAAGCGCTGAGGGGGTGACATTGACCACCCGGCAACCTGACGGCGATTTCGATGCCGTGGTGCTCGGTTTCAAGCCGCATATGCTGGTCGATATCGCGCCGAAAATGCAGTCAATCGCTGGTCCGAACACGCTGGTTCTATCGATCCTGGCGGGTGTCACACTGGCGCAGCTTGATACGGCGTTTCCTGATGCGAAAGCGAATGTGCGTTTCATGCCCAACCTTGCGGTTGCGATCGGCAAGTCGCCCAATGTGCTGGCCGCGCACGACCTCTCGCGCTCGGATAGGGAGGCGGTGACGGAACTGGCAAACATGCTGGGCAGTGCCGAATGGCTTGCGGAGGAGAATCTGTTCGATCTTGCAACCGCGCTGGCTGGTTCGGGGCCTGGTTTCGTCTATCGCTTCATCGATGCGCTGGCAGAGGCAGCGGGCGAATTGGGCCTGCCGGCCGATATGGCAGGCCGGCTTGCGACAGCGATGGTCGACGGGGCAGGTTCTTTGGCAGCCGATTCAGAGTTCACCCCAGATGAACTGGCAAACCGGGTTGCCAGCCCGGGCGGCATGACGCGCGAGGGTCTGAATGTGCTTGATGAAGGTAAAGCTCTGAAATCGCTTCTTTTACGCACTCTGAAAGCCACGGCGGATCGCGGGACTGAACTGTCAAAAATGGCCGGAAAACAGCCTTAAGTAGTTGCAAGGAATGCAATCCGGTTTTGCTTGAAAATTGCACACAAACACCCGATATTTGAACAGATGGCGCTGAATGTGCGCCGGATTTATTATCGGAGTGACGATTACAATGGCTGATTGGAACGAACCCCGGAGCATGGAGCAGCAGGAGGCGGCTTTCACTGGCGCGTCCGTACCGCGCTCAGGGACTGTGTTTGACGCAGGACTGCGCAAGCACATGCTCTCGATCTATAACTATATGACCTCTGGCATTTTGCTGACTGGCGTTGTCGCGCTGCTGACGGCGAACACCGGTTTGATCTACAGCTTTGTGGGCTCGCCGCTGATGTGGCTCATTATGCTTTCGCCACTCGCGATTGTTTTCGCGATGAGTTTTGGCGCCAACCGCTTTAGCAAGGGAACGCTCCAGATCATGTTCTGGGCCTTTGCGACGCTGATGGGTCTTTCCATGTCGACGATTTTCCTCGTCTATACGCAAGGCTCGATCGCGACGACATTCTTTGCAACCGCTGCGGCGTTCGCAGGGCTTAGCCTGTTCGGCTATACCACCAAGAAGGATCTGACCGGCATGGGCAGCTTCCTGATTATGGGTGTGGTCGGCCTGATTGTGGCGATGCTGCTTAACCTTTGGCTGCAATCACCCGCTTTGATGTGGGCGGTAAGCTTCATCGGCGTGCTGATCTTTGCTGGTCTTACTGCGTATGACACGCAGCGTTTGAAGAACCAGTATGCGCAGCTGCGCGGAACCGACTTTGCCGGCAAGGCTGTGATCCTCGGGGCGCTGAGCCTCTATCTGGACTTCATCAACATGTTCCAGTTCCTGCTCTCCTTCATGGGATCGCGCGAGTAGGCATTTTCCGTTTGTGATCGTCTGGTCGCATAAAGGACTCAATTCACCGATGCCCGAGGTGCACTTCGCATCTCGGGCATTTTCTTTGCTGCATTTGAACGATATGCCTACGCGATAATTAACTTTCGGGATTCAGGCGCGGTTAGGGATCGCATTTGTAGCTTGCCCGGAAGGATAGCGAGGGGGACGCGAAAAATGATCCAGTCCAGCATTGTGAAGATCAAGATCATCGCCATTGCTGTCGTCAGTGCGACATTGGCCGCTTGCGGAACTGCGGCCCCGCCACCACCGCCGGTCGTTTTTGCTCCCCCACCACCACCGCCCATAGTGATTCCGCCGCGGCCCACGGCACCTGCCGGTGCATTCGCGACCATGGCAATTCCGCAAATGGCCGCTGACGGTGTTCGCCAGACCGTCAACTACGGCATTTCTGACGAGCAAAAGCTCTGGAATGTCCGTTCGGGCCTGAATGTTGCTGCGCTCAATTGCCGCAGCGCATCGCATTTGGCACTTGCCGACAATTACAGTGAATTTCTCAAGAAGCATCGCCGCCAGCTAACGCGCACCAACAGTACTTTGGCGTCCCAGTATCGTGCTCAACACGGGCGCAGCTATCGCGACGCTCAAGACGCCTACATGACCCGTGTCTATAACTATTTCGCGTTGCCGCCGGCTTTGCCAGCATTCTGCGATGTAGCCCATCAGATCGGGCAGGAAATCGTTGATGTGCCGGCCGGTCAATTGCACGTTTTTGCCGAGACTGCCCTGCCGCGGATGGAAGCGGTCTATGAAGAGTTTTTCTCTTCTTATGAGCAATACCGCGTCGATTTGGCAGCATGGGAAGCGCAATACGGCCCGAACAGAAGCCCGGTAACGCTTGAAGCCAATTATGGTCCGCCGCAAAGCGCGGCTGCGCAGAATAATTGATCCTTACCAGGGGCGACCAAAGGGCGCTGTGCAATCTTGCACCGCGCCCTTTTGCTATCTAGAGCACGTCTAGCAAACCGGTAACGGGAATGCGGTGCGAGTGTTCTTCACTCAATTCCGCAGCTGTCCCTGCAACTGTAAGCGGCGAGCATCTGTTTCGCGTGTCCCAATACGGACACTCCCACTGGATCTGAACCGATCTGGGAAGGGGAAGCAGAGGCACTGACCCGTGAGCCAGGAGACCGACCGGCGCGGGTCGCTCTTTGTCTGGCTCTGGGATTGGTCAGGCGCGGAAGAACTTTCGTTTCGAGCGACATTGTTGGGCCTTGTGGGTGCATCTCGCGGGGCCCGTCGCTTTGAGACGGAGCATTTCGATGATGAGTACACGAAGTTTGCTGTGCGGTGCGGCTGTAGCTGCGCTGGCATGGAATTCGCCTGCGGTGGCGCAGGGCGCGCAGGAAGGCACCTATGCCAACGATGAGGAGTTCGAACAGGTCGACGTCTTGCTGTACCACCCCAAGCGTGGTGACATCATCGTAAGTGGCAGCCGGTCTGATAATGATCCTTATCCAGAGGAGTACACAGGGTCCGCCACTATCATCGAGACCAATGAACTCCGGCAACGCCAGGTGCGTGATGTGGCGGATGTGCTGCGCGATGTGCCGGGCGTTGCTGTTGCTAGCGTTGCGGGTCAGACCCAGCTGCGCCTGCGCGGGTCTGAAGCCAATCACGTGCTGGTGCTGGTCGACGGAATCGAAGTGTCCACCCCTTTCGCTGGCGAGTTCGATGTCGGAACACTTCAAGCTGAAATCGGCAGCCGGATAGAGGTTCTGCGCGGGCCGCAGTCAGCGCTCTATGGCTCGGATGCAATCGGCGGAGTGGTCGCATACGATAGCGGGCAGTTTGACGGCGCTTCGGCATGGATCGAAGGAGGATCTAACAACACATTCAACGGTGCTGCGCGTATCGGTACAAGCGGCGATCGTTGGAATGCATCGCTATCAGGCACAATAGTTAGCACCGGCGGCGAACCCAATGCCCGAGGCGGCGCGCGCGATATCGGTCGCGATGGCTACACGCTCTCCGGCAAGGGCGCGCTTGAAGTCGCAGGCGGATTTGAGCTGCGCGCTTCTGGGCGTTTTGTCCAAACCGAAGGCGATTTCAACGAAAGTGATTTCGACCCAAGTAGCCCGACCTTTGGCTTTGTGATCGACAGCCCGGGGACCCGGTTCGAGAATGAAGCGGGCTATGCGCTGGTTGGCGCACGTTTGGAAACCATGCGCGGTGACTGGACGCACGATCTATCTGCCCAGATCGCGGATATTGCGCGCGACACTTTTGGCCAATTCGGGCGCACATCCGGTAGCGATGGAGACCGCCTGAAGGCGTCCTATGTATCCGGTCTGCGGATCTCGGATGCTCATTCGCTGTCTTTCGCCGCCGACTGGGAGCGTGAGCGGTTCCGCAACGACGATCCGTTCGATTTCGCCTTCACGGAGCGACGCTCGATTGAAAATGTCGGGCTTGCTGGCGAATATCGATTTGACGGCGAGAGGTTCGATTTCTCAGCGGCAATCCGACATGACATCAATAATCGTTTTGCTGACGAAACGACTTTCCGCGTGGGTGCGGGCATCGATGCGAGCGAAGATACGCGCCTGCGCGCAAGTTATGGCACTGGTATCAAGAACCCGGGCTTCTTCGAGCTGTTTGGCTTCTTCGATGGTCGCTTCATCGGCAATGAAGACCTTTCGCCAGAGAAATCCGAAAGCTGGGAAGTGGGCGTGGATCAGCGCTTGGCTGAGGGCGCAGTGACATTGTCGGCGACCTTTTTCGACAGCCGGTTGGAAGATGAAATCTTCACGACATTCCCGGCTCCATTATTCATCGCAACCCCAGCCAACCGCAGCACGCTGTCGAAACAGCGCGGCGTCGAGCTAAGCGCTCGTGCGCAGCTTGGAAAGCAACTGACACTGGATGCGGCCTATACCTATCTCGACGCCGAGGAAAACGGGGTGGAAGAGGTGCGCCGCCCCGGCAATATCGCGTCTGCCGTCCTCACCTGGACCGCGCCGGGTGACGAGGGATCAGCCACTCTGATCGTGCGACACAATGGTGCAACCGACGATGTGGCCTTCACTGATCCCAGCTTTGCTCCGGTGGTCGAGCGATTGGACAGTTTCACATTGGTCAATTTCAACGCGGAAGCGCGCTTGACGGGCCAGTTCAGCGTGTTCGGCCGCGTCGAAAACCTGTTCGATCAGACATATGAGCAAGTGTTCAGCTTTGTCTCGCCCGGACGGACCGCAGTCATTGGCATCAAAGCTGATTTCTAAAACACTCGCTTTTTCCAGGAAAATGCATAGGTAGCGCCCATGCATTTTCTCGACCAAGCCAAGATCTATCTCCAATCCGGTGCCGGCGGCCCAGGGGCCGTCAGCTTCCGGCGTGAGAAATACGTCGAATATGGCGGACCCGATGGCGGCAATGGCGGCAAGGGCGGCGATATCGTGTTCGAGGCCGTGCAGGGTCTCAACACGCTGATCGACTTTCGTTATTCGCAGCATTTCAAGGCAAAGCGTGGCAACCACGGGCAAGGGCGCGACCGGACAGGTGCAGGCGCGCCAGACCTCGTGATCAAAGTACCCGTTGGCACGCAGGTGCTGTCCGAAGACAAAGAAGAAATTCTCGCCGATTTTACCGAGGTTGGTCAGCGCGTCGTGTTTCTTGAAGGCGGCATGGGCGGTCGCGGTAACGCCAGTTACAAGAGCTCTACAAACCGTGCCCCGCGCCAGCATCAGCCCGGCGAACCCAGCGAAGAAATGTGGGTTTGGCTGCGGTTGAAACTGCTTGCGGACGTGGGCCTGGTCGGGCTGCCCAATGCAGGGAAATCGACCTTTATCAATGCGGTATCGAACGCGCGGGCCAAGGTGGGCGACTACGCTTTTACAACCCTCGTCCCGAAATTGGGCGTTGTCCGCCACAAGGGCCGTGAATTCGTGCTCGCGGACATTCCCGGCCTGATCGAAGGTGCCGCAGATGGCGCCGGAATCGGAGACAGGTTTCTGGGGCATATCGAACGGTGCCGGGTTCTCATCCACTTGGTCGATATTACCGGACAGGGCGATCAAGACCCGGCCGAGGCGATGCGCGTAGTAGAGGAAGAGCTGGAAGCCTATGGCGAAGGGCTGGAAGACAAGCCGCGATTGATTGCGCTCAACAAAATCGATCTTGCGGATGGTGAACTAGCAGCAGAGTTTGCCAAAGAGCTGATGGCTGCCGGTGCAGACGATGTGTTCGCTGTTTCAGGAGCCACCGGCCAGGGTATCGAAGCGCTAATGGATGCAGTGCTAAGCTATCTGCCAGATCGGACTTCGACAGAAACCAAAGGCAATGAAGTCGAAGACATAGAAGAAGAGGAGGGCGGCAATTGGTCGCCTATCTAAGCTGATGTCCTTTACTGCACTGAGCGAATTGACCTCGTGCCGCCGTTTGGTGGTCAAGATCGGCAGTGCATTGTTGATCGGCAATGGAAGCCCTCGCAGAAACTGGCTTGAAACGCTGGTGCAAGATCTGGTCATGCTGCGGAATGAAGGGGTGGAGCTGGTTGTAGTCAGCTCCGGCGCGATTGCACTGGGCGCTTCACGGCTGGGCTTGCCATCTGGCGGGCGCGCGAGTTTGGCCGATGCACAAGCAGCGGCATCAGTCGGACAAATCACGCTGGCGGGATTGTGGGCAGACAAACTGGCGCAGTCGGACCTGACGGCGGCACAAATGCTGTTGTCTTTGAGCGATCTTGAGGATCGGCGGCGGTATCTCAATGCGTCGGCCACGCTTGCTCGCTTGCTCGAAGCCGGGGCCGTACCAGTCATCAATGAGAATGACAGCGTAGCGACCGAGGAAATCCGGTTTGGTGACAATGACCGACTAGCGGCACGGGTAGCTCAAGCGGCGCAAGCAGATGCAGTATTGCTGCTATCAGATGTTGACGGTCTGTTTGATCGCGACCCCAAGAAAGGCGATGCCCGGCTGATCGAAAACGTCAAGGGGATCACGCCCGAAGTGTTGGCGATGGCAAGCGCGGAATCGTCGTCAGGCATGGGCTCGGGCGGCATGGCCTCCAAACTTCAGGCAGCACAAATTGCAGAGCGTGCCGGCATTACGCTAGCGATCATCAACGGCACGCAGAATTCGCCGATTTCAAAGGCGATCTCTGCCAATCGCGGAACGTTATTCTTCCCTCAGCGCAGCGATACCGCTCGCAAGGCATGGCTTGGCGGCCGGCTGACTTCGGAGGGTTCGCTGACCGTAGATGAGGGCTGCACAAGGGCGCTGCTTAATGGAGGGGCGAGCGTCCTGGCAGTTGGAATCACCGCAGTTGACGGTGCATTCGAGCGCGGGGCCTTGGTTGAAGTGCTTGATACAAAAGGCAAATCGATCGCCAAAGGTTTGGTAGAATATGACGCGGTGGTTTGCCGCAGGATCGCCGGCCTGCGCGAAGATCATCAGGCCAGAATTCTGGGCTATGCCCCGCGCGCGGCTGTGATTCATCGCGATCATATGGTGCTGCTGTGAGCGGCGACATACCCATCGCGATAACGGGAGCAACCGGCTTTGTCGGGCAAGCAGTTCTCGATGAAACCATGCACCGCAACCAGCCAGCGAATGCACTGGTCAGGCGCGCGAGCGATCACAAACACACTCGTGTTGAATGGGTTCTGGGTGACCTTGCGAACGGGCATGCGCTGGGCCACCTTGTCGCAGGTACGAAGGCTGTGATCCATATTGCAGGGCTGACCAACACGCCTGATCCTGCGGACTTCGATGCGGCCAATGTGGCGGGCACGGCGAATGTGATTGCGGCGGCGAAGCAAAATGGCGTGAAGCGGTTCGTATTTGTGTCCTCGCTTTCGGCGCGCAAGCCGGAATTGTCCGCTTATGGCGCGTCGAAGGCGGCTGCTGAGGATTTGGTTCGGGACAGCGGGCTCGACTGGACGATTGTCCGCCCCCCTGCGGTATACGGCCCGCGTGACAGCGATATGTTCGAGCTCTTTCGAACCGCACGAATGGGCGTGGTGCCGCTGCCACCAGGTGGGGCGACATCGATCATTCATGTGGCGGATCTGGCGCGGCTTTTGCTCGATCTGGTGGATGCGCAACCCGCACTGGTGTGGAAGAAGATATTCGAGCCGGACGATGGCCGGGAAGGCGGTTGGAGCCACAAGGAAATGGCGAAAGCGATTGGCGATGCCGTCGGGCAGCGTGTGTTCGCACCGCATTTACCGCGCGCAGTGCTGCAAAGTGCGGCGGCCTTGGACAAGCTGTTTCGAGGCTCCAACGCCAAACTGACGCAGGATCGTGTGGGCTATATGTGCCATCCGAACTGGGTTGCGCGCTCGGATCGAGCGGTACCTGAAAGCGTCTGGATGCCGCAGATTGGCGGCGCTGACGGCTTCAAGATGACTGCGAGATGGTACGCAGATGAGGGATGGTTGTAACTAACAGCCTTGCAGTTGCCGCAGACCACATTAGAGTCCGCGCGGGGTCGCGATTTTGAGTGACGGAAGCACCGTCGAAAAATGCGCGAAAGGGCTTCAATGAAGAAATATGTTCTGATGGCCAGTCTGGCCGCTGTAGCCGCTTGCTCGCAGGCTGAAACCGCACCTGAGGCAGAGGTAACGGAGGAAGTAGCAGAAGCTGCGCAGCCGTTGGCTCTTGATGGCAAAGCGACGCCGGGCACCTATAAGATCACCCGAGAAAATGGCGATGTGATCATGGAAGAGGTCCGTGCTGACGGTTCTTACACCGCTACAATGCCGGACGGATCAGTAGAGAATGGCACCTGGGAGCAACCGTCGCCAGATGTTTTCTGCTCAACCTCGGATGAGGAAGGTGCGGCACAGGAATGTGCCGACGAAAAGTATGGCGACAATGGTGAGTGGCTATCGACCGGCCGCGAAACCGGTAACACGTCAATCGTGGAGCGCGTCGAAGGCTAAGCCAGCCGGTTCATCAAGTGCTCGGCCCTGCCAATCGGTCGGGCCGGGTGCTTGAGCTCTTACAGGAACGGCTCATAGCCCGGTGGTAATTCACCATCTTCGGTCAGCGGGGTGTGGATGCCGCATTCGGTCTTGTCCCAGCCTTTCCAGCGGCCCGAACGCGGGTCTTCGCCCGGTGCGACCTTGTTGGTGCAAGGCGAACAGCCGATTGAAGGGTAGCCTTGCGCCACCAGCGGGTGCTGCGGGAGATCGTGCATCACAAAATATGCAGCAATCTGGCTCGCATCCCAATCGATTAACGGGTTAATCTTCAAGCGGCCTTGTGCATCCGATGTATCGATTTCGAACCGCGGCAAGTTCGCGCGGGTCGCCGATTGGAATGATTTGCGGCCAGTGAAGCTTGTATCAAATCCTGCGAGTGCTTTTGCCAGCGGCTTGACCTTGCGAATCTCGCAGCAGCCATCCGGGTCGTAGGACCAGCGCAAGCCGGTTTCGTCTTTCGTTTGAAGCTCTTCAACTTCGGGATAGAGATTGATCAGATTGGTGAGACCAAGACGCTCAGCCAGATCATCACGATAAGCGAGTGTCTCGGCAAAGTGCTTGCCAGTCTCCAGGAAAAGCACCGGCACGCTCGGCTCGATGCTTCCGATCAGATGCAGTAGTACTGCACTTTCCGCGCCAAAACTCGACACCGTGGCAACGTCACCGGCAAGGCCATCCTTGATCACCGCTTCGAGCATTTCCTCGGTCGAGGCGCCCCGAAACAGATTGTTCAGGCGCACAGCATCATGCTCGGTAAAGCGCGGCCCTGTGTCGATGCGGTCGACGGCGCGAATGTCTGTCACAGGCTTATTCATGGCCCACATTTGCGTGACGGCGGTCCGGTATCGGCTGACGCGTGTCGGCCGCGTGCTGGTAGACATTCTCCCAGCGCGCAAAGGCGGTCTCCGCGTCCGCTTCGTCGAGCTTGCTGTCCGGGGCAAATGCATCAAACCCGCAGCGGCGAAGATAAGCGAGCTGATCAATGCCAATATCGCCTACCGCGCGCAGTTCACCTTCGTAGCCTGCCTCGCGCAGCACGCGCGCGGAGGAGTATCCGCGCCCGTCACCAAAAGAGGGGAAGTTTACTTCGATCAAGCGAAGGCGCTCCAGATGCGGGAGCAATGCACGCGCGTCATCGCCCGGCTCAATCCGCACCGCAGCGGCATTGGATTGCTCAAGGAAGCTGTCGACGGTGACTTGTGCGTGATCGGCTACTTCGTCGTCGCGAAATCGGAACTGCACATCGTCGGGGCTGGTGCCGAAATCGGTTTCGGAAACATCATTCGCCATAAAGCGCCTCCTTGAAGGGATCCATTCCGATCCGGCGGTAGGTATCGAGAAACCGTTCACCTTCCTCCCGTTTGTCGAGATAGATGTCTGTGACGGTTTCGACGGCGCCAATGATCCCTGCCTCGTCGAAGCCACGCCCGGTGATCTTGGCTAGCGACGTGTCTTGCGCTTCGCTTCCACCGAGCAGCAGCTGGTAGTTCTCGACGCCCTTCTTATCGACACCCAGAATGCCAATGTGGCCGGCATGGTGGTGTCCGCATGCGTTGATGCAGCCCGAAATCTTGAGCTTGAGTTCGCCAAGTTCCCTGGTCTTGCCGGTTTCAGCGAAACGCTTGGAGATTTGCTGGGCAAGCGGGATCGAACGCGCATTGGCGAGGCTGCAATAATCGAGCCCGGGACAAGCAATAATATCCTCGATCGTATCGAGATTGGGTGAGCCAAGCCCCGCCGCGTCGAGCCTGGTCCAGAGCGCATGAAGATCGGCGATCCTTACATGCGGCAGCACGATGTTCTGCGTGTGGGTGACGCGGCTTTCGTCGAAGGAATATTCTTTCGACAGCTCTGCCATCAGATGCATTTGTTCAGTGGAAGCATCGCCCGGAATGCCGCCTACCGGCTTCAGGCTGATGACTGCGCTGACATAGCCGGGCGCTTTGTGCGGGTGTGTGTTCTGATCAGCCCACAGGGCAAAATCCGGATCGCTGCGGTCGATCTCGGTCGGAAGGCCGGTTTCGAACGCCGGATCGGCGAAATAGGGCTTGATCCGCTCCAGCTCGGCCAATGGTGGCTCGACACCCTGCTCCAGCAAATGCGCGAATTCTTCCTCGACCTGACGGGTGTATTCATCCGCGCCCAGCTCATGAACCAGGATCTTGATCCGGGCCTTGTACTTGTTGTCGCGGCGACCGTAGCGATTGTAAACGCGCAAGCAGGCCTCTGAATATGTGATCAGCTGATCAAGCGGCACGAAATCACGGATTGGTGGAGCAATCATCGGGGTGCGCCCCATGCCCCCGCCGACATAGAAGCGCGCACCGATTTCACCTGCATCATTCTTCACAATCTGGATGCCGATATCGTGCAGCTTCATTGCTGCGCGGTCGGTCTCGCTTGCGATCACCGCGATTTTGAACTTACGCGGTAGAAAGCTGAACTCCGGATGGAAACTCGACCATTGCCTCAGCAATTCAGCATAAGGCCTTGGATCAATCAGCTCATCTGCCGCAGCACCGGCGAAATGGTCTGAGCTGATATTGCGGATGCAATTCCCGCTAGTCTGGATCGCATGCATTTCGACCTTGGCGAGATCAGCGAGGAGATCGGGCGCTTCTTCCAGCTTGATCCAGTTATACTGAATGTTCTGACGCGTGGTGAAATGGCCGTATCCGCGGTCATATTTCTCGGCGATGTCCGCCAGTGCGTGCATTTGCGCCGAGTTTAGAGTCCCATAGGGAATGGCAACGCGCAGCATATAGGCATGCAGTTGCAGATAAAGGCCGTTCATCAGGCGTAGCGGGCGGAATTGCTCTTCGCTCAGCTTGCCTTCCAAGCGGCGGCGGGTCTGGTCGCGGAATTCCTTGACGCGTGTCTCGACCATTGCCTGATCATAACTGTCGTATTTGTACATTAGATCACCCAATCCATGGCTGTCGGGTCTTTAGGTTTGAGTGTCAGGTCAGGCCGCACAGTGGGGCCAAGCGCGCGGACACGGTCTTTGATATGGGCAGGGCGGACGCCTTTTTCGTCGCGGCTCGCGTCCAGAACATAGGCCGAGTTAACACGGCGCGCTGACTGCTCACGGGCAATGATTTCATCGGCACGATCGCCAACGTCAACGGCGTCATCGACATAGAGCGACCAGCCGGTGCCATCCCACCAGACTACAGCGCCGCTTTCCAGGTTGTTTCCGGTAAGGATGTTCATCGCGCAGACTCCCGAGCCAACTTAGCGAGCGAGATATCGTCGCGGGCAGTCACTTCACCGATAACAATCAGCGCAGGGCTTTGTATCGCATGCAGTTCAACCAGTTCAGGTAGCCCGGCCAGCAGTCCGCGAATAATCCGCATTTCCCGGCGCGCAGCGTTCTCGATCACCGCTACGGGCATGTCCGGTGTGAGGCCGTCTTCCATCAGCTTTTCCGCGATCTGAGGTGCGGTCTTTACGCCCATGTAAATAACAAGCGTGCGTCCTTTTCCGGCCAACCCGGTCCAATCCTGATCCGACAGACCTTTGCACTGGCCCGCCACAAAACTGACAATGCTGGATGCATCGCGATGGGTAAGCGCGATCTGGGCGGCCGCCGCTGCGCCATTCGCGGCGCTGATACCCGGAACGATCTCTACTGGAACACCGGCTGCGCGCGCGTCTTCTGCTTCTTCTCCGCCGCGCCCGAAGATCAGCGGGTCACCACCTTTGAGGCGGACAACATCACGCCCGGCCTTGGCTTCGCGGATGAGCAGCGCGTTGATTTGCTCTTGCGGGAGGGTGTGCCTGGACCGCTGCTTGGCAACGCTGATCAGTTCTGCATCGTCGCGTGCGAGCGCCAGAATGGCTGGATCGACCAGGCCGTCATGCACGATGATCTGCGCATTTTCGATCAAGCGCGCAGCGCGCAAGGTCAGGAGGTCAGGATCACCTGGGCCTGCGCCAACGAGATACATGGTTCCGGGGGTTTGCATGGCCGGGAAATGGGCCAATGGTGCCCACCTCGCCAGCGAGAATGGATTTTATGCCGCGTAGGAAAGCTATACCTGCCCGCTGTAACGTCGACTAAGTTTATGAAAGTTAGGAGGAAGTTTCACGCGCGGTGATTGCAGCCATCAGCTCGTCAAACTGTTTGCTGGTACGGATGTGCAGGTCACGCTGCGGGAAAGGGATCTCTATATTGTGCTCTTTGAACAGTTCCCAGATCCGCGTGTAAACATCCGAACGAATGTTCGCCATGCCTTCTTCCGGATCCTGGATCCAGAAGCGCAGCTCAAAGTCGACCGAGCTGTCGCCAAATCCCATTAAATTCACGCGTGGCTTTGGCGTGTTCAATACGCGGGGGACATCATTAACAGCCTGATAGAGCAGTTCTGTGACCAGCTTCAGGTCGCTGTCATAGGACACGCCTATCGGCGTTTTTACGCGCACATCCTTGGAGCTGTAAGACCAATTGACCACCTGGTTGATCATCAGGTTTTCATTCGGGATCAGATGCTCTGTCTGATCTCGGGTAATCACTGAAATTGCGCGAATGCCAATCTTGCGGATCTGCCCGATTGCTTCGTTTCCTGCCTGATCGGTTACAGAGATCACATCGCCCGGCTTGATAGACTTGTCGAGCAGCAGAATGATCCCCGAGATCAGGTTACCGAAGGTTTTCTGAAGGCCGAAACCGATGGCGAGGCCGAAGGCGCCGCCAAAGAAAGCCAGCGCAGTCAGGTCAATGCCCAGCAGATCGATGCCGATCAGGAACGCCAGCGCCCATATGGCGATCGTGCTGAGTTTTTCAGCGAGCAGCTTTTGCGTGCTGTCAAAACGAGAGATACGCTTGATCAGGCTGCGGCTAAGACGGGTCGCCATCCATGCGGCAGTCAAAACAAGCAGAATGACGGTGATTATCAGCAGCACATCAAGAGTGGAAATTCGCAGGTCGCCAATCTCGAAAGCCCATGTGTCGAGTGACTCGAGAATTCCGCCTACAGTCTCGCTTTTCTCCGAAACCGCGTCTTTCAGCCCCTGCGAACCCTCGATAACTTCGACGGGTGCCTCGTCCGGAGCCTCAGGGGTAGGCTCGACAACTGGCGTCTCGGTCGCGCCGTCTGCGCCTTGCTCCGCGCCTTCAGCGAATGCTTGTTCGCCGTCGGCTGTTTCAGCAGGCAAAGTGGCAGAGGTTGTCATGCGTTATCCATTTTAACGAAAGCCTGTGTCAGATCGGCGATCAAATCGTCAGGGTCTTCTAGCCCGATCGATAACCTAACGCCAAGTTTGTCTTGCGGGTCCCACGAAGCGGGCGGCCAACTCGCGGCGCTGCGGATTGGTGCGGGATCGAATGGGAGCGCCAGGCTCTCAAAACCACCCCAGCTATAACCAATGCCGAACAATTCGAGATTATCAACCAGCCGGGCGCGGGCAGCATCATCGCGACCTTTCAGGACGAAACTGAATAGCCCGCAAGCGCCGCTAAAGTCCCTGCTCCACAGTTTATATCCCGCATCACCGGGCCGCATGGGGCACAGCACATGCGCGACTTCAGGCCGGGTCTTGAGCCATTCAGCGATTGCCAGTGCCGACTTTGTGCTTTGTTCCAGCCTTACGTGCATTGTCCGGAGCCCGCGCAGCATAAGCGAGGCATCGTCAGGCGAAACAACCTGTCCCAATTGCTGGCTCGTCAGGCGCAGCGCGCGATACCAGCGTTCGCCCGCACTGGCAGAGCCCATCATCGCATCCGAATGTCCACTGACATGCTTGGTCAGGCTCATCACGCTGATATCGCATCCGTGTTGGATTGCTGGAAAGCCAAGTGGCGTAGCCCAGGTATTGTCGATCAGGCTGACTGCGCCTTTTTCTCGCGCGATCCGGGCCATGGCGGGAACATCGCAGACTTCCATGGTCAGGCTGCCCGGGCTTTCCAGCCAAACTGCGCGCGTCTGTTCGCAGAACGCCTGACGGTAGGCTTCCAGATCCGTCGGATCGAAGAAACGGTGCTCGACACCCCATTTCTTGAGCAGCCCGGTCGCCATCAGGCGGCTGGGCTCATAAGAATTATCACTGACCAGCAGAACATCACCCGGGCGAAGGACTGCCATCAGTGCGCCGGCAATCGCGGCCACCCCGCTGGGATACAACACGGCGCCATGCGCGCCTGGCTCTATCTCTGTCAGCGCTTCAGCCAATGCCCATTGCGTTTGAGCGCCACGTCGCCCGTAGTAAAATACGCCGTCATGATTGTTCTTGAGCGTCTCTGTGCGCTCGGCCTCGCTTGCATATAGATGCGTGCTCGCGCGAACGACCGGAGGGTTGACCACGCGACCTGTCCATTCAGGTTTCCGGCCTGCTTCAACCAGCTTCGTTGCAGGTTTATGTTCTTTGCTGCCTGCGCTCATGCCTTCACCGTGGCGTTTGGAGTGTCCGGATCGCTGCCCCAATCAAGCCAGCTGCCGTCGTAGAGTGCGGTGTCATCCCGACCTGTGAGATGAAGCGCGAAGATCAGCACGCAAGCGGTCACGCCGCTGCCGCAAGTTGTAATCACTGGCTTTTCTGCCGTGATGCCGGCTTCGCCCAACGCCTTGCGCAGATCTTCGGGCGCCTTGTATGTGCCATCTGTATTGAACAATGTGGAAAATGGTAGGTTGCAGGAGCCGGGAATGTGCCCTGTCGGCTGGCCATGCACTGTATCTTCCGTAGAACCTGAGAACCGCCCGGCATCGCGTGCATCAAGCACCTGTGCCGCTTCGCTGCTGATATTGGCCAGAATATCGCGCTTGAAACGGATGCGATCAGGTTGAGGCAAGACAAAATGGTCTTTCGGTTGGCATGCCGCAGTGCCGCTTTCCAAGGCGCGATTTTCGGTTTTCCATTTGGCAAGACCGCCGTCGAGGATCGCGACGTTTTCCAGCCCGTGCGCACGGCACAAGAACCAGGCGCGAGCAGCGGTTTTGACTGCGCTGTCATCATAAAACACGATCCGGCTGGATCGGTCGGCTCCCAAGCGCGCTAGTTCTGCGGTCAACTGCTCCGGGCGCGGCAGGGCTTGGGGCACATCCGACGTTTCATCGACAAGCCGGGCGAGGTCGAAAAAGCAGGCGCCCGGAATATGCCCCTCTAGAAACTCTTTGCCTGCATCGCGGCCAGCGCCGGGCAAGTGCCGGCTGGCATCCAACACAATGAGATCTGCGGCACCAAGCTCTGCAGCAAGCCATTCTGTAGAAACGAGACTATCCATTGGCAGCAGGAGTAGCCGCGATGCGCGCGCGCGTCGAGAGGGCTAAGCTCAGGCGTCAAGTCGCTTGGCCTGCACCCCATCATAACCACCAGGAGGCCCAGACAAGGGGAGTGGTTGCAATCGACCACCGGGCTGCAAGGCTGCAAGTCCGATCAGGAAAGTGTGAAACTGAGGCTCGATGCCTTCCGCCTCGATCCGCAAGCGCAAAAGAGGCACGCAAAGCGGGGTTTGTCCTTGGCGGAACACATCAATCTCGCTCAGCGGCAGCTGCAATTGCCCACCCAGCGATCCCATCTGATGCGGACCAATGCGGTCAGTTTGCCCCAGTTCCGCCAGTTTAGACTGAGCGCTGGCCATTTGTTGATCCATCGGTAAGCCGCGCTTCGCACTGATCAAATCAGCCTGAACACGCACGTCCCGCAATGCGCGGTCCTGGCGGTTAGCGAGTTCAACGTGGAATTTGAGCGTCAGCATCATGACGCTGCGCATCATGTTATCGATCTGGATATTGGTCTTCAGCCTGTCTGCGCGGATCGGTGCGGCGTTTGCTTGGCCATTTCCCGCTGACGGCACAATGGGCGGCTCGATCGGAGCCGGTCCTGCGACTGCCCGTTTTCTGGCGAATGCCCAACCTCCTGCACCGGCTGCAAGTAACAAGGCGACCAATCCTGCAGCCCAGATCCACCAATTGGGAAGTCCGGGTGTGCCCGCGAGAACCGGTGTCTCCGCCGTTTGTGATGGCGCGATAGGTTCGGGTGTTGGCAGCGCTATCGAAGGAGTGATCACCTCTGACTCAGGCTCCGGATCGCTCGCGTTCAGATCGCTTGTTGATACCGGCTGCGAAGGCAGCGCGTTGCTCGCTACGGTACGCGGTGCAGCGATTGGCTGCGTAGCTGATGGTGACGGCGTAGGAGATTGAACTGGAGCGGGTGTTGGTGTGCTGGTCGGTGATTGCACCGTGGCCGGGGCAGGTGTGGGCGTAGGTGACGGCTCTCTGATCGTGCGGGGAGGGATCGCAACACCTGCTGCTTCGTCGACCGGGCCTGCTGCTTCGGGCGTCGGCGACGGTGTCGGCGTTCCACCCGGGGGAAGCGTAAAATCCTGCACCCTCTGCTGCGCAAACGCAGGCGGGTTGATCAGTGCTATCGCGAGCAGGGAAGGGATCAGGGCAATTGCAGGTTTCATAACTATCAATTAGGTCAAGCGGGTGCGGCGCTGAATAGTGAGTGAACCCTGCGCAATCCAGCCAAACTCTTGCACTCGGCGTCACTTCGCGGCAACAGCGCGGCATGAGCGACACACCAAAACCGCAGTTTCTCGGCAAACAGACCGATCTTCCCGATTCACCTGAGAGGGCGCAGCTCGACTATGTGCCCAATCCACGCGAAGGGACGCTGTATCTGGTGCGCTTTGCCGCGCCGGAGTTCACTTCGCTTTGCCCGGTGACCGGGCAGCCCGATTTTGCGCATCTTGTGATCGATTATGCGCCGGGCAAGACGATCGTTGAATCGAAAAGCCTGAAGCTTTTTCTGGGGTCATTCCGCAATCACAACGGGTTTCATGAAGATGTGACTGTTGGCATTGGCCAGCGTCTGGCAGCGGAAATGAAGCCGCAATGGCTGCGTATCGGTGGTTATTGGTATCCGCGCGGCGGGATTCCGATCGACGTGTTCTGGCAGACCGGGCCTGCGCCGGAAGGGCTTTGGGTGCCGGAACAAGGCGTGCAAAGCTATCGCGGACGTGGCTAGTCGCCGAATTCGGCGATAGCTTCGATTACAAAGCGTGGGCGGACTGTAGCGCTGGTCAATTAGTCGGACGCGCTTCAAACGCGCATAAATTTCGATACTCAACCGATGATCGATAGTGGTTTGATAGCCTGCGCCGTCAACAGGTCACCTATCAACTCCTTTTACCTTCCCCCATTGGCGTGCAGCAGTATAGCCGAGGTATCCGGTGCCGAAGAGGGCATAGAGCGCTTCGGGTAGCGCCCCCAGATATCCGGTCATGCCTTCGCCAATCGCTTTGGCAGCGGCGGGATTGAACGCCGCGATGATCCCCATCGGCACGCTGAACAGGATCAGTGCATACATGACGTAGAGAAAGCTGGGGCGGGCGCGGCTGGTCCAGGGGTCAGACGATTGTGCTTCGGCGACGATGGCTTGCAGGCGCGCTTCAATCAGTTCCATCTCCTGCGTACCTTGCAGCTGGATCAGCTCAAGTTTGGCTTTGGCGCGGGCTTCCTTGTCCGGGATCAGCTTGTCGATCAGCGAGGCGAGGGGACCGATCAGTGCGTCGATAATGGCCATGGGTCTTGCTCCTGTGAATTGGAATCACAGCGGACATAACCAAATGGGTTCATGTAGGAAAATTGGCTCTATTCGCCCGCTTCGGCAAGCAGCCTTTCCGCGAGCGCGAGGTGCGGCCGATCGAGCATTTGCCCGTCCAGACCAACTGTACCAGCGCCCGGATTGTCAGCAAACGCCTGCACAATGGCGCGGGCATGCGCAATCTCCTCCGCGCTGGGTGTGAAGGCTTCGTTGATCACATCGACTTGCGCCGGGTGGATCGCCAACATTCCGCGATAGCCCTGGCCACGCACCATCAGCGCGCGTTCGCGCAGCGCATCCAAGTCGCGGAATTCGGGCATAACCGTTTCGATAGGAGCGCAGCCCGCTGCGGCCGCGCCAAGCAGGCACAGGTTCCGCGCCATTTCGTACATCGGCATGTAAGAGCCATCGGCCTGATGTTGAACGCGTGCACCAAGTGCTGAGGACAAATCTTCTGCGCCCCAGCTCATCGCGATGAGCCGCGGTGCGCCCTCATAATCGCCGCAATGGAACATGGCTTTCGGCGTCTCTGTGACCAGCGCTGCAACATGTGTTGAACGATTGAGAATGCCATGGTCGGCCTCGCGAATGGTCAACATTGCGTCGAGCGCTTGAACGTCTGCTTTGCCT